>Ga0207646_10008008_pt1 | contig 10654 bp, 7 predicted proteins | sample KBSK5502metaG_FD_184343 | JGI IMG/M metagenome (GOLD analysis project Ga0207646, IMG submission 184343) | Corn, switchgrass and miscanthus rhizosphere microbial communities from Kellogg Biological Station, Michigan, USA - KBS K5-50-2 metaG... | ecosystem: Host-associated > Plants > Roots >...
TGACCGGGGTGCCGCCTTGCGGCGGCACCCCGGTCACGTGGGCCCGGCTCACCACGAGGGCCAGGACCAGACCGCCCAGCGCGACGCCCCACCCGGTGTACACCAGCGCCGCGCGGCGGCGGGCGAGCAGCGCCGCGAACGCGGGCAGCACGAGCCCGGCCGTCACCCAGGCGGGCGGCAGCCCGGGGCCGCCGGGGCTGAGCAGCAGCAGCGACCCCGGTCGCAGGCTCGCGACGGCGAGCCCGGGCGTGACGCGGCCGGCCTCGCCGAGGAACGCGGAAGGGCGGCCGACCAGGTGGAAGGTCCACGGCAGGAGGACGAAGGCCGGCACCGCGGCCATGATCGCGGCGTTTACCACCGTCCGCGGGCCGAGCCAGCGCCAGGCCGCCGCCGCCCCCAGCGCGGCGATCACCGCGACCGGCCAGGCCAGCGGCACGAAGGCCGCCGCGATCGCGGTCAGCAGGCCGGCCGCCCAGGCCGCGCGGCGGGCCGAGCGCGCAGGACCGGCCAGGATCCGGCCGATCGCGGCGCCGATGAGCGGGAGCAGCACGAAGGCGACCGCGGTGCCGAGCCGGCCGGCCGCCACGGTGCCCGTCGCCACCGGCAGCAGCGCGTAGCTGACCGCAATCCACAGCCTGGCCGTCAGCACGGACGTGACGCGCCGGGTGGCCAGGAACGCCGTGATCCCGGCCAGCGGCACGCAGCCGAGCAGCAGGATGTCCGTGGCCAGCCAGGGCTTGCCGCCGAACACGGTGGCCAGCAGGGCCATCACCCCGACGTAGGCCGGGGCGCTCGCGGCCGAGCCGATGCCGGTGTCGTGGTAGCCCGCCAGGTACTCGTGCCACAGGCTGCCCGCGCCACCCCAGGGCGGGGTCAGCGCCCCACCGTCGAGCATGGCCGACCCGGACAGCACCGAGCCGGTCAGCGGCCGCTCCGCGACCAGCGCGACCACGGCCAGGCCGGCGAAGAGCAGGGCGCCCGGACTGGTCAGCACGCGCCGGATGGCCGAATCGGTGGCCGGCGGCGGCAGGTCGTCGCCCGGCTCGTCCACTACGGCGTGGTGCAGCCCGCCGCTGTCGTAGCCGGACCCGCCTGACAGCACGTCCGCGACGGCCTCGGCGAGCCGGCCCAGCGTCCGGCTGCGCGGCAACTGCCCGCGCAGCACCGCGTAGCCGTGCTTGCGGTCGGACGCGCGCCGGCGGCGCTCGCGCCAGAGCAGCAGCGGGTGGCGCAGCAGCCAGGCCACCGCCCCGATCTGGGCGGCCGCCTTGCGCTGCTGCTTGGTGACGAGGAAGTACGCGGCGCGCACCAGCGACCCGGCGACACACCCGCCCATCACGGCCAGCAGCGGCGCCAGCGGCAGGTTGACCGCGAAGACGTACAGGGCGCTGCGCCGGTCGAGCATGCGCGGATGCCCTCCGGTGGCGGGCGTCTTGCGGATCTGCCTGGCCGAGAGCTCGCGGTGGTACACCACCGCGTCGGTGATCACCCGGACCTCGTAGCCGGCCGCGTGCGCCCGCCAGCAGAAGTCGATGTCGTCGCGGAACAGGGGCAGGTTGGCGTCGAAGCCGCCGAGCTGGTCCCACACGTCGCGGCGGACCAGCATGCCCGCCGAGCTCACCGCCAGCACGGCGCGGCTGCCATCGTGCTGGCCCTGGTCGATCTCGCCCGGCTCCACCCCGGTGAGGCGCCGTCCGGCCCGGTCCACGGTGATGCCCGCCTCGCGCACCACGCGCCGGTCCGACAGGTCCTTCAGCTTGGGGCCGAGGACCGCCACCGAACGGCTTCGGCCGGCCGCGGCGAGCAGCTGCTCCAGGGCGTCGGCGGCCGGCTCGCAGTCGTCGTGCAGCAGCCAGACCCACTCAGAGCCGCGGCCCGCGGGATGCTGCAGGGCGCGGGCGACGGCGGCGCCGTAACCCGTGCCGGCTTCCATGCCGAAGACCGCGTCCTGGCCGAGCAGTTCGGTCAGCGTCGCGCCGCTGCGGTCCCGGCTGCTGGTGTCCACCCCGACGACGCGCCGAACCGGATGCGTCTGCTCGCGCACCGCGCGGATGAGGCCCGGTAGCAGCCGGGCGCCGTCGTGCGCGACGATCACGGCGGTGACGACGGTGACGACGTTACGGAGGTGCCCAGAGCTCTGTGACACTGAGCTGGGTGACACGGAGTTAGGTGACACCGGGTTCTGTGACGCTGCGTTCTGTGACAAGGGTCCTGTCTGGTGGCCTGGGCGACAGCGCCCCGCACGGCTACCCGCCCGGCAAGAGCGCGTGGACTACGTGAACGGCCAGCCCCCCAGCGCTCACGCAGGACTAAAGATACACAGCGTTGCCTCACCCAGTGAGGTGAACGAGCCGAACGGTGTGGTCTGCGGCCGCCTAGACGGCCTGGCGCTTCAGGCGGCGCCGCTCGCGTTCCGACATGCCGCCCCAGATACCGAACCGCTCGTCGTGCTCGAGCGCGTACTCCAGGCACTCGGCCCGGACCTCACAGCTGCGGCACACCCGCTTGGCCTCCCGGGTCGATCCTCCCTTTTCCGGGAAGAACGCCTCCGGATCTGTCTGTGCGCACAGCGCCTGATCCTGCCAGCCCAGCTCGTCCTCATCATCTGGGCTGACGAAGACCTGTGCCAGCGGGACGATGACCTCAGTCACAGCGCATCCTCCCTCCCCACTCGGAGCCCCCGGTCCCCGCCGCGCTCCCCCGCGCGGACGAGAATCACACCAATGAAATTACACTCGCGTGTCTTGCTTCAAGTCAAGCGGAAAAGGTGATAGTGGTCGCCCCGTTGTCCGAGATGCGAGATAAATTACTCGCAGATGAATACTCGGTTACGGAGCGGAGCCGGGGAGCGGAGCCGGGGAGCGGAGCCGGGAGAACCTGCCACACTTGACAGTTATGCGCATCACCGTGCTCGCGGGCGGCGTGGGCGCCGCCCGCTTCCTGCGCGGCCTGAAGCAGGCCGCGCCCGAAGCCGAGATCACCGTCATCGGGAACACCGGCGACGACATCACGCTGTTCGGCCTGCGGGTCTGCCCTGACCTGGACACCGTCATGTACACCCTCGGCGGCGGCATCAACGAGGACCAGGGCTGGGGGCGCGCCGGGGAGACCTTCAGCATCCGGGCCGAGCTGGCCGCCTACGGCGCGAGTCCGGACTGGTTCACCCTCGGTGACCGCGACTTCGCCACCCACATCCTGCGCAGCCAGATGCTGGCAGACGGCCAGCCGCTGTCCGCGGTCACCGAGGCGCTCTGCCGGCGGTGGCGGCCGGGCGTGCGGCTGCTGCCGATGTCCGACGACCCGGTGGAAACGCATGTGGTGCTGACCGAGCGGCGCGTGGTCCACTTCCAGGAGTGGTGGGTGCGGCTGCACGCGCAGGCGCCGGCCGCGGAGATCATCGCGACCGGCGCGGCGGACGCCAGGCCGGCGCCCGGCGTGCTGGACGCCATCGGCGAGGCCGACGTGGTCCTGTTCCCGCCGTCCAACCCCGTGGTCAGCATCGGCACGATCCTGGCCGTGCCCGGCATCAGGGCGGCCGTCGCGGCCAAGACCGTGGTGGGGGTGTCGCCGATCATCGGCGGCGCGCCGGTGCGCGGGATGGCCGACGCCTGCCTGGCCGCGATCGGGGTGGAGACCTCCGCCGCGGCGGTCGGCGCGCACTACGGGCCCGGGCTGATCGACGGCTGGCTCGTCGACGACCAGGACAAGGCGGCCATGGAAGACCCGGCGCTGGCCGGGATCGAGGTGCGCGCGCTCCCGCTGCTCATGCGCGACCTGCCGGCCACCGCGGCGATCGCCCGGGCCTCGCTCGACCTGGCCGTGGAGCTCGGGTGAGCCCGGAGATGAGCCCGGAGATGAGCACTGGCGGGCCGGTCACGGTCATCCCGGTCACCGGGCTGCCCGAGATCGGCGCGGGCGCCGACCTGGCCGCGCTCATCGCGGAGGCGGCCACGGACCTGCGCGACGGCGACATCCTCGTGGTCACCTCCAAGATCGTGAGTAAGGCCGAGGGCCGGGTGGTCACCGCCCCCCGGGAGCAGGCCATCGAGGCGGAGACGGTGCGGGTGGTCGCCCGGCGCGGCGCCACCACCATCGCGCAGACCCGGCACGGCCTGGTCCTGGCGGCGGCCGGCGTGGATGAGTCCAACACCGCCCCGGGGACGGTGGTGCTGCTGCCCGAGGACCCGGACGAGTCCGCCCGGCGGCTGCGCAAGGCGCTGCACAGCCGGGGCGGCCGGATCATCGGGGTGATCGTCACCGACACGATGGGCCGGCCGTGGCGGGCCGGCCAGACGGACAACGCGATCGGCGCGGCCGGGGTCGTCCCGGTGCGCGACTACCGCGGCGAGGCCGACACCTTCGGGAATATCCTCGAGGTCACCGTGGCCGCCGTCGCCGACGAGATCGCCTCCGCCGCGGACCTGGTCAAGGGCAAGTCACGGCGCGTCCCCGCGGCGATCGTGCGCGGCCTGGACGGCCTGGTCACCGAGCAGGACGGGCCCGGCGCGCGGGCCATCATCAGGCCCGCCGAGGAGGACATGTTCCGGCTCGGTTCGGCCGACGTGCCGCTGGCCCGCCGGACCATCCGGGCGTTCACCACCCAACCCGTCGACGCCGCCGCGGTCCGCCGGGCGGTCGCCACCGCGCTGACCGCGCCCGCGCCGCACCACAGCGAGCCGTGGCGGTTCGTCATCTGCGAGACGGCCGCGGCGCGGACGCGGCTGGTCGACGCGATGCGCGAGGCCTGGACCGCCGACCTGCGCGGCGACGGGTTCACGCCGGAGCAGATCACGCGCAGGCTGCGCCGCGGGGACGTGCTGCGGCTCGCGCCGCTGATCATCGTGCCGTGCCTGGTCACCGACGCGGCGCACGACTATCCCGACGAGCGGCGCAACCGGTCCGAGCAGGCCATGTTCACCGTGTCCATGGGCGCGGCGGTGCAGAACCTGCTCGTCGCGCTGGCCGTGGACGGCCTCGGCTCGGCGTGGATCTCGAGCACCCTGTTCTGTCAGGACGTGGCGGCCGCGGCGATGGACCTGCCCGCGGGGTGGCGCCCGATGGGCGCCGTCGCCGTCGGGCACCCGGCCGAGCAGGCCAGGTCCCGTCCGCCGCGGGAACCCGAGGACTTCATCCTCACCCGGTGAGCAGGGGCAGGCCGGACCGTACGGACGCGCAGACGCCGTCCGAGACGGCCGCGGCGGCCTGGCGCTCGGCGGGAACCTCGCCGTAGGTGGTGGTGCGCGGGCGCATCGGGCGGCCCAGCGGCTCGGCGATCGCGCGGAGCCCGCTGATCGTCTTGTAGGAGCCGTGGTCCGCGCCGGCCATCCTGCTGATGGTCTCCTCCATCAGCGTGCCGCCGAGGTCGTTGGCGCCGCCGCGGAGCACGTCCCGGCACCCCTCGTCGCCGAGCTTGACCCAGGAGCACTGGATCGAGTCGATCGACCCGTGCAGCATGAGCCGCGCCATCGCGTGCACGGCCCGGTTCTCCCGCCGGGTCGGCCCGGGCCGGGCCAGCCCGGCCAGGTAGATGGGCGCGTTCTCGTGGATGAACGGCAGCAGCACGAACTCGGTGAAGCCGCCGGTCCGCTCCTGGATGGACCGGATCACCCGCAGGTGCCCGACCCAGTGCGCCGGCGTGTCCACGTGCCCGTACATCATCGTGGCCGAGGTCGGCAGGCCGAGTTCGTGCGCCGTGGTGATCACCTCGATCCACACCGAGGCGGGCAGCTTGCCCTTGGTCAGCACCCAGCGCACGTCGTCGTCGAGGATCTCCGCCGCCGTCCCCGGCAGCGAGCCGACGCCCGCCTCCTTGGCCCGGACCAGCCACTCCCTGATCGGCAGGCCGGTACGGGACGCCCCGTTCACCACCTCCATCGGGGAGAACGCATGGACGTGAAGATCGGGGCGCCGACGCTTGACTTCGGAAGCGATTTCGAAATATGCTGTTCCTGGCAGATCGGGATGGATGCCCCCTTGCATGCACACCTCGGTGGCACCGGCATCCCACGCCTCGGCCGCGCGGTCGCCGATCTGCTGAGCGAGAGCGTGTACGCGTCGGCGTCGGTGCGCCGCTGCGCGAACGCGCAGAACCGGCAGCCGGTGTAGCAGACATTGGTGAAGTTGATGTTGCGGGTGACGACGTAGGTGACGTCGTCGCCGACGACCTCGCGGCGCAGCGCGTCGGCGAGGCCGGCCAGGGCCTCCAGGTCGGGGCCGGCCGCGGACAGCAGGGCGACGGCCTGGCCGTCGGTGAGGGCGGCCGGGTTGCGTTCGGCCTGGCGGAGGGCGGCGGCGACCTCGCCCGGGCGTGTTATGGAGGGGCCGCCGGGGCGCTGGGACGGGGCCTGGGCGGGCAACCCGGTCCGTTCGGCAATCTCATCCCAGTCGCCGTAGACCTCGGTGAAGTCCGCGCGGCGGTCATGGGTGCGGCCGGTGGTGTCGATGGTGACGTGCAGGTCCGTGCGGCCTGACCCCTGCGACTGGCCCCAGCCGCCGTCGGGTTCCTGCCACGGCAGGCCGCGGGGCCGGGCACCGTCGGCGGCCAGGCCGGTCGCCGGGTCGGCCAGGGCGGCCACGTGCCGGGCCAGCCGCGGGTCCAGCCACGGCTCGCCGAGGTAGGGCGGGTAGACGGTCAGCCGCTCGCGCAGCGTGAAGCCGGTCTGGGCGGTGTGGGCGGCGAGGTCGTCGATGTCCGGCCACGGGCGCTCGGGGTTGACGTGATCCGGGGTGAGCGGGGAGACGCCGCCCCAGTCGTCGATGCCGGCCCGCAGGATCAGGTCGTACTGCGCGCCGACCAGGTTGGGCGGCGCCTGGATGCGGGCCTTGGCGCCGAGGATGAGCCGGGTCACGGCGATCGTCGCGGCCAGGTCGTCGAGTTCGGCGTCGGGCACGTCGCGCATCTTGGTGTCCGGCTTGGCCCGGAAGTTCTGCACGATGACTTCCTGGATGCCCCGGTACTCGCGGGCGACCTTGCGGATGGCGAAGACGGATTCGGCCCGCTCGGCCAGGGTCTCGCCGATGCCGATGAGGATGCCGGTGGTGAACGGGACGTTGCTGCGGCCTGCGTCCTCCAGGACGCGCAGCCGCACCGCCGGGTCCTTGTCGGGACTGCCGAAGTGCGGGGCGCCCTTCTCGGTGAACAGGCGGGTGGCGGTCGTCTCGAGCATCATGCCCATGGACGGGGCGACCGGCTTGAGGCGCTGGAAGTCCTGCCAGCTGAGCACCCCCGGGTTGAGGTGCGGGAGCAGGCCGGTCTCCTCCAGCACCCGGATGGCCATGGCCCGCACGTAGGACAGCGTGTCGTCGTAGCCGTGCTCGTCCAGCCATTCCCGGGCCTGGCGCCAGCGTGCCTCGGGCTTGTCGCCCAGGGTGAACAGGGCCTCCTTGCAGCCAAGTTCGGCGCCCTGGCGGGCGATCGCGAGCACCTCGTCGGGCTCCAGGTACAGGCGGTTCAGGCGGTGCGGGACGGTGGCGAACGTGCAGTAGCCGCAGCGGTCCCGGCACAGCCGGGTCAGCGGGATGAAGACCTTGCGGGAGTACGTGATGACGCCGGGCCGTTTCGCCGCCGCCAGCCCGGCGTCCCTGGTCCGGCCGGCGTAGGTCAGCAGGGTCTGCAGGTCGTCGCCGCGGGCGTGCAGCAGGACCGTCGCCTCGTCCGCGTCGAGCGGCTTGCCGTCCCTGGCCCGCGCCAGCGCCCGGCGCATGGCCGAAGCGGTGACCCCGTCGGCCTCTTCAGTCACGCCGTTGCCAGGGTCGCCGCGGAAATCGCTCATGCTCGCACTTTACGCGGCAAACCCTTCCGCTCCGCGCGGCCCCTCGCCTATCGGCGGGCGCCGGGACGCGTTAGAAGGCGTGGTAGTCGCGGACGGGCATGCGGGGGCCGCGGCGCGGGGGGGCGCTGCCGCCCAGCTCGATGAGCCTGGTCACCCGGTAGCGGTGCCCGGCGTAGGGCGCGAGGAGCTCGAGCATGCCGGCGTCGTCGGTTTTCCGCCGGGCCAGCGTCCAGCCGACCGCGTTCGGCAGGTGGTAGTCGCCGACCGAGACCGCGTCCGGGTCGCCCAGGGCCCGCTGCCTGATCTCGGCCGAGGTCCATGGCCCGACGCCGGGCAGGGAGCGGAGGCGGCGGTCCGCCTCGGCCGGGTCCTCCTCGAGCGCCTGCTCCAGCCGGGCCGCGACCGCGGCGGCGGTGACGATCGTCCGGGCGCGCACGCCCTCGACGCCGGCCCGGTGCCAGTCCCAGGAGGGGATGCGCGCCCAGGTGCGGGGCGAAGGGACCACGCGCATGCCCGCGGGAGCGGGACCGGGGGCGGGCGACCCGTACGCGCGCAGCAGGAACCGCCACGCGCGATGGGCCTCGCGGCCGACCACCTTCTGCTCGAGCACCGCGGGCACGAGCGCCTCGAAGACCCGTCCGCTCCGCCCGACCCGCAGGCCCTCGTAGCGGAGCGCCAGTTCGCCGATCACGGGATGGTGGGCGGCGAACCCGGCTCGGTCGTCGTGGAAGCCGAGCTGGGCGGGCAGGCCGTCCAGCAGCCAGCCCGCGCCGGGACCCCAGGCCCGGGCGGTCACGACCGCGCCACCCGGCGCGACGCTGTTGCTGACGCGCAGCGTCGCCGGGCCGGCCGGGGTCAGCGAGGTGCGCCAGACGGCACCGGCCGCGTCGACGGCGAAGGCCGGATCGCCGCCGCCGCGCCGGTGGACCGACAGCGTGAGGCGGACGTCGATCGTGAACGGCGCGGGCCACTCGCGGCTCAGCCCGGCGTCCGGGGTCAACGCCAGGCCCGCGGTCATGGCCGTCACACGTCGGAGGAGAAGCGGACCGAGGTCGGCTCCAGCCGGATGCCCGGCCACACCCGGATGCCGCGGGCCAGCTCGTTGCCCGGACCGATGAACGCGCCGTCGCCGACCACCGCCTCGTCGAGCACGGCGCCGGGGGCCACCTCGGCGCCGCGGCCGAGGATCGAGTCACGCACCACCGCGCCCTCGCCGACGCGGGCCGAATCGAACAGCACGCTGCCGAAGACCGTCGCCCCGGCGCCGATGCTCGCGCCCGCGCCCACCACGGTCCCGCCGTCCACCGAGGCATCCGCGGCCACCGAGGCGCCTGCGAGCAGGAGCGAGGGGCCGGGAGGGCCGGGCACCGCCGGGGCGGGCAGCCGGCCGAGCACCAGGTCGCAGGAGCCGCGCACGAACGTCTGCGGCGTGCCCACGTCGAGCCAGTAGGCCGACTCGGGGTAGCCCATGACGAGTTCCCCGGCCCGGATCAGCCCGGGGAACGTCTCGCGTTCCACCGACACCCGGCGGCCGGCCGGGATCTGGCCGATGACGTCCCGGCGGAACACGTAGCAGCCGGCGTTGATCCGGTTGGTCACCGGGTCCGGCGTCTTTTCCAGGAACGCCGTCACCCGCCCCGAACCGTCCGTCGGCACCACGCCGAACCGCGACGGGTCCGCCACCTCGACCAGGTGCAGCGTCGCCGCGGCGTCGGTCTTGAGGTGCAGGTCGAGCTGCGCACCCAGATCGTGCCCGGACAGGACGTCGGAGTTGAGCACCACGACCGGATCGGCGCCGCCGGTGCCGCGCAGCGAGCGGGCCGCGTTGCGTATCCCGCCCGCGGTGTCCAGCGGCGTCTCTTCCTGGACGTAGTCGATGGCCAGCCCGAACGCCGCGCCGTCCCCCAGGACGGAGGCGAACATCTCCGCCTTGTAGCAGGTCGCCAGGACCACGTGGGTCACGCCGCCCGCCGCCGCGCGGGCGAGCAGGTGGGCCAGGAACGGCACGCCCGCGGTCGGCAGCAGGGGCTTCGGCGCGGACAGGGTCAGCGGCCGCAGCCGGGTTCCCTGGCCTCCGACGAGAACGATCGCCTCAAGTGGTTCACGCGGCATGAAACGACAGGTTACACGGCGCTTACGTCAGCGGTGGCCTGCTCGGCGGCGCGCCGGTAGCACGCCAGGTGCGCCTCGGCCGAGGCCGCCCAGGTGAACTCCTGTGCCCGGGCGTATCCCGCGTTGCTGAGCATCTCCCGCCGGGCACCGTCGTCGAGCAGCGCGCGGAGCGCGTCGCGGATGTTGTCCGGTTCGGGTTCGGTGTAGGCCACGGCCTCGCCGCCGACCTCGGGCAGTGAGGTGCAATGCGTGGTCAGCACCGGGGCGCCGCACGCCATCGCCTCCAGGACCGGCAGCCCGAACCCCTCCCCGCGGCTCGGGAACGCCACCACCGTCGCCCCGCCGAGGAAACCAGGCAGGTCGGAGAAGCGCAGGTAGCCGGGGCGGATCAGGCGCAGGTGCGGCGGCACCGAGGCCACCGCCGTGTCCACCTCCTCGCTCCAGCCTCCGCCGCCGCCCAGCACGAGCGCCGGCGGGTCGTCGATGTCGGCCACCGCCCCGGCCCATCCGGTGATCAGCGAGGCGACGTTCTTGCGCGGCTCGAGCAGGCCCAGGAACGCCACGTACGGCTTCCCGTGCAGCCCGAGCCGGTTGGACACCGCCGAGACCTGCTGCGGGTCGGGCCGGTGGAAGAGCCGGTGGTCCACGCCGTGGTAGGCGACGTCGATCTTGGTCGGATCGGCGCTCAGCACCCGCACGAGCTCGTCCCTGGTCGCCTTAGACGGCACGATGAGCCGTGCCGCGCGGCGCGCGGCCGTGCGGATGGCCGA
>Ga0207646_10008009_pt1 | contig 10654 bp, 8 predicted proteins | sample KBSK5502metaG_FD_184343 | JGI IMG/M metagenome (GOLD analysis project Ga0207646, IMG submission 184343) | Corn, switchgrass and miscanthus rhizosphere microbial communities from Kellogg Biological Station, Michigan, USA - KBS K5-50-2 metaG... | ecosystem: Host-associated > Plants > Roots >...
CTCGGCGCGCTGCATGTCGCGGCGCGCGAAGGTCTCGACAACCTGACCTTCGTCGTGAACTGCAACCTCCAGCGCCTCGACGGCCCGGTGCGCGGCAACGGCAAGATCGTCCAGGAGCTCGAGTCGGTCTTCCGCGGCTCCGGGTGGAACGTTATCAAGGTCCTCTGGTCACGCGAGTGGGACGACCTCCTCGCGCGCGATGTCGACGGCGTCCTCGTGAACCGCATGGCCGAGACGACGGACGGCGAGTCCCAGCGCATGACGATCGCCGACGGCAGTTACATCCGCGAGCATTTCTTCGGAACGGATCCGCGCCTTCGCAAGCTGGTCGAGCATCTCTCGGACGAGCAGCTCCGCTCGCTCCGCCGCGGCGGTCACGACTACCGCAAGGTGTACGCGGCGTACCACGCCGCGGTCCGTCATACCGGGGCGCCGACGGCGATCCTCGCCCAGACCGTGAAGGGCTGGGCGCTCGGCCCATCGGTCGAGGCGCGCAACATCACGCATCAGGCGAAGAAGATGAGCTTCGAAGAGCTCAAGATCTTCCGCGACCGGCTGCAGCTCCCGATCCCGGACGACAAACTCACCGAAGACCCGCCGTACTACCACCCCGGGCCGGATTCGCCTGAGGTCCAGTACATGCTCGAGCGCCGTCGCGCCCTGGGCGGTTTCGTCCCGAGGCGTGTCGTTCGAGCGAAGCCACTGCCGCAGCCCGAGGCCTCCGCCTTCGCCGAGTTCCCGAAGGGGTCAGGCACCGCCGCCGCCTCGACGACGATGGCGTTCACGCGCCTGCTTCGGAATCTGCTGCGCGATAAGAACGTGGGCAAGCGGGTCGTGCCGATCATCCCGGACGAGGCGCGGACCTTCGGTATGGACCCACTCTTCAAGGAGGTCGGGATCTATTCTCCCCTCGGTCAGCGCTACGAGCCGGTCGACGCGGAGACGCTCCTTCCCTACCGCGAGGCGATCGACGGCCAGGTGCTCGAGGAGGGCATCACCGAGGCGGGCTCGATGGCGTCGTTCACCGCCGCCGGAACAAGCTACGCGACGCACGGCGAGCAGATGCTGCCCTTCTACGTCTTCTACTCGATGTTCGGTCTGCAGCGCACGGGCGATCAGATCTGGGCGTTCGGCGACGCGCGGGGCCGCGGGTTCCTCTGCGGCGCGACCGCGGGGCGCACGACACTGAACGGTGAGGGTCTGCAGCACGAGGACGGCCACAGCCAGCTGCTCGCCACGTCGATTCCCAACGTCCGCGCGTACGACCCGGCGTTCGCGTACGAGACCGCGGTGATCGTGCGCGACGGGATCAAGCGAATGCTCGGCGACGGCGAGGCCGTCTTCTACTACCTCACTCTGTACAACGAGAACTACCCGCAGCCGGCCATGGCCGAGGGCGCGGAAGAAGGGATCGTCCGCGGCATCTACCTGTTCCGGCCCGGCGAAGAGGGCCGGCGGCGGCGCGTCACGCTCCTCGGGTCGGGCTCGATCATGCGGCAGGTCCTTCGCGCGCAGGAGCTTCTCCAGGAGAAGTACGACGTGAGCGCGGACGTGTACAGCGTCACGAGCTACCAGCTGCTGCGGAACGAGGCGCTTGAGGTCGAGCGCTGGAACCGCCTGCACCCCGAGGCCGAGCCGCGGCTGCCATACGTGATGACGGTGCTCGGTGGTCACTCGCCGATCGTCGCGGCCTCGGACTGGCTGAAGGCCCTACCCGATCAAATCTCGCGCTGGGTCGGAAGCCCGTTCGTTCCGCTTGGCACCGACGGCTTCGGACGGAGCGACACGCGCGAGGCGCTGCGCCGCCACTTCGAGATCGACGCCGAGAGCGTGACGACGGCCTCACTCCACGCGCTCGCGCTCACCGAGGAATACGGCGCGGCCGAGGTCGCGAAAGCGCTCGCCGAGCTCGGGATCAACCCAGAGAAGCCGGAGCCGCGGACCGCGTAGCGACCCGCGCCGTCTAGTGGCCCGCGGAGTCGTACACCAGACCGTGTTCGAGATAGAACTTCACGAGGATCGCCACCTCGCCCCATCCCTCGGCGTTGCCGAGAAGTGACTTCCGCCCTTCGGGCGTGTCCGCGAAGCCGAACTCGCGCACGCTGACCAGCGTTCCGTTGCCCCTCGCCTCGAAGACGATCTCGACCGTCGTCGCGCGGCCAGGCTCGCCCCACTCGAACACGAAACGCTCGGGCCGCTTCGCTTCAAGCACCTTGCCGGGAAAGCTTTCGTTGATGTTGTGTTCGGGACCCCAGTTCTCAAAACGAAACAGCATCTTGCCACCCGGCTTAGCGTCGACCACGGCGCCCTTCGTGAACCATCCGTTCAGGCCGTTTGCCGTCGCGAATGCGTCGTAGACGCGCTCCCGCGGCGCGCGCACGAAGGTCTTCGCCTGTGCCTCGAGCTTTAGTTCGTCCACGTCGCTCCTCCGCTTCAACAAATCCGCGCATCCGGTCGAGCCGCGCTTGCCACCGGTCGCTGACGGTCTCGACCCACGCCGCCACTTCGTGTAGCCGCGCCGGGACGGCAGCGAAGCGCACCTCCCGGCCGTCGCGGCCGCGGCGCACGAGCCCTGCGTCCTCGAGCAAGGCGAGCTGCTTCACCACGGCCTGCCTCGTCACGGGCAGATCCCGTGCGAGCGAGGTCGCCGTCGCCGGTCCGCTCTGCGCGAGCGTCGTCAGAAGCGCCCGCCTCCGTGGGTCGGCTACCGCTTCGAAGGGATCGGTCAGGTCGGCCATGTGCAACCGAACGGTTGCACATCACGGCGGCGCTGTCAAACGCCGGCGCCTAGCCCAGAAGGCGTACCTCGAGCCGGCGCTCCCCTTTGGCGTCCAGCCGGAAGGCCCGGCCGCTCGGTTTCGCGCTCACGATCTCGACGAGCTGCTCGTCGTCATACCTCGCGGCGACCCCGTCGTCGAGCGCGATCCCCGGCGGCAGGCCCGCCTCTATCTCGCGCGCGTACACCGGACGGCGCCGCTCCTCCGAGTCGTAATGTGGGCACGCGCTCCCCTTCAGCAGCTTGAGGCCGTCGCGGAGCGGACCGAGCTCGGGCGTGAACGAGTCGGTGATGCCGGCCTCGAACCAGCAGATGCACCCCGCGGACCAGCCGGTGAGGATCGTGCCGTTCCGGTAGGCGTCGCGAAGCGCGTCCTCGACCCCGTGCAGGCGCCAGATCGCGAGCATGTTCGCGGTGTTCCCACCGCCGACCATGACGACGTCCTGCCCGCGGACGAATCCGTCAATGTCGCCGACGGTCCGGTTGAACAGCAAGAGGTGCGACGGCTCGCAGGGAACCCCGGCCAGCGCCTGATAGAAGCTCAAGAGATACGTCGCATCGTCGCCGGACGCCGTCGGCACGAACAGGATCTTCGGGCGAGTCTTTCCGGTGAGCTCGAGGACATAGCGGGTGAAGGCCGGGTGAGAAAGCTGCTCGCCGCCACAGGCGACGATGCGTCTCGGCATCGCCCCAACTGTGACAGAGCGCGGCGCTAGTTGATGGTGGTCGTGCGGTGGCCGAGCGCGAGCCAGGCGGGGATCGCCGTCGCGACCATCGGCCGCCCGACAAAGAAGCCCTGCGCGCTGTCGCAGCCAGCGGCCGCGCACGCGTCGTAGGTCGCCTGGTCCTCGATGCCCTCCGCGACCACTTTCATCCCGAGGGCGTGGCCCAGGTTCGTGATGAGCTTCACGATCTCGGAGCTTCCGCGGTCGCGCGTCATGCGACTGACGAAGGAGCGATCGATCTTCACGGCATATGCGGGGAGCCGCTGCAAGTACGCGAGCGAGCTGTAGCCGACGCCGAAGTCGTCGATCGCGAGCTGCACGCCGAGGTCACGCAGTTCGGCGAGGGTCCGCAGCACGCGATTCGGCTCCGCCATGAGCATCGACTCGGTGATCTCGAACGCCAGCCACTCCGGCGGGATCCCCGCGCGATCGAGCGCCTGACCGACGACGCGCGGCAGCTCCGGATCCAGCAGGTTGCGTATCGAGAGATTCACCGCCGCCCGGACGGGGAGATTCGCCTGGCGCCAGGTCGCGCATTGCGCGAGCGTCATCGCGAGAACATGCGAGAAGAGCGACTTGACGAGGCCAGACCGCTCCGCGAGGGGAATGAACTCGCCGGGTGCGATGAGGCCGCGCTCCGGGTGGCGCCACCGCGCAAGCGCCTCGACCCCGATGGCCTCGCCCTCGTTGAAGCCCACGATTGGCTGATAGACGACCTGCAGCTGATCGGTCTCGAGCGTGTGACGTAGCTCGGCCATCAGCGCGAGCTGGTTTGAGCCTTCGGGGTCGTTCTGCTCGGCGTACACCGCCGATCCGCCCGGGGTCGTCTTCGCAACATACATGGCCATGTCCGCGCGGCGCATCAGGGTCTCGACGTCCTCGCCGTGCTGCGGACTCACGGCGATGCCGATGGAGATGGCGACCTCGTGAGCGGCTCCCTCGATCTCGAAGGGTCGCTGCAGTGCCGCGATGATCTTCTGCGCGACGTGTCCCGCTCCACCTTCGTCGGCACCGGGAAGGATCAGCGCGAACTCGTCGCCGCCGAGCCGCGCCACCGTGTCGGTCTCGCGGAGCTCGGCCCTGATTCGACGCGCGACCTCGCCGATGAGCAGGTCGCCGGCCTGGTGCCCGAAGGTGTCGTTGATCTCCTTGAAGCGATCGAGGTCCGTCACCAGCAGGGCGAGGGGCGTCGCGAGCCGACGCGCGGTGCGAAGCGCCTGCTCGAGACGGTCGAGAAGGAGCGCGCGATTCGGCAACCCGGTCAGCGCGTCGTGCAACGCCTGCCGCTCGAGCTCGTGTTCGGCCTTCATGCGATCGGTGACGTCGGTGAAGCTCGAGACGACCTCGCGAACCCGCCCGAACGCGTCCTTGATCGGGACCGCGTCGACGAGCAGCCACCGGACGTATCCGTCCGCTCGGACCATGCCCATCATCACGTTGCGGATGGGTTCACCCTGAGCCTGCGCGGCCACGTTCGGGACCTCGTCATCGGGCATCGTCGTGCCGTCCTCGCGGATGCGGCGGTCCTCGCCCGGCGACTCCGCGCCTTCGAGCTCGTCAGGGGGCCGTCCGAAGATCCGCTTCGCCGCGGCGTTGGCGAAGACGACGGCGCCGGAGGCGCTACGGACCACGACGCCGCAGGCCATCGCGTCATAGATGGCGGCTAGGTCGTTCTCCGATCGTGACAGGTCCGTCGCGGCACGGCCCTCCTCCCGACGCGCGGTGATGGCGACCCTACCCGCCGCGCATTTGTGCTGAGGAGTGCAATGGGTATCGGGCTCGGTGGCTCGGTAGTACTAGAGGCGGAGCTTTGTCAGTCGCTGCCGCTCTTTGTCGCTCACGTTGCCATCGGCGCGTCTGTAGGCGAGCGCGCGGTCGACGCCGACGCGCCATTCCGGAGGCGCGAACTCCGCGAGGAAGGCGCGCACGAACCAGTCCCGTAGCCACGAGAGCGGCGGCCCGACGGGCGCGCCCGCGAGGACCACCGCGGTGAGGGCCACGTCGAGCGGGGCGTCGCCGCGGCCCGCGTTCGCCCAGTCGATGACCACAGGGCCGCGCGGAGCGAGCATCACGTTCGCGGGATGCAGGTCGAGATGCAGGATCGCAACGCCCTCGCCGCGCAGGAAGTCGGGCGGCGCAAGCCGGTGCAGCTCGCGATGAAGCCGCGCCAGCGTCAGCGCATGCGCGCGGTAGCGCCACGGACGGCGCCGAAGGTCCGCGAGCATCGTTGGGCCGTCGATCCGCTCGAGAATCAGGTCGGCCCGCTCACATCGATGACTCGCGGCGCGGGATACCCGCCGTCGCGCACGTATCGCATGATCGCGACCTCGCGCTCCGGCACTGCCCGTCGGCGGTAACGGCGCAGAACGCGTGTGTCGTCGATCGCGAAGACGTCCGCGTCCTCCCCACGGGCGAGCCGTGCACCGAAGTCGCTCGTGTCAGTCATGGCGAAGGGACGCGAGCACGAGAACGAACGCCAGCATCGGGCGCGCGAGTAGGAACAGGAGCTGCCACTCGAAGAGCCCGACGGTACCGGCGATCGCCGTGGCGATGCCCGCCCCGATCGCGCCTACATCGGTGGCGCCCCCGAGCACGTACCAGCCCAGTGCCGGTGGCAGCTCCTGGGTTCGCCGCCTCCGCATGAGCACGAGGCCACCGACGACTACGAACACAATGCCGATCGCAGCGCACACGCGGAGGGCCGCCGCCAGGTCGCCGAGCGTCGTCGCGAGCGGAATGATGAGGAGCGCGACGAGTGCGTTGCCGAGCCCGAACTCGGCGATCTCCCGAAGCCGGAAAGACCGTCATCGCCGTCCACGCGCCGCCGCGACTGAACGCGGCCACCAGTCCTGCGAATCCTGCAAGCGTCACCGAGAGCGCCGCTACCGAGAAGAGGAACGGCGCCTCCGGGATCACGCGCGCATGCTATGCGTCACCGCGGCTCGCGATGGAATTCCACGATCCTGCCGTGTTCGCAGCGGTACGTCGCTATCGAATCGGCGATTCGATCCGGCCGGACTGCACGCCGTCGACCGTTGAGCTGCCACTCGACGTCACGGTGTACGCGCTGCCGCTTTGGCTCCAGCGCTGGCTCGAGGTGCTCCCACCGCCGTTCGCGAAGCACTCGACGGTCGGAGGAATGATCAGCGCGATGAACAGGAGGACCAGGCCGTATCCGATAACGGCGCCGCCGAGCGCGGCCGGTCGCACGACGGAGAGCCGGGCACGTCCGATCGCGCGCGCGAGGACCACGAGCAGCACGATCGCCACGGGGAGGACCACCACACCGACCGAGAGGATCGCAAGGGCGCCGAAAAGCAGGCCGCCGCCGACGAGCGTGCCCAGCACTGCGACGTTGCTCGCTGCGCGCCAGGGCACGACCTGTATGCCGACCACGATGACGAATGTGCCGATCGCGACCAGCGCGAAATCGAATGACTGCGTCTCGAAGACTTTGTTGTCGCCGGCGAGTGCCCGAAGGTAAACCGGAAACAGGAGCGCGGCCAAGCCGGCCGCGGCGAGCGCGACCAGCACGACACGAAGAGCGCGGCTCACGCCCGCGTGAGCGGCCGGTAGCGGATGCGGTGCGGACGCCAGTCGGTGCCGACGGTCTTGCGCATGAATTCTTCGTAGGCCTGGTAGTTGCCCTCGAACCAGCGGACCCGGCTGTCTCCTTCGAAGATGAGGAGATGCGTCACGATCCGGTCGAGGAACCAGCGGTCGTGGCTGATCACGACGACGCATCCTGCGAAATCGAGGATCGCTTCCTCGAGCGCGCGGAGCGTGTCCACGTCGAGGTCGTTGGTCGGCTCGTCCAGGAGGAGCACGTTGCCGCCGGAGCGCAGGAGCTTCGCGAGATGCACGCGATTTCGCTCGCCCCCGGATAGATCCCCGACCTTCTTCTGCTGGTCGGCACCGCGGAAGTTCAAGGACGCGGCGTACGCGCGCGCGTTCCGTGTTCGCGAGCCGATCTGGATGTTCTCCTCGCCGCCCGAGATCTCTTCCCACACGGTCTTCTTCGGGTCGAGGGTGTCGCGGCTCTGGGAGACGTACGCGAGCTTCACGGTCTCACCGACGCGCAGCGTCCCCGCATCGACCTTCTCCTCGCCGGTGATGAGGCGGAAGAGCGTCGTCTTGCCCGCGCCGTTCGGGCCGATGACGCCGACGATGCCGCCGCGCGGCAGCGAAAAGCTGAGGTCGTCGAACAAGAGCTTCTCCCCATAGGCCTTGCGGATGCTCTCGGCTTCGACGACGACGTCGCCTAGCCGCGGGCCGGGCGGGATCGAGATCTCGAGCTCACGCTCGCGCAGCTCCGGGTCCTCTGCGAGGAGGCGCTCGTACGCGTCGATGCGCGCCTTGCTTTTCGCCTGACGCGCGCGGGGCGACGCGCGAACCCACTCGAGCTCGCGCGCGAGCGTCCTCTGGCGTGCCGACTCCTGCTTCTCCTCGTCGGCGAGCCGCTTTCGTTTCTGCTCGAGCCAGGAGCTGTAGTTGCCCTGATACGGAATGCCGGCGCCCTTGTCGAGCTCGAGGATCCAGCCGGCGACATTGTCGAGAAAGTAGCGGTCGTGCGTGACCGCGACGACGCAGCCCGGGTACTCGGCTAGGTGTCGTTCGAGCCAGCCGACGGACTCCGCGTCGAGGTGGTTCGTCGGCTCGTCCAGGAGAAGCAGGTCGGGCTTCGAAAGAAGGAGCCGGCAGAGCGCGACCCGCCGGCGCTCGCCACCGGAAAGGGTTGCGACGTCCTGATCGCCGGGCGGGCAGCGGAGCGCATCCATCGCCACATCGACCGTGGCGTCGAGCTCCCAGAGATCCTTCGCCTCGATCTCATCCTGTGTGCGCTGGAAGTCGTCGGTGATGCGTTCCATCTCCGCCGGCGCGAGGTCCAGGCCGAGCTTCATCGAAAGCTCGTTGTACCGATTCAGCACGGCTCGCTGCGCGGCGACGCCGTCCTCGACGTTGCCGCGGACGTCCTTCGCTGGATCGAGCGCCGGCTCCTGGGCCAGCAGGCCGGGGCGATAGCCCTCGGTGATCCTGGCGTCGCCGATGAAGTCGCGGTCGACCCCGGCCATGATCTTCAGGATCGTGCTCTTGCCTGCGCCGTTCGGGCCGAGCACGCCGATCTTCGCGTCGGGATAAAAGGCGAGCGTGATCCCGCGCAGGATCTCCCGCTGCGTCGAGGGCACGATCTTCTTGAGCTGATACATCGTGTAGATGAATTGAGGGGGCACGCAAAGACCGTAGCAGGTAGGCTTTACAGCGTCGTGGGCGGGGACAAACGCAATTTCCGGCTGTCGAAGGACGTGCTCCCGAGCCGTTACCGCCTCGTCTTCGAGCTTGACTTCGACACGTGGACCTCGACCGGCAATGAGCGGATCGAGATTCACACCGCCCGTCCGACGCGCGAGATCGTGATCCATGCAATCGATCTGGACATCAAGAGCGCCTCGATCGACAAGACAGCGATGGAGAGTGTCACTTTCGACGGCGAGTCCGAGACCGCGACGCTTCGCTTCGCCGGCGAGATCTCGCCCGGTGAGCACACGCTCTGGATCGCTTGGACGGGCGGTATCCGCGACTCGCTCCGCGGCCTGTACCGGTCGCTCCGCGGCGAGGAGCGCTACGCCGCGACGCAATTCGAGGCGGCCGACGCCCGGCGCGCGTTCCCGTGCTTCGACGAGCCTGAGTTCAAGGCGCGCTTCTCGCTCGAGCTCGTCCACCCCACCGGGAACGAGGCGATCGGGAACATGCCCATCGCCTCGCGGGAGCAGGTCGACGAGCGGCGCGCCCGAACCGTGTTCCGCGAGACGCCGAAGATCTCCTCGTACCTCGTCGCCTTCACCGTCGGGCCCTACGAGTTCACGCCGACCGTGACGACGCCCTCCGGCATCCCCGTGCGCGTCTGCCTTCCTCCCGGTCTCGCTGCGCAGGGTATCTACGCGCGCGACGCGCACGTGCGCTCGGTGGAATGGCTCCAGGACTACACGGCCATCCCGTATCCGTACATAAAGGTCGACGCGATCGGCATCCCCGACTTCGAGGCGGGAGCGATGGAGAACCCGGGCGCGATCACCTATCGGACGCGCCTTCTCGCGGCGGACGATCGCAACGCCTCGATCCAGACGCTCAAGGGGATCTTCAGCACGGCCGCGCACGAGCTGACCCATATGTGGTGGGGGGACCTCGTCACGATGCGGTGGTGGACCGATCTCTGGCTGAACGAATCCTTCGCGTCGTTCGTCGGCGAAAAGGCGACGGCCGCGCTCAACCCCGTTTGGCGCTACTGGCGCGACTTCGTCGCAGACAACACGGGCGCGTTCAACCTCGATGCGCTCGCGTCAACGCATCCGATCTCGGTAGAGGCGAAGAGCGCGGAGGAGGCGTCGCAGCGGTTCGACGCCATCTCGTACACCAAGGGCGCCGCGGTCCTGCGCATGATCGAGGGGTATCTCGGGGAGGAGACCTTCCGCGAGGGCGTGCGCATCTACCTGAAGCGGCACGCTGAGGCCAACGCATCGGCGGACGACTTCTGGCGGGCGCTCGACGAAGCGTCCGGCCAGGACGTGACCGCGATCGCCAATGCCTGGATCAAGGAGCCCGGGCATCCGCTCGTGCACATCAGTGCCAAGCAGACGGGCGGCGCGCTCGAGCTCGACCTGCGGCAGGAGCGGTACTTCTCGGACTCGGGCGCGAAGCCGACCGGCCAGGTCTGGCCGGTGCCGATGGTGATCAAGTACGGGACCGCTGATGGAATCCGCGAGCAGCGCTTCGTGCTGCGTCGCGAGCGCGAGACCGTGCGCCTCGAGGGCGCGCTGTGGTTCTTCCCCAACGGCGGCGGACGAGGCTTCTACCGATTCGCGTTCGCCTCCGCGGTCGAGGGCGCTCTCCTCGACAAAGGCATCGCGCAGCTTTCGGCGGAGGAGCGGCTCGCGCTGCTCGACGATCTCTGGGCCCTCGTTCGACACGGAAAAGCGACCCTCGCGACGTTCCTGCACCGCGTGGAGACGCTCCGCGGCGAGCAGGACCGCGCGGTCCTCGCGTCGATCGCCGACGCCTTGACATGGCTCGCGAACTACGCCGTCCGCGACGCGACGGAGCGGCCGTTCGCGCGGCTGGTCGAGGATCTCTTTCGTCCGATCCTCGACGCGGCCGG
>Ga0207646_10008010_pt1 | contig 10654 bp, 9 predicted proteins | sample KBSK5502metaG_FD_184343 | JGI IMG/M metagenome (GOLD analysis project Ga0207646, IMG submission 184343) | Corn, switchgrass and miscanthus rhizosphere microbial communities from Kellogg Biological Station, Michigan, USA - KBS K5-50-2 metaG... | ecosystem: Host-associated > Plants > Roots >...
ACGCCGGGACCAAGCTCGCGCGCCACTATCCCGATCGCCTCTACCTGATCATCGAGAGCCTTCGGGTTGACCAGCTCCAGCCTCTGCCACGATTCCACGTCCGGCACGGCGACGTGCTCGAGCACAGGCGCCTTCAATCGATGCCCGCTTGGGCGATACACAGAGCCGAACGCCTCCGCGAAGCACGACGCGCGCAGCTGAAACTTCACAAAGTCCCAGCCGAACTTTCGCGCTCGCTCCACCGTGACGCGCGCGAGCTCGGAGGGCGTCCATTCCTCTTTGAAGGTATGGCCCCACGCACTCAACGGCGGCCGGTCCCCGAGGCCAAGGGCGATCGCAGCCTCCACCCTCTCGCGCCCAGTCATGCTCTCAGTCGAGTTTAAGCTGGCAGCGATGGCGACCATCGAGGCCGAAGCGGCCCGCCTACGCGCCGCGGCGGAGGCGAAGCCGATGAAGCTGCCCGTCAACCGGCGCATCGACGAGACGCATCACCACGTCACGGGTGACGGCCTCTCCGTCTGGTACACCATCCAGGTCTCGCCGCACAGCCGCATCCAGGAAGCCGTGTTCGAGCGCTCCGACCGAATGCCAGGCGATGAGGAATGCAATCGCTGGCTGGCCCTCCTCGTCACGGGCGGCGAGGCGGTCGAGGCGCCGAGCATGCCTGGCTCCATGACACGTCGTTTCGAGCTCTTCGAACGCGATCCCGAGCGCGAGGCGCCGCTGGCCTGATGCCGCTCGCCTCACACGTCATCGAAGAGCTGCGACGTGTCGTCGGCAAAGACCACGTCGTCGACGGTGCTGACGACCTGCGCATCTTCGAACGCGACGCGTCGATCGAGGGCGCGGTGCCTGACGCCGTCGTGCTGCCCGCAAGCACGCAGCAGGTCAGCGACGTGATCAAAGTCGCGGCGCGCCACCGCATCCCGGTCGTGCCACGCGGCGCGGGCACGGGATTGTCAGGCGGCGCGGTCACGATTCACGGCGGCATCGCGCTGCAGGTGACCCGCATGCGACGCATCCTCGAGATCGATCCCCTCGCCCAGACTGCGCTGGTCGAGCCGGGTGTCGTGAACCAGGAGCTGTCACTGGCCGCGGCGCCGCATCACCTTTTCTATGCGCCGGATCCGTCGAGCCAGAAGGCCTGCACGCTCGGCGGCAACGCGGCCGAGAACTCCGGCGGCCCGCACTGCCTCTACTACGGCGTCACCACGAACCACGTGCTGGGCATGGAGGTCGTGCTCGCGGACGGCAGCGTGCACTGGGTCAGCGGTGACGCACCGGACCGCGTTGGCCTCGATCTTTGCGGCGTGCTCGTCGGGTCCGAGGGCACGCTATGCGCGATCACCAAGATCAAAGTGCGGCTGCTACGCATGCCGCCGAGCGTCGCGACGCTGCTGGCCGCCTTTCCCACCATTGAGACCGCGAGTCAGGCCGTGTCGGCCGTGATCGGCAGCGGCATCGTCCCGGCCGCGCTCGAGATGATGGACCAGGTCACGGTCGGCGCGGTCGAAGCCCACTATCGCGCCGGCTATCCGACCGACGCGGGCGCGGTGCTGCTCGTCGAGGTCGACGGCATTCAGGAATCGACGCGCGAGCTGACGATTGCGATCCGTGACGTGCTGGCCAAGAACCAGGGTTACGCGATGCGCGAGGCCCAGACCGCAGCCGAACGCGACCTCCTGTGGGCCGGCCGCAAGGGAGCCATCGGCGCGCTGGGCAGGATCAAGCCCAATTACTACCTGCACGACGGCGTCGTGCCGCGGTCGCGGCTGCCGCAGGTGCTTTCGGCGGTCGGCGAGATCGGCGAGCACTACAAGCTGCCGGTCGCCAACGTTTTTCACGCAGGCGACGGCAACCTTCACCCGAACATCCTGTTCGACATGCGCGACCGCGACGTGCTGCACCAGGTCGAGGACGCGGGCGAGGAGATGCTGCGCGCGGTGGTCGAGCTGGGAGGCGCGCTCTCCGGCGAGCACGGCATCGGGCTCGAGAAGAACGCCTACATGCCGTGGGTTTTCAGCCCGGACGACCTCGACGCCATGCATCGCGTGAAGGACACGCTCGACCCCGGCGGGATTCTGAATCCTGGAAAGATCTTCCCCGACCCGTCCCGCAAGCAGGTTCGCCTTGCAGGCCGGACCGGCTTCGCGGTCGAGGCGAAGTGGTGGTGACGAACGTGGCGGTCGTGAGGCCGCGATCAGCGGACGAGCTCGCGAAGACGTTGCGCGAGGCAGCTGAGGCAGGCAAAGCCGTCACGCCGGTCGGCGGCGGGCGTGCCGCGACCATGGGCGGCCTCCTCGATGGATGCGACGTCGAGCTTCAGATGACCGCGCTAGACCGCGTCATCGAGCACGCGGCTTCGGACATGGTGGTGACGGTGGAGGCCGGCATCCAGCTCGAGGCTCTGCAGGAGCACCTCGCGAAATCCGGTCAGTTCCTCCCGCTCGACCCGTTCAACTCGCCAGGCCACACCGTCGGAGGGCTGCTCGCCAGCGGGTGGACGGGGCCGCTGCGAATGCGCTACGGATCCGCGCGCGACTTCCTGATCGGCATTCGCGTCGCGCTGCCCGATGGCAAGCTGGCGAGCGCCGGCGGCCGCGTCGTCAAGAACGTGTCGGGCTACGACCTGATGAAGCTGCACATCGGCGCCCTCGGCTCGCTCGGCGTCATCGTGGCGGCGTCGTTCAAGGTCTTCCCCCGTCCGCTGCGGGATGTGACAATCGAATCCCACGACGGCTGGGTTGCGGTCGAGCAGGCGCTCTCGCTGCCCATGGCTCCGGCGGCGTTGGAGCTGTTCTCGGACAGCCGCGTGATCGCGCGCTACTTCGGCAGCCCGGACGCCGTCGACGTCACGGTCAAAGCCACGGGTTGGGCGCAAACGGACGGGAGCGTCTGGACTGAACACTCGCGCTCCGCGCTCACTCAATGGGCGCGCATCGCCACGCCGCGCAAAGAGCTTCGCCGGGTGATCGAATCGCTGCCAGGGGGAGCGCGCTGGTGGTGCTCACCGGCGGTCGGCATCGCGCACTGGTCGTTCGGTGACGCCGAGGAGCTGGTGAAGGCGCGCGAGCTCGCCGAGGCCGCGGGCGGATCGCTCGTGCTGATGGCCGCACCCGACGATGTCAAGAAGAAGGTCGGCGCCTGGGGCACGCCGCCACCCACCATCGACGTCATGCGACGCCTGAAGGATGCCTTCGACCCAAATCATGTGTTGAACCCGGGGAGGTTTGTCGTCTGAGCTTCAACCTGCTGAGCGACGACGATCTATCCACCTGCGTCCACTGCGGGCTGTGCCTCGACGCGTGCCCCACGTTCCGCGCCACCGGGCTCGAGACCGAATCGCCGCGCGGGCGCATCTACCTGATGACGCAGTGGAAGCGAGGGCAGATGACGTTCGACGAGAAGCAGGTGCGGCACATCGATCTATGTCTGGGCTGCAGGACATGCGAGGCGGTTTGTCCGTCAGGCGTGCCGTACGGCCGCATCATCGAAGCAGGCCGCTCCGAGGTGGAGCGGATGCGGCGTCCGACAGCCAAGCGGTGGGTCGCGAAGACCGCGCTGCGCCAGCTGCTCGCGCATCCGCGGCGGCTGCGCGCGTTCGGAGCAATTACGAGGGTCGCCCAGGCCGCGCGCCTGACGTCCGTAGTGAGCTCGGGCCGCCAGCTGCCACCGCTGCGCGGGCGGTTCAAGCCGCCGGCAGGTGGCCTGGCGCCGGCGATCGGTTCGCGGCGCTACCGCGTCGCCTTCCTCGTCGGTTGCGTGATGCCGATCCTGTACCCGCAATCGCATGACGCCGCGGTCAAGCTGCTGCAGCTCGCCGGCTGCGAAGTGTGGTTCCCGCGGGACGGGCGCTGCTGCGGGGCGCTGCACGCGCACAACGGCGACCTCGACGAGGCCGGGCGCCTGCGCGATCACAACTCGCACGTTTACGCGGCAGGCCAGTTCGACGCGCTCGTGGTCGACTCGGCCGGCTGCGGCTCGCACCTGAAGGACTTCTACCCCGAGCTGAAGGGACGCGTGAAGGACCTCAGTGAATGGCTCGCCGAGATCGGCCTGCCGCAACCGAAGCGCGACGTGAAGGTGACCGTCACGTACCAGGACGCGTGCCACCTGGCCCACGCGCAGCGAATCAAGAAGCAGCCTCGCGAGCTGATCCGGTCACTGCCTGGCGTACAGCTCGTGGAGATGCGCCACCCCGACATCTGCTGCGGGGCGGCCGGGCTGTACAGCACGCTGGAGCCGCAGATGTCCGCGCGGATCCTCGAGGAGAAGATCGATGACCTGACCGCCACGGGCGCCGAGCTGGTCGTCACCGCCAACCCGGGCTGCCAGATGCAACTGGCCGCCGGGCTTCGCGCGCGCGGATCTCAGATGCGCGTCGAGCATGTGAGCGAGCTGCTAGTCAGAGCCTATTGACCCGTTTGGCGCCAAACGGGGCAGCGCGCCTACTTGGACTCTTTCTGTAGCTGGCTGATCTTCTTCAACCTGGGGATCACCGCGGTCGAGGTCAGCTTCGGCAACGCCTGAGTGGCCGTGACGTCGGCTTCGGCCCGCGCGACCGCGAGCGTGATGTTGTCGGGCGCTCCGAGGTCGCGGCATCGCTCGATCACGCGCTTGATGCCCCTGTCCAGGTCGCCGCCCTGGAGAAGCAGATCTCCCATCTCCTCGACGCTCACGCCGGCAGTTTCGATGCCGTCGCTGCACAGCACGATGGTGTCTCCGGCCTCGAGCTTCATCTTGTCCGTGTAGGACTGGATCGATTCCCACACGCCGATGGCGCGCGTCAGCCGGTGCTTGAGAGGGTGGTCCGCAGCCTCCTCCGGCTTGATGACGCCGAGGCGCACCTGCTCGGCCGGCCACGAGTGGTCCTGCGAGATGAGCTTGGCGCTGCCGTTGCGATAGAGATACGCGGGGCTGTCGCCGACGTTTACGAGCCCGATCTCGCCTCCGCGGATGGCGACGACCACGATGGTGCTGCCCATCCCTTCCCACGCAGGGTTCGCCTTGGCGGCTTCGAACACGGCCGTGTTGGCCGCCTTGCACGCGCGCTTCAGTCGGTTGAGGTCGGGACCTTCGTCTCCATCCTCCGCGAGCGCGGCGGCGAACGTCTTGACAGCCATCGAGCTCGCGGTCTGGCCGGCCGCGTGGCCGCCCATTCCGTCGCAGACGACCAGCAGCGAGTCGAGCCCGGCCTTGTTGCGCCAGACGACGACCGAGTCCTCGTTCTCCTCGCGCTCCAGACCCGGATCGGTCGCCGATGCGGTCTTCAGCCGCACCCCGCTACGCCTCTACGATCGCGAAGCCGAGTGCGTTCTGACCGATTGTGATGCGGTCGCCGTGATTCAGCTCTTTCTCCTGGATGGGCTCGCCGTTCACCAGCGTTCCATTCGTGCTGCCGAGGTCGACGATCCAGAACTGCTGGCCCCGCCGCTCGACGCGGGCGTGATGTCCGCTGGTCGCGGGGTCGCGGAGGATCAGGTCGTTGTCGGGCGAACGGCCGACGCGGAGCGCAGCGTCGCCGGCGCGGTGGTTGTTGCCGGCGTCCGGACCCGACTCGATGGTCAGCTGGGCCTGCGGTCCGGCGCCAGATTGCGCTCGAAGGATCGGCTGGGTCTCGCCGCCGGGGCTCGCCGCCGGTGCGGGCGGTGGCTGCCAGGCCGGGATCACGGTGGTCGCATCGTGCTGAGCCGGCTGCGGCGGCGGCGCGATGATCGTGCGCTCCGCCACGGGAATGGGAGGGGGCGGCGGCGCTGAGGCGGCCGGGGTCGACGGCGGGCTCCACGCTGGGGCCGGAGCCGCGGGTGTCGAGGCGCTCCACGGCGGGGACGACGGTTGAGCGACCGGTTCCTCTGCGGGCACCGTCCACGCCGATCCGGCGGCCGGTTCGTCGCTCTTGGGTGTGTCCCAGGGCGAAGACGACTCGGGCTGGGGCTCTGGAGAAGGCCATGCGGTCGAGGGCGCGGGCGCGGCCGGCGCCTCCCACGCGTTCGACGGAGCTGAGGCCGCGGGCGGCGCCGCAGCCACGTCCCACGATGGTGCGGGCGCGGCCGGAGGCGGGGCAGGTGCGGCGGCCGGAGGGCCCCACGCGGGCGGCGCGCCCGCGGGCGCTCCCCACGACGGGGGCGGTGCCGCGGGGGAAGCGGCCGGAGCAGCAGGCGCGGCAGCCCACCCAGGCGCGGGCGGCGGCGGCGCGGCTGCAGGCGGCGGCGGCGGAGGAGGCGGCGCGGCTGCGGGGGGCGGAGGAGGCGGCGCTGCCGCGGCCGGCGGCGGAGGCGGCGCGCCTGCCGGTGGAGGGGGCGGTTGTGGAGCACCGGGCGCGCCCCAGCCCGGAGACGTAGCTCCTGGCGGGCGCCGCGCGCCCCAGGTCGAGGTCGGCGTGTTGCCTGGTGAACCTGCCGGCGGCGCGGCCCACGAAGGCGCGGGTTGGGCCGAGCCCCACGTCGGTTGCGCGCCCGGTGTGGGCGCGGCGGCCGGCTGGTCCCAGCTCGGGCTGGCGGACGGCTGCGGAGGGGCCTGGACGACAGTCGAAGCCACCGATCCCGGTCGCGGAGTTGCGACCGGCGGAGCCCAGGTCTGCACCGCAGGCTGCTCCGGGGTCGGCTGGCTCGCCATCCCCGTGCGCGACGGTGACGCGGGCCGGACGGCGTTCTTGTTCTTCTTGCCTTTGGTCCGAGTGCGGCGGACCCTGAGATAGAGGATGCCGGCGAACAGGGCCACGACGGCCAGGATTATTTCTGCGTACTCGATCGGCATCCGGTGGAGGGCCTCCCTGTTGGTTGATGAATCGTTATGGAACCGGTCTTTATGGGCTACGCGAAGTATGCCATTCGGTCTGGACTTGGGCCCAATTACAGCGCCGCCGGCGCCTCCGCTGGAACCTGACCCTCGATCAGCAGCCGCCCTGAGCCGACTCCGGCCACGCTGACATCCGCCTCGAGCGTGTGGGCCCCTGGCGCGAGAGGCTCGCCGGTCACGACGTAAATGCGTATGCGCCGTTCGAGCGCGAGGTCGAGCCGGCGCGGCAGCGGGGCGCGTCCCGCGTGGGTCTCGATCTGAATTTCGTGACGGGTCAGGAGCCTGCCGTCGAGGCGGAGGCCGGTCATCGTGGTGAGAACGGCCGGACGCGTTTTGTTTTCGAGCACCAGGCTCAGTCCGTCCTTCTCAGACTGCAGGCTGCGCAGGTCGGCGAGCCGGTCCGCCAGGTAGTGGGGCAGCTCCGGACGCAATCGCGCGGGCGGAACGTTGGCGGTGACGGCGAATCGCAGTTCGGTGCGATCGATCTCATCACCCGCCATGAACAGCGTCGCTTCGAGCACGTACTCGCCCTCGGCCTGGAGGGCAAGGCTCACCGTGGTGGCGTGGATCGCGGGCTCGAATGCCGTGGGCACCTCGCACTGCGCCGACCCAGAGAAAGATTTGCGCGACGCCACGTCCTTGATGCGGCTCACACCGCGCAGTCCGACGCCGCGCTCGCGCGTCACGGACCAGCGCACCGATCCCGTGCCCGCGACCCGCGGATCGTCATTCACGACGACGATGCGCGCGTTGAATGTTTTGTCTGGTCGCTGGATGATTCCTGAGGGACGGTCAGGCTCTGCCGTGAGCGGGTCGATGATCACGTGCGTCGGCCGGAATGCCTCCGCCAGCGCCGCCAGCGGTGCGTCCTTTTTCTGGCGCGCTCCGTCGAGCAATCCCCAACCGATGGCCGGGAATGGGTCGATCAGATGGAAGGCGAACGCTCCCCAGCAAGGCTCGAACTTGCGCGTGCGCATGTGCTCGGCGGTCACACGCACGAGCCACGCGTGGTAGTTCTGCGACGCGCGGACGTATTCGTCGAGGCTCGGATGCGCCGAAGGCAGACCCACGCCACGCTCGGCCCAGTTGACGGGCTGGAATCCGGCGTAGCGCCACGACGGCTCGTCGTCCGCGACTGGAAAGCGATCACCGATGTCGTCCCACACGGGTGAGCCGATGGACGGCAGCGACTGCGCGCCGAACGCGGTGACGATCAACGGATCTGTGTCGATCACGTCCTTCCACGTGCCTTCTTCCCAGCCCAGCCTCACATGCACGTCGGTTTCGCCGCTGGCAGGGAGCGCGGGCCGCGTCGAGTCCAGCGCTTCAAAGCCGGCCTTCAGGTCCTGGTCGATCGAATGGTTCTGCCGCACCACATGCACGTCGCCCATGTCGGCGTTGTCCGGCAGCCACGGCGGGTCGTCGTGGGCGATCCACACGGCGATGGACGGATGGTTGCGAAGCAGCTCGACCATCTCGGCCTGCATCTCTTTCGCGGTCGTCTCGAAGAATCGCGCGTCATCCGCGCGGGCCTGATACGCGTACGTGCCGAGCAGCGGCAATTCCTGCAGCAGCAGCATTCCCGCCTCGTCCGCCAGCCGGTAGAAGTCGCGTGGCAGCACATTGGCGACCACCCGCAGGGCATCGAGATTCGTTTCCTTCGCAAGTCGCAGGTCAGCCGCGAACTGCTCGGCGGTCAGCTCGTCCATTCGATGTGAGGGCGCGTAGCACGCACCGCGCAGGAACATCGGACGGTCGTTTACCGAGAGGCTCCACCGGCGGGGGCCGATGTCCCACTTGAGCTCGCGGAACCCGAAGGCGTCCTCCACGCGCGACGATTCCGTACGGCTCACCTCCACGGCCATCTCGGCGCGGTAGAGAGCCTGTTCCCCGAACCGCCAGGGCTCCCACCTCCGCGCGCCCGGCAGTGCCAGGCGCATGGAGATCGGCTGGTCGCCTCCGCCCGCGATGCGAAACTCGCGCCTCAACCGCAGCGGCACGCCGGCCCCGGACACCGGGGAGACCACCAACTCAACCTCGCCGTCCATCTGCCGGCCGTCGAGGTTGCGCAGCCGCGCCTCCACCTCGAGGCGCCCGTCGCCGGCTTCAAAGCTCGGCTTGAGGCGGAGCCAGTCGATGACGATCGGGCCGACGTACTCGAGCTCGACCGGCCGCCACAAGCCAAGCGGAACCTCCCACCGGTACGGTTCGCCCAGGCTCATGAACGCCGAAGCCGGATAGGGCCGCAGGTCGCCGTCGTTGAAGTGGCCCATGACGTGGCGCTTGCGGTCGAGCTGCGTCTCCACCGGCGACTCGCAGCAGATGACGAGCTCGTTGTCGGGCTTCAAGTAAGGAGTGAGGTCGAAGCCAAAGGCCGAAAAGTGGCCGTAGTGCGATCCGAGAAGGCGGCCGTTCAGCCATGCATGGGTGGCGGTGAACGCGCCGCCGATCCGCAGCATGACGCGACCCGAGTGATCCGGTCGCGGAAACACCGTCCGGTACCACACGCTCTGTGCGCCGCTGGTGGCCGCAAGCTGCCGCGGCACGCCGACGGGCTTCCATCCGACGCCGCGGCCGAACGGCAGACGCTCGGCTTCGCCCTCACCCAGCGACTTCCACACCGCTTCCCAACCGCTGAGCTCACGCTTGCCGCCGGAGCGCTGCTCGAGCGGCAGCAGCAGGCAGTCGCTCACTGCGATGACGTGTAAGCGCCGTCTGCAGTGGCGCAGATGATGACTGGCCGGCCCATTTGCGCCACGAAGATGCGCTCGCTACCTCGCCGCACCAACGCGATGATGCTGCCTCCGAAACCGGCGCCCATGATGCGCGCGCCCAGGCATCCGTAAATCGACCAGGCCTGCTCCACCAGCGCGTCAACCTGCTTGGTCGAGACCTCGAAGTCGTCGCGAAGGCTGGCGTGCGACTCCTTCAGCAATTCACCGAGACGGTCGAAGCGGCGCTCTTCGAGCGCTCGCACGAACTCGTGCACGCGCGCGATCTCGGAGTCGACATGGCGCCTGCGCTTCTTCTTCCCCTGTTCGGCTTCGCGCCGGCGTTTGTTGTAGGGAGTGTGCGCGAGGTCGCGGTGCTGGCCCGAGTCGATTACCGCGATCACGAGCTCATCGGGAAATGGCACCGCACGGTATTCGAGGGTCGCACAGTCGAGCAGCAGCACGTGGCCGCGCCTCCCAAGTGCCGAGGCGAACTGGTCCATGATGCCCACCTGCACGCCTGTCGCCTTCTGTTCGGCGCGCTGGCACGCGACCGCGGCCTGCTTGCCGTCGATGTCAGGGGCGATGCCCGACGCGACCGACATCAACAGGGCCGCGGACGAGCTCAGTCCAGAGCCAGGCGGAATGTCCGACGCAACATTCACGATTTGCGGCGGCGCACCCAGCTCTTCGCCGATGGCGCGGACATACTCGAGGCCACCTTTGACTTCGCTGTGGACCGACCATTTGTCGGACGTGATGCCCCTTGTGTCGGTGAACCGATCGACGGCTGCGGGCAGCACCACCCCGCCGAGGTAGTCGACGTGCTCGCCGATCAGGTTCACCCGTCCGGGCGCGTGCCCGTGCCAGTTGGTAGGTACGTTCAAGTTGGCAGGTACGTTCATGCGTCGCGAAGCTCGGCTGCGGTGTCCTCGGCGCGCGCGTCCAGGATGAACGCGCCCGCGCCGAGCTCGGATCCGGCGAGGTACTTCAGCTTGTCGCGGCTGCGATTGGGCGGATAGAACTCGATGTGAAAGTGATGGTGGGTGCCCGCACGGCCAGGCGGCTTCTGATGCATCGCCATCACGTACGGCAGCGGCATCTGGAACAGGCGGTCGTATTTCTCGAGCAATACCTTCAGCGCT
>Ga0207646_10008011_pt1 | contig 10654 bp, 16 predicted proteins | sample KBSK5502metaG_FD_184343 | JGI IMG/M metagenome (GOLD analysis project Ga0207646, IMG submission 184343) | Corn, switchgrass and miscanthus rhizosphere microbial communities from Kellogg Biological Station, Michigan, USA - KBS K5-50-2 metaG... | ecosystem: Host-associated > Plants > Roots >...
CGATGACCTAAGGGCCCGCGTGAAAACGCTCAAGGCCCAGATTGAAGACAGCACGTCAGACTATGATCGCGAGAAACTGCAGGAGCGGCTCGCGAAACTCGTCGGCGGAGTCGCTGTAATTCGCGTTGGCGCAGCCACTGAAACTGAACTTAAAGAGAAGAAGGCGCGCGTTGAAGACGCGATGAACGCAACCCGCGCGGCTGTTGAAGAAGGTATTGTGGCCGGCGGCGGCGTGGCCTTGATTCGGGCCGCGAAGGCTTTGGACAAATTCAAACTCTTCGAAACGGACACGGATGGCGAAACCACCGGCGATCCGGACGAGCAGATTGGCGTCAACATCGTGAAGCGCGCGCTGGAAGAGCCTTTGCGGCAGATCGTACAGAATGCCGGCCAGGAAGGCGCGGTGATTGTCGAGAAAGTCCGCGCTAACAAAGACCCCAACTTCGGCTATAACGCCGAAACCGAAACTTTCGAGGACCTTGTGGCCGCGGGGATAATTGATCCCGCGAAAGTCACGCGATGCGCGTTGCAAAACGCCGCATCGATTGCGGGCTTAATGCTAACAACTGAGGCCCTCATTTCTGAGCTACAGGAAGATGATAAGCCACGGGCAATGCCCGGCGGCATGGATATGTAATCCCAACGTCCCTTTAGCAAATTGGGAAGCTACCATGTTCGCATGCGGCTTCTGTTGACTCGCCAAAGAGAAGTCTCTTGGGGTGGGACCCCATCAGGGGGAAAAGGTAAGAAACTATGAGTATGAAACTTTATGTCGGTAATCTCTCGTTTGACACGTCGAGCAACGAGTTGCAAACCCTGTTCGCGCAAGCGGGCACGGTCGAAAGCGTATCCTTGATTGAAGATCGCGAAACCGGTCGCTCACGCGGCTTCGGCTTCGTCGAGATGCAAACCAAGGAGGAAGGCGCGACGGCTATCGCGCAGTTCAATGGCAAGGACCTGGGCGGACGTGCGCTGAAGGTTAACGAGGCCAAGCCCCGCGAAGATCGCGGCGGCAATGGCGGCGGTCGCAACGGCGGCTCGCGTTACTAAGTAGAAGTGTATTGCTTCTCACGGCCTCCGGTGAAAATTTTACCGGGGGCTTTTTTTGTCTTCATCAACTGATCCATAACCAGGTTATCATCTGCTGAAGCTGATTGCGGCGGGCGCAGGCCAGTGATATAAGACTTACCAGAAAGCAAGCACCTTAAAGAGACGCAGTGAGTGGTGAAATTGGGTTTCACTCTCTGGCGACGATTTTCCACAAGGAGAGAGACATGGGAGAGCGGTACAAGGCAACACTGGAACAGAAGATCAAGGAATTTGGTGGCAGCAATTTGCGCGTCTTTATAAATGCCGAGGGAGTCAATCCGCACTACAAGCAACACCTCGAAGATACTTTCCGGGAGGCCGGCGTCCGCTTTGTTCCCAGCCGCGCCGAAGCGAATTTTGTTTTCGATGGCGATTGTGAGCCGAACTATTTGCCGGGCCAGATCGTCGCTTTCTTCACCAATGGCAACCTCGCCTTTGCCGGCGGGTTTTAGCCCAGTGCAATAGCTCAAACCGTTCGGAGCGGTCGCCGAGGCGTTCGGGTCCGCTTATTCCCTCGTCTCCTTACGTCACGCTATCGGCGTGATAATCCTCCCCGCTCAACAGTACTGGCACGATAGGTGCTCTATAGCGAAGGGAATTTCAGATTGGTCTGTATGAGGACGTATTCACTGGGCAAAAGTGTGTACGATTAGGACGGAGGAAAGTATGAAAAGGATTCTATCGAGCTTGTTGATAGTGCTAATACTGGTGTTTTCGGCGGGGCCGATCGCGTCGGCCCAAACCAGACGGCATCGCCGCCATAGCCGGACTTTCTGGCAAAAGCATCGCGACAAACTTACGGTGGCGGGGACGACGGTGGCCGGCGCCGCTATTGGCGGAGCGGCGAAAGGCAAGAAGGGCGCGGCTATCGGCGCTGGTGTCGGCGCCGGAAGCGGGGCCCTCTACACGTATAAGATTCGAAAGCGTCACCGACATCGCCGCTATTAACGACGACTAAGAACGCGTTTTGGGGCGAGCGGCTTTTATTCATTGAAGCGCAATAAGGTCGCAAACAGATCTTATGCCGATGTTCATCATCGGCATAAGTCTCAACGAAACCATAAAGGCCTCTGCAGCGTCTAATTTGGTAGGCGAGCAAGGAGGTCTTTTTATGAGAGGAAAATATTTACGCAGGATCGGGGGCTTGATTCTGGCGTTGTTGGTGCTGCCCGGAGTTGCAGCTTTGTCGAGCACGACGGCGCAGGCTCAGCGACGAATCGTAGTCGTCCGGCCGTATCGACCAATCTACCGGCGGTTTTATGATCCCTGGTGGGGATACGGGCCCTGGGGTTACGACCCATACTTCGATTATTTCAGCCGTTATGGTCACTATGTCTTTAGAAGTTCAGAGTCCGCTCTTCATCAGGGTTACAAGGACGGAATAAAGACGGGCGAGGGTGACGCCAGACATCGTCGCAGCTACGATCCGCAAAGGTCGCATTACTTCCAGGAGGCCGGGTTCGGTAATTTTGGAGAGGTTTACCGGCAGGGCTTTGTCCGAGGATACGCTGACGGTTATCGATCCTAAGGTTCCGATTCTAAGTTGAAGTCTTGATTCAGGAATGCCGCGATGAGAGTCGCGGCATTTTTGTGTTTCCGCAGACACGTTATTCAAAGGACAATTTCCGCGAACAATTGTTTGCCGGTCGACGTACTCGGTTTGGCTTTGCTCACAGTACAAACAGACCGATAATAGCCGCGAAAGGAAGCGATCATGTTCTGTCCCCAATGCGGAAATGAGTCAACGACGGGCCAGCATTACTGCCGGTCCTGCGGCTCCAATCTTAAAGTAATCGGGAAGGCAGTTTCACTCAGCGACGCCATCTCGAAAACCGACGGCGTGCCCGCGAAGATCAAAGAGATCATGAGCAACATCAAGATTGCTCATGTCACGGAAGAAGTTTCGCGGGCGATGGACAAGATGAACCACGAGATCACCCGCAGCACGATTGACCACGCCGCCAATGCGGGATGGAAAAGGGAAAAAAGCGCTGCGGAGCGGCGCGAACGTCATCTGGTAAAAGGCGCAGTGAAGCTGTTTGGGGGTGGTGGCCTGACAATCTTTTTATATTTTCTTGCTCATGCGCTGGTGCTTAAGTTGCCGCAGGATTTCCTGGCCAGGATTCCGTTCGAGGTAGATCCCGTCGTGCACGTGTTGTGGTTGATTGGTTTGATTCCGATGCTCTCAGGCCTGGGCCACATCATCGCCGGCCTCACCATCAGGCCCGAACCTGCAAAACAAATCGAGTTTCCCGAGCAATCGCCGTTAAGGATTGATCCGGTCGCGGCAGCAACCGTTCAATACGAGCCGGAACGAACGACGACCACGCGAGAGACTCCGCCAAGCGTCACCGATCGCACTACCAACATACTTGAGCGAGATCCCAGGCACCGAACCAGCGAAGGATTCTAAACACAGCATTAACGAGAAGCACAAAATTCTCGCACGCCTACCAAAGATATTCGATCACATTCGGAGAAAGGGGTTTATAATGCGCTCAATCAACCCTGACTCTTCCCGAGGGCTCGGAACAACACTGTTCCCGGTCAGCACCTTAAAGAGGCCGCAACATGAGATTCAAGCATGCAAAAGCCAAACTCGGTGTCGTGACGTTAGCGTCTGTGCTTTCAGTCGGCGCAGCGGCAGCAACAGTCTCAAATGCGCAGGAAGATCGAAAACCAAATGTCGAAAGCCCAAGGACTGAGAGTCCGCCAAGCGCCCCAGCTCCTTCTACGCCCTCAAGTCCCTCAAGCCCGCCCAGTGAATCGTCGCGCAGTAACGAGTCGAGTCGGAGCAACGATAGCGGCAACAGCAGCCGCGGCAACGATAGCGGCAATAGCAGTCGCAACAACGATCGCGGCAGCAGCCGCAGCCGCGATGCGGGTGGAGGCGATTCAAATCGAGGAAACCGAGACGAGGGTGCCGGTCGTACCGGAGGGAGTGACAGTCGAAGGTCCGGAAGCGATAGTAGCGGGTCCCAGACCCGTGGAACTTTTGAGGGAGATGGTAGCGGGAACCGGCGCGATCGGATTAGAGACGAAAGTTCTCCAGTAACAACCTCTGGCGACCGACACGGCAATCGGGCTCGTGATCGAAGCGGGGACCGCGACCGGGACAAGGATCGCGACCGCGACAAAGATCGCGATCGGGATAAAGATCGCGACCGCGACAAAGATCGCGATCGGGATAGAGATCGCGACCGCGACAAAGATCGCGATCGGGATAGAGATCGCGACCGCGACCGGGACCGTGATCGCGACAAGGATCGCGGGCGCTATCGGCATCAAAACCGGTATCCCGGCTACGAGGTCACGACGATTTATCAATCTGAAACCTATGGCAACTATGTTTATAGTCGGAGTGCGTACGACCAAGGCTACGAAGATGGTTTGTACACGGGCGCCAACGACGCTCGCCGAGGACAGAGCTACGACCCCTGGCGTTCTCACTTTTTCGGCAGTGGCGCCCGTGGCTACAATTCCCGGTTTGGAAGTCGCGACGTTTATCAGCAGGCGTACCGTGACGGCTTCCTGGCTGGCTATAACGAGGGCTATCAGAACTGGCAGCGCTATTTTACCGGGGGGTATTTCCACCGATAGAACTCGTAATCCGGCATAGGCCGTGGGGAAAGCCGCGGCGTTGTCTGAGAGACTGCAACGAAGATCACCGCCGGACATCACTCAACGCATATCCGACTTCGTGCACACGATATAGTTTGTCGGCGAGCACATCAAATTAGATTTGCTTGCAAACCTGAGTTGGACAACTCGTCTTGATTCATCGGCATAGTAATTGCCAATCGGGCGAGCGGAGGTTTAGACATGAAATCAAACAATCTCAGGAACAAGATCGGGAGAATCTTGCTGGCGTTGGCATTCCTGGTGAGCGTCGGATTGGCATCGAGCTCTGTGGTGCAGGCCCAATGGCCGCGGGATCGTGACCAGGATCGCCGTGATCGAGATCGTCGCGATCGCGACCGGGACTATCGTCGCGATAGAGGCCGCGATGGGGACCGCGATGAGGACCGCGATTATCGCCGCAATGATCAATATCGCCGCAATGATCGGTACGGCCGTAACGGTGGGTACGGCGGTTATGGTGGTTACGGCAACGTCTACCAGGTTGCGTTGAATCAGGGTTTTCAGGACGGTCTCTATACCGGTTCCAGCGACGCGCAACGCGGACAGAACTACGACCCGCAAAGATCTCACTTTTACCGAAACGGACATGGCGACAACCGCAGGTACGGCGGGTACGGCAACAACAACTATCAGTATCAGCAGGCCTACCGTAATGGCTTCCTGCGAGGCTATGACCAGGGTTTCCAGCGCTATGGCGGCTACAACAACAATCGTCGGCGTAACGGCAACTACGGCCGGTTTCCGTTTCCCTGGTAATGAATCGTAAATGAAGTTTCGGGCCGGTGGGTTTTCCGACTAAACCTCTCGCCCTTACAAACCGAGCGGTCTCGCTGACTTTGGTTCGCGACGCCGCTCATGTTCTGTTTGGGGAGCGCATCGCTTCCCGCGCCGATCAATCCGCTGAGGCAAACCAATGTCCTCGCCAGACTCGCGTACTCAAGGGCCCCTGTGGTATCTAGTAATTTCCAAAACCACAAATTGGGAATTCCGGGGAAAACTTTTGCCGCCCGTTTGTGGAGGAACCAGACAGCAGGAGGAAGTCGATGGAGATAAAGCTCTTGAGGACGATTGTGCTGGCGATGATTGCCGGACTAGCTTTGTTTGGTGGCGTATCAGCTCAGGAGATGAACGCGCATCATCATCCGGGCACTGGCAATTCTGATAGCACGAATCCGGAAACCATTCAGGACTGGGCCAAAGAACGTTTGGCAAAGTCGCCGCGGCATCGCGAGTGGGTGACCGTCAAAAATGGGAATCGCGAAGTTAATGCCTTTGTCGTCTATCCCCAGGTCAATAAGAAAGCGACCGCTGTCGTTGTGATCCACGAGATTTTCGGGATGAGTGACTGGGTGCAGCAACTCACCGACGAGTTGGCCGAAGCCGGGTATATCGCGATCGCACCCGACCTGTTGTCCGGGATGGGACCAAAGGGCGGCGGGACAAGTGATTTCGACGCCAACAGCGTGCGCCAGGCGATTCAAAAACTGCCGCCCGATCAGATTACTGCCGATCTGAATGCCGCGGCTGAATATGTCTCCAGACTCCCGGCCGCAAATGGCAAGGTCGCGGTCGCCGGATTCTGTTGGGGTGGCAGCGAAACGTTTCGCTTTGCGACCAATCGTCCCAGCTTGACGGCTGCGTTTGTTTTCTACGGCACTTCGCCCTGGACAAAAGAAAATACAATAGACAAAGCAGCCCTGGCGCGCATTAAGGCTCCCGTGTATGGCTTCTACGCCGACAACGACATGCGCGTAAATGCCACAGTGCCTCCGGCCTTCGAAGCGATGAAAGAACTCAATAAGACTTACGAGCCGGTGACTTATCAAGGCGCGGGCCACGGTTTCATGCGCGCCGGCGAGCCGAACGCACCTGAGCCAAAGGCGCCGGTTGCCGTGGGCGATGAAGCAGCCGACAAAAAGGCAGTTGACGACTATCAGAAGGCCTTGGTTGCTTACAAGGCAAATCGCAAAGCGCGCGATGAGGCGTGGGTTCGTTGGAAGGCGATACTCGCGAAGCTCTAAGCTCTTGCGCAAATCAATGAAGAAGAGACTGACGCTTGCTTTGGTCGTGATCGCTCTGATGATCGCGACCCGATCCTTCTGTCCTGAAGCAGTCCGCAGCGCGCCGAAAGCCGAGGATGACTTTCAACTCGTTAAAGTCGCGGACGGAATTTACGCGGCGATTGCCAGGCCGGGAGGTTTGGCATCGGGAAATGCCGGCTTTGTCATTGGCGATGAAGGCGTCTTGATTTTTGATACATTTCTAACTCCGGCCGCGATCGAAGAGCTTATCGGCGCGATCGGAACGCAAACCAAACTCCCCATTAAGTACGCCGTCAACAGCCACTATCACCTCGATCACACTGGCGGAAATCAAGTGTTGTTGGCCCGCGGCGTTCCCATCATCGCGCACGATAACGTCTCGCAATGGCAGACGACCAGGAACCGGCGCTTTCTGCCGGCTCCGGAAGAATTGCAAATGCGGCGTGCGGATGCGGCGAAACAGTTGAGCGAGACTTCAACAGATCAAACAGAGAAACGGACGCAGTTAGAGCGCCTAATTCGGCGGCTCGACGCCATGCTGGCCATTAAGCTAACGAATCCGACCGTGACGTTCGGCTCCGGCGTCCTGCATCTCTATCTGGGAAAGCGCGAGGTTGTGCTGTTCACTCTACCCGGTCACACCGGCGGAGACGTATTCGCGTACGTGCCCGACGCCAATGTGGTCTTCACCGGCGATCTCGGCTGGTCGGCAACGCTTCCCAATCTGATTGACGCAACGGTGAGTGATTGGGTCCCAACGCTTGATAAGATCCTGACTCAATATCCCATGGCGAAGTTTATTCCGGGCCATGGCAATATCGCCCAAGCTCGGGAGATTAAGGAGTTCAGGGACTATCTTGACGACCTGCGCACACGAGTGAAGCAGGGAATCGCGAATGGCTTGACCCTTGACCAGGCGAAGCAGCAGTTGAGACTTCCCGAGAAATATAAAGCCTTCGCGTTTCAGAATTTCGCAGCCCCGAACGTCGAGGACATGTACAAGGAGTTGAAGGGTACGAAGCAGATGAACTAGGGCGGCAGTAATTCCGGAGTCGGAGTCGCGCTGCCTTAACTCTCTTAATTTCCATTCAGCAGGCTTTCGCTTTCGGCTCTGATAGTGCTGTAGCAGTCGCAGGAAACTTTCTCTAAACCACTGCGATTGAGGACAGTGACATGCCCGCGACTGTAGCTGATTAACTTCTCCCTTTGCAGATGGCCGGCGACTTTGTTAACACCCTCACGGCGCACACCCAACATATTAGACATAAACTCCTGCGTCAGCCGAAACTCGTCTGACCCGATACGGTCATGGGTCATCAATAGCCAGCGCGCGAGCCGAGAGTTCAGTGTGTGGAAACGATTGCACGCTGACGACAGAGACATCTGGGTCAATAATGAATGAGTGTAGAGGTGTAACAGGCGGTGCAATGAGTTAACCTGGTTCGCTTCAACCCGCAGGACCGCGGACTTCATTCTTACGGCTGCGCCGGCTCCCTGCACCAGTGCGAGCGTGCTGGACGTATCCACGCCCATAAAGACAGAAACGCCGGTCATGCCTTCGTTTCCTATCATGCCAACTTCCAACGTGGCATGATGATTCTCTGCCGCAAGCAAAGACACCACAGAATCGCTGGGAAAGTAGACATACCGAATTTTCTGGCCGGGTTCATAAATGATTTCGGCGAAATTCAGAGTAACCTGCTCCAACTCAGGCAGCAGGCGTTGATATTCCTTCGTCGGTAAAGCGGCTAGTAGCCGGTTTGCGACGAGAGGCTTCTGTTTTACAGACTGCACGGCAATTCCCTTTGTTTCAGTCGGGCCATGAAACGAGAATACTTCACACAGGGGAAGGAAATGTGTTTCATGCCCGATGGATCCGAGCATCGCCAACCGACGCTTCCTCGTATTACGAAGATACAACCCGGGCGAAGTCAGGTCTGTGCGCCAACGCACATAGATTCACTCAAGTGGGAGCTAAATTCGTTTTTGACTGTTCGGGATTCCGGAACGAAGCTTTACGCGCGGCTGGTTTCTTCCTGGGCGGCCATCAGCTTAACCTTCTTTAGTTCAGTTCGCTTGATGCCAAAAAATGTGGCCATCTCGACAATCTGCCGGGGGCTGACGAAATCGTCGGGGTTTGAGCAGAAGCCGGCGATGCTCGGCCCAAACTCGCGGCAACTCATTCCCTTTGGAATAGTAAGGCCCAATTCACACCTACCATCTTTCCGATAATGCAGACAGAAATCACAGATTATCATGACGGACTTTCTTCACCCGGCTTTTGATGATACAGGATTGAGATACCAGAGTATCACATAACAGGTTGGCTAATGCCCGACTGGTATCCGCTGATACCGGGTCTTGCCTTCGGTATCGTGCCAGGAAATATCAAGCACGTAGGGGTTAACATGCCCGGCTTTGACGGTAAGTCTTTGCAACTGATCGTTATCAATGCCGACCGGCTTGCCGTTGATCCAGGTGCGATGAGGTATGACGGCTCGCTCTTTTGGCTGAATAGACTTGAGGGCTTCAAACCTAATGTGAGCTTGGGAAGGACCCCCGCCTTGGGTCACCTCATCCTTTAAGAAAACGGTTAGGATTTCGACGGACTTGAGAGGTTGTTCGGTTACGTTCGTCAACTGCAGCGCGATCTCTGAGCCGGCGCCGATAAATTCAAAGGTCAGGGGTTTGGCAGTGTTGCTTATCATGGCGCAGGCGAGTCGGTCACACCGGCGAGCTTGATTGCTTTGGCCAGGTGGAGCGTTTGAAGCAGACGGATTCCCCACCAATTCAGATCCATTTCGTACCACGCCAGTCCGTGTCGCGCGGCGCTGGGATGCGCGTGATGGTTATTGTGCCAGCCTTCACCAAAGGTCAGCAGCGCGACCCACCAGTTGTTTCTCGAATCGTCACGAGTAGCAAATCGGCGTTTGCCCCAAACGTGTGACGCAGAGTTTACCATCCAGGTCGCGTGCAGATTCAGAGTTACCCGAAGGAATACACCCAACATCAAATAGGGCCAGCCGCCGAGCAAAAGCAGAGCTAGTCCCAGAATGGTCAGCGGCAACCAGTAAAGGCGATTTAGCCAGACGTGAAATTTGTCCTTCAGCAGGTCGGGAGCGTAGCGTCCGAGGGTCGCTTTGTCATGACGCTGTGCGGTGCCGCTCAAAATCCAACCCATGTGCGCCCACCAGCGGCCATCGCGCGGCGTGTGGGGATCTAATCCAGGCGAGTCGGAATGCGCGTGATGAATGCGATGAGTCACGACCCAGTAGATGGGGCCCCCCTCCAGAGAGAGCGTCCCGAAAAGGGTCAAAATATATTCGACTATCTTTGGGGTTTTGAAGCCGCGATGTGTTAAGAGTCGATGAAAGCCCATACCCACTCCCAGGCTCGCGGACATCCACCAGAGCACAATCGCGACCGCGAGGGCTTGCCACTTAAAGGTGAAAAGCGCAGCCACTGCGCCAATATGAAAGAGCGCCATGAACACCGTGGTATTCCAGCTGATACCCCTCCGTTCCGTCGCCATGGTTTCCTTTTGCATTCGATCCTTTAGAGATTTGTTCTGCATTCGACTTTGAAAATTAAGACGCCGGAGTCCTTTTCTGACCGCCGTTGCGTTTCTCTTGCCGCCATTCTCTGATCCATTTCCCGAAGATTGTAGCAGAGTCACTAGCTCTTTCCTGTGTTGGGTCATCGGTCGGCGAGTCTTCGGTAACCAATTCTGTTGGCCGTTCGCGCTCGTTTGACGTAACGACTTTGATACGAGGTTTTGTTGTCGTCATTGGTGAACCCTGAGTGCTTGTCCCCTTTTTCATGCTTAGATTACGCCGCTACTGGTTGCGATTAAGCCTGGGGCTAATCTATTTTTGAAGTGG
>Ga0207646_10008013_pt1 | contig 10652 bp, 8 predicted proteins | sample KBSK5502metaG_FD_184343 | JGI IMG/M metagenome (GOLD analysis project Ga0207646, IMG submission 184343) | Corn, switchgrass and miscanthus rhizosphere microbial communities from Kellogg Biological Station, Michigan, USA - KBS K5-50-2 metaG... | ecosystem: Host-associated > Plants > Roots >...
CGCTTGCCTGCGGAGCAAGAGGTAGCAGGTTCGACTCCTGCCAGGCGCACCACCCTTGACAGAACGCGAACCTTTTGGGTGGGGACGATGAACGACGGCTGGATAGATTGCCGGCCCTCAACGATGGTGGGGCCGACGAGCACCGAGGTCAGGGTCTTGTGATCCTCGCGAGTTCCGCTCGTGAGCAGCTCCCGTATCTCGGCCAAGATGTCGTCAATCTCCTCGCGCGACGGCATTGGGTAGTCCAGGTCGATCGCGTTCTGCAGGCCGACGCGGTCACAACCGAGGTCGGTGAGCGTGGAGGTCAAACGCTCGACCCTCGGGGAGCACGCACGCTCGTCTATGGTGCCGGCCTCGAAGGCGAGGAAGTAGCGCTCCAGCGCTTCCTCGGTCTTGCGGATGTCAGCTTCGACTGCCGCCAGCTGCTCTTTGAGCTGAGCCGTCGCGGCCGGTGCCCGGCGCCTCGCCTCCTCGAGCGCTTCGGCCACTAGGTCCGAGTCCGAGTAAACCTCGAGCATCGCCTTCAGCACCGCCTGGTCGAGCTCCTGGGCCGGCAGTCGCTCGGACGGGCAGCCCCTGGGTCCGTAACGGTTGCGCCGGTGGCAGGTGTAGTAGCGGTACTGGTAACGGTTGCCCTGCGCTGCCGTGCCGATGAACTTGCTCCCACAGTGGGCGCAGGTCAAGAGTCCGCCCAAGAGGTAGTCGCTCGCGTTGGAGCGGCGCTTGGAGTAGTTCTCGCCGCGCTCGTCCATCAGCATCTGCGCCGCTTGAAACAGTTCGTCGGCGATTAGCGCCGGATGGGTGCCCTGATAGACCTTGCCTCGGAAGTTGACCCGGCCCAGGTAGGCCTCGTTGCGGAGCACCGTCATGGTCGTCATGTGGCTCCAGAGCCGACCTTCCCGGGTCCGGCTGCCGCTCTCGTTGAGCCAGTTGGCCACCGCCCGACAGCCCAGCCGCTTGTTCACGTAGAGGTCGAAGATTGCCGGCACCATAGGCGCCTCGGTCTCTTGAGGCTCCAGGGTGTCGGTCTCCGGGTTGCGCCGGTAGCCGAAGGGGATGGTACCGCCCAACCAACCGCCGCGGGCAGCCTTGCGCTCCATGCCGGCGATGACCCGGTCGATAATTGTGGCCCGCTCGAACTCGGCGAAGACGCCGAGCATTTGGACCATCATCCGGCCGGCCGGACTGCCGGTGTCGAAAGGTTCGGTGGCGGATCGAAAGACCACGTTGGCCTGGTCCAGGTCCTCGAGGATCTGGGCCAGGCCGCGGACCGACCGGGAGAGGCGGTCGACGCGGTAGACCAGCAGGAGGTCGAAGCGGCCGAGGCGAGCCTCGGCCAGCGCGCGCTGCAGCTGGGGACGGTCCACGGTGCTGCCTGACATCTGGTCAGAGAAACGACGCACCACCTCCCAGTCCTCTTGACTGCGCACGTAGGCGGTCAGGCGCTCGGCCTGGGCCTCCAACGAGAAGGGCTGGTGCTCTTCGTCGGTCGAGATGCGCGTGTATGTCGCGACCCTCATGAGTGGATTATACTAGTTTGTATAATCCTTGGGCGTATAAGATTGGGCGAGCTAATAACACGCGCGCGCACCTGAGAGCTGTCCGACAACCCGCCAATTTGCGATCTACTGTTCGCGGACGTGCTCCAGCGACGCCCGGTTGGCGAGGCCTTCAGTGCCCGACTCCCGAACCACCTATGGATTCCACTTACTCCAATCGGCCGGCCACCCGTGGCGCACTAAGTCGGCGCTGAGACCGTTAGAAATGGTGATATTTGTGCTCGACCCATGCCCCTCGAGCTGACTCTGGATCGGCATCGCGCGACAACACACCAGATAGTTGCTCCGGTACCCAACGAAGACGCCGAACCACACTGCGGGTAGGATCACCGGCGCTCGGGTCGACCGGAAGTTTGTCCCAGGCGAGTCCCTCCACGTCTACCTCCGTAGGTGTCCTCCCACTGAGCAATAGGTCGCATGAGGTGAGGCCAGGTTGGATTGCGTCTTCTCTAACGGAGGCAGCCTCTGAGGTCATCGGCTCTGCGAAGATTCCGCGCAGGCTGCCAGCCCTCTCGATCAGCCTTCGTGCCTCTTCGACGTGCGCTCTGTCTATGCGCGCGGGGTCCAACGCCACAACGACGGTCCTCAAGTCGTGTTGGATCCCGCCCAATTGGAGATAGTCGTGCAATCGACGCGGGTGTCCCGCAGCGAATTCGAGTCGACGGCGGCCCTCGTCCGTCGGCATCTGGTTCTCTGCTGGGCATAGCAGAGTAGTTGTCCCTTGATCACGCCAGGCCGGATTGTCGTGGTTTAGGACAACGGCGATATATTCCTGCAGCCAGATAAATCTGAATCGCCCAGGTTCGGCGCGAACAGGGCAATAAGCGAGTAGTAGGGGGACCTCGAAGAGTTCAGCGTACTTGAGAGTCTTGACGGGAAAATCGCTGAAACGCACTGCCTCGCCATCAGGAAGGTCTTCCGTTGTCCCCTTCAGCTGTAGGAAGAGGTAGCTTCCTGTCGCGGCGCCGGCATCGAATAACTCAACGGCCAAGTCGATTCCGTAGTCAGCGCCACCCATCTCCCTTGGGACCCATTCGCGTGGGAGCGATGCTCGGACGATAGCCTGGGCGCGAGTGTCGACCTCGTGCGCCTCTTGTCGAGGTAGTCCGCGGCGATCTTCGGACAAACGCGCTCCTGCTCGACCCTTACTCAAACATCAGCAGCTTGCACGGGGTCGGGTCAACCGATACAAGCAGCGGGCGAGCCAGGTGGGTGAAAGAAACGATAGCCTGGCCGGGCGCCAGGCCAGGAAGAGTTCGCCAGAGAGATTCATCGATGCCGCCGATCGAGCGCCGGAGCCGGTTCACGACGTTCGAGTCGGTGATCTTGTGAAGCACCCAGTTGTTGATCAGGCCCAGAGCCTCGTCCGGCAAGTGCTGAGGTAGCTGGGTAACAAAGGTAAGCCCAAGCCAGCGCTTGCGGCCCCGGCGTGCGATGCGCGCCACCTGTTGGAAGAGAACGGGCATCTGCTTAATCCGCTCGGCAGACAGGAACTCATGCGCCTCTTCGATGATGACCATCGTCGGTTGTGGCGACGTCCCCGCCTTGATCGCGGCCTTGTACCTCTCGTCCTGATGCATTTGGATTCCCCTGAGCAACTGCGCAATCACCAGGTTGTTGATTTGGCTCAGGTCGGTGTCGCTGAGGTCGATGATCGAGACGTGGCCTGCTCGGAGCAGGTCTGCGTAGTTCGGTGGTTTGGCCCGCGGATTGTCAAAGATGTTGTAACGCATGATTCTGCCGAGGCGGCCCATTAACACGCGCCAGCTGGCAGTATTGCCCGGAAGGGATTGCGTTGCCTGAATGACCTGCTTCAGTTCATCGGCATGCGATGCGAACTCCGGTGCAACCGGGGCCGGTTCAGCTTCCTTGGCCACATGCGCGGCGATGAACCGCACCACGTCGTACAGCTGCTTCAAGGTCATCCGTGGGTATCCGCGATCCAGCTCGTCGAGTTCCATGAGTTCTTTCTGGTCGGCGTCATTGATCGGAAAGACCCGAGCTCGCTGCATCGCTGTCTTCGTGAGGTCGTAGGCTTTGAAGAATCGTTCTTGCTGGGCGTCGTTGAGCTCGAGGATCTCGGCGAAGGCGTTGGGAGAGATGTCGTCAAACCGCAGCGAGAACTCCTTGCGGTCGGGGTGGTTGGGATTGGCGCACTCCCTGCCCACAAGGTGGTAGAGGTGGGTGTTCGGTACGCCCGCCGGCGCGAAGCCACGCCGTTTGAGGGCGTGAATCATCACAGTGTCGTCGGTCGGCTGGTCGATCGCGGTGTACTCGCCCTCGGTGTCCAGCAGAACGGTGGCGATCCCGGCGCGCTGGTTCTGGGCGACAAGGCCGGACACCGTGGTCGATTTGCCTCCGCCAGTGGTTCCCAGGATTCCGACATGCCGAGGGAGTACCGCCTTCGAACCCGACGGGATGCCGACCTCGATCTCCTCGTTGCCTTCAAGAAGTCCGAGCTTGATGTCGCCGTTCGTATGAAGCACCGCCGCTGTCTCCGCCGCACTTAGCGTGAATACCGCGCTGTTGGGCAGCGGCCGCCGGCGGGGAGGCACGTAGACAGGTGGCGTGCCCGGCAGTTCCTCCGAGAGCAAGCTGACCTGGGTCCGGCCATGGTGCTTGGGCAGCAAAATGCCTCCGCGGACCGTGACGGCAACCAGCACCGGAGCATCGGCTCGCAGGCCATCAGGTTCCGCAAACGGTCCTGCGACCACCACTCCCAGGTACGCCCGACCATCCCGTCCGCTCTTGATCCGGACTAGCGACTGGCGCGGGAGCACCTCGATGTTGTCTGGCGCCATCAGGACGGTAACGGTCCCGTCGTCGCTCGACGGAGTGTCGAACATCGTCCTACCGATGGACCCTTTATAGTCGGCTGGCTCCTCCCATTCGCCGCCGCCGGCGGCGGCAGTCTCGGCAACCGACTGCAGCGCCTCCTGTGGCACGACAGCCACGGCTTCCTGGGGAGGCTCTGTTCGTTCGTCTTTCATCTCGTTCATCTGCGGCTCTGCCTCTCTCCTAAATATCGGTACGGCTCGCCCACCTCGACGTACGCGAGCTTGGTCAGGTCCTTGATCGCATCCCCACCAAACGTGGCAGTGCAGACCGCATGTGCGAGGTCGATGAGCATCGGGAATCCGCGGTGCTCTTGGAGCGCGCTGTCGGCTAGGGCAATCAGCGCAGCCTCGTGCGCATGGTCGATATGTGCGTAGAAGACCTGAGCGGGCGCCATGGTTGACGCTCGAAACACGCCGATGACGACCTGGGCTCCAGCTTCTTCGCTGAACTGGCGAATCCTCCCCTTCAGATCCGACCAATCACCGCGGTAGTGCCCGCGCTCAAGGATGCGGCTGACCAGATCCTGCAGCGTGTCGACCACGGCGTACTCCATCGGCCGGAGCGCATTGCCGATGGTCAACCACATCCGGCTCGCAGCGCTGGGGACAAAGACGAATTTCTTGTGGCCGGTGATCAACTCCTCCATGAGATCAAGGCCGCTGGCAAGGAGATCTCGCATACCAGAGCCCGTGAGAAGCTCATACGGCGCCGGGCTCCCATGACCCATCCTCCAGGGAGCGTTCGACTTCCGAAGAAGAACCGCTCTCTCGGCGTAGGCCATGATGCCGCGCCGGGCGAGTTCGCTGAGGGAGTCCCGACGAGTAGCGCCTTCAAACGAGGACTCATCTTTACGACGATCAAGCAGCTCGAGTGCTTCGTCAACCGGGTCCATACCACCGACGCGGAGGTCTCTCCGAAACATTCGATGTACCCAGGATCCGCGGTCACCTTGATACGAAGCGAGGCAGACACCAATCTGGGCGATGCCAATCGGCAGCGTCTCGTTAACGACACTGGTGCCGTCGCAGGCTTCGACGAGGCCATTGAAGAGCAGCCCGCGGTGGACGCTCTCCAGGTCGGTTACGGTTGCTTGGTAGACTCCAGCGCCTCTCGGTGCAGATGATCGATCGCGAAGGCGAGGGAAGACTTCCCGGCGGATCCGCTCGCGGATTCGGTTCTCCTGCCTGACTGCCTCTTCGACCTCATGCTCGAGCCGTTCGTATAGGACAGCCAGGTTCTCGCCCGGCTCCCACGTGTCCAGGTCAAGCGTGCGTGCAAGGGACTCCCCGAAGGCGGCTTCGAACTCCTGGGCGTCGACTGGAGGCTGCTCAGCCGTGATCGGCGGCAGGGTATCCACGGTCTCGTTTGATCCTTCGAGTCCGAAGCGGTCCATTGAGTCGTCTCGTGCCACGCTAATTAGGATTCCCCGGCTGCGGGAAGAGTTCGACAGAGTTTCATCGTCCGCGCAGCCGCTCCGCCTTGGGGCGATCGATCTCGAGCCATTCCCTAACCGACGGAGGCCGCCGGCCTGTTCCGACTAAGAAGCGCGAGTACTCTCGCGCCACCGAGTGCGGAAGGCCGAATTTCTCTTCAAGCAGGAGCTCAAGGCGACGCTCCCGACCGGCTTCCTCGAGGGTCTGGCCCGACCAGAGCAGCCGAAGCACGTAATCCTCCGGCGCCAGCAGCTCAAGCGCGAGTCGATCCGCTCGGTGTTCTACCCCAGAAATTCGGCCGCACCCAATCTCCCCTGAAGGGAGTCGGTCCATGAGATGCGTGTGAACACCGATCGGGGCATCCCCGAGCATTGCATCGACCCGCTCGGCCAGACTTGGTGGCCGCCGTCCATCCAGAACCTCGGCGATTGCGGGGCCCAGCCGCTTGAGGGCCCGATCTCGGGGCCAAACATAGTCGACCAGGAAATGGCCGATCTCGTGCGCCAGCGAGAAACGCAGTTCGTCCTCAGGGTCGCTGCCATCAAGGAAGACGATCCCCTTGCCGCCGTAGGCTACGAGACACCCGTGCAAGACTCGGTCTGGCGTAGCGACGCGAAAAGTGATGCCGGACTCTGCAAGGCGCCGCTCCACATCCTCGACGCACAGGCGTGGCACCTTGAAGATCGCCAGCGGCAGGGCCCACGCCACCGGACCCTCTAACCGCCGTGGGAAAGGTTCTAACTCACCAGCTGCGATCCAGAATTGGTCGACCACGCTGCGCAGCCAGTAAGGAGTGCCCGAGCTACGGTGCACGACGCCCGTCCTTCTTTGACTTGGGCCGCTTGCGATCCCGAGCAGCCATAAGTACGGCGGACGGCGGGATCTCCTTTGCTGAACCCAATGCTTCCAGCGAAGAGATCTCGCGCAGGACCTCCGCCAGAGTGACGGCCGTTACGCCAAATCGTTGCGCTATTGCCTGGATGTCGGTTCGAAACGTAGCCGAGTCGGTCGCCGGCCGCCTACAGAGGCCCAGGCGATTAAGCGTTGCCAGATCACAGCCAAGTTGTTGGGCGAGCGCGGCATCATCGGTGTGACGAAGGGACTGGTATTTGCGGAGGGCGCTTGCTAGGTAGAACTCCCGATCGCCGGCACGTCGAGCGGCACGCTGGACGAGGTCGCTATTAACTCTCTCATTCATCTGGTTGCACTCCCATTCGCTCGAGACGCTTCTTGAGGCGGTCCTTCACCTGCTTAACGACGCGCCTCTGCTCTGCCCTGGCCAGGTGGTCTACTCCCAGAACAGCAGCGAAGCGCTCGGTGCGTCGTTCTCCATTGACGAGCAATTGCAGTACGCGACCGTCCTCGGGCGAGCGGGCGGCGGCGCGAATGTGCTTCGCGAGCCGCTCGCTCTCAAACCTCTCAATCACGACGTCATCTGCCGAAGCCACGTGGCCATGCTCTGATATCAACTTCCGAGCCCGCGGCGAATCTTCGACAACTTGCAGCGAGACCTCGCGAACGGCTCGCTTCCTTCGTCGCGCGAGAGCGTTAAGGACATCGCCCTTCGCCGACATGACTAGATACCCGAGTAGCGTCGCCTTCGAAGGATCGAACTGACCAGGGCGCTCGGAATACGAGAGAACGGCGTCGACGACTGAGTCAAGCAAGACCTCGTCCTGCGCAAGATTTGGAAACGCGTGCCGCAGTCTGGTTACCAGCGGCTGCAGCAACTCCTCGGCGACGTCTGCCGGCGCCGTCGGATCACCTTCGAGTAGACGCTGGTTCAGGGCTATGTGCGGATCGGGCGACACGTCGGTCATCTGCTCGCGTCGCGCGACGAAGCTTTCCTGGCGATGAGCACGTATTCGGTTCGCATTCGGGCGCCGAACGCGGACTCCAAGTACGGCATCACCCTTCGATGCTCATGCAGCGTCCTCTGATGCAAGGCAAGCACTTCAGCTTTTCCATCGGACGGTTCCAAGGCCCCTATGGCTTCAACCAGTAGATCCGGAGTAGGAATCGTCACCCGACGGATGTTTGACGGACAAACCACGAGTACAACATGACCGCCAGGCTTCACGACGCGAAAGGCTTCAGTCAGGACGATCCTCATGTCACGGAAATAGCGGTAGACCACCCATGCTCGCTCACGATCATCGGCGAGGTCGGCAATGACGCCATCAGTCTGTGGTAGCCCGGTCTTGGGGGGCGCAGCATTCGTTCGCCCCGCCTCGGTCATCGGTGCGCGCTCAGAGCCCACGTAGCTGCGGCCAAGCAGCCGATAGGTATTCGTGTCAATGCCCAAGATTTCGGGCATCCATGAGACTGCGAAGATGTGGGCGCGGGTGTAATCCAGGGCGGAGCCATATGGTGGTGACGTGAACACGAGTTGTGCGGAGCTATTGGGCACGTCAAGCTTTCGGGCATCGTGACCAACGATCCGGGCGGCAGCGGCGTTCGACTGGCCCGCCAGCATTGTGTCGAAGTCGGCGAAGAGCCTCTTGAACGTGCGTAGCTTGGCTTTGAACCGAGTGATGGACTCTGGGTTCCTATCCCAGGAGCGGTAGTGGTGACGGGAATGGACGAGGTCACGAGCATTAGCAACGGATGTACGCGCGACAATTAACGACGAGAACGCTACCCACAGGATGGACTTGATCTCAGGGGTCGCCTCCGTTCTGCCGATCGCGACGCGGATCGCGTTCAGATCGCGCGCAACATCGGATCGGAACCAATAGTCCAGTTGACGAATCGTCGGGCGCCATCCGTCATCAAGCCCGTCATTCGTCAGTAACTGTTCTACGTCGCCGACAGCGGTGGCGAAGGCGATTGGATCGACCGCCGTGGCCTTGACTTGGGCAATGAGTCGGGCGAGAGGGTCGATGTCGGCGCCCCAGGCCTCACGGCCCGCAAGAACGGCTTCCACCATGGTCGTTCCGCTCCCGACCATGGGGTCAAGCACTACGTCGCCCGACTCGGTGTAACTCTCAATCGCCCACCTGGCGAGCGGAGGTGGGCATCGTGCGGCGAAGGCGTGGATCGGATGAGTCGCGTAGAGGTGGCCCGAGGCAGAGAAATCCAGGTCAGGCTGACCTTCGCACTTCTCATTGATCGCGACCGCGTTTCCTTTGATCAGGTGCTCCCAATCTCCGTCGAACAGAATCGGCCGCGGATTGGAGGCGGCATTGTGGTCACGATGCGGCCCGAACCTCCAGCACAACGCCGGCGCCGGCCATGTCCAACGCTTGCGAGGCACGTCGCGCTTGAAATGTGACCAGGCCCTGGATTTCATCCGCCGTCTTCGCGATGGACTTTGCCTTTCCCTCGATCCGGCCGAGTTCCCTGAGGGCCCGCCGGGCTTCGTCGATGCCCGCCTCGACAGCGCCAAGATCGAGACCCCGCTTCGCGGCGAGATTAGCCAGAAGGCTTGTACGGGCCCAGCGGTAGGCCGCCTCTAGCAGCTGACCGCCTTCGCCGAAGATGCAGAGGACCTTGTCGCCGTCATAGTCGTTGAAGGCGCCGACCTCCTTTGGAAAGCCTGAGCAGTCCTTCATCACCCCGATTGCGAATCCGGCCGAGCGATTGACCATGGACGCTCGGAGGAGGGAGAGGATCCCGCGATCACCACGCAGCGGAAGAGGGTTTGAGTAGTCCTTTGCTTCGACCACGAACTGACCGCCTTCCCGAAGGTGAACGACGAAGTCTCCGCACCGTGCCTTCCCGGAGTCGCCGGCCTGGGCGCCGAGGCGTTCGACAGTGTCGCCGTATCTCCGGGCAAGGTGTCGCAGCAACTCCTCCACTTCGTCCTCGAAATCTCCGCCCGACATCGGCGTGAGTCGGCGAACTTGGGCCGCCGCAGCCTGACCGACCAACGCGTCCCGGAGTCCTTGGAGAGCCTCGACGAGTTCCTTGCGGATGGGGGCAACCTGAGCTGCAACGACGCCGGCGATCTTCCCGTCGTCGCCGAAGTACTCCGACACTTCGGAGGTCAGGCGGGCTAGGTAGCTCCCCTCTACGGCTGGGTCGAAGGCGCGGTCCAACTGCTGCCGCGTCTCCGCGAGCTGTTTCACGATCTGGAAAACGCAGCTCGTGGTCAGCTCAGGGTTGAAGGCCTCACCGATCAGGCGCTGCAGCTGGACCCGGGCATCTTCGATTGTCGCGCTGGTCGACTTGTTCGCCGCCTGGATCGTCGTACTGAGCCTGGCCGACACCGACTCTGCTCTGCTTGGATCGAACGTCGAGTCCACGCGCTCGGTGAGCGTCTTCTCGACGACCGCGAGAGAGGCACTGAATTCGTGCGAGAGCTTCATGAATTCCTTCTCGATCAGCTCCATCCGGCCGGCGACCCCCATCGCCTTCAGGCCGACTACGCCGACGGTAAGAGCCCGTACGGCCACCTCGTCGATCGTCTGCAGCGGCATTTCGGCGAAGAAGGCCACCACTTCTGGATCGCGAGACTCCAGGTTCTCAAACAACACCCGATCGTCGAAAACGTTCACCTTGACCACGGGACACCTCCGGTCGGAAATCCGCTCTGGACCTTTCTTCCGTGGCAGGTGGATGAAGTTCGACGTTCTAATCGACATAAGCCTCAAGCAGCAACTGACATCGGCAGGGTGCGCGCGGAGTCGCGAAGTTGTAGGCGGACCGCCCCGCGGCTGGTCGGTTCCAACCGATGAACCAAAAGCTGCATCAGGGGCTTGAGCCTCGTCGCCGCCATTGGGTGGAAGGCTTGAACTAAGAGCCGATCTGGTGTCGTTGAGCGATCGATCGTCGACGTCGCCGGACCTGGCTGATGGTCGAGCTCATCGGCACTTCGCTT
>Ga0207646_10008014_pt1 | contig 10652 bp, 10 predicted proteins | sample KBSK5502metaG_FD_184343 | JGI IMG/M metagenome (GOLD analysis project Ga0207646, IMG submission 184343) | Corn, switchgrass and miscanthus rhizosphere microbial communities from Kellogg Biological Station, Michigan, USA - KBS K5-50-2 metaG... | ecosystem: Host-associated > Plants > Roots >...
GGCAGGCGCGTGGTACTGTTGGGATCGAAGCGGTCCTGGTTGCTGCGCGACGCCGAGGCACTCGTGCTCACGGTCGGCAGGAAGGCGCCCCAGGCGGAGCGCTTGTTTGCGCCGGCGTTACGCGCTTCGCCCCGCGCCTGGACCATGGCCGGTTGCACGTCCAGGGCGCGCCGCACCGCTTCGGCCAGCGACACCTGGAGCTGTGCCGGCTGCGCGGGGGCCGGGGCCGGCTGCTGCTGCGCCGCGACACCAGTCGAGACGAGCGCCGACACGACTCCCGCGAGTACGTCCCGTCGCCCCGCCCTCATTTCTTCCGACCTCCAGACCCGGTGTCGCCCTTCTCTTGATCCCTTTGATGCCGGTACCGGGTGACATGGTCGCGGTACTTGGCCTGTTGATCAGGCGTGAGCTGGAGCGCGACCTCGGAGTCCATCTGCGCCCGCATCGAGTCGAAGCGCGGGCGCACCGTTTCCCACACCGCGGTCATCCGCGTGCGGTGGCGCTGCACGATTGCCCGCACCGAGTCGCGCTGCGCGGGGTCGAGCCGCAACTCCTGGTTCAGCTCGTCCATCATCCGATCGAGGCCGCGCCCGCGCTCGGGCGCCGCCGCCGCCGCGTAGCGGACCCAAAGCGCCCGGCCGCCGGCCCCGACGGCGAGCCCTGCCGCGAACGTCGCGACGAGGAATGCCACAGCCCACGTTGTGGAACGGTTCAGCATGACGGTCCTTTCTCTTGCTAGTTGTTGCCGATCACGGATGCGAGGACGACCTCGACCTCTCCCGGGTGCGCCGGCGGCGCGATCAGGACATCCGAGACCGTCGGGCGAGCGGCAGCGGTGGACGCCGCGGTGGTACGGCCCACGAAGTAGCCTGCGGCCAGCGCGACGACGAGGGCGGCCGCCACGCCGGTGCGCGCCCACCGGGCGAGCACGGCGTCCCACGACGCCAGGCGCACCTGACCCGCCAGGGCCATGACGCGCGCGGTGAACGCCTGCGCGTCGCCGGGGTCGAGCGCCTCTCGCAGCGCCCTCCCGAGCACCAGGTCGGGCCGGTGATCGAACGGCAATGGATCCTTCATCCCTCCTCCTTCCAGTCCGCCAGCAGCACGCGCAAGCGGCGCCGGGCGTGAAACACCTCCGATCGCACCGTTCCCTCGGGTATCCCGAGGACCGTGGCGATCTCGCCATGCGAGTACCCTTCGACGTCGAACAGCACCACCGCCACACGCCGCCGCTCCGGCAGCTCGGCCAAGGCCTGCCGCAACCGCTCGTTCAGGGCCCGGCGCTCGGTCGCCGTGTCGGGCCGCGGGCCGCCGGCCGTGAGCCCGACGTCGAGTGGCTCGACGCGCCGCACCGAGCGGCGCCGCCGCCGGTCCGTGGCGGCGTTGGCGACGATCCGCAGCAACCAGGGGCCGAACGGACGCCGCGCGTCGTACTGCTCGAGCTTCACGAGCGCCGACAGCATGGCGTCCTGCGCGGCGTCGTCCGCGTCTTCGGGATTGCCCAACACCGCGCGTGCCACGCGGCGCGCCACGCCGGCATATCGCTCCACCAGGATCCCGAACGCCGGCCGGTCGCCGGCGACGGCACGGGCGACCAGGTCGGCCTCGTCCTGCTGAGCTATACGCGCAGCCTGCTGCGTGGGTTGGGGGGGGGGATCAGCCATCGTCCGCGTCCCGCGAGCGGCGCCGCTCGAAGGTGTAGAGGCCGAAGGCCAGGGCCAGCGCGAACGCCCCCGCGGCGAGCGCGATCGCCATCACCCGCGGGAACGCGAGCAGCAGCACCCCGACGCCTGCAAACACGAGCGCCGCGGTCGACGTGATCGCGCGCCGCAGGCCGCCCGCCACGCGGCGCAGCGTGACGACCGCCACCGCCCCGAGCTCGTATCCGGAGCGCTTGTGCCGCGGCTCGGGAACGGGCGCCGGCGCGGCGGCGGGCGCTCCAACGAGGCGGGGCGGGAGGAATCGGCGACGGGCCTGCAGCACGATCTCGCGGCTGGACGCGAGGTCGCGCAGGAATTGCTGCGCGAGCGCGGCGGCGAGGTGATTGCATTCGGCGAAGAGATCCAGCTCGTAGTTCCCGAGCAAACTAGAGACGTTGAGATTACTCGACCCCACGCGCGCCCAGCGGTGATCGACCAGCAGCGTCTTGGCGTGCAGCATGGGTCCCTGCCACTCGAAGATGCGGGCACCCGCGCGCAACAGGTCGCGGTAGCCGATCCGAGTGGAATCCCGCAGTACCGGGAGGTCGCTCGTGCCGGGGACGAGCAGGCGCACGTCCACGCCGGCCCGCGCGGCGTCGAGCAGGCTGGCGTACAGCGGCGGCGGTGCGATCAGGTACGCATCGGTGATCCACAGGCGGTCCGTCGCGCTCGCGGCCAGGAGCTGAACCGCGCGGTACACGCGCGCCCGGCCGGGGGCGCCCGCCACGACGCGCGCCGTCGAGGACCCGCATTCCGCCGGATCGGCCTCCAGCTCATCAGGCGGGAGCGGCGGGCCCGTGCGCCGCCAGATGCGGGCGAAAGCGCCGTCGAGCGCCGCGGCCCCGGGACCGGTGACGGCCACCATCGTATCGCGCCACGGCCGGCGACCGCGTGCCGGGTCGCCCGCCCACTCGTCGCCGATGCACAGGCCGCCGGTCATCGCCCAACCGCCGTCCGTGACGAGCAGCTTGCGGTGGTCGCGGGCGAACAGGTCGAACGGGTGACGGGTGAGGAGCGGATGGAAGGCGCGCACCTCGGCGCCGGCCTGGGTGAGCCGGCGCCAGTAGCGGCGCGATGTGCCGAACGAGCCGAGGGCGTCGTACAGGACGCGCACGGCGACGCCGGCACGGGCTCGCTCGATGAGCGCGTCGGCGAAGCGTTGGCCGGTCGCGTCGTCGCGGATGATATAGTTCTCGAAGTGCACCCAGCGGCGCGCCGCGACGATGGCGGCGAGCATCGCGTCCAGGGCGCGCGGGCTGTCGGGGTGATGCTCGAGGCGGTTGCCGTCGATCGGCCGGGCGCCGGCGGCGCGGTCGATCGCGAGGGCGAGCGGGTCGCGCGCGCTGGGCGCGGCCGTGGCAGGAACGCTCACCCGACCGCCCCGCCGAGGCCGAGCCCGCCCTCCGCGGGACGCAGCGCCTGAATCACGAAGGCGATGTGCTCGTCCAGCGGGACGCCCAGCTCCACGGCTCCCTGACTCACTTCGTCGCGGTTCACCCCGCGCGCGAACCCCTTGTCCTTGAGCTTCTTCTTCACCGACGACACCTCGAGATCCGCGAAGCTCCTGGATGGGCGCACCAGCGCGCACGCCACCAGGAAGCCGCACAGCTCGTCCACCGCGAACAACGTCTGGGCCATGCGGGTGTCGCGCGGGACGCCGGTGTACGTCCCGTGACCGAGAATGGCGCGGCACAGGGGCTCGGGCACCCCCTTTTCCCGGAGCAGCCGCACGCCCCACGCCGGGTGACCCTCGGTGGGCGAGTGCTCCGGATTCGGAAACTTCTCGTAGTCGAAGTCGTGCAGCAGCCCCACGATGCCCCACGTCTCCGGGTCCTCGCCGTGCTGCTGCGCGTAGGCGCGCATCGCCGCTTCGACCGCCAGCATGTGCTGGCGCAGCGAGGGGGACTGGGTGTGCTCGTGCATCAACTGCAGGGCTTCGGCTCGGGTCATGGCTCCCTTGTGTCTACGTTCCATCGCTCCGCCCACAGCTCGGCCATGAGAATCGGCCACAGCTTGCGGGCATTGTTGCGCCGTCCCGTGCGGTGCTCGGCCAGAAGTCGCGCGGTCGGGGCATCGCGATACAGCCGGGGGGCCGCGAGATAACGGTCGGCGAGCGCGCCAAGCCCGGCATTGAGCCACCGAGCGACCGGCACCGACAGGCCACGCTTGCGGCGATGAATCACGTCGGCGGGCACGAGGCCCCGTGCCGCTTCCTTTAATATCGCCTTGGTGGTGAACCCCCGCACCTTGAGCGCCGCCGGCGCCGCCAGCGCCAGCTCCATCACCTCGCGGTCGAGGTATGGCGCCCGGGCCTCAATGGACGCGAGCATCGTCCCACGGTCCACCTTTACGAGCAGGTTGTCCGGGAGGTAGGTGAGGAAGTCGAGCCACAACACCCGGTTGAGCGACGCGTCACCGGGAAACGCGTTCAAGAGCCCGCCCGCCCACGCGAGCACGCGTGCGTCCGGCCCGAGCGCGCCGAACCACGTCAGGTGACGCTCGACGAGCGGGAGCTCGGCGCCGGCGACGAACTGCTTGAGCAGGAACTCGAGCGTGACCTTGCCGGTCGAGGTCGGCAGCCGGTTCACGAGCCAGCGGAGCGCCGCTCGTCCCGGAATCCTGCGATACCACCCCGCCGCCTTGTGGCCCAGGTACGTGGGGTAGCCGCCGAACAGCTCGTCCGCGCCTTCTCCCGAGAGCACCACTTTGACGTGCTCCCGTGCCGCTTCGGCCAGGAGGAACGTCGGTAGGATGGCGGGGTCGCCCACCGGCTCGGCGAGCGAGCGGGTTATGTGATCGAAAGCGCGCTCGAGCGCAGGTTCGTCCGCGGTGACCACGTGGTGCATGGTACGGATGTCGTGCGTCACGGCCTCGGCGTTGGGGCTCTCGTCGTAGCCCGGCTCGGCGAACTTCACGGAGTAGGTGTGGATCTGCTCGCCCGACATGACCCGGGCCGCCGCGGCCGCGAGCAGCGACGAATCGAGGCCGCCGCTCGTGAATACGCCCACGGGCACGTCCGACATCAGCTCGCGCTCGACCGCGCGGAGCAGCACGTCGCGCAGCGTGGCCGGGGCGTCGAGCCGCGACGGCCGGGCGGCGACGGCGGCGGGATCCCAATAGCGGCGCACCGCCAGGCCTCTGCGATCGGCAACCAGGAGATGGGCGGGCGCGAGCTTCGAGATGCCGTCGAGCATCGTGTACGGGGCGGGGACGTAGCCGAGCGCGCCGTATAGCGCCGCCGCCGCGGGGTTCACGCGGCGCGGCTGGTCGGGGTAGGCGAGCAGCGCCTGAATCTCCGACGCGAACCGCAGCTCGCCGTTCAGCTCTGTCCAAAAGAGCGGCTTCTCGCCGGCGCGGTCGCGCGCGAGCACCAGCCGTTCGTGCCGGTCGTCCCACACTGCCAGACCAAACATCCCCTCGAGCCGTCCCACGCCGTCCGCGCCGAAGCGCTCGTACAGCGGCACGATCGTCTCGATGTCCCCGGTCGAGCGGAACGGATACCCGGCGAGGGTATACTCGCGGCGCAGCTGCGGCGCATTGTAGATCTCGCCGTTGCAGATCATCCAGATGGAAGCATCCGGGCTCTGGAACGGCTGGTCGCCGGTGGTCAAGTCCATGATGGCGAGGCGGCGGGCGCCCAGGCGCGCGCGCTCGTGGCCCACGATGCGCTCGCCGTCTGGACCGCGGTGGGCCAGTGCCGCGGCCATGGCGGCGATGCAATCGGGGTGCTTGAGCGGGGCGCCCGAGAGGGAGACGGCGCCGAAGATGCCGCACATTACCGCCCCCGCCCCCCCCGCCCCCTTCCACCCCGCGGGGGAGGTTGGGGAGGTTGGGGGAGGTTGTGAGGTTCGCACGGCCCATACGCCGCGTAGTGGTCGTCGGCGGCGAGGAGCGGCAGCGCGGCAGCGAGGGTGGCGCGCGCCTCACGATGCCCCGCGCCCGTCAGGAACACGGTGGGCATGGAGCAGCGCGCCAATGCCTCGCGCCAGTAGCCCGCCGGGAGCAGCGGCGAGCCGGGGATAGAGCGGAACCGCTCCACGTTGTCGGCGATGTAGTTGCTCGTGAGCTCTCGGCCCGTCTCGGTCGCGACCGCTATGGGGCGGCCCAGATAGAAAGGGAGCGACGGGGGATAGGCGAGTACGCCGAGCACGGTGCCGGTGCCGCCGCTGCGCTCGAGCGCCGCGGCGGTGGCGCTCGCCACGGCGGCGGAGGAGCGGTCCTCCCCCACCGCGACGAGGAGCCTGCCGGACAGGAGCGGGATCGCCATCACGACCACAGCATACCCGAAAATCGTGGTGCGGGGTCGGCGGGTAAGGGCGCCGAGCCCGACGAGGACGGCGGAGCACAGCACCACGATCCCGAGCGCCACAGCGGTCGGCGGGACGGCGGCTTTCTCGGCGGCCGTGAGGCTGATAGGCGCGGGGAGCCAGCGCGTGAGCGCGACCAGCGCTAGACCCGCGACGCCCGAGACGCCGGCGTAAACGCGGGCCGCGGTGTGGCTCCCGCCAGTCACCAAATTCCGCGTCGCGGAGAGGGCGAGCGCGGGGATCAGCGGCAACACGTACTGCGGCAGTTTGGACTGGTTGAGCGACAGGAAGACCAGCGGCACGATTATCCAGCAGGTGAGGAGCAGCGGCTCGCTGGCCGCCAGGTCACGCCGGGCCTCCCAGGTGGCGCGGAAGTGCTTCACCCGCGCGAGCGCCGGGACTATCCAGGGGAAGGCCGCGAGCGGCACGATCGGCAGGTAGTACCAGAACGGCGCGGTGCGGTGGAAGCTCCGCGTCGTGACCCGCTCGAGCGTCTCGCGCAGGAATACGTAGCCCGGGAAGTCCGGATGCCTGATCGAGACGACGATGAACCAGGGGAGGGCGATCGCGCCGAACAGCGCGAGCCCACGCCACGGGAACAGTCGCCGCACGGGTGTGCCGATGGCGAGCGCGTGCGAGACCAGCGCGAGCAGCGGGATTGCGATGGCGATCGGGCCTTTGGTGAGGGCGCCGGCCGCCATCGCGGCCCAGGCGGCGACGGGCCGCTCGTCGGCGAACCAGACGATGGCGGCGGTGGTGCACAGCGTGAGAGTGCTGTCGAAAATGGCCGTGCGGGCGTAGGCGAGCGGCAGCACCATGGTGGCGTAGGCGAGGCCGGCGAGCCAGCCGGCCTCCTCGCCCCAGCGGCGCCGCGCGAACCACACCAGCAGCCCGATCGTGGCGAGCGTCGCGAGGTAGGCGGGCAGCCGGGCGGCCGCTTCGGTCGGGCCGAACAGCTCCATCATGGCGGCCGCGGCGGCGAAGTAGACGATCGGCTTGTCGAGATAGGGGAGCCCGTCCAGGTGCGGCACGACGTAATCGTTCGAATGCGCCATCTCGCGCGCCACTTCGGCGTTGCGGCCTTCGTCGGGATCGAACAGGCGGTAGCCGTTCAGGTTCCAGCCGAGCGCGACCGCCGCGAGCAGGACGAGCAGCGGCAGGCTGATGAATCGGGGGGGGCGCGATGGCGACGGCGGTGAGGTCTGAATAATCTTGGCGTGTGGGTGATCGAGCTCGGGCGCTAAAGCTATTCGAGCGCGCGTACCAGTGCCAGTTGGCGGGCGATCTGACGGGCGCGGTGCACCTGTATCAGGCGTCGCTCGCGGAGCTGCCGACGGCGGAGGCGCACACGTTTCTGGGCTGGGTGTACTCGTTCGAGCGCCGCTACGACGAGGCGATCGCCGAGTGCAAGCGGGCGATCGCGGTGGATCCCACGTTCGGCAATCCGTACAACGACATCGGGTGCTATCTGATCGAGCTGGGGCGCGAGGACGACGCGATTCCGTGGCTCAAGCGCGCGATCGACGCGCCGCGCTACGAAGCACGGCAGTTCCCGCATGTGAACCTGGCGCGGATTTACGAGAAGAAGGGCCAGGTGCTGGAGGCGGTGGCGGAGTATGGGAGGGCTCTGGATAAAATGCCGGGCTACGCTCCAGCGGTGGCGGGCTTGCGGCGCTTGCAGGGAAGGGTGAACTAGAGGCAGGGCGGCGGAGGACGGTGAAGGAGGCACATGCATCCGCAACTCCAGCTTGTCGCCGACGAATACCAGGGCGCGCAGGCGCGGCTCCACGAGCTGGTGCGCGCGGTTCCGGTCGAGCAGTGGGCCCGGCGCGCCGATCCGGCGCGCTGGTCCGTGGCCGAGTGCGTGGCGCATTTGAACCTCACGTCGCTGGCCTACGTGCCGCTGTTGAGCCATGCGGTGTCGCGCGCCCGCATGCTGGAGCGGCGCCCACCGGGTCGCTACCGGCGCGATCCGATCGGCTGGTTGTTGTGGGCGACCATGGGGCCGCCGGTTCGGGTCCGCCTCAAGACCATTGCACGGTTCCTGCCATCGAGCTTGGCCGCCCCTGAGCTCCTCGTCCAGGAATTCGATCGCCTGCAGGCCGCGCAGCTCGACTGTCTCGCTCAGGCGGACGGCCTGCCGCTGTCTCAGGTGCGCGTCACGTCGCCGTTCAACGCGCGCGTGCGGTACAACCTATACGCGTGCTTTACGATCCTGCCGCGGCATCAGCACAGGCATCTGTGGCAGGCGGAAAGGGTGTGGGGGGTTAGTAAGGCGGCAACGGGCGGCAAGGGGCGGCAATAAGCGGCAGCAGGCCGTCGGGTGGTGCCGCAGAAACGCCCTAGTCGACTGGACTGTTTCGCCGCATGTTGGCAGGAGCGGCGCTTCACTGTTGCCAGGAGACTTCTATGACTCCGTGGATCTTCGCAGCACGCGCGCTCACCGTTGCCGTCGTCATCGGGACTGTGCCTGTTCTAGCGCAAGTTCCGCCAGCGCGAAAGCCAGGTCCAGCGCCGTCGCCAAAACCGGGGACAATAGTCATCACCGCCGCGCTTGTTGATCGAGACATGCAGGTGCGTCCCGTTCCGCTCCACGCCCTGCTCCTGACGGACGCTCGTGCCGACACCTTTGCCACCAGAACAGCGACCGACGGGAAGGCGTCATTGGTTGTGCCGCCGGGCGCTTACACGTTGGCCAGCGTCGCACCGACCGAGTTTCAAGGGCAGCGCTACAGGTGGAGGTTGGAGCTGACCGTCGGATCCGGCGCCACGTCGACGGTGGCGTTGACGAACGACAACGCCGCCGTGGAGGGTGCGCCGACGCTTGCCGTCCCGAGCACCACGGACAGTAGAGTGGACCCCGCGACGGCACTATTCGAGCGCATGAGCCGCAGCGTGTTCCGCATTCAGGCTGGTCTGGCGCACGGTACCGGATTCCTTGCGGATACGCTGGGTGGCGTTGTCATCACCAACGCGCATGTGGTCGAAGCGGCCGAAGGCGACGCGATTTCCGCCGTAGTCGACTCGGCGACACGTGTTCGAGCTCAAGTCCTTGCACGCGATCCGGAAGCAGACATCGCCGTACTACGACTCCATGCAGACTACGTCGCAAATCGGTTCCGTATTCGCCTGCAACACCCGGTAGAGCGAGCACCAGTTGTCGCCGGTGAACGATTAGTCGCCATGGGCTATCCCCTCAACCAAGGACTCACGATCACGTCAGGGATCGCGTCGAGCGTAAGAGCGGGCGCCATTATCTCGGACGTCAACATCAATCCCGGGAACTCCGGGGGTCCGCTCCTCAATGTGGATGGCGAGGCGGTCGCGGTTAACACATTTGGTGATGTCTCAGATCGAGCGGGGCCCGGCGTCTCCGGGTCGGTTCTCATCGCCAGGGCGGGACCGGCGCTCGCCCGTGCCGCCGTGGAGATAACCCAGACGCCCTCACCGGGCTCCGGTTTGCTCCCGTCAATGCCGATCGATCAAGTCGATGTCGGTACGGTCAAAGCGCAGGCGGACGCTGCAGATCAGGATAGGTATCGGGACTTCGCTGATCGCAACGTGGGTGGGTTTGAGCTAACGGTCCAAACTCCGGTGCAAACCGTTGTCGCGGTGAAAGCCTACGAGAACGCGATCGCTAAGGATCGGAAGAAACGGGAAGCGCGAGCGGGCCTCCCGGAAGCCCAACGGTTCTCCGAGGTTCGTGAGTACCGCGACTGGGCAGAGTACGTCGGCGCCCCGACTGCTCCGGTCGTGTCGTTCGCGATCATTCCGAAGGTTGGGGAAACAGGAGGATCTGTGTTCAAGCGCCTGATGCTCGGGTCCAACTTGAAGGCCACGTACAAGTTCAAGGGCGATGTCAGAGGTGCGCAGGTATTTCGAAACCAAGAGCCCGTAGAGCCTATCAAAGGCGGTCACGCACCTATGAAAGTATACGTCGAGAATCAATGGGTGACTCTCAAGGACGTGGCAGATGCGGGCTTCTACGTTTTTGACGTGGAGATCCTGAGGCCAAGTGACTCCGGGGCACCGCCGAGTATTGTTGTGGCCATTCGAGACCTCAAGAGCCCGAAGAATCTGAAGTGCATAGAGGTTCCAAGGGAGGTTGTTGCGCAGGCGTGGAACGACTTCGAACCCTTCTACCAGCAAAACCGGCCCCAAGCGGGTTTTCGTCGTGCGGACGCGAATGCCGCTTCGAACAGACAGCGAGCGGGGTCCACCGAATTCCTCAAGGATGACTGCACGTGGTCGTGAACCCGCCTCCATCGGTCGACCTGCACTAAGGACCGCGCGCGCCAGCCGGTGGCGGACCGCACGTTGGGCGCAGTCCGGATATGAAGATTCACAAGAACGTGGGTCTAGGTACGTGCGGCCGCGCCCGTGCAGTTGCCGCTTCAGCGGCAGGGCCGAGCCGCGGCTTCAGCCGCGACTCCGTAGGAGGAGCTACATGCCACTCCGCGCCTTGATCATCTGGTTCGCTCTGCTGCTCGTCGCAGTGGCCAACGGTGGGTTCCGCGAGTCCGTGCTGGTTCCACGGTTCGGCCCGCATACAGGCCACATCGTGAGCACCGGCATGCTCTGCGCGGGCATCTTGATCGTCGCGTTCCTGGCGATACCATGGATCCACCCGGCCAGTCGCGGTGAC
>Ga0207646_10008015_pt1 | contig 10652 bp, 10 predicted proteins | sample KBSK5502metaG_FD_184343 | JGI IMG/M metagenome (GOLD analysis project Ga0207646, IMG submission 184343) | Corn, switchgrass and miscanthus rhizosphere microbial communities from Kellogg Biological Station, Michigan, USA - KBS K5-50-2 metaG... | ecosystem: Host-associated > Plants > Roots >...
AATCGTCACTCATCGTTACCCGAGGATAGTATCCGGCTCCCGCGGTCGTCCGCAAATCCTCGTCGTGCTTAATGTAGCCCTTGAAATCGGTGCTACTTCTGTCTCACACCCGCTTGGTACAAGTCTGATAGGCGCCCGATTTCCTCACTTAACAGAGGTCTGCTATGCGAATCGTTTGCTCTTGCATTGAGAGTGTTTGCCAAGGGTTAAAATGGGGTTTGGGGAGTAACGGAACACTAGATGCAGTTAAGGCTCATCGTCCGCGGGAGTGCGCAGTGGCCTGAGTTCGCCACGGACCACGGGTTCCGGTACCACTAAGGAGTAGCGGCCCAACATATTGATGTGTTCATGAGTGAGTGGCGATAGCCGTGCCACATCTTCATCCCGCACGGAATAGCCTTCCGCGCGGAGTTGGGTGAGTGCGGCATCCATATAGATCGTGTTTCACAATACAATGACGTTGAGCACGAGTCCTAATGCACCTAACTGGTCCTCCTTCCCTTCTCGGTAACGCTGCCACAATTCGCCCCGTTTTCTGTGGAACACCACCCGGCTCAAACTACCAGAAAGGAAAGTGGCAAGGTGAAACCGTTTTTCGTGGGCGGGCTTTTGGCTGCGAATAGGTTACGGACCCCGGCGATCAGCGCGACGCCGGTCAATAACAAAATTTCGTCAAGCGAATTGGAAAAACCGGCGTTGGTGCCTTTCCACGACTGCGATCGACCCGGCAAGCAGTTCACGCCACCAGTGTAATTGATGCTCAGCAATCGCAAGTTTTTCATCGGGCTCGGACGGCAGGTTTACCGTTGGTTGCGGCTGGTCGGCGACTGGCTCAACGCCTGGCATAAACGTTTTACGCGATATGCGCGACCGGCGTGCCGTTCATAACGACCGGCGAGTTTGAGAGCATCCAATTGTCTCGGGTGTGTTCGGCAATGAAAGCATTGGCCCGATACACAGTGCCTTGCAGAATCTTATTCGAATGGCCGGCGAGCCATTTTTTTCGCGCGGCAATATAAGCCTTGATCCAGGTTTTTTCGTCGCCGCCGGCCGCGGGTTTCTTCTCGGCAAATGAATTCATCAAAAAGCCGAGCATTGAGCCTGAATGCAAAAAACTGTCGGCAATCACCAGGTAAGAAAGCGGAAGAGTAAATCCGTATTGTTTGGCCCAGGCGAACGCCGGCCCGAGATAAAACTCGTCGAAACATTCCTTTTGCGCTTCGACCATAGCGGGTTCGACGCCGGCATCTTTGAGCAATGTGATGAACTTCGGATCATTGGCGCGGGTCGGCCCGGACCCAAGGGTCGGCACATACGCGGCGAACGCGGCCGAGAATTTGCCGCCTTTGGCAATGTAGCGCTGCAAAACTTTTTTCAGGTTCCCGCCACCCTCGGTGAATCCAATTGAAAGCGTGACCTGTTTGTGCGGCGGCGTGAACCGGTTGTCGTCGGCATAGATGTAAACTGCGGCCGGGTTCCATTCGGCGCGGTCGGTTTCGGCGACCGATAGAATGCGCCGGATAAACGAAACGAGAGCCGGATCAAAGGGGACAATGTCACCACTCATATTTTACTGGCTAGCAAAATAGGCCGCAAAAATCAAATCCGAAAATTGTAACCGATAACCGATTACGATAGTTTTCCAAACCAATTGAAAGCCAGCTCCAGATAAGCCTTGTTTGAATAGATATAGACAGCGTGAGGTTTACCGTCTGGATGACCAGTCTCGGCTACGTTTAGCACGCGAAGAATGAGAGTCCGTACCTGTTGTTCATTTTTCCATCACACATATTTTCACACTTTGAGTCAATCGAAACCCTCGCGAACCGCGAAGCGCTCCGGATCAATCCGCGTACCGCGCGGCGTAGCCCCCGGGGCTCGCGAACGCAGCCAAAAACGTCGCCGGCCGCTTGAACGCGTCGTCTTATCCGGGTAAACTTGCCAACCTCTCTGATGCCGCATTGGCACACGATATTCGCAACGCGAGTATGGACTTCATCGCACATAATCTCGTATCATGGAGGTTAAATCTCGATGGACGGCGAACAGCTAATAAAGGAAGCTGCGGCAGCGATGGGCGGGGGACAGTCAGACGATTACAAGATCGCCCCTACGAAACATGCCGATTCGCTCGAAGCGACGGCTGCCGCACTTTCGAAGATCCTAAGAGGAAGTCAGCTCGGTACCGCCGCTAGCCAGTACGAGGAAAAGGATTTAGCCGCGACCGAGGCACAAACGGCCTTCAGAAAAGTCGCTAAGCGAGCAAATTGGGCCGTGTTTTTGAGCACTTGTTTCAGCGCCGCGCTCCTGATCGTGCCACCGTTGGTCCCCGACTCAAAGTGGCTACTCGTGACACTTGGTTGCTGCGGCATTCTTTCCGGTGCTCTTGGCGCGATGTGGCTTTTTGAAATCCGGCAGGGAAATCTCTTGGAGGCTTGGATGACAGGAAGAGCCCGCGCCGAGGCAGAGCGTCTAAAGTATTTCGAATTGGCTACTCAAAGCGTGGAGAACTCTGAAAGCGCGGGCATCCCATTGCCGTTGCTGCAACTTGAATACTTCCGGCGCTACCAGCTTGATGTGCAGCGCGCCTACTATAGAAAACGGCGTCAGGATCATAAGCAGGCCGCTGACAAATTTCTGACACTGGGTGCTTATGCCGTCGGACTCGGTGCGCTAGCAACCGGTTTTGGCGGAATACTCGGTGGCGCCTTAGATTCTAAGTGGGCTTGCCTGGCAGGTTTGGCAACGGCTGCTTCGGCTCTTTCAGCGTTTGCTTCAACAAATGAGGCCTTAGGTCAGGACCGTCGTAACGAGGAACTCTACGGTAAAACGAATGACGCTCTGGCAGATCTCGCAGCGAAGCTCGACGAAGTTCGCGCGGCAGCCGCGAAGGGCGACCGGGAGTCCCTTAAGCAATTTGTCGCCGCCATCCATGAACAATTATCTATCGAGCATAAACAGTGGCTTGATGCTTCCGAGAATACGGCGGCTTCGCTCGCGAAGCTTGACGAAGCCTTGGCTGCGGCAAAGTCAAAGTAGACTGAATCCAACCAGCGCGCTCCAACCCCAGCAGCCTCCGCCGAGTCGAAAGCGGCCTAGCCCATGTTTAACACTTTTTGGCGCGGAAGCGTCACTTTCTCGAGGGAAGGAGCGCTAATTCCTAAAAATCCGCAGCTTTCGGGGAGCTCAAAGCACTGAAGACGTCTTGTACAGTACTGTTCTGTGCCATTGCAAATTCGGCATTAGCCGATCCACTAGATTCCTCGAGCTTAATCAATGCACCGCCGGATCCATTCTGGACTCAGAAATATATGTTCGGCGATTGGGGTGGCGAACGCATAAGGCTCGAACAAATGGGTATCACCTTCTATGGAGAATATCGTGATGATTTCCAGGGGAATGTCACCGGCACCGACAAGAACGGTAACCAAAGGGACCACTCTGTGAATTTCGGAACATTCTACCTGAACCTTGATGTGGACCTGATGAAACTCGCCGACATCGCTGGGGAGTTTTTCTTTAGAGCAGTCTGGCAGTATGGCGGGAACCTTTCCGACAGATACCTCAACCTGCATACTCTCACCAGCAGTATCGCGGGAACCAATAGCGAACGCATCGATCAACTCTGGTATCAACAGGGCTTCTTTGATAGCCGACTCAAAATCAAAATCGGTCAAGTTTGCGCAGTAGATGAATTCGGTGCCACCGATTTCTTCGACATCCTTGTTAACGATGAACTGGGTTACAGCCCTAATACAAACTTCGTTACCCATCAGCCGTTCAGCCCGGCAGGTAAACCCGGTGTCATCACGACATTAGATCTTCGCGATATTACCCCAGGTTTATACATCAAAGGCGGTGCCTTTACCGCAATTCGCGACCCCTATCATCCCGATTGGTACGGTGTCGATTATGCTAGCGACTTTGATCAAGGCGCGGCGTTCGCAGGCGAAGTCGGCTACAAGGAACAGAATACTCGCTACGACGGCGTGTATAAACTCGGCTTCAACTACACCAACCAGTCTGGTTTCACCCAAGACCGTACAGGCCAAAGGTTGACCGGAAATTACAATGGATATATGACGATTGAGAAGACGGTCTTTCACCCACAAGATCGTAACGACAAACTAGACACCAGCAGAGGGTTGGACTTGCTCTTTCAGGTATTCGGTGAGCCGGATGATTGCAATCCCGTTGATTTCGAAGCCACGTTTGGTGGGCGTTACACCGGTCTCATCCCTGGTCGGGATAAGGATATAGTCGGCTTCGGTTTCATCTACTCGCACACCAGCCATCAGCAGAGCCTCGCCAATCAAGACAGGGGTGGGCCGAGCCTCGGTGGCGAGGAAACGGTTGAAGTCGACTACCAGGTACAAATCACTCCTTGGCTCGCTATTCAGCCGGACATACAAGCCATCTTCAACCCAAATGGCTATGCCAGTCGGAATACCATTCTCGTGCTCGGTATTCGTTCCATCATTGTCTTCTAAAGCAAGGCAAAGCCTAAAAATTGTCCCAGTTGCATGCAGATCCCAGTACCCTTCTTTGAGGGATCGATTGAGAACCCAGCTTGGTAGGCAGTGCCTTCGTGGAAGACCAAGCGATCAATCCCGAGCTACAGCACTTCATGGCCAGACGAATCAACGCAAGGACTATAGAGATCAAATCAAGCCACGTCCCTTTTATCTCGCATCTGGATGCAGTCGCCAAAGTGATCAAGGAGGCGGCAGATTTCGCGGCGAAAGCGGCCCGAACATTGCGCGAAAGAGGAAGGCGAAGACGCATGGATCTCAGGATCGCTGGTAAAAGAGCTGTGGTTTGTGGTGCCAGCAAGGGGCTTAGCCTAGCCTAGCCTAAGCCTAGCCTGCATCGCTCACAAACCCTGGGAAAAAAGCCCACACCCCGCGTCCATCCTATTCAAATCCAATTTTCCTCCCGAGCCGCTTCCTGAGCGGCTTTATAGCGCGAAAATCTCACGCAGCGTCATCGTCCGACCGCACTTGCCGCAAATGACCAAGCCCTGGTCATCCCGCGTCGTCGGAGTCGAAGTTGAACCGGGAGAGCATCTCGGAGACAGCCGCGGTCGCAGAAGCGAGGACGCGGCGGGAGCCCCGTTCGTCGATCTTCGAGGTCTTCTTGAGGTAGTCCGCCACGAGGTAGCGGGGGTCGAGGACGGGGATGCCGTCGATGGACGAGAGCACGGGGAGTTGGTCCCCGTTTTGCTCGGCCACCCGGACCTTCATGACGAGTGGCGCGTACGTGAAGTTGCCGATCGGCACTTTCTCGCTCCAGTAGAGCAGCAGGGACTGCTTGTCCCCCTCGGTCACCTCGGTCATCGTGAGAGAGTGGCTTGCCTAATGAGTCACACACCTGCACTAAAACCGGCTCACCTGGAACCACCTTCTGGGGCTCCACGGTTACACTTCCAATGAGCGTACCAAGATAAGTTCCTTGGAGCGCTACCGTTCTTGTTATCTGACCTTTCAATACGACCGTGCCGGTGAATTTTGCCCCGGGCGCCAAAGCGCCCTTCGCTACGTCCGCCGTAACTAAAAGCCGGGCCACTTGCCCGAAAGCCGAACGTCCCCGAGATTGCCGCCCTTGCGACCGGCCACCAGGGATCGCCGGACTCCAGGCGCCCTTTGTCAAACCAGACATCCAATCCCACGCCACTGAGGCTGGCCTGCAACCGCTCGACAGCCTCGCGGTCCTGGCTGGCGTAGCTGATGAAAACTGCGGGAGGCTTGGCGGCGGCAGCGACTGCAGCGGTTCCCGACCTCGCAGCCGAGGGCTTGTCCGGGAAGGCGTCCCATTTCTCTGCGAGCTGGTCCACGAACTCGATGGGATTGGCTACGCCAAACGACTTGGTCTGCGGGCTGAAATTTTCCAGAAAGTCGCGCAGGTGGACGTCCGCAACAACTGCTCCGTCGGCGACAAATTCGCGCGCGTCGTTGCCGCTGTAGAGGCGGTCCCGGCGAGCGAGCCGGACAAAGAACCGCGCGAGCCAGTCAGGGTGGGCGTTGCCGATCAGAAGCAGGCGCTTGGTGCGCAGTTCATCAAAGAGATTAGCCATGGGCCAAGCGATGGGAATTTCGTAAGAACATGGAAATCTCCGTTCAAGAGCTGCGTAATGTCCTTGGCGCGAACAATGGGCAGAATGGCGATGGAACAAAGCTGAATTTGGCGGCTTATGCTGATTTTAAGCGACGTGCGATCAAGCCAGCAACAGATCTGACTATCAGTTTTCGCGAGTTGAAGGCGAAAGGTTCGAAAGCCGTTGAGCGATTGGGATTTTCAATCCGTGCCGATAGTAGCCAGCAGCTGGAGCTGGTGCAACCTCCTATCCCACCTCAGCTAGAATTCGGCCTAGAAATGTCTGCCGAACATCAGGAACTGGTGCAAGCATTGGCCCGGCAATATCAATTAAATGATCAACAGAAAACAGCGGTTGAAAAGTATTGCGCAGAACGAGGAGAAGCCTATATCCGAGAAAAGGCCGCCATAGTTGAGCAAGAGCCCCGGGAAAATGCAGCCAGGGCTTTTTTAGCCGCATTGCGGGATGATTGGAAACCGAAGGTCAAGATCAGCAGGGCTCATAAAACGCCGCGCCGTAATGTGGACGTCGCGCTGGAAGCAGAGCCTGCTCCAGAAGAGCTATCGAAAAAGGTTGCTGAAGGGCTCCGCGAATTCCGCCTAAGTTCCAAGTGATCCTGACATTTCTCGAGGTTGTTGATTGGTTGATTGACTCCTTCCCTCCCCCTCTTCCTTACGTGTAGCGGCCTGAGAACATAAATCGTCCGACCCGATAACATCGCTCACTTCCGGCCCACATCATTTATGTCAGGCCGCTATAGTCCCGATATTAGATAAGGTCAGTGAGCAGGATTCATTTCAAGGCGATCCTGAGTGAGATCCAGGTAGTCGACATTGTCGCGGCAGACCCAGTTGAGTACTTGACCCGGAGGATCATGGTGTCTCCGAAATCGCGCCAGCGCTCTCCGATATTGGGCATCCGTCGTTGTTGATCCTTGAATTTGTCGAAGGTTGATGCTTAACCAAGCCAACTTTTCCAGCCCAATTTCGGATCGAAATGCAGTAACGCTCCGGTTGGGGCTAATGGCACTTTCCACCATCGGTTATCAACACCCTCTTTACCAGGTGGTTGTTCGGATTGACCAGCACGTTGTACGTTTGGAACCCATAGAACTGAAAAGCGAACTGAATGACTTCAAATTCAGCAGTCCCGAGCAAGGCGTGACCAAGATTGAATCCGACCGTGGAGATTTTCTCGGGGAATGACTTCGTCCGGTCGGAGCGCCAAAAAACCGCACTCCTGTTTCCGCTCTTCGACCAGGCCTAGTGCAAAGCACGGTGACTCCGCCGCGATGAAGTCTGGGCCAACTGGCAAACCACCGATGCGCAGTCACTGGCGTGAGTTCCAATTCGCTCTGCACCAAGGGCAGCAAAGCATCGCCCCGGGTTGGGACTGCGCCAAGTACTGACGCACTGGAATGAGATCGCGGTGGCGTTGGCCGAGCGCAATCGCACTCGGGTTCCCCAGATCAAGCGTCTATCGTTATCTTAGCGCTTTCTTAGCGCTTATGGGGTCATCCCGCGTCGTCGGAGTCGAAGTCGAACCGGGAGAGCATCTCAGAGACAGCCGCGGTCGCGGAAGCCAGGACGTGGCGAGAGCCTCGTTCGTCGATCTTCGAGGTCTTCTTGAGGTAGTCCGCCACCAGGTAGCGTGGATCGAGGACGGGGATGCCGTCGATGGACGAGAGCACGGGGAGTTGGTCCCCATTTTGCGCGGCCACCCGGACCTTCATGACGAGTGGCGCGTATGTAAAGTTGCCGATCGGCACTTTCTCGCTCCAGTAGAGCAGCAGGGACTGTTTGTCCCCTTCGGTCACCTCAGTCACAGTGAGCTTCTGCGTGGCCTTTGCCGCATTCTTGATATCCTCGCGGACGGCACCCAGCACCTCGGCCCGGCTGCGACTCTGCGCGCACTGGAGCTTGATGAGGATCCGACGGATCGGCTCAAGGCCGTCCGGCTTGAGGCGGAGGTGGTCGGCGTGCAGGCGGGCGGCGTAGCTGCCGGCGACCGCGAACTGGGCTTGGATTTTCTGAAGGCCCGGATTCGTCAGTCTGGACAGTTGCCTGACGAAGTCGGCGAAGAACGGGAGTCGGTCTTCAAAGAACTTGTTCCGGCTCCCCCAGTGCTCGTCCATCCGCATCGAGAGGTTGTGTGCGACGCTGACGACGGCGGCGGTTTCCTTCTGGCCGTCGTCGAGCAAGTCGGCGAGCACCTCGGGGAGTTTCGGGGGATTCGAGATCAGCGCCACGCATTCCTTGTCGAAATGGGCGGCGAGTTCCCTGTCCTGGAGGAGGTTGTAGGCCTCCACGAACTGGGAGATTATGACGCCGAGCAGTTCCCGCCTCCCCTTGTCCCCGACGGCTGCAACCATACCCGCCGTGCTGGGGAGGGCATCGAGACGCTTTTTCTCGGCGGCGGACGGCCCCCCCTCCCTCCCCCTGTCGCTCTTGAGGATCAGGCCGAGCCTCGCGATCCGCTTGGGGGCCTTCCTCACTTCGGCGTTGGGGAGGAAGGCGTCGCGGACCATCATGAGGTACTCATTCAGGTAATACTCGCGATGCGGGAAGACGACGCCGTCGGACTGCAGCAGGGCCTCTGGGGCGCTCAGGCGTGTCCACTCCTCCAGGGCCGACGGCGAATCGCGCCTGGGGATGCCGATATCAATTAGTTCGGCCTTGCAGTTGGCGTGTTCGCTGCGGCTGCTGACGTCACCCGCCTCATTCTCGTCGACCTCTTCGTCTTCGACGGCCCTGGGGCTGGCCCCCTTGAGGTACTCCGCGAACTGGGGGGAGTTCTGCTGAACGAGTTGCGTGAACTCCGTCTTGAACGTCTTCAGAGCGACCAGCAGCGCGTCGTGGACTTCCGCGAAACACTGATACCACGCCTCCGCCGGAAGGCTCGGGTCGATCACGACCTGCGTGTCCCAGTCGTTCTCACCTTTCTCGGGGGTCCCGAGGAAGTAGTTGAGCGCGCGCCCGCCCTTCAAGAAGAAGATAGCCCGCTTCTTGCCGCGCGCGTTCAGCGCGTTGGTCTTCTCCCCCAACTCGCCGATCTTTTTTGTCAGCCAGTCGGAGAGCCAACTCATCTTGGCCCGGTCGCCGTTGTGGAGAAGTTTGGTGAGGTCGCTGCTGAGTTCTACCCGCAGGTCTTCGCTGATCTCCGCGCCCGACTCGACCCGGTAATGGACCAGCAGCCGGAAGAGGTAAAACGTCTCGATGAGGTGGTTCATCCTGACTGCCGCCAGATGCTCCCCGTCGTACTGGTCGAGCGGTCGCGATTTGAAACACCTCGGGCTGTCCCGGGTCCTGGATGAAGAACCGGGAGAGCGTCTCCGATTGCGCCTTGATCGGGTCGGAGTCGGCCTCTTGGCCGGCCTTGCGCACCACCCTCTGGGACTGTTGCTCTCAGAAATGGCTTTCTGCATTGCGGTCTGCACGACTATCGATCAAAGTCGGTTCTATACTGGAGAAACTGCGCCACTGGCTGATCGCAAAGCAGCACAGGTTCGATTGAAGCCGGAGAGCTCTTTATGAAATAGAGATTGGGAATATTGAGCGGTAGTTCAAGCGAGTGTGAAAGAGCTTTTCGTATGAGGCATCTGTCGCTCCGAGCTCATTGCAGCAGCCTGACTGCTTCGGTGCGCAGTTTTTTCTTGGTTGCCGATACTTTTAGGCTATCCATCGGTCGCCGTACCGAGTCTGTGCGGCGACTTTCGGAGTTTTCCAGCTTTGCGCTCATGGAAATGTTCGTCTTAAAGAGCCGTGAGATCGCACAATTGGTTTTGGCGCTGACTGCAGCGCTAATAAAATCGTTCTGATTTGCCAGGGGCGCTTCGGCCACAACGTCAAGTTGAATGCCTGTGACAGTCCAGTCCACCGGCAGTTGTTCCATCGTGACAGTGGCGGTGATATTTATGCGATGCGGGGAAAACCCCGCGCTGGCAAGCGTATTCGCGAGCGCCATGGAGAAGCATGCGGCATGAGCGGCCGCGATCAGTTCGTAGGGGTTCGTGCCCTTTCTGTTTGCGCGGCTGGTCGCAAAGTATTGGCTTTGCGAAAGGGTTGCACTGTCGGTGGTTACAACGCCTTTTCCCCTCTTCAAACCGCCGACCCAAATGGCCGAGGCACTTCGTTTCATGAAGACCATTTCCAAGATGAAGAGGAAATTGGCACACTGGGACATAAATATCCTGCTCCGGTGTTCGAGTTCCGTGAACTCCTGACGCCCATCCATCCAAACGGTCGAATTGCTGCCAACTGCGTCTTCATCCTATTACCACCGTCGCGCTTCCGCTGGTATTCCGCCAATACCTTGTTTCTGGGATCTGGATACCTTTTAGCTATTAGACATCTTTTCCCCAGCACAGGACTCTTCTTCGCGCGGCGTTTGTTTTCCCGCGAGAGCCTGCGGTTGAGACGTGGAGTCGATCGGCCTTGATAGTCTCGGCCAGATTTGCCAGAATCATTGCAAGACTTAGAATGGGACGGTTATGGAACTGCGCCACTTGCGGTACTTCGTCGCCGTTGCCGAAGCGTTGAGCTTCACCAAAGCAGCAGAC
>Ga0207646_10008016_pt1 | contig 10652 bp, 13 predicted proteins | sample KBSK5502metaG_FD_184343 | JGI IMG/M metagenome (GOLD analysis project Ga0207646, IMG submission 184343) | Corn, switchgrass and miscanthus rhizosphere microbial communities from Kellogg Biological Station, Michigan, USA - KBS K5-50-2 metaG... | ecosystem: Host-associated > Plants > Roots >...
GCACTCCCGTGACGTCCGCGCCCGCCTCGTACAGCGCCGTGATGCGCTCGAAGCTCTCCTTGAGCAGATCCTCGATGTGGCTGAACTCCGTTGTGACGCGGCTCTGTGAGAGCTCGAACACGACTTGCTCGGCGCGGTCGACGAGGATCTGCGTCTCGCCTGGACGCTCCCACCCGAGCTGCGCGATCTCCTGTCCCGCCATGATCAGCCCGCGGAGCGTCGCCATCTCGCGCACGATGCGCGCGTAGTGCGCGGCGTTCGCCGTCGCGGGGACGAGCGCCGCGAGCTCGTGCAGGCGGACCCGGCCCCCTGCATCCCCGAGCTCGCCCCGCTCCTCGAGCTCGTCGACGAGCGTGATCGCGTCGACCGGCTCGCCCTTCGCGTAGAGACCGAGAGCGGCCCGGTAGATCTTCGCGTGGCTCTCTCGGTAGAAGTCGGACGCGTCGAGGATCTCGCTGACCGCCCCGATCGCGCCCGGGGAGAGCATCATGGCCCCGAGGACGGATTCCTCTGCCTCGAGGTTCTGGGGCGGCGCGATCGGAGCGGCTTCAGCGAGCTGGGCGACATGGGCCATTCGGGCGGAGTGAACCACCCTCGAGGCGGTATCGCTACCCCTTGACTGTGGAGTTTTCGACATGTGAAAAGCGGCGATTTGCAGCAGGAAGGAACGTATGTTCCCAGCCTCACCGGACGGCACCTGTTGATCGATCTGCCGCTCGGAGCGGAAAGTTCGTTGCGAAATTCACAGGCCGTGGAACCGCTGTGGAGCGCTTTCCCCACGCCGTCCACAGAAATGCCGCGGCACCGCACCGGCAGGCGCGTTCCGGATGTGGATGGACGGACCCGGCTTAGGTCTGCTCGGCGTGCTCTGACTGATCCGCGTCTGCGGCCCGGTCGAAGTTGTCTCCGGCCAGCTCGCCGCCGACGTCGTCGGGCGTCGGCTGGAGCTCGTTCTCGCTGCTGACCTCCGCGTCCTGCGCGGCGGTCGCCGCATCGAGTGCACCGAGGTCGAGCTCCTCCCGTTGCTGGGCCGCACGCTCCGCCTCGGCGCGTTCGGCCGCCTCCATCGCCTCGAGCTCCTCGTCCGGCGGCAGCTCGCCGCCCTCGGGAACGACGAGCGTCCGGACCTCGGCCGTCACGTCCTGGAACAGCTCGACCGCAACCTGATGCCGCCCGATCCGCTTGATCGTGTCCACGCCGATCTTGCGGCGGTCGACGCGGACCTTGTGCTGCGCCCAGAGCTGGTCGGCGATGTCGGTAGGTGTGACGGAGCCGAACAGCGAACCGGTCGGGCCCGCCTTCATGTCGAAGCGGAGCTCGATCTGCCCAAGGCGCTCCGCCAGCTGCTGCGCGTCCTCGAACGTCTTCGCCTCGTGCTTGGCGCGTTTCTCCTCGACCTTGCGCAGCTCCGCGACCCGCGCCGGCGTCGCTTCCTGCGCGAGCTTGCGCGGGAGCAGGAAGTTGCGCGCGTACCCGCGCGCGACGTTGACGACCTCGCCGCGCAGGCCGACCTTCTCGACGTCCGTGAGGAGGATGACTTCCATGCTTACCGTGAGTCGGCCACGTACGGCAGCAGCGCCATCTCGCGCGCGCGCTTGATCGCGACCGCGACCTGCCGCTGGTGCCGCCGGCACGCGCCGGTGATGCGGCGCGAGCGGATCTTTCCCTTCTCGGAGATGTAGCGCCTCAGCTGATGCGCGTTCTTGTAGTCGATCTCCTCGACCTTCTCCTTGCAGAAGTAACACGCGCGCTTGCGAATCGGCCCCGCGGCGCTCGGGCGCTTGCGCCCGGGCTGCTGCCTGTCTCTGTCCCTGCTTCCCGGAGGCATCGCTAGAACGGGATGTCGTCGTCGCTTGTCCCGGGCGCGAAGTCGGCGTCTGCCGCCGCGGCTGCGGTCGCCGCGGCGGGCACGAACTGGCGCTCGCCGCCACCCTCGCCCTCGCCTCGGCTACCGAGGAACTGCACGGTGTCGGCGATGATCTCGACCGCCTGGCGCTTCGTGCCGTCCTGCGCCTCCCATTCCCGCCAGTCGAGCCGGCCGTCGACGCCGACCGGGCGGCCCTTGGAGAGAAACTGCGCGCAGCTCTCGCCCTGGTTGCCCCAGACGGTGACGTCGAAGTAGTTGGGCTTGTCGCCCCAGTTCCCCTGCGCGTCCTTCTGGCGCGTGTTGACGGCGATGCGCAGCTTGCAGACCGGCGTGCCGCTCGGCGTGTGCCGGAGCTCTGGGTCGCGGGTCAGGTTTCCGACGAGGACGACGCGGTTGATGTTGGCCATCTCTTACTCCTCCTCCGAACTGATGTTCGCTTCAGCGTAGGTGGGCGTGGGGACGGACTCGGGTTCCGGCTCGGGCGGCGGCGAGGTCTGCGATCCCTCGATGCGACGGGTCGCCAGGTGGCGCACCACGCCGTCGGTGATCCGCAGGACGCGCGAGAGCTCCTCGAGCGTCTCCGGCTCGGAGTCGAACTGGAGCAGGTGGTAGACGCCCTCACCCTTGTGGTTGATCTCGTAGGCGAGGCGGCGCCGCCCCCAGGCGTCGTGCCGCACCCACGTCCCGCGGGTGCGCTCGACGAGCTCACGCGTGCGCGCGACGATCTGCTCCTGGCGCTCGTCGGCCAAGTCGGGATCGAGCATCAGCAGGATTTCGTACGCAACCACGTTCCCGAGCCTCCTTCCTCCGGTCTGAGTCGGCCTCGTCGGCTGGCGCCGTTCGGGAACGGACGGTGCGATGACGAGGCAGGAAGTCGCGCCACTGTAGCATCGGCGTCGATGCGTCGGCCGGCCGCTTCGGTGCTCGGGGCCTTCGCTGCCGTGTGGCTACGGCGGCGGAAGCGGACGGTTGCCCCTGAGCCGGAGACCGGTCCCGATCCGCGTGCCGAGGAGCTGCGGCAGAGGCTCGCGGAGTCGCGTGCGATCGTCGAGGAGCGCGACGAGTTCGAAGGAGCGGAGACGACCGTCGACCAGGTGGAGACCCCCGCGGATCCGGAGCTGCGCCGGCGCGCCGTGCACGAGGCCGGCCGCGCTGCAGCCGAGCGCATGCGCGAGCAGTAGAGCTCTACCGTCGGAGCGCGGCGATCGGCTCGGCGGCGAGCACCGTCGCAGCGGCGACGAGCACCGTCGTCCCGCCCGGCGGCAGGTTCGCGTAATACGCCGTCGTGATCCCGGCCAGCACGGACGCGAGCCCGATTCCCATCGAGAGGAAGACGGTGGAGCGCATGCTCCACGCGACGCGGCCGGCGGCGATCACGGGCAACACCATCAACGCCGCGATCAGGAGGATGCCGACGACCCGCATCGAGAGCGCGATCGTGACTGCCGCGAGCGCTGCAGTGAGCGCATTCAGCAGCGCGACCGGTAACCCTGCGACGCGGGCGCCCTCCTCGTCGACGACGACGGCGACGAGCGGGCGGTAGAGCAAGGCGATCAGCGCGAGCGCTCCGGCGCCCAGTCCGGCGATGACGGCGAGGTCGCTGCGCGTGACGGTCAGGATCGAACCGAACAGGAACTGGAACAAGTTCACGTTCAGCGCGCCGGCCGCCGAGACGAGCACGACGCCGCCCGCAATGCCCGTGTAGAAGACGAGCGCGAGCGCCTGGTCGCCCGCCGTTCGCCTGCGCGCGCGCAGCGTTTCGATCGAAAGCGCGCCCACGACGGATACAGCGAGCGCCGTCAACACAAGCGGTAGGTCGAGCAGGTAGCCGAGCGCAACGCCCGCGAAGGCGACGTGCCCGATGCCGTCGCCGATCAGGCTGAGCCGCCGCTGCACGAGGAAGAAGCCGACGGCGGGTGCGAGCAGTCCGACGACGATACCGGCGCCGAACGCGAGCCGCATGAACTCGAGATCAAGCATGGGCGTGCGACGGGTCGTGCCAGAGACCGGGCAGGTCCGACGGAGACCCGTCGAAGGCGATCGCGCCCTGGACGAGCACGATCCGCTCGACGAAGCGCTCGACCGCTCCGAATTCGTGGGAGACGTACAGGATCGTCATCTCCAGCTCGTGCTGGAGGCGCTCGAGCAGGGCGGCGATCGCCTCCTGCGCCTCGACGTCGACGCCGGTCGTCGGCTCGTCGAGGACGAGCAGCTCGGGCTCCGCCGCGAGCGCCTTCGCGATGAAGGCGCGTTGCTGCTGGCCGCCGGAGAGGGTCGAGAGACGCCGGTCGGCGTGGGGCGCGAGGCCGACGCGGTCGATCGCGTCGCGCACGGCGTCACGGTCGGCTCGGCCGAGCGGCCCGAGCAGGCGCGCGCGCGGGGCGCGTCCGGCTGCGACCAGCTCTCGGGCCGTCACCGGGGCGTCCACCCCGGACTGGGCACGCTGTGGGAGGTATGCGAGCCGCCGCACGAACAGCCGGACGCGGCCGGCGGTCGGTTCCTCGAGTCCGAGCACGAGCCGGAGCAGCGTCGTCTTCCCGCCGCCGTTCGGCCCGGCGATCGCGACGAACTCGCCACGGTCGACCGGAAGCTCGACGTCGCGCAGTACCGGGGGCCCGTGGCCGTAGGCGAAGGACACCTGCTCGAGCTCGAGGGCTAGCGGCATCCCAGGGCCTTCCGGAGCGCGGTCAGGTTCTGCCGCATCAGTGTCACGTAGGTCGCGCCCCTCGCCTGCTCCGAGGGAGTGAGGCCCTCGATCGGATCGAGCACCGCGGTCCGCGCGCCGACCTCGCGCGCCACGGTGTCGGCGAGCCGCGATGAGACGAGCCTCTCGAAGAACACGGTCGTCGCGTGCGTGCGTCGAACCAGCCGGACGACCCGTGCGAGCTGCTTCGGGGACGGCTCGGACTCGGGCGTGAGGCCCGTGATCGCCACCTGCGCCAGCCCGTAGCGCTGCGCGAGATACCCGAACGCTGCGTGACTCGTGACGATGTCCCTTCGCGTGCAGCGCGCGAGGCCCGCCCGGTAGTCGCGGTCCAGCGTGCGGAGCTGCGCCAGGAGCCCGGCCTCGAGGACGGGCCGCGGCAACACCGCACCGACCCGCCGCACGATGCGCGCGAACAGCACCGGGTCGAGCCAGACGTGCGGGTCAGCGGTCAGGCCGCCCTCCTGACCCGTGGCCGGGTGGAGGGGAAGTCCTCGGAGCACGTCGATGGCGCGTCCGCTCGCATTCCTCACCGCATCGGCAACGGCGGGCTGGAAGCCATGGCTCAGGTACAGGACGACGCTCGCGCGCTCGATCTGCGCGACGGCGCGCGGCGTCAGCTCGAGGTCGTGCGGCTCCGCGCCGGGAGGCGTCATGTTCGCGACGTGCAGAGACGACGGCCCGATCCGCTCGGCGGCGAACGCAAGCGGATAGAAGGCGGCGACGACCGTCGGACCGCGGTTCACGGCAGCGCCGGCGCCGCAGCCCGATGCGACGAGTGCGAGACCGGCGAGAATGAGAACGATTCTCGAAATCACCAGCTCGCACTATACTGGCCGCATGGCCTGGACGAGACATGCCCTGGACGTTCTCGACGACGCGGGCTATCGCACGGGTGGCGCGCGGCGCGCGGTCGTCGAGTTGCTCGGTCGCCAGAACTGCTGCCTGAGCGCGCAGGAGATCTTCGACCGCCTCCGTTCTGCGCGGCGGCCGGTCGGGATCGCCAGCGTCTACCGCACGCTCGACACGCTCGCCGACCTCCGTCTCCTCAAGCGGATCGACGCCGGTGACGGAATCGCGCGCTTCGAGCCCGCGGCGCCGGACGGAGACCACCACCATCACCTCGTCTGCCGCGACTGCGGCAAGGTCGAGGCGTTCAGCGACTCCCGGCTCGAACGCGCGATCGATCGAGTTGCCGGTGGGCTCGGCTATTCAGTCGAGGAGCACGAGGTCGTGCTGACGGGGGCCTGCTCCGACTGCGCCTAGCGCCCGACGAAGGCTTCCGCGCCGGCTGCGAGGCCGCGCGCGACCTTCAGCTGGTAGGCGCGGGACTGCAGCAGCCGCCGTTCGGGCGGATTCGTCATGAAACCGCACTCGACGAGGATCGCGGGCACGTTCGCCCAGTTGAACCCCGTCAGGTCGGAGCGCGGCGTCAGCCCGAGATCGGTCGCTCCCGTCGCCCGGACGACCGAGCGTTGCACGACTCGCGCCGCGCGGAGCGAAGCGGCGTAGATGTCGTCCGTCCAGCCGGCGTGGAGCGCCGGATAGAGCATCTGGACGCCGTGCAGCGACGGATCTGCAGAACCGTCGGCGTGAATGCGGATCATCAGCGCCGCGTGACGGACGTTGCAGAAACGGGCGCGGGCGACGTTCCCGAGCGTCGTCGTCGCGGTCGTGCGTGTCATCGCGACTCGCAGCCCGTCGCGGCGGAGAAGCGCCCGGGTCTTCAGCCCGATCGAGAGCGCCACCGCGGCCTCGCCGGGTGCGCCTCCGCCGTCCTTGATCTTCCGCACGGAGGAGCCGGGACCGATCGGCTCCGTCTGCCGGCCGATCGCAGGCGGCGTCCCGTGCCCCGGGTCGAGGCAGAGGAGCGCGGTTGGAGGTTGCACGAGCACGGCGAGGAAGTGTGCCTAGGAGCCCGCGCATTCCGCGCCGCAGTCAGCCGGAACGCGCAGGCTCCCGCCGAAAGAGACCCGCAGCGCGGGCGAAACTTGCGGGAAGTCACCGGCTGGACGCTGCCGCTTCAGTAGGGATGAGCAGGGAGCGAGCAGCAGCCCGGTTTAGCGCCAATCAACCGAGACGACATCGATGGGCTGCTCGAGGCCCTTGAGCACCTGGGCTCGGGGCTCGGAGAGCCGAAACGCAGTCCCGATGCCGTCGAGCGTCTCGCGGCTGACCAGTATCTCGGCGGCGCCCGCCGCTGCACCGATTCGCGCGGCGGTGTGCACGCCTTGCCCGGCGTAGTCGGTGAAGTCAGCGTCCGTGCGGAACGCTCCTCCGGTATGGGCGCCGATCCTGACGTCCGGCGCGACGATCTCGGCATCGAGCGTCCGCTGAATCGCCACCGCCGCCTCGATCGCCGCCTTCGGGTTGTCGAAGGCGGCGAAGAATCCGTCGCCTGTCTGCTTGATCACCTCGCCGCCGCTTTCGACGATGCGCTCACGAAGCAGCTCGTCGTGTCGGGCCAGCAGCTTCTTCCACTTCTCGTTGCCGAGCGTTTGGAGCAGCTTGGTCGAATCGACGATGTCTGTGAAGACGAAGGTGCGGCGCGCCTGGAGCCGGCCGAGGAGTTCTTTCGCGCGCTCCTCGTCGAGCCTCGCTCCCAGCCGCTCGAACGTCGCCAGCGCGACGTCGAGCTCTGCCGTTGCTGCGTGCTCCTCGCCCTGGCGCCGGAAAGCGATGCCCAGCAACATTCGCGCCTGCGCCGTCTCGTAGGGCGCGCCGACCTGCTTCCATCCGTCCCGCGCTCGCTGCAGGCACCGAGTCGCTCCTTCTGTGTCGCCCTCGGCGAGCTTGATCTGGCCGGAGGCGAGGTGGACCGTAGCGTCGAACGCCGGGGCCCGGTGGCCGTCGATCTTGTACGAGTCGACGATCTGCTCGAGCTCGTCTGCCGCCGCACGGGCTGTCTTCAGGTCGGCGGCCGCAATGGCGATCTCCACCTGGGCCGGCAGACGCCGCACGCGCGACAAGGGATCCGGGACGTCTTGCAGCGCGCGGGTGATCCCCGCGACTGCGCCGTCCACCTTCCCTTCGGACAGGCGAAGAAGGGCGAGACCCGGCTGTGGGTCGCGTCCGAGTTCGTTCGCCGTTCGGTACGCCTCCTCTGCAGCGGCGAAGTCGCCGAGCCGACGACGGATCTCGCCGATCTCGTAGTAACCACCGGCTGTGATCAAGCGCTCGAAGTCGTGGAGCTCCTCGCAGGCCGCCACTGCCTGTTTCTCCGCTCCGACCAAGTCGCCGCGAAGGCGCATGATCTCCGCGCGGTGGATGCGGCAGGCTCCCGGGAAGCCGGTGACGTCCAACCGGTCGCACCACCGATTGGCCGCTTCGGTCCACTCTGCGGCGCGCCGGTAGTCGCCCAGGTCCTGGCACGAGCTGATCGTCATGCAGTAGACGAGCCCGGTCGAATACGGTCGCAACTCACCACAGACCGCGGCCGCGCTCGCCTCGTCGAGCAGGGCGAGTCCCTGCTCGACCTCGCCTGTCTTGACGAGCGCACGACCCTTTCCGACGAGTGCTAGCACCTGCGTGTCGCGGTCCCCGAAACGCTGGCCGAGTTCGAAGGCACGGCCGAAATTCTCGAGCGCCTCAGAGAGATTTCCCTCGCCGAACAGGGCGTTGACGGCGCGCGTCAGCGCCAGGAGCCCGTGCTCGGCCGACTCGGGCTGCCCTTCGAGCAGGCGCTCGGCGCTGGCAAACCAGCCGTGAGAGACCGAGAACGCGCCGCGTGAAGACTGATCCCACGACAGCGTGAGCGCGATCCGTGCGGCCGTGAGCTTCTCGCCGCCCGCGGCGAAGGCCGCGTACGAGCGCTCGCGCAGGTTGATCGCCTCGTCGAGCCTCCCCGTCCACCACGCCGCATCCGCAAAGCTCTCCAGGTCGGCGGGTGTCAAGTCCTGCCTGTCGGCGTTCGAGTAGGCGTCGTACGCCTCGCGCCACGCGTGGCGCGCTGCGGCTTGCCTGGCCGCGTGCAGCGAGTCGACTAGGTGGGACATGTTCTTTCCATTGTCACATCGAGGGTCGGCGGGTGCCAACCGCGCTCGATCTCGAACGCTCCTCAATCCCCCTGACTTTACGGGATAGGCTGCCGCCCGAATGGTCGACCGCGAAACGCTCTCCCGGGTGACGCTGTTCGCCGACCTCGACGGCCCGCACCTCGACGAGGTCGCCCACACACTCGACGACGAGCGCTTCCCGAACGGCAGCCGCGTCGTGCGCCGAGGGCTCTCGAGTGGTGGCCTGTACGTGATCCTCGAGGGCGCTGCGTCCGTCGTCGTCGACGGGGACGAGCGCGCGGTGCTCAAGCCAGGAGACTTCTTCGGCGAGGCATCGATCCTGATCGGCGACGTCGCGATCGCCGACGTCGCCGCCCTGGGCGACCTGCGGTGCGCGGTCGCTGACGCCGGCGACCTCCGTCCGCTGCTCCGCCGGTTCCCATCGATCGCGATCCGGATGCTCGAGGTGGGCGCCAGGAGGCTCCGCGGCGCGAACGAGTGGCAGTCGTAGAGCGCCCGCATCCGCCGCGTGCCTACGACGTCGTCGTCATCGGCAGCGGCCCCGGTGGGCTTCAGACGAGCTACTGCCTCGATCGGTTGGGTGTCGACCACGCGGTGCTCTCCGCCGACGCTGGGCCGGGCGGGATGTTCCAGCGCTGGCCGGTCTTCCAGCGGCTGATCTCATGGTCGAAGCCCGACGCGCCCGCGCCCCGCGACAGCGTCGAGTACGAGCGATACGACCACAACAGCCTTGTCGCCGACGACCCGGAGAACCGGGCGCTCGTACCCGCGCACATGGGCCGCGAATCTGTGTTCCCGGCCCGGACAGAGATGGAGGCCGGGCTCCGCGCGTTCGAGGACAAGACCGGCATCCGGGTGCGGTACGGCTGCCGGTGGGAGTCGACGAGCGTCGGCGAGGACGGCTTTGCCCTGGCGACGTCGGACGGCGAGTACCGGTGCCGCGTCGCGGTCTTGGCGGTCGGGATGACGGACCCCTGGAAGCCGGATCTCGCGGGGATCGAGCATGTCCCGCACTACGCGGAGACGGGCGCGGCCACCGATTATCGCGACCGCAGCGTGGTGCTGATCGGAAAGCGGAACTCGGGCTTCGAGTTGGCCGACGGCCTCCTCCCCTGGGCACGGCGGATCGTGCTCGTCTCACCCCGTGCGGTGCAGACGGCCGTGCTCGCTCACGCGACGGTGCGGCCGCGCTACTTCCAACCGCTCGAGGAGTACCAGGTCGGCGGCGCCGTGTTTGCGCTCGATGCCGCGGTCGACGGAATCGAGCGGACTGCGGAAGGCGGCTTCCGCGTCGCCGTATCGGGCACGACCTGGACCGGCAGCTCCGTGCTCGAGGCAGATGCAGTGATCGCGGCGACGGGATTCCGGGTCCCGCTGGGGGACCTGCCGCAGGCGGGCCTCCACACGGTGCTCGGCGACCGCGTGCCCGCCCTCAACGCATATTGGGAGAGCATCTCGCTGCCGGGTGTCTTCTTCGCGGGCAATGCGACCGTCGGCGCGCTCGGACTCCGCAGACACGGCGTCGGGTCCACCTCGACCTCGGTGCGGGGCTTCCGCTACAACGCCCGCGTCCTGGCGCGGCACATAGCGGAGCGGCTGGGCCGGGTGCCGCAACACGCACGGCCGCTTCCTGAGGATGAGGTCGCGCTGGTTCTCGCCGGCGAGCTTCGCCGGTGCGCGGAGCTGTGGGGCCAGAAGGCGTACCTTGCACGCGTCATCGGCCTCGACGGCAGTAGGCGCGCGTTCGACCGCGGCGTCCAGCCACTCTCGCACTTCGTCGACGAGTCCGGGCCCGACGCCGTCGCGGTCACGATCGAGACCGACCGCGATGGGGTGACGTTTCCGTGCGTCTACGTGCGTCGCGGCGGGCGACTCAGGGAAGAGCACCTCGATCCGCATCCGCTGAGCGAGTTCGAAGGCGAGCCGTACCGGCGCGCGCTGGCGGCGCTCGTCGGCTAGTAGGACTTTGTTACTCCCTTCGTGAGAAGAGCTCGAGTTGGTTGAGGTCGACGGGTTGTCGGCAGGTTCGGCAGCGGCCGTCCCAACAGCGCAGCATTGGTTGGAG
>Ga0207646_10008017_pt1 | contig 10651 bp, 10 predicted proteins | sample KBSK5502metaG_FD_184343 | JGI IMG/M metagenome (GOLD analysis project Ga0207646, IMG submission 184343) | Corn, switchgrass and miscanthus rhizosphere microbial communities from Kellogg Biological Station, Michigan, USA - KBS K5-50-2 metaG... | ecosystem: Host-associated > Plants > Roots >...
ACGTGCAAATGGGCTTTGCAGGTTGCAAGTTCAAAGTGGGCGGCGCATCACCAAAAGAGGACGCAGAGCGTGTGAAAGCCGCTCGTGAGGCAGCGGGCAATGACTTTATTCTGCTCGTTGACGCCAATCAGGGCTACACCCGCGATCAGGCTGTGGATTTCGCCCGGCGTGTAGACGATCTGGGCATTCGCTGGTTCGAGGAGCCCTGTCGCTGGATGAATGATCGTCGCTGGATGCGTGACGTGCGTCATATGACCGGTTTGCGGGTTGCCGCCGGGCAGAGCGAGTTTACGGTGGTCGGGGTGCGCGACCTCATCGTCGACGATGCCATTGATGTCTGCAACTTTGATAGTTCCTGGAGCGGCGGACCGACGGTCTGGCGCAAGGTGGCTGGCCTGGCAGCAGCATTCGGGGTCGAAATGGGACACCATGAGGAACTGCAGGTATCCGCCCATCTTCTGGCAAGTATCCCACATGGGACATATGCAGAGTGCTTTGACCAGGATCGCGACCCGATCTTTTGGGGGCTTTTCAAAAATCACCCAATCATTGCTAATGGGATGTATGCGTTACCCGAAGGGCCAGGCTTTGGCCTTGAACTCGACACCGATTTCATTGAACGCTATCGCGTGGGTACGTTCGTGACTCCATCGTAAAAAGCGAGAAAAAAGGGTAGAACATTTAAGCGGTGAGCAGGACCAGGAAAGGGGTTGTACTGTCGTGGCAAAAGACATCCTTATGCCGAAACTAGGCTATGACATGACCGAGGGTAAATTGCTACGCTGGCTGAAACACGAAGGCGATTCAGTCAAGGCAGGTGAAGCCATTTTCGAAATTGAAACTGATAAAGTGAATCTTGAGGTGGAAGCATCCGATTCTGGTATACTGCAGCACATCCTGGTTCACGAGGGAGAAGTAGCTGCGGTAGGTGAGCGTCTCGGCGTACTTGTCGTGCCAGAAGAGCAATGACACTCATGTCTGCTCGGAGCAGCAACTCTATGCATGCTATTGGGATGGATGTCTATGAACCATTTAGATGGGAAGAAAGAACCAAATCAGAACACAAACGCCGGGAAAAGACCGAGTATGAAGCAGGTCGCAGAATATGCCGACGTCGGTGTTTCTACCGTCTCGCGGGTCGTTTCCAATCACCCGGATGTGAGCCCGCAAATGCGCAAGCGGGTACTTCTTGCTGTACAAGAACTGGGCTACGAACCAGATTTTCTGGCCCAGAGTCTGCGACGTGGAGCGACGTCTTCAATAGGCTTCGCGCTCAGTGATATCACGAATCCGGTGGTCGCCCATATTGTACATGGAGCCGAAGAAGTGCTGCGTCACATGGGGTACTCTCTGCTGATCATGGACTCGGAAAACAATCCGGCACTTGACACCGAGCATATCCGCTTTTTGCATAGTCGCCACGTCGATGGCCTGATTCTCCTGGCGACGAACGAGCGCCGCAAAGCGACGATAGATGCCCTCCTGGCTCGGAAAATTCCTATTGTCGTGATTGATCGCGATTTCCCCAGGCGGCTGCGCGCCAGCGCAGTACTTTCGAATCACCGCGCAGGTATGGCAGCGGCTGTCGGGCACCTGCTTGATCTTGGTCATCGTCGTATCGGGTTCGTTGTGTGGCCGCCCCATTTGCGCCCTGGCCGCGAACGCCTGGCCGGTTTGCGCGACGCCTTCAGCACGAGAGGGTTGCCTGACACTTCTATTCCCATTTTTGGCCTTTCAACGGAAGACGGAGAAGCCGCGACATATGGACTCCTTGACTCTCCGGAATTACCTACGGCAATTATTGCGGGCAGCAACCAGTTGCTTATCGGCTGCCTGCGCGCGCTCGCCAAAAGAAGACTGCGCCCGGGGATCGATATGGCTTTCGTCACCTGTGATGATGTTCCCCTGGCGGAGCTGTTCACGCCGCCGCTTGCCGTCATTGCACGCGATAACACCGCTACTGGGCGCATCACCGCTCAATTGCTCATGCATCGCCTGAACGGCTCGGATGAGCCGGAGACGGTTACCCTGGAAACCCACTTTGTGCCTCGCGCCTCGTGTTGTCCGCCGCTATAAGGTGATGGACAGCACCTTAACGTGGGTAGGTATGTTACGAAACGGAGGATTGTACTCATGATCAGACGAGCCTTCTTGATGAAGTTAAAACCCGGAGCACTGGCTGAATACAAGAGAAATCACGATCGGATCTGGCCTGAATTGGTCGCCGAGATCAAAGCTTGCGGTATCGCAACCATGACGATCTTTGAGAAGGATCCTCTCTTGATTATGTATTCGGAGATCGAAAGCGAAGACGCCTGGGATAAGCTCTGGCACTCAGAAATTCATGATCGCTGGGCAGAACTCATGAATCCACTCATGGAATTTCGCGAAGACGGCCTGGTCGATTCACAGCCAGTGACGGAAATTTTTCACCTGGAGTAAACAGCACCTTGCTGAAGCGAAGCAACGGGTGCTGAACACCACGAAACTGCACTTTCGAGGAGGAATGGCACATGGCGAAACTGCGTTTAGGTGTGATCGGCGCTGGCTCTTGGGCGGTGGCCTCTCACTTACCGAATCTGGAAAGGCATGCCGATGCTGTTGAGTTTGCGGCCGTGAGTCGCCTCGGTCGCGAGCCATTGGAACGCATCCGTAAACGGTTCGGTTTCCAGATTGCCAGCGAGGATTACCATGATGTAATCAACGCTGGCATCGACATCTGTGTCGTTTCAAGCCCATCGGGCTTTCATTACGAACACACGAAAGCTGCGCTAGAGGCCGGGGCGCACGTCCTTGTCGAGAAGCCAGTGACGATTGATCCAAAGCAGGCATGGGATCTTGTAGAGATGGCGAAACGTCTCAAGCGTCACGTGGTTGTTTCTTTCGGCTGGAACTACAAGCCGATGGTGCGCGAAGCCAAACGTTTGATGATGACCGATGGAGGCATTGGAAAGATCGAGCAGGTGGTGATCACGATGTCCTCGCAGACACGCGAACTCCTCTCCAACACCGGGGCTTATCCAGACGCGGCTCCCGATACTTTGCCCGAAGCGGCTACCTGGACTGATCCTCGCTTATCCGGTGGAGGATACGGGCAGGCGCAGCTTTCGCACGTGCTCGGCCTGGCATTGTGGCTGACTGGTCTGCGCGGCAAAGACGTCTTTGCGCTCCTGTCGGCACCGCTATCTGCTCCGGTCGAACTGCACGACGCCATCGTTTTGCGTTATGATAATGGCGCCATTGGCACATTAGCCGGTGGTTCCGCACACACTGGCGCGAACAATAACAAGCACCAGGTCGAAGTGAGAGCTATCGGTGCGGAAGGACAATTTCAGATCGACCTGGATCGAGAACTTGTCTGGCGTTTTCGTGTGCCACGCGAGGATGTGCGCCCGCCACTTGAACCCAACGCTGGCCTGTATGATTGTGTTGGCCCTATCGATGCCCTGGTGGACCTGGCGCTCGGTCGCGATGTCGCAAACTGTTCCCCCATTGAACTGGGCGCTCGCACGGTCGAGATTCTCGACGCGGCCTATCGCAGCGCTCGCAGTGGGTTATTAGAAACAGTCCGATACCATCCCAATCAGTAGGAGATACTTTTTCAGAGGGCAGCTAAAAGGAGACCATTCCAAACCAGGTGCTGACTCGCGAGTCATTTTCTGCCGCGCCGTTAGTTCTCTTTCCAGTATGTCAGGATGCCCATAGCAGAACATCTCTCACACTTCAAGTGGAAGTTCACCTCCGTCTGGTCATGGGTTACATAGATGACTGTCGTCTGGATACGTTGGTACAGGCGTGTAATCTCTGCACGGGTCTGCACACGCAGTTTGGCATCCAGGTTGGAGAGCGGCTCGTCCATCAAGAAGACGTGTGGCTCACGTACCATCGCTCGGCCGAGTGCGACGCGCTGGCGCTGCCCGCCGGAGAGCTCTTTCGGATGTCCTGGACAACTGCCACGTTGCCGAAGCGCTTGTAGACATGCTTAAACAGGACACGAGCCATTCTAGTTCCTCCTTATAGCCATCGTCTATTGCTGTGCGGCTTGAAGCGCTGTCACTGCTACCATATTCACAATATCATTGGCGCTACAACCACGTGAGAGATCATTGATCGGTTTGGCCAGCCCGGAGAGGATGACTCCCAAGGCAGTTGCTCGACCTACACGCTCCACCATTTTGTAAGTGATATTCCCAGCATCAAGATTCGGAAAAATGAGCACGTTTGCCCGTCCCTGAACAGCATTGCCAGGCGCTTTGTGCACTGAAACCTCGGGGATCAGCGCAGCATCGGCCTGTAACTCACCCTCTACACACAATGCTGGCGCTCGCTTGCGCACGAGCTGGAGCGCCTCGCGTACCTTAGCTACTGATGCATCCTGGGCACTGCCATAGGTGGAGAACGAAAGGAATGCGACGAGCGGTTCTTCCCCAAGCACTGCCTGTGCCACCTGGGCGGTATTGATGGCGATGGAAGCCAGCTGTTCGGCGCTCGGATTGGGAACCACGGCCACGTCGCCAAGAACGATGGCATCCTGACCAGCAGGAAGCCGTTCCGCAAGCAGCAGAGCGAAGGCACCAGAAACCACGGGTCGTTCAGGATCAACACCCACGACCTGCATGCTCGCACGAAGCACCGTCGCTGTCGGGCTCGTTGCTCCACCAACCAGACCATCAGCCAGGCCTGCCTGGACCAGTAGCATACCGCTGTATATTGGTTCGCTGGCCATCGCAGACAACGTGGACTGATCGGGAATGGCTTTGCCGCGCTTCTCCAGTCGAGCGCGCAAAAGTTGGACGAAATCATGCTGGCGCGGGTCCTCACCTGGGTCGTAGACGTCCACCTTCTCGGCTATCCCCATGTGTTCCAATTGGGGAAGGATAGATGCCGCCTGCCCAACCAGAATAGGCCGAAGAGCCGATTCCTGCACGAGTGTGCGAGTCGCTGCCTGCACTCTCCCATCAGCTCCATCTGTGAGCACAATGCGCATTGGGTGTGTAAATGCACGCGCACGGAGCCGAGCAATATGGGGACTGAAGACCTCAGTCTGTTCTTTCATCATAGCTCATCTCTCTTTTCCTCTTTGAACCCCGCTTGGAGAACGTTTGAAACGCCCTCCAAGCCCCCTGTCTCTCCTAGTCCGTCCACACCCAGTCACGTACTTCTGGCATGTCTTCGAAATTCTCCCGGATATACGTTTTGTGTTTCGCGAGCAGATCGTTGCACTCAGCGATCAATGGCGGTGTCAGCCCTCGCACGCGTGTGGCCTGTTGCATAGCCTCAATACAGAGATGATAGCGGCTCGTTTCATTGAGCACGACCATATCGAAGGGCGTGGTGGTCGTTCCCTCTTCATTAAAACCGCGCACGTGGAACCGAGGCGCATGCGGGCGCCCATGGATGATCTGGTGAATCGCTCTGGGATAACCATGGAAGGCAAACACGACCGGTTTGTCTGACGTGAAGTGCTCAATGAAGGTGGCTTCATCCACGCCATGCGGATGGATCTCTGGTGGGTAGAGCGTCATGAGGTCCACGACGTTGACCACGCGCACCTTCAGTTCCGGCAGATGTTGGCGCAACCACCAGGCTGCGGCAACCGTTTCCTGGGTCACGATGTCACCCGCACAGGCCAGTACGACATCTGGCTCCATTTTCTCGTCATTGCTCGCCCAGGGCCAGGTGGATAAGCCGCGCGTACAATGAGCAATTGCTTCGGGCATACTGAGCCATTGCAGTTGGGGCTGCTTATCGATGACAATCAGGTTGACGTCGTTGCGACTCCGCAAACAATGATCGGCGACCCAGAGCAGACTATTGGCATCCGGTGGCAAGTAGATGCGTGCTACCGAGCCTTTCTTCGACAGAACGGTATCGATCAGTCCGGGTCCTTGATGGCTAAACCCATTATGATCGTTGCGCCAGCATGTCGAGGTCAACAGAATGTTGAGTGAGGCAATCGGATCGCGCCAGGGCAGTTTGATCGCCTCTTGCAACCACTTCGCATGTTGGACCGTCATCGAAGCGGAGATCATCGCAAAAGCTTCGTAGGTGGCAAACAAGCCATGCCGTCCGGTGAGCAGATAGCCCTCTAACCAGCCCTCACAGAGATGTTCGCTGAGCACTTCCATCACACGCCCGTCAGGAGAGACATGCTCGTCAATCGAGATGATGGGTTCCATCGAACAGCGATTCTCGACCGTAAAGACATCCCCGAGGCGATTCGAATTGGTCTCGTCAGGGCAGAAGAAGCGAAAGTTCTGCTGCCTGGCGTTTCTCGTAAACGTGTCTCGCAGCAGCTTGCCCAGCTGGCGCGTCGACTCATGGCGCTCGGTGGCAGGCTTGGTCACATCAATCGCATAGTCCGTAAAGGGTGGCAGATTCAGATCCACCAGGAGCGCGCCGCCATTGGCATGTGGATTGGCTCCCATGCGACCATCACCTTCGGGTGCCAGTGCGGCGAGCGCCGGCATCAACCGACCCTGCTCGTCGAACACTTCTTCTGGGTGATAACTGCGCATCCACTCCTCAAGGAGTTGCAGACGAGCTGGATTGGTCTTCACATCGGCCAGCGGGACCTGGTGCGCAAGAAAGGTCCCCTCGACGAGCCGGCCATCGACCTCTTTGGGCCCGGTCCAACCCTTGGGCGTCCGCAGGACAATGACCGGCCACTCCGGGCGCTTGGTGAAGCCATGCTGGCGCGCCTCTTCTTGATAGAAGCGGATTTTCGCATAGCAGGTATCTAACGTCCTGGCAAAGGCTTCGTGCATCTGCATCGGATCCTCGCCTGCCACGAAGTGGACATCGTAGCCATGGCCCGAGAGTAGTTGGTGAATCCGGTAATCCTCCTCACGCCCCAGTACGGTTGGACCGGCAATCTTGTAGCCGTTCAGATGCAAAATGGGCAGCACCGCCCCATCACTCACCGGGTTCAAAAATCCAATGCCCTTCCAGGAGCCTTCGAGCGGTCCGGTCTCGGCTTCCCCATCCCCAACCACAGCCGCGACGATCACATCGGGATTGTCGAAAGCGGCGCCAAAGGCGTGAGCCAGGACATAGCCCAGCTCGCCTCCTTCGTGAATGGAGCCTGGCGTGGGCACACTGACGTGGCTGGGGACGCCTCCAGGGGTCGAGAACTGGCGAAACAGACGACGTATCCCCTCCTGGTCCTGTGTGATCTCTGGATAAATCTCCGTGTAGGTCCCTTCGAGGTACACATTCGCCAGAATCGCAGGTCCCCCATGCCCTGGCCCGGCGAGATAGATCATATTGACATCCTTGTCCTGGATGAGTCGGTTTAAGTGGACGTAAATGAAGCTCAGGCCGGGTGAGGTGCCCCAGTGCCCGAGTAAGCGTGGTTTGATATGTTCAGGACGTAAAGGCTCTTGCAGCAGCGGGTTGTCCTGTAAGTAGATCTGACCGACCGTCAGGTAGTTGGTAGCGTTCCAATATTTGTGTAGCAGGTCAAGTCGCGCTTGATCTACGTTTGGCATCAGGTGAAGTTGCGCTTGATTAACGCCTAGCATGACATCCTCCATAACTGGTTTGTCTGTCAGTGATACTGGCCTCCGCGGAGGCCTATACTCATTCTCTTAGAGAGAAACGATTAGCTAATCGTTTCTTTCAAACCATAACATATTCATCTCTCTGTCAAGTCTTTATGACTGACATCCGGTCATAAGTCCGATTGAGGAGGTTGCCATCCTTGCAGCAAGGCCATGATAGTAGGTGGCAGGTCTCCCGGTTGAGTAGCAGCGAAGCTTCGGATGGCTTGGGTGGCGAGCATGTCGAGCAGACGGCGCAAGCCTCTCATCAGTGTGATCTTGCCGGGACGACGATCCTTGTACGGTACTTATGATACATTCAAGAGAGCAAAACGATTAATCGAGCGATGTCTCGTATCGTAATTTTCTCAACCATGACTATTCCTTCTTGCTTGTGATCTTGGCCGTGATGTGTGTTACTACACGGGCAAGTTGCGAGAACGGTTGCGTAATCGTTATCGGTACCGGTTACAATAACTGTTCCTAAGCATACCAGCTTTTTGTTCAAGTTTACCTGGAAAGCGCCTACCAGGAAGAAGACAAGCGTCTCATGGCTGTGAGGATAAGTCCCTCTGAGGTCTAATTGAGCACGAGAGCTACGAGGAAACAGGTACGCATTTGCGTGGCCATATTCCGACCAACCACAGCGGGCCGTTTGCTACACTCCTGAAGTATAATAAACATAGGGTGATTTCCCAGGTAGCTTATGACGGTCCGGTGTTAAGCACCCCCGCATAGAATGCGGGGGCTTGTGAAGCGATCCGACTTGCCATCGGAGAACCAACGAGGGTAACTGCGAAACTAGCTTATCCAAGCTCAGAAATGGGCGGTTGAAGGAAGCTGAATCACCTGGGTATGGCAGCCCGCAGAACGAGCGAGACACCTCCCTAATCTCGCTCCGCTTCGGTGGGAAGCCTCGAAGGGAACATTTTACTCGAAAGAGGCTTATCGCACATGTTTGTCCCGGTAATCGACCGCAATCAACATCCATTGATGCCAACAACGCCATCCCGCGCGCGTCGCTGGATCAAAAGTGGCAAGGCCACGGCATTTTGGAAAGGGGGCCTGTTCTGTGTCCGGCTGAATGCTGAGCCATCAGCGCGGGAAGTCCAACCTCTCGCCGTGGGGATTGATCCCGAAAGCCTCCGTGAGGGGTATAGCGTTCTCTCGGCAGCACATACCTACCTGAATATCCAAGCCGAAGCCAGGGATGGCGTCAAGGATGCAGAGCAAGCTAGTACCCGCATGCGCCGCACCCGCCGCACACGAAAAGCGCCTTGCGGGAAGCCGCGTCAGAACCGCAAGCAGAGCAAGAAAAACCTGCCGCCTTCTACCAGGGCACGAGGGCCTTGGAAACTTCGTCTGGCGCGGTTCCTCTGTCAGCTCTTCCCGGTCAGCGTCTTCGTGGTCGAAGACATCAAGGCTCGCACCCAGGGAAAAAGGCGATGGGATCAAAGCTTTTCTCCGCTGGAAGTAGGCAAACAGTGGTTCTACGTGGAATTGGGCAAGCTGGCTCCTGTTCAAACCAAACAGGGCTACGAAACCAAAGCGTTGCGGGATCAGTTGGGCTTGAAGAAAACGAGCAAGAAGCTGGCTGAGGTGTGGCATGCCCATTGTGTCGATGCCTGGGTGCTGGCCTACAGTACCGTGGGAGGGCGCAAGACGCCCGACACGACGCGGTTGGTGTGCATAGCTCCCTTGAACTGGCATCACCGGCAATTGCATCGGTTTGAGCCAGAGAAAGGCGGCACCAGGAAGCCCTACGGGGGTACCGTCTCCCTGGGGATCAAACGTGGCACGCTGGTGAAACACCCCAGATGGGGAAAAGCCTACGTGGGCGGCACGATGGATGGCAAACTGAGTCTGCATGACCCGCAGACAGGCAAACGGCTCACCCAAGCGGCCAAAGTCACAGCGTGTCAGCCGATCAAACTCTTGCGGTGGAGGACGCGGCTGCTGCCGCTCTCCCCGCCAAATTAAGGAACGCTTGTTTCTTCCCCGGCCTGGAAGGACCAGGGTATCGGAAATTGGAGGTTTCTATGAAGCCGAGCATCGATCAGACGTCTTTTGGCTCGATCACCATCGAGGGTACGATCTTCGAGCACGACGTGATTATACGATTAAATGGCCTGGTGGAAAAACGGAAGAAAAAACTGTCCAAAGCGGTGTATGGGACGTCACATATAGTTTCACTGGCTGAAGCCAAGCATGTCCATGAAAAAGGGACGGAACGGCTCATTATCGGCGGTGGACAGTATGGCAATGTCACACTTTCTGACGAGGCGGCTGATTATTTCAAGCGCAAGCACTGCCAGGTGGATCTGCAGCCTACACCAACGGCAATCCGAGCCTGGAACGAGAGCGAGGGCGCTGTAACCGGCTTGTTCCACGTTACATGTTGAGCATGTTCCATGTATAAAGTGAACTCGATAAGCACTGAGGTAATGATCATAGGGGCGGGTGTGATAGGAAGTTCGATTGCTTATCACCTGGCGCGGCAGGGACGGCAGGTGCTGGTCGTGGAGCGATCGGAGATAGCAGCCTCTCCCGCAGCCTCCTGGGCCAGTGCTGGTGGAGTACGACGGCAGGGGCGGCATCCTGCCGAGGCAATGCTGGCAATCGAGGCCATCGAACGCTGGAGGACATTGGAGCAAGAACTCGAAGCCGATCTGCATTACCGCCAGGGAGGGAACCTGCTCCTTGCTGAGAGCGAGGGGGAGGCTGATCAATTATCCGAGTTTGTCCAGCGCCAGCAAGCGTTGGGATTCATCGATGTGCGCTTAGTGGACGGTAAAGAAGCTCGTGCGCTTGTGCCTGGACTGAATAACCAGATTGTGGCTGGCAGTTTCAGTCCCAGCGATGGGCAGGCTGATCCTGTGGCGACGACACGTGCTTTCGCAAGCGCTGCCCAACGCTACGGTGCGAGGTACTGGATTGGAACCGCCTGCCTGGGCTTATTATCGCGCCGTGAGCGTATCGTTGGAGCGCGGACTGAGCGTGGTGAGGTAGAGGCGAAGCAGGTGGTACTGGCTGCCGGGACATGGAGTGATGAACTGGCGGCTAGTGTCGGGTTGCAGCTCCCGATCCGGATCCGGGCATTCCAGATGATT
>Ga0207646_10008018_pt1 | contig 10651 bp, 12 predicted proteins | sample KBSK5502metaG_FD_184343 | JGI IMG/M metagenome (GOLD analysis project Ga0207646, IMG submission 184343) | Corn, switchgrass and miscanthus rhizosphere microbial communities from Kellogg Biological Station, Michigan, USA - KBS K5-50-2 metaG... | ecosystem: Host-associated > Plants > Roots >...
CGCGGAAGAAGAATACCGGCGTGTTGTTGCCGACGATGTCCCAATTGCCTTCTTCGGTGTAGAACTTCAGCGCAGTGCCGCGTATGTCGCGCTCCGCATCCGCGGCGCCGCGCTCGCCGGCAACGGTCGAGAAGCGGGCGAACATCGGCGTCTGCTTGCCGATCTTCGAGAAGATTTTTGCCTTGGTATACCGGGTAATGTCGTGCGTCACCGTGAAGGTGCCATGGGCGCCCCAGCCCTTGGCGTGCATGCGGCGCTCGGGGATCACCTCGCGGTCGAAATGCGCCAGCTTCTCGAGCAGCCAGATATCCTGCAGCAGCGCGGGGCCGCGCGGACCGGCGGTCATGATGTTGGTGTTGTCGGCAACCGGCGCGCCGGTTGCATTGGTGAAACGCTTTGTTTTTGACATGTCGCGTACCTCGGGTTGGGTGGTGGGTGGATGGCTTGCTCAGCCGGGCCAGGCGGAGGCGCGGATCACACGGCAGAAATTCTCGGGCAGAAACGACGGATCCTTGTCGGCGAGCACGTCGGCGTTAACAGTCCCGAAGGTCGTCTCGGGCTTATGGTGGAAGCCGTCGTAGAAGGCGTGGATGATCTCTTCCTTAAAGCGGCCGGGGCGCGGGTGCGCGCGGACGACGGCCTCGCGCTCGGCCTTGGTGAATTCGGGAAAAGCGATACCGAGCACGTCCATCTCGACGCCGGCGGTAACGAGCGCGATGACGGGATGCATGTGCTCGGGGATCCCGGGCGTCGTGTGCAGGGCGATTGCCGTCCAGACTGTCTGGATGTCTTGTGCGTCGATGCCATGTCTTCGCAGAAAGTCACGAGCCGTATTCGCGCTATCCACCTCAAAGCGCTTATCTGCACTGGCGTACTGAGGCGTGAGACCCATGTCGTGGAACATAGCTCCCGCATAAAGTAGCTCGGGATCGAAGTGCAGGCCGCGGCGCTGGCCGGTGAGCGCGCCCCAGTAATAGACGCGGCTGGAGTGATGGAACAGCAACGGTGATTCAGTATCGTTGACCAATTCGGTCACTTCACGCGCCAGCTTGCTGTCGGGGATGACAACGCCTGCTACTGACCTGGATGGCGCGTTGATTGTGCTTGAGGGGGATAACGTCATCGCTTGCTCCTGTAGGAAATCGTTCTGTACCGTAAGTTCAGGCCGGATTCGGAACTGCCCATCAGAATTTCACGGCGGGAGGCGCGGGCGGGTGTTAGTCCTTGTCCGTCTTGTCGGTTCGCCAAGCAGCGGTAGGTCAACGACGGTTCTCGGGGACTTCGAAAGTGTATGTCTCGCCCCGGCGCAATATATGCACCGCGCTGCCTGGCGCCGCCTCCTTTGCCATGGTGATGAACTCGTCGAACGACGTGATCTTCGTTCTGTGCCACCATTCGGGCGGGTCGGCGGCGGGCGGACGGTCCGTCTCGGCGAGGGCAAATTCGAAGGCGGTGTAGTCGTCGTAATGGATCGGGATCGCCGTCTTCGGTTTAACGAGCCGGATTACCTCGACGCCTTGCTTGGGGTCCATGGTCACCATCAACAGGCCGAAAAACATCGTGCCCCCGAGGTGCAGCAGCGCCAGATCGATGTCAGGGAACCGGCGCGGGATCTCCTTCAACTCGTCGAAGAAGACCGTGTCTCCGGTGATGTAGGCGCGGAAGGCGACCTCGCCGCGCGAGTTCTCGAACTCAAGCAGGCTCCCCATCACTGGCGGCAGCATTTTGGCGATAGCTCCGGCGGCGTGCGCGCCAGGCATCGCCCGGACCCGGACCCGAGTGCCGCCCTTCGTGACGGTCAGGGGTTCCCACGTGTTCAGCGCCTTGGCCGCGCGGAAGTCTTTGGAGGTCAGGTCGGCGGCGGCGTGGGGCGTGGTGACGATAGGCAGGCTCCGGTCGAGCTTCCGCTCTACCTCGCGGTCGAAGTGGTCCTCGTGCATGTGCGAGAGAAGCACGAAGTCGATCGGCGGCAGCGCCTCCAGCTCGAGCGCCGGGTCGGTTCGGCGGGCTGCCGTCATACCGTGCCCGAGGTGGACGTGGTCTCCCCGGTGCAAGAAGTTCGGATCGGTCAGGATCGTAAATCCGGCGTAGCTCAGGATCACGGTCGCGTTGCCAACGAAGTAAATCGACCCCTGCGCGCGTTGGGACGGAACAACATCTCCATCAGGCAAAACCAACTCATTAATCCATTCCATCTCCTACCTCCTCTCCTACGTGTGTCGGTTTCCCGCACGCCGCCATCTAACCAGGGAGCTGGGCGGGCAAAGCGGCCATGCTCGCGGCCACACCCCCACCAAGAAGGCATTGCATGTCGGCAGTTTTGTAACGAGCGCACTGTCGGCCACCAGCAGAACCAGAAGGAGGTCAAAGGCGCGCGTGCCGAGCTCGACGGGAACACCGTCGGCCCGCGGCGACGACAAGCGTGATCCCTTTCGCCCGTGCCATTGGCGCTCAGCCTTGCAGGCCAGAATGCCGGAAGGAGACCTGGGACATGGCGGCCCAGTCCTTGTCGGCCGCTCCATTGGCGATGGCATCGAGGAAGTTGTCCCGCAACACACTTGCGAAGGGCAGCGGCACCTCCACGGCCTCGCCGGCTGCAAGTGCCAGCCGCACATCTTTCAGGCCCAGCGTCAGCTTGAATTTCGCCGGCTCGAAGTTCCGTTCCAGGATCAATCCGCCATACGTCCGGAAAACCGGCGCCGCGAACAGGGTATTGGTGGCCATCTCGAAGAAGACCTTCGGGTCCAAGCCGCTCTTTTCCGTGAAGGCAAAGACCTCCGCCAACAGCTCGATGGTCGCGGCAATCATGAAGTTGGCGCTGAGCTTGGCGACATTGGCCTTGTGCGGCTGCTCGCCGAACGTCCAGGTTCTGCGACCGATGGCGTCGAGTACCGGCTGGACCGTGGCCAGCGCCGCCCGGTTGCCTGCGGCCAGCACGTTCAGCTCACCCTTCACGGCCACGTCGGGTCGGCCCAGTACCGGGGCGCATACCAGGGCAACGCGCTCCCTGGCGTGCACCTTCTCCAGTTCCTTGGCGAGGGCCACAGAGATCGTGGCGCTCATCACATGGACGGTCCCGCCATTGGCGCATTTAAGAAGGCCACCATCGAGGATCACCTCGCGCACGGCCTCGTCGTTGGCGAGCATCGTGACCACGGCATCGGCGGCAAACACCTCCGCCGGCGTATCTGCGGCATGGGCGCCCGTGGCGCGCAGCAGCTCCAGCGGCGGCTTGGATCGGTTCCAAACGACCACCTGATGGCCGGCCCTCAAGAGGCTTTCTGCAAGACCGGCGCCCATCGCGCCGAGACCGATAACACCGACTTTCATGGCATCTCCCAAGCAAAGGGTGGCGTGTCAGCCTTGCCAGGCGGACTCGCGGATGACGCTGCAGAAATTGTCGCGTCGGAAATGCGGCTCCTTGTCCGCGATCACGTCGGCTTCGGCGGGCCGCCTATTGGGGGACGAAGCCGTTGAGTGTATGAGCGATCCCCAATTCGGGGCGCGTCACGCCCGACGGGTTCTGCAGCATAAGGTTTTGCTGCGCCTGCCTGAGCTGAGTGGCGTAGTCATCCTGCATCTGTTGTTGCAGCGGGCTGGTTCCAGGTGTCGAAAGGGAGACGCTCCCCGGCGGGGTGATGATGTTTGGCCTCTGAAAGGGGGTGGACATGGTACGAAGTGGTGTACCGAGTTGCTGGGCCGCGAGCGGGGTGGCCGCGAGCGCCGCCAACATCATCACCGAAACCGGGAGCAGCAAGTTTCTCATCGAACGCCTCCTTCCAAAGCTCAATTTGAACCAGCCCAGCTGGGCGTGTCCAAGATCACTTCATAATTGATCAGCCCAAACAAATGACCCGTCGCCCAAAGGTGAAATCGTATTTAGGAGCCGAGGGCTGTCGCCTGTCAGGCGGCCTTCAGCTGCGCCGTGTCGATCGGCAGACTCCGGACCCGCTTGCCAGTCGCGGCGTAGATGGCGTTGCAAATCGCCGGCATGGTTGGCGGCACGCCGGGTTCGCCGACACCGGCAGGCGGCGCACTGCTGTCGACGAGGTACACACGGGTATCCGGCGTGATGTCGATCCGCGCCACCTCGTAGGCGTCGAAATTGCCTTGTTCGATGCGGCCCTGCTTGGCGCTGACATTGCTGTAGAGGGCGTTGCTGATCGCCATGATCGCGGCGCCTTCCATCTGAGCCCGCACGCGGTCCGGGTTGACCACCAGCCCGCAATCGACCGCCATGTCGATGCGCGGGATTGTCACCTGGCCGTCATCGCCGACCGCGACCTGCACGACGGTCGCGACATAAGTCAGGAAGCTGCGGTGCACCGCGATGCCGCGGCCCTGTCGTGCCGGCAGCTTCTGACCCCAGCCGCTCTTAGCCGCAACCAGGTCGAGGACGCCGCGCAGCCGGCCCGTATCGATCGGATAGCTCTCGAGCGAGGCGCCGTAATTCGGATAATCGACGCCCATCGCCGGGAGGTCGATATGGCGCGGCGCGCCGATCAGCTGCCGCAAATACTCGAGCGGGTCTTGCCCGGCCGCGGCGGCCATCTCGTCGGCGAACGAACAGACGGCGAAGGCATGCGGAATGTTGAACACCGAGCGGTACCAGCCGATGCGGACATGGTTGGCCGCCGCCCCGTTCTCGCAGCGCACATTGGGGATGGCGTACGGCATATCGGTCACGCCCTGCTGCAATTCGCCGGCGCCGCCATAAGTCACGTCGGGCTGAAACGTCGCCTCGATCGGCGGGAACACGGTCCGATGCAGCCACGCCGTCGCACGGCCATTCGCATCGAGCCCAGCCTCAAGATGCTGGGCAGAGATCGCGTGATAATAGTCGTGCTGGATATCATCGGGCCGGCTCCAGGTCAGCTTGACCGGCGCACCGAGCTTCTGCGACAGCAGAGCCGCCTCGGCGACATAATCGGGTTTCGACTTCCGCCCGAAACCACCGCCCAGCAAGGTGACATGCAGGGTCACTTGTGCCTCGTCGAGCCCGAGCACCTGGGCGACGAGCGTCTTCGCTGCTTGCGGGTTCTGCGTCGGTGCCCAGACCTCGCAATGATCGGCGGTCGCATGGGCAACCGCAGCCGGTACTTCCATTGGGGCGTGCGCGTAATGCGGCACGAAATAATCGGCTGAGATACGGCGCGCCGCCGAGCGTAGTGCCCCCGCGACATCGCCTTCGCTGCGCACCGACCGGCCCGGCTGCTTCGCTGTCGCTTCCAGTTCGGCGCGGTAGGCGGTCGTGTCGTAGCCGGCGTTGGGTCCCCAATCCCAGTCGATCTTGAGCTTTTCTCGGCCCTGTTGCGCAGACCAGGTGTTGCTCGCGACGACCGCTATGCCGCCGAGCGGGTTGAAGCCGGACGGGATCGGCGTGGGCGGGATTTCGATGACCTTTTCGACACCAGGCACCGCAAGTGCATCCTTCGGATCGAAGGATTTCGCGCTGCCGCCATAAACCGGGCAGCGTTCGATAGAGACGTGCTTCATGCCGGGAACGGTGACATCGATGCCGTAGGTCGCCCACCCGCGCACGATGTCGGCGAGATCGACAATCGGTACCGGTTTGCCGACATAACGCCGGGCGCTCGCCGGCTTGAAACGGAGCTGCAGATGGTCGGCCGACGGCAGCGGCAGGTCGACAGCCACCTTGACAAGCTCGCCGAAGCCAAGCCGGCGCCCGGTCGGCTGGTGCACGACGGCATGGTTCTGCGCATGACAGGTCGCTGGATCGACCTTCCACACGCGCGCCGCCGCTTCCTCGAGCATCTGCCGCGCGACTGCACCGGCCTCCCGCAGCGGCTGATAGAACTGCCGCATGCTGCGTGACCCGTCGGTATTCTGGTCGCCGTATTTTATGTCGGCATCGGCCTGAACGATTTTGACGCGGTCCCAATCGGCATCGAGTTCGTCAGCCAGCACCATCGGCAGACCGGTCTTGATGCCGGTGCCCATCTCGGAGCGATGGGCGACAATCGTCACCAACCCCGTTTCATCGATGCTGACATAGACATTCGGCGCAAAATCCGTTTCCGGTGCAGCGCCGGCCGGAAAGCTGCGAAACCCGACATGAAAGCCGAGCACCAGCCCGGAACCGATGCCGATACCGCGGAGGACGCTCCGCCGGCTCAGATTCTCGACCGTGATCATGCGCCCAACTCCGCCGCTTGCTTGATCGCCGCCCGGATGCGCTGGTAAGTGCCGCAGCGGCAGATGTTCCCGGACATCGCATCGGTGATCTGTTGATCGGTTGGCTTCGGCGTGTCTTTCAACAGAGCAGCCGCCTGCATGATCTGACCGACCTGGCAGTAGCCGCATTGCGGCACGTTGCTGGCGATCCAGGCACGCTGCACCGGGTGTGTGCCGTCCGGGCTCAGCCCTTCGATCGTGGTAACTTCCTGGTCGCCGACATCGCCGATCGAGGTGATGCAGGACCGGACGGCCTGGCCGTTCAGGTGCACCGTGCAAGCGCCGCAAGCACCGATGCCGCAGCCGTATTTTGTGCCGGTAAGGCCGAGCACGTCGCGCAATGCCCAAAGCAGCGGCATTGCGGGGTCGGCGTCGACAGCGTGCATCGCGCCGTTGATGCGCAGGTTTGTCATCGGATTTCCTTTTCTTGGCTCGCCGCTCGGGTCATTTGCTGGCGGCCTGCGGCTGCAGTGATTTGAGGTAGGCGATTACCCGCTGCCTGGTGCCCGCGTCGGGCACGGTGGTGAACATTTTCGTGCCATGGACGAGCCCGCCGGGGTTCTGCAGGAATTTGTCGAGGGTCGGCGTGTCCCAGGTCAGGTGCGCGTTTTTCATCGCGGCGGAATAGTTGTATCCAGGGACCGAGCCGCTGGCGTGGCCGAATACGCCCGCCAGGGACGGGCCGATCTTGTTCTGGCCGGCCTGTGTCGAATGGCAGCCGGCGCAGCGGGAGAAGTCCGCCGCTGTCGGAGCGCCGGCGGGTGTTGCCGCCAAGGCAATCCACGGTAGCGACATGCCCGCGAGGGAGGCGCTCAGGCCGAGCGCGATGCGGCCTCCCTTTGTCGTTTTCATGTACCACTCTTCTCGAATGCGTTCAGCTTCCGAGCCGGTCAGGCAACTAGGCTCTCGGATGCCGCCTGAGGCGGAGCCATGAATTCCGGACCGACCGGGCTCGTAATCTTGTCCTGGAGAATGCGATCGATCTCCCGCATCGATGCCTCGTCGAGCGACCACCCCATCACTTCCGCGATGGCATTGAGCTGTTCCGGCCGGCGCGCTCCCCACAGCGCAATCGTCAGCCCTCGGTCGAGGATCCAGCGAACCGCCAACGCCAGTACGCTCTTGCCGAAGTTGGCACGGGCGAACGCGTCGAGCGCTGACACCGCGGCCAGATACTGGTTGAAACGCGGCTGCTGGAACTTCGGGTCGATCCGCCGCAAATCGTCACCGTCGAACCGCGTCGCCGACGACATTCTGCCGCTGAGCAATCCTCGACAGAGCGCGCCGTAGGCGAGGACAACCAAGCCGCTCGATTTCGCGTAGGGCAGCAAGTCAGTCTCGATCGCCCGCTCGAAAAGGTTGTAGGGCGGTTGCGTCGTACGCACTGGCGCGATCTGGCGGAAGCGCTCGGTCTGCACTCGGTCCAGATTGCTGACCCCGATAGCGCGGATCTTGCCCTCCTGAAGGAGTTTGGCAAATGCGCCGGCGGTCTCTTCGAGCGGAACGGCCGGATCGGGCCAGTGGAGATGATAAACGTCGATATAGTCCGTCTGGAGCCGCTTGAGCGACTCGTCGATTTCTTCACCGATGCGCGCAGGCGAAGCGTTTCGGTGAAGCTTGCCGTTGCGCCACTGGAGGCCGCATTTGGTGGAGATCAGGATGCGCTTGCGCCGGCCATTTGGAGCCAGCGCCCTGCCGACAATCTCCTCGGCAAGACCGAAGCCGTAGGCGGGCGCAGTATCGATCACATTGACGCCATGATCGAACGCCGCCTGGATTGTGCGGAAGGCGCTCCGTGCATCGCTGCCGCCCCACATCCAACCGCCGATCGCCCAAGTTCCGAGAGCGATCCTCGAAGCGACGATGTTGGAGCCGTTGATTTCGATTGTCTCCATTTCAGCTCTCCTATGCTGACGCCGGCGCGGCGCGGCGGTTTCGGTGGTGAGATGGTGTTGGATTCGGTGTCTGAGCATTCATCGGTGCTCCCGCGGCGACGGTGACGCGCTACATAGAAGCTCTGAGGGTGACGCGGTCGTCGCCCTGAGATGAAATCAGGTTTAGGTAGCCAGACAGCCGGGGCTCGCGCTCGCAACCGGCGGTTCTGAAGTCGTCAAATTTGTCGTGAAGCAACCCTATGGTGTTGCCGCGGGCGGATCAGGAACCACCTGCACCTTGTTCCCGTCGGCGAGGTTGACCGGTGGTTGCAGGATGACCTTGTCGCCGTCCTTGACGCCCTTGTTGACTTCAACCTCGGTACCGTAATCGGTTGTGATCGCAATCTTATGCAAACGAGCGACGCCGTCTTCGACCACCGCGACCTGCATACCGCCTTGATTGAAGATGATCGCCGAGGCGGGCACGATCAGCGCAGGCGATTGACGCGGAATCTTCAGCTCGACGGTGCAATAGACCCCCGGCTGTAGAGCGCCATCCGGGTTGGGTATATCAACTTCGGTCAGCAGGGTGCGAGTCCCGGGCTGAAGCGCATCGGCGATCCGCGTCACTTTGCCCCGGAAGGTGAGATTGGGCATTGCCGGCACGCGAATGACGGCATCGACGTCGGGCTTCACCCGAGAGCGGGTCGGTCGGCGGAGTGAAGCCGCCGCTGACGCGCCTCCAGAGCGTCGATCATTAGCAGCCTGAGAGGACGCCCGGCCCCCCAACGACTTACCCGCTAGTGAAGATGAGCTTCGAGGAACCACACGTTCTTATCGAGAGCCCGCGAGAAGGCCGTGAAGAGATCTGCCGTATCGGCGTCACCAGCGTTGGCGGTCTCGTCGATCGCCGCTCGCACCGCGCCGGCAAGCGTGGCGTACCGCTCAGCTAATGCAACGAGATGATCGTTCGCTGCATAGATGTCGGTCGGGTACGGCGCCAGCGTGGTGCTGCCGGCCACTGCCTGGATGGTGCCGAGGGCGGTTCCGCCCAGCTGGACGACGCGTTCCGCCATGGTGTCGACGTGATCGTCCAGTTCGGTCCGGAACCCGTCGATCATCTCGTGCAACGCAATGAACTGCGGCCCTTTGATGTTCCAATGCGCTTGCTTAGTCAGAAGCGCCAAGTCGATCGCATCGGCCAGACGGCATTGAGAAACGCCGATCGAGATGCTCTTGGCATTGGAGCTGACATCATTGCGGGTTTTGTGCGGGTGCATGGTTCGATCGTCCTTCAGAAATATTTTCGCCTCAGGCGGTGGGATGTCCTTAATCAGCCCGAGGGCCGCTGTTCGAATTATAAATTTTTAGCAATCGGGAATGACGCTGGCTTCGCATCGGCATGAAAATCGATTTAATCGAGACCGCGCAGATCCGCCTACACGCGTGGCGCTGAAACCCGATTCACCGCCGTTAAATGCCAATTCACACCCGCGAGACCGCGAGTTCGAATCGACGTCCCACGTCAACATTGGCTCGATCGTCTCATGATCCTGGCCGTCGTTAAACGCAACAGACGAGAATTTGGTGATGTCATGAAGAACCATATCTATGCGCTTGGTATGCTCGCTCTGACGGCGTGCGCCACTCCGGCGATCGCTCAGACGGTGGCTCCGGCCGTTCCGTATGGCCAAACCGCGGCACTGCCGCCGAGCGCCGCCCTTGCCCAGCCGGTGGATCCCAATGCCCCGTATTGGGTGCAGCTCGAGGGATACAATGGCAACGGCAGCGTCAGCAAACACTGGGAGTTGGTGAGGCCGCAGGACTTTGACGTGACGAACTACCGCGGCTTTCATACGGGGACCAACTGAGTATGCATTAATGGTCGCTGCTTGATGAGGCTCGGTAAGCGCTGTTGGAGCGGCGGTTAAACTATAATTCACCCGCGTGAAATTGAGCCCTTAAACGCAGTACTCCAGCTTGAGCGGTGACCAGGCAATCCTGCCGCGGTCACTCGCGAATGAAGGTGACATGATGAAGACTCTGACCTATGCGGCCGTTGTGTTGGCCGCGATCGCCGGCGCAGCGCCGGCCATGGCGCAAGCTGTTCAGCCGCCTGCGCCGCTCGACGTTCAGGCCCAGACGCCGCCGGCTCCCCAGGAGTTGGCACCCGTTGTCGGCTGGTCTGGCATGCCGGGTCAGGCGGATGGGGCGTATAACGGGTACGGGCAGCCGAACCAGGTCTATGGGATGCCCGGGGCAGGCCAGGCGTCCGCCAGCTCGCATCCGGCGCCGTAAGCCGACCGAGCCCGGCGTGGTGCATGTTTCCGTTCCGAGCGGGATGTGCGAGGGGATGGTCCCTCAATCATCCCGCCGGCAGGCGCCGGGCGACGCCGCTCACGCAAGCTCGATGGTTGCCTCCTGCGCAGCGATGCCGGGGGGCGGCCGCCGTTCTGAAATCCGCAGGCTTACCGCGTGTCTGTTTGAACAGCCGCGACTGATCTGCACCCCTTTACCCCAGGGCAAAGGCCACCGATGCAGAGAGAGCGACCGCTATCCCACCGCTTGCAGCGCAGGGAATG
>Ga0207646_10008019_pt1 | contig 10650 bp, 7 predicted proteins | sample KBSK5502metaG_FD_184343 | JGI IMG/M metagenome (GOLD analysis project Ga0207646, IMG submission 184343) | Corn, switchgrass and miscanthus rhizosphere microbial communities from Kellogg Biological Station, Michigan, USA - KBS K5-50-2 metaG... | ecosystem: Host-associated > Plants > Roots >...
GCCATCTGGCTCATGGACGGGGGCACGGTCCTGAGCAATCTCGGCCTGGGCGCGGTCGACACGAGCTGGGTGATCGCGCAGGTCGGTGACTTCAACGGTGACGGCAAGGCCGACTTCCTGTGGCGGAATACCACGTCGGGCGCCGTGGTGATATGGCTCATGAATGGCGGGGCGGTCATGAGCAATTTCGGGCTGGGAACGGTACCCACGAGTTCGGTGATCGAGCAGGTCGGCGACTTCAACGGTGACGGCAAGAGCGACATCCTGTGGCGCGATACCGCTTCCGGGGTCGTGTTCATGTGGCTCATGGACGGGGGCACGATCACGAGCAATCTCGGTCTCGGAGCGGTGACGCTCGACTGGACGATCGCCAAGGTCGGCGATTTCAACGGCGACGGCAAGGCCGATATCCTCTGGCGGAACACGACCTCCGGCGCCGTGAACATCTGGTTCATGAACGCAGGCACGGTCACGAGCACCGCCGGCCTGGGCGCCGTGGGGCTCGATTGGCTGATCGCCAAGGCCGCGGACTTCGACGGCGATGGCAAGGCCGACATCCTTTGGCGGAACACGACCTCCGGCGCCGTGGCCATCTGGTTCATGAACGCAGGCACGATCACGAGCATCTCCGGGTTGGGCGCCGTGACGCTCGACTGGACGATCGACAAGGCCGGCGACTACAACGGCGACGCCAAGGCGGACATCCTCTGGCGCAACACCACCTCCGGGGCCGTGGCCATCTGGTTCATGAACGGCGGTACGGTCGCGAGCACCGCCAGCCTGGGGACGGTCCCCACGAGCTGGCAAACGCAGTAGTCGGCGGCGTCAATCCTTTCCTGTCCCGATCGCCGGCGGATGGTGTTCCCGCCAGTGCGTGGCGATGTGTCGGCCAACCGTTCAAGATAGGCGCCGGCGGCGGGCGTCGAACGTCGCCGACTCCACCGGAGAAACCCACGAGCCCCGCACACGGCCTCACCAGTGCGGGAGGAACCCCGTCCCAAGAGGCACGGAGCCGATGGGTTGGAGCTTTTCAACCGATGATCGTTCGGTGCGTATATACTTCCGCCTTCGGTGATGCCGAGTGTCCGTGTCATTGTCCAGTCCATCGCCGTCGTGCTCGCGTCGGTCGGCGCGGCGCGGCCGGCCCGGGCCGAGCCATGCGTCACCGCGACGGCCGCGTGCACCGAATGGGTGAAGCTCGGCGCGGGACCCGAGCGCTCGCTCGTCTATCGGACGCAGGCGCTCGACGCGCCAAGTCCGGCGGTCACGCGGGCCCTCATCGTCGTGCACGGAGCCGGACGGAACGCCGACGGGTACTTCCGAACGGCCGTGGCGGCCGCGTTCCTTGCCGGCGCGCTGAACGACACCCTCGTGATCTCCCCACGCTTCGCGTCGAACGACGGGACCTGCACGGACGTGCTGGCCTCCGACGAGATCAGCTGGACGTGCTCCGGCAACAGCTGGCGCACGGGCGGCGTGGCGAAACCGAACGAGACGCTCACGTCGTTCGACCTCGTGGACGAGATCCTTCGACGGATCGCCCGGAAGGACCTCTTCCCCGGCTTGCGCGCGATCGTCGTGTCCGGTCACTCCGCCGGCGGCCAGTACGTCTCGCGCTACGCGATGGCCAACCGCGTCCACGGCACGCTCGGGGTGCCGATCACGTACGTCGTGTCGAACCCGTCGAGCTATGCCTACCTCGATGCCGATCGGCCCGCGCCCGCCGGCGGCGCCGCCGGCGCCGTCGAGCAGCGCCCGTATGCCGAGGGCCGCAACTGCACGACGTACGATCACTGGCCGTACGGTCTCCAGCAGCGCGGGGGATACGCGGCGCGCCTCGGCGACGACCAGCTCAAGAAACAGATCGTCGATCGACCGGTGACATACCTGCTCGGCGAGCTCGACACGCTGCCGCTCGCCAACTTCGATGCGTCGTGCCCGGCCATGGCGCAGGGCCCGAACCGTCTCGCGCGCGGGCAGGCCTACGCCGCCGCCATCGTCGCGAAGCACGGCGCGCGGCACACGGTGACGATCGTCCCGGCCTGCGGCCACAACGCCCGGTGCATGTTCACCACGGATCGCGCGCTGCCGATCCTGTTCCCGAAGCCATGACGGCATCTTCGTTCGTTCCAGATGCACCCCCTCTAACGGATGATGCCGATACCTGAAATCAACTCGATCAGGAACTCGCGACGCGTCCTCTCCTCGTCGAATTCGATGAGGCCGCCACGATCCCACAGAAAGCGATCCTCGACCTTCCAGTGGTCATAATGGTTATGCCAGCCGTCAGCGCGCTCTCGAGGCGAATATCGCTCCCGCCGCTCGCCGAACACCTTGCGACGCGCATGCTCGGACCCTCTCAATTCATAGTGCTTGAGCATGAATTTGTAGGGAAAGATTCGGCGGCCGGCAAACTGCGCTTCGTGGCCCCCCGACAAGGCCAAGCTCACGGAGTCGTTTGGCTGTCGCCACGCTTTGATCTGAACGAAATGGGCGGGCTCGCGAGCCAACTCGAAGAAGCGGAAGGCGGCTTCGGGATCGAGGCCCACGGCAAAGCTGTCGTCGATCGGGCGGAAATTGCATACGGTAAAGTCGACGGCGTTGAACCCCATCTGGTCCGCGACATGGAGCCCGGCCCGCAGCGACATCCCGCGCCAGGGCGAACACCGAACCTCATCGCTGTCATGATGGATGATCCAGCGGCCCGGATGCTGCTGCGCGATTTGGTCTTTCCTTTCTAACAGCGCCCTCCATTCGTAGTGTTGGGTCGGGCCATTGTCCGGGAACCGCTCGACGACGAGACAGGCTCGAGACGAAACCAGCGACGTCAGCGCTTCATAGCTTTGATCGTTCGACCAGTTGTCCAGGACGTGAACGTCGATGCCATCATCGAGAAGTTTTGTCGTCACCGGCACGATGATATCTCGGTCATTGTAGGTGGCCACGATGGCAAGAGGGCGGAAGGTGTCCGGCGCGACGGTTGTGAGGTAGTGTTGCGATCGGTCCACCACGGCCAGAATGGTCGTCTTCTCCAGATCCTGGTCGTTGTTGATCGTCAGCCCAAGGAACGTCGGCGCGAGGGCGTTGCTCGTCAGCAGGGTCTCAAACTCAGCGATGTTCCACTCTCGTACGTGCGCCGGATTGGCCGGAGGTCCCATGTCATCCGGTCCACGCACGAGGTCCCGCTCCGGCGTCGAGATGATGACGGCAGAGGCTCGGCGAGAGAGGTCGGCCAGCAAGGTGAGCAGGCGTGTCGGGTCAACGAGATGTTCGATGACGTCGGCGCAGATGATCACCGATCGCGCGACGACGTCGTCGACGATCGCAAGATCCCGCGCCGACGCGAGATCGGCCTCGATCCAGGTTTCGGTCGGATAGGACCGCGTGCAATACCGGAGATTGGGCCCGAAATCGACGCCGATCTTCCGGAAGCCCTGCAGCGCCATCAGTTTTCGAGCGGAGCCGCAGCCGATGTCGATGATCGTATCTGCACCATGACGCTGGGCCAGGAACGCGGCCAGTGTATACGCGTCGGGCTGGTGGATGACCGGGGACGTTGCGTACGGCTCGTCGTCGAAGTAGCTCGCCTGCGCACGCGCGACGTACCCGTGTTTGATACAAAAGCCGGCCCCCGCTGCGTGCGTCACGGAGCCAGCTCTCGCGCGACCGCCTCCTCCTCGTGCCAGTAGAACGCGCCGCCGCGCGCGGTGAGGCGCGCCTTGAGGCCGCGGAGCACGCGGAAATCCGTGCGCACGTCGTGCCCCGGCCACAGCTGCCGTCGCGTGTCGCGGAAGAGATCGCAGCCGTAGAAGCTCATGTGCGAGACGCCGGCGATCTCCAGGAGGAGGCCGAGGCGGGTACCGGTGAACAGCAGGTCGTAGGCGAACAGGCCGACGAGACCGGCTCGATCCGGCGGAAGGCTGAACAGGAGCGACAGGTCGGTTGCGCTCATGAAGTGGCAGGCCATGTCATAGATGACGACGGGCGTCGGGGCCACGATGAGATTTGGCAGGACCCCCTGATCGCGCATCCATCGATAGGCCACGAAGCTGATGTGGAAGGGCGAAAGCGCCCACAGCCTCAGACCTGCCCTCGCGGCGCGCGCGAATCCGTCCAGGGCGTTGATCTCGCCGGCCGCACCCCATTCGACGACGCGCCAGGGCTGTCCCGCCCAGAGCGAAAGGCGCTCGCCGTCGTCGACCGGGTCGCGCCGCCAGTGTCGCAGCGAGGTGATGCGAATGACCACGTCGTGGCCGTCGATGTCGCGTCCACATCCTTCCACCACGCCGTTGCCGACGATGGCCACGCGCTGGCCCGCGAGGTCGAACGGGAAATCGTAGTATTCCTCGGGGAGGATCACGCGAGCGTCGCTCCACTCGAGGGGCACCGCACCAGGGTCCGCCAGGTCGACGTACCTGACGTTCAGGGCCTCATAGGCGTGTACGCCGAGCAGGCGTGACTGGAGTCGGCGTCGCCACGACGTCGGATCGAACATGCTCATGGCCGTCCGGCCGCACCTCTCGTCACGACGATCGCATCCGCGGGTCGACCCGGAGCGCGGCGTCCCGAGCGGCGAACCAGTGCGCGGCGTAGTCGCTGTCGCGGTACTCGTCGAAATAGGGCCCCCCCCTGGTGAAATGGACGTTGCCCGCGTCCGGCGTGTAGGGGTACTCGCCGATGAGATGGTTCCAGCGCGGCGGCAACTCGCCGATCCAGGCCTCGTCGTCGAGCCACTTGAACTGGTGGAGATCGAGGCCGGTCGCCGAATTGACGTACGCCGGCGTCAACGCGCGACACCGCGCATTGTTGAAGAGCATGACGCTCGACCAATTCTTCCTGGCGTAGGGCGTCTGCACCGCGCCGAGGAACTTGGTGTCGTCCTTGGGAACGTAGTCGTGCTTGACCACCATCACGGCGTAGCGGTCGTCGCGCAGCGCCCAGAGCTTGGCGATGTCGTCGAGAAACAGCATGTCACAGTCGAGGAAGAGCGCCCAGTCATGGAAATCACAGAGGTACGGGGTGAGGAAGCGAGAGATGGAGAAATCGGTCGACTGCAGCGGGTCGCGCTCGCGGGTGAAGAGCGGACCCAGCTGGCGCCGAGCGAGGGGCGCGATGGTCACCGGCTCGGTGGCATGGGCATGAATCGAGTGCGACAGCACGTGAAAGGCGACCGTCTCGCGCGAATCGAACCCGATGAACACGCGGATCATGGCGGCGCGAGGTGACGCGGCCGGCGCCGCCCTGTCGGCCACGCCGGCGAGGGGTCCGCGCTAGAACCGGAAGCCGAGGCCGACGTTGAGGCCTTGGGCCCAGAAGTCCGACGATTTGAACTTGAACGAGGGCTCGGCCGGCCCCGACGGCTGGAGCGCCGTCTCGCCCACCCACGCCACGTTCTGGGTGGTGTTGATGGTCCGGTTGACGTGGTTGCCCGGCCGGGCCACGCTGTTCGCGTACAGGAACGTGTAGCCCGCGAACACCGACATCCACGGCGTGACCTGGTAGCCGATGTTCAGCCCCGCCTCCGGTACCACCCCGAACACGGTGCGGCTGTGCTCGCCGATGTTCGAGGGCAGCGCCCAGTACCCCCCGGGAAACGTCTGGGTCGGCCCGTACTGCGTCGGCTGGCCGGCCGGGGTGATCGGCGCCAGGGAGAAGTCGTTCGTCACGAGCGAGCCTTCGACGTCGACCGTTTGCCGCATGGCCCCGAGTCCGACCTTCACGGTGCCGTTCACGAACCACCGGCCCCACTCGTAGCGCGCCCGCGCTCCCAGCTGGGCGCCATAGAAGTTGTTGAACGCGTCGAACTTGTCGGTGGTGTCCCAGATGTCGACCGCCCGCGGCGGGATGAACGGGCTGCTGGTCGTGATCGTGTAGGTCTCCCGCAGCCGCAGCCACCGAAATCCGCCGAGCAGACTCACCTGCCACCCATGCCCCCCGGCCAGGGCCCACGTTCCGTTGACCTCGGCCCCCAGCAGGCTGTTGCTCAGCTCTTCCCGGGCGGTTCCCCGGTAGACCGGCTGGAGCGACAGCTCGCTCACGGCCTCCTGCCCCGTGCTCGCGTCGATGTACGGCAGCAGCAGGTCCGTCGAGCCCGGCTGCCCCGACGATGACACCCTCCGGCTCGACGACCGCGTCGGGAAATACAGCACGCTCCCCTCGATCCCCCACGCCCCGCCCGGCGCATAGCCGGCCGTCACGCGAAGGCCCGGATTCGGGTTGGTGTTCCGCTCGCCCCCCCCGAGCAGGATCTTGGCGGGGAAGTCCTGGTCGTTCAGGAATCCGTCGCTGACGAGCGGCACCGGCGTGGGGCTGCTCTTGAACCACCACAGCAGGGCCTCGGCGCTCACGCTGAATGGCCCGGCCGTCGCCGTTCCCGACGGCGCCGGCTGCGCCGACGCCGCCCCGCCGAACAGCACCACCGACGCGACGACGGCGGCAATCACGTTACGCATGGGCCCTCCCGCTGACAGGGTTATCACCGACTACCTCAAGGGGTTGTCGCCAACGACGAGGTCCTTCTGTGGCCGGCCACACAGGTTATCCGTGCGAGCGCAGTTCTCCACCACGTTCGAGTAGCCGTCACGGCTGCCCCGGCCCACGGGCACGACCTTGCCCTTGCAAGCGCCGGAGTCCCCGGTGCGTATGTCCTGGGTGCTGTTGATCAAGCAGTAGGGGTCGTCTTCGAGGGGGAGTCGGTCGGGTTGCACTCCAGCCAGGCCGACAACATGGTGGTCCTTGCCGGTCAGGGTGTCGTGGACCAGATACCGCCTGCCTGTCGCCTGCTCGACCGTTGTCGTCTCCGTGACCTTGAATTTCTTGTATGACTGTGATTCGTCTGCCCTCGCGAATATCTCGACGACGCACGGGTCGCGCCGGACCGGGTTCCCGTTCGCGTCTGCCTGCGGCAGGTAGAAGGAAAGCGGTATGCCCATGCCTTTCCCCTTACCGGTCGCCGGGTCGATGGGGATGTCGAACCGGCGGCCGCCTTGCCGGGTCTGCTCGTCGCGGCACAGCCACACGTGGTGCCAGCCCAGCCCCACGCCCACGAAGTACTGCTTGTACGGATCGAAGGCCTCGGGGTTTCTCAGACGCTTGGTGCTGCCGACATCGACGATCAGGTTCGATCCCGGGGCGCCGAAATTCCCGTAGAAGTCGTCGATCGAGAACGAGTACGTGCCTCGCGCCTGCAGGCCGTCGGGGTCGGTCACGCAGGCATCGGCGGCCCCTGGGCCGCAGTGGACCACGCGCGCGTAGGGGTTGAGGTTGTAGTAGCTGTCGTAGGCCGGCCAGTAGTGCAGGAACTTGTCGATGTGGTAGAGCCTGGCGTCCGCGGGGAAGCTGACGTTGGGGTCAAAGAACACGCAGTCGGCCAGCGGCTGGTTGACCGTATCCACACCCGTGCGCGGGGGGCCGCACGTGCCGGCGTTATCGGGAACGTTCGGGCACTTGCCGCAAGCGGCCTCACCGCCGGTCGCGGTCCAGGGAACGCCGCGCATCAGCGCCTGCACGCTCTCGTTGAGCAGTTTCTCCTGGGAGCAGAACGCGTTGCACGGTGACGTGTTCCGATTCGCCGGCAGGTTGCAGCTCTTGCACCCGTTGTCGAATTTTGTCTTCTGATCCGGGTCGATGGCGTACCCGATGATGAGCCGCAGGAGACACTCCTCGTAGGGCTGCCCTCCGGCGCGCGCCAGCGGCCCGCATATGGGCTTGGCCCTGCCCTCGTCGTCGCTCTTGAACGCCTCCCGGACAAAGCGCACGGTCCGCTTGAACTTCAAGCAGAATTCATTTTGTAGCTCCGCGGCGACCGGCGCGACGAGAGAGCCCGAAGGGCCGGGAGGATTCGAGCTCGGAGGAGTCGGGAAGAGGTTACAAGCGATCGTGCCGTCGAGCCACCGGCCGAACCGCGTCACGAGGTCGTTCTGCACCTCGCTGACGTACTTGAACGTGCCCAACCCCGCGTCCAGCGGGTTGTCGCTCTTCGGCGTGTATGTCCGGGTGATGCCTTCGAGGATGAACTTGTCGTAGTCGCAGCAGCCCAGCACACCGTTGACGCTGGGGCAACAGTCGCCTACGAGCGGAGAGTCGCCCGCTTTGGTCTCCGAACATCGGAGGTTAAACTGGCCTGAACCCCCATGGTCTTTGCGGTCATTGCAGACCGTTGAATACGCGAACTCGTCTTTCGCGTTCTTGGGTATCTTCGCCGCAGCGAAAAACGGGGAGGTGCCGGTGAGGGATTGCAGGGTCTGGGCGGCGGAAGGGATCAGCACGGGCGGCTTGGGGTCGGTTTCGAGGAGCAACGAGTTGAAGACCGTGGACCCTGGCTGGCCCTCGTTGTTGAAGTACAGCGGTGAATAGGCGTTCCACATACGCCAGTTCCCGTCCTTGAGGAACGTCTTCGCCCTGTCCTTGAACGTCTGGTAGTCGAGGCTGCTTCCCATGTACTGGACGGAGCCGTTGTCGACGGAGATCGCCATCGGCAGGAAGATGCTGTCGACGTAGGAGACGTCGAAATCGACGATGGGCACGCCCGTGGTGTCGTTCGTGTTGGCGTTTTTCGTTCCCGCGGCGTTCTGGGATTCGATCGTGTACTCCACCAGCTGCACGGGCGCATCGAGCGGGTAGTCGGTGTTGGCGGTGCCGATCCAGCACGGGTCGGGCTCATTCTCCTTCCCTGGGTCGGCCACGCAGATCCGCGGCGGCTGCGGGAGGGTGGGGTTGACGGAGAAATTGAGGGGATTGGTCTTGGCCGCGACCTGGTTGTAGGGCTGGGGCGCGATCAGTCCCTCGAACTTTTCCACATTGACGAGGAACACGAACATCCGTGCGGCGTCGTAGAAGCCGCCGGTCGCGCACGGCCAGCACTTGGGGACCGCGACCGTCACGGACTGGTCCTTCGGAATGCCGCCGCCTTTCGTGAACTTGTTGATGTGGATTCGCCACTGGTCCTGCAGGAGGCCGTTCACGTTCGCGGGCCGGAAGTCCTTGCAGTTGTTGCCGATGTTTGATCTCATCACCGGCCACACCGTGACGGGCGAATCGTTGTAGATCGTGATGTAGCGCTGAAACGGGTCGCCTGGGGTCAGCGCGACGCAGGCGTCGGCGCCGACTTCCCCGGTGTCCACGTCCTGAACGATGACGTCCTGGTCGGTGATTTCCTGGTCGGTAACTTCCTGGGAGCTCGTTTCCTGCGCGCCGACCGCGGCCGGCACGAAAAGGCTCAGGCCCAGCCACAGGATGGCGGGAATCAGACGGGTCGACTTCATGGGCATCCCCCTAGCCAGCGCCGCGGATCGGTACATCGGCTCGAGGCGTCCAAGCGCCTCGAGCCATCCGCCCCCGGACTATGCAAAAGTTTTCAGGTACAACCGGTTTTAAAGCACCTGAGAGCCGGTTGTCAATTGTGAACGGGCTGGAAGGGCCTCAGCGGACGCGCACGTGCTTCACGATGCGGCGGCCGCGTGACCCCGTGCCCACCCCCGTGCCCGGGCGCACGACGTAGAGAGCACCGCGCGAGTCGCCCCAGATGCTGTGGCAGGAGCGAAAGCTCGGATCGCCCCACTGGGCGAGGCGCTCGCCCTCGAGCGTCAGGACGCTCACGAGGCCGCCGTTGTGCTCGGGGATGTAGACGATGTCATTGGCGTCCACGTAGAACACCGCCGGTCCGATGAGCTTCGTCGGCCAGATGCGGAGAAGCTTGCCGTCCTGATCGAAGACCTGCACGCGGTCGTTCTCCCGGTCGCACACGAGCACGCGCCCGACGCGATCGATCCACACGCCGTGCGGGAGCATGAACTGGCCGGGCGCGCTCCCCGGCTCGCCCCAGGAACACAGGTGCGTGCCGTCGGCGGCGAACTTGTGCACGCGCGCGTTGCCGTAGCCATCCGTGACGAACATCTCTCCGGACGGCGTCAGCGCGATGTCGGTCGGCAAGTTGAAGGGGCCGCCGCCGTGGGTGACCTTCCGGTAGGCCGTCGATCCCGGCTCGCTCGGATCGACGCCGGTGTCCGAGCGGTGGCCCCTGGTCCCGATGGTCCGGAGCAGCTCGCCGTCCGGAGTGAAGTACATCATCTGCCCGTGATCGCGGTCGACGAGCCACAGGTTGTCGCGCGCGTCCACCCGGATCGTGTGGGGGAAGGCGAAGAGGCCGGCGCCCCAGGAGCGCAGATAGTTGCCGTCGCGATCGAAGACGACGACGGGATGATCGGGCGTGCGGTTGAAGCAGTACACGCGATCCTGGGAATCCACCGTGACGGCGGCCGCGGGCATCGTCCACCCGTCCGGCAGCCGGGCCCAGTCCTCGTGGACCTCGTAGGTGTACGTGCCGGTACCGACGATCGTGGTGGTCGTGCTCATGGTCTCGCCCTCTCTTCAGCGCGCGCGGTTGGCGGTGCGCGGCATTTTACGCCTTCTTCAGCGTGAGGCGAATGAGCGCGTCGGCCCGGGCCCGGCGCTCGAGGTCCCGGCAGGTGGCGATGATGTCCTCGAACTGGGCCGGCGGGATCGGCAGGCCCGGGATGGCCTCCCGGATCCGGCGCGTCTCCTCCGCGAAGTCCCACATGAACTCGCGCCCGGTGGATTGCCTGGTGTAGCTCTTGCCGTCCCTGGTGAAGATCGTGATCCGCGGGCCGAAGAGGGTCATGTGGTGCGACG
>Ga0207646_10008021_pt1 | contig 10647 bp, 9 predicted proteins | sample KBSK5502metaG_FD_184343 | JGI IMG/M metagenome (GOLD analysis project Ga0207646, IMG submission 184343) | Corn, switchgrass and miscanthus rhizosphere microbial communities from Kellogg Biological Station, Michigan, USA - KBS K5-50-2 metaG... | ecosystem: Host-associated > Plants > Roots >...
CGGCGCGGCGGGGCCATGCGAGTGCCGTGATGGCGAGCCGTCGTCGCCGCACGAAGCGCAGGGCGTGACGAGCGCGTCGCCGCCGATCGGCTGGCTGCCGCGCGACCCCCAGTGGGGGATGGGGGGTCGCGCGAGTCGCGCCCGAGCGAGGTGCGGCGTACAGGCGAGCCATCCGGCGCGAGGGTGGCCCCGCTGCGCCGACTGCAGCAGCATGGCCAAGCCCGGCGGGAATCCCTAGCATGGCGCTGCTGGAGCTCGAGGACGTCCACACCTACTACGGCGAGGCGCACATCCTGCAGGGCGTCTCCCTCGCTGTTGGCGAAGGAGAGGTTGTCAGCCTCATCGGCCGCAACGGGGCGGGCAAGACGACAACGCTGCGCTCGGTGATGGGCCTCGCGCGCCCGACGCGTGGCCGCGTGCGGCTGCGGGGCGATGATCTCACGCGGTTGCCCACGCACGAGATCGTTCGGCGCGGCATCGCGTGGATTCCGGAGGAGCGGCGCGTGCTGCCGAACCTCACCGTCCTCGAGAACCTGCGCCTCGGCATGCTCGGCGTCGGCGCGCGCGACGCGGACGCGGCGGCCCGGCTCGAGGACGTGTTCGGCCACTTCCCGCGGCTGCGCGAGCGCATCGACCATCGCGGGCGCTTTCTCTCGGGCGGCGAGCAGCAGATGGTGGCGATCGCCCGCGCCCTCGTGGCGCGGCCGGCGGTGATGCTCGTCGACGAGCCGACCGAGGGGCTGGCGCCGATGCTCGTGGAGAATCTGACGGGGATCCTGGCCGCCATCAACCGCGGCGGCACGACGATCCTGCTCGTGGAGCAAACGCTCGAGGTGGCGCTGGCGCTCTCGCACCGCGTCTACGTCATGGACCAGGGTCGGATCCAGTTCCAGGGCACGCCCGACGAGCTGCGCCGAGATCCGACGATCCAGCAACGCTTCCTGGAGGTCTAGCGCGCAACCTACTTCACGCTTCCGGCGGTGAGCCCGCCGACCAGGTGGCGCTCGATCACCGCGAAGAGCACCACGACCGGGACGATCGCCAGCACCGAGGCGGCGAAGAGATGGTTCCAGTGCTGGACGTAGGCGGTCACGTACGCCGTGATGCCCACCGTCAGCGGCTTTCGTTCCGGCGCCGTCATCAGCGTCAGCGCGACGATGTATTCGTTCCAGGCGGCGATGAACGCGAAGATCACCGCCGTCACCAGACCCGGCAGCGCAAGCGGCAGGACGACGCGGACCAGGGCGGCCAGCCGGCCGCAGCCATCGACCGCCGCCGCCTCCTCGATCTCGCGTGGAATCGACGCGAAGAACGCGCGCAAGATCCAGATCGCAAACGCGAGGTTGAACGCGGCATTGGTCAGGATGAGGGCCGCATACGTGTTGACGAGGTCGGTCTCGAAGAACTCGCGGTAGAGGCCGACCACCAGCGCAGTCGGCGAGAACATCTGGGTCACGAGCACGACGAAGAGAAAGGCCGTCCGGCCGGGAAAGCGGTGGCGCGCCGTGTAGTAGGCGGCAGGGGCGGCGGCCAGCACCACGATCGCCGTGGAGATGGTGGCCACGACCAGCGAGACGCGAAGCCAGTCCGCGAAGCCGGGATCGGCGAGCACGGCGAGGAAGTTGCCGGGGCGCCAGGCGATGGGGAACAGCCGCGGCGGTGTCGTGCGCAGCTCGCCGTCGGGCTTGAGCGCGGTCAGCAGCATCACCGCGTACGGCGCCAACATCGCGCACGCGAGCACGGCGCCCGCCGTCGTGCGCGCCGCGCGGCGCACTCACACCCTCCCGGCCACCGTCGCGTCGCCGTCGTCCCAGCGCACCGTTCTCAGGTAGGCGAGGACGGCGAGCAGGATCAGGGCGACGTTGACCACGCCGAGCGCGGCGGCCAGGCCCACGTCTCGCAGCGCGCTCTTGAAGGCGATCTTGTACATGTAGGTGACCATCGTGTCGTGGGCGAAGCCGGGGTTGCGATCGTTGAGCGTCCACACGATGGGGAACGAGTTGAAGACGTAGATGACGTTCAGCACCACGGCCACGAGCAGCGCGGGCTTCAGCAGCGGCAGGGTGAGCCGCCGATACGTCGCCCAGCGCGAGGCGCCGTCCACCCGCGCGGCCTCGTAGACCTCCCCCGGAATGCTCGCGAGCCCGGCGAGGATGACGTACGTGGTGAACGGCAGCGAGACGAAGACGCCGACTGCGATCATGGCGCCCATCACGGTGGCGTCCTCGCCCAGCCAGTCCACCGGCTGCGACAGCACGCGCAGCGAGGTCAGCAGCCCATTGAGCGCGCCGAAGTAATAGTCATAGATCCACACGAAGAGCTTGGACGTCATGATCAACGACGCCGCCCAGGGCACGATGAGCGACCAACGAACGAGCGCGCGCCCGGGGAAGTCCTCGTTCAGGAGCTGGGCGAGGGCGAGCGAGATGAGGACGGTGATGCCGACGACCGCCGCCACCCACACCGCGGTGTTCGCCAGCACGGCGGGCAGCGCCGGCTGCTCGAGGAGCCGGACGTAGTTGTCCGCGCCGACCGAGCCCTGGTAGACGCCGGTAATCGAGTACCGTCCGAGCGAGGCGCGCACGAGCGCGACCGCGGGGTAGAACACGACACCGCCGATGAGCGCCAGGCTCGGGCCGAGCCAGAGCAGCGCCTCCCAGCGGCGGCCTCTCACTTCGCGGCGACGGCGTTCTGCTGGAGCTGGTCGAGGACCTGCTTGGGGTTGCCGCCCGGCTGCACGGCGAGGCCGATGTTCTGCTGGACGTCGAGCTTCACGCGGTCCCAGGCGGGATCAGTCGTGGGCGCGAGCCGGGCGTTGGGCAGGGCGTCGAGATAGGGCTTCAACGCGCTGTTCGCGCGCATACGCTCGAGACCGGACTTGGTCACCGGCAAGAAGCCCTCGGCGGTGATCCACTTCGTGATGTTGTCGGGCTGGTAGTAGAGATCCAGGAATTTCTTCACCGCGTCGCGGTTGTCCTTCTTCTTGAACGCCATCAGGTAGTCCTCGACGCCGAGGGTGACCGGCTTCGGCAGCGTCGTCGGCATCTCGGCGACGCCGTACTTGACCTTGCCCTCCGCGTCGAGCTGCTTCGCGAGCGGGCTGAAGCCGATCACCATGCCGACCTTGCCGTCCTTGAAGAGCTGGAAGGCGCCGTCGGTGCGGTTGGTCTTGCCGGGGTTCACCTGCGTCACCCGATGACGGTTCGCGAGGTCGGCGAGGAAGCCGAGCGTGCGCACGTTGGCCTCGCTGTTGATCGCCCACGCGTCACCGGCCTTCCAGTCGCCGCCGCCGTTCCACATCCAGATCGCCCACTCGGCCTGCGCCTCTTCGGGGCCGAGCGGCAGCGCGTAGCCGATGACGCCGCCGCCGAGCGCCTGGATCTTTTTCGCTGCCTGCACGAACTCGTCCCACGTCGCCGGGGGTGCGGCGACGCCGGCCTTCGCCAGCAGGTCACGGTTATAGAAGAACGCGCGCGCGCTCGACAGGATGGGCAGGCCGTAGAGCTTGCCCTGGTACTGGCCGCCACGCGCGAAAGCCTCGAGGAAGTCGTCGCGCGTCGTGGGCGACAGCACGTCGTCGGCCGGGTAGAGCAGGCCGTCGCGGGCGTACGAGGAGAACGAGTTCAGGTTGAGCACGTCGGGCGGCTGGTTGTTCTGGATCATCGTGCTGACCTGCTGATCGATCGAGTTCCAGTCGATGATCCGCAGATCCACCTTGGGGCCGCCCTGCTTGGTGTACTGCTCGGCGAGCGCCTGCCAGAACGGCCGCGTGTGGTCCTTGCTATATTCCGCGATCACCACCGTGATCGCCGGACCGCCCGCGGCGCCACGGTCGCACGCGACCGCGAGGGCGACCACGGCGGCGACGGCGGCGAGCAGACGCAGCCACCCCGCATCTAGACCAGGCCACCCGCGGCTCGAGCCGTACTCCACGTCGTCGATACAACGGCGCAGCCCTCTCACGGTCACATCTTATCCGCCGGGGTCCTTCTGGAGAAAGCGATTCACGTCGCGCGGCGTGATGAGGTCGGGCGCCGTCCAGCCGTCGAGGTCGTACTCGGCGAGGCACTGCTCGGCGAACGCCTTGAACCGACCGGCTGCGCCGCTCGTCTGCGCCATCTGCCAGGTGAGGAAGCGGATCGTCTCCGGCGCGCCGGCGTAGTTGCGCTCGTAGAGCTCGTGCCGCCCGCCGAACTCGGTGCCGATCGCGTCCCACAAGAGCTTCATCAGCTTGGTCCGCTCGGCCGCGCTGCTGCCGTCGGAGCCGCGCAGATACTTGTCGAGATAGGCGCGCAGCTCCGGCGTCTTGAAGTCGACCGCGTGCGAGTTGAGATAGATCAGCGCGCTGCCGAGGATGCTCTCGCAAATCTCCTTCACGCGTGGCCAGGCGGTCGTCGCGAAGAGCCGGTAGGCCTGCGCGTACTCCGGGTTGGGCAGGACGGTGGCGCCCGCCCACGGCACCGCCGCCCGCGCCATCGCGTCGCTCAGGCCCCAGAAGAGATTGCGCCAGGCGATGACCTCGCCGATCGAGGCCTGGATGTGCCGCGTCTGCGCGGAGCCCACCGCCTCGGCGGCCTTGAGCATGAGGCCCGTGATGAAGTCGAGCTTCACGGCCAGCCGCGTGCAGCCGTGGATCATCGCCCGCGGAAAGAAGCCGGAGTGCTGGAAGAACGTCGCCGACTTTTCGAGATCCTCGTAGACGAGCACGTTTTCCCACGGCACGCGCGCGTGGTCGAGGACGAGGATCGCGTCGTTCTCGTCCATGCGGCTGCCGAGCGGGTAGTCGAACGGGCTGCCCATGACCTCGGCCGTCATCGCGTACGACGGACGGCAGATCAGCTTGACGCCGGGCGTGTCCATCGGGGCGATGAACACCGCGCCGAACTCCTTCGTCTTGATCGGCGTCGTGGTCGGGTGCGCGATGAAGTTGGCGTGGGTCAGCGCCGAGCCGGTGGCCACGACCTTGGCGCCGCTGACGACGAGCCCGGCGTCGGTCTCTTTCTCGACGTGCACGTACACGTCAGCCACCTCGTCGGGCGGGCGGTGGCGATCGACCGGCGGCTGGACGAGCGCGTGGTTCAAAAACAGCACGCGCTCCTGCGCCGCGCGATACCAGCGGCGCGCGTTGTCCTGATACGGAGCGTAGAAGTCGGCGTTGCCGCCGAGCGTGGCGAGGAAGGCCGCCTTGTAGTCGGGTGAGCGACCCATCCAGCCGTACGTCAGGCGCGCCCACGCCGCGACCGCGTCGCGCCCGGCCACGAGATCGTCCACGCTCGCCGGCGCGCGGAAGAAGCGGTGCGTGAAGCCGCCGGAGCCGGTATCGGTCGGGCAGGTGAGGGCCGGCTGCATCGCCGGGTTGTGCAGCGCGTCGTAGAGACGCGCGAGCATGCGCGCTGGATTGCGGAAGGCGGGATGGGTGGTCACATCTCGGACCCGCTCACCATAGATCCAGACTTCGCGGGAGTCGCGCAGGCTCTCGAGGAATTCCGCGCCGGTGAACGGCCGAATCGGAGCGGTCATATGCTCAGGGCCCCTGCCGCCCGGTGCTCACACGGAACATCGCCTCGGTGAGACCGAGCGCGCCCTTGCCGATCGTCTCGAGCATGCGGTCGGCCGTCGGCGGCATCAGCGTGGCCGTGCGCATGTCGCGGAACGCGCGCTCGGCCGGGAACACGCGGTAGGCCCCGCGACCCCCGACGGTTTGAATCACGCGCGAGGTCACGTCGAGTCCGACCTCGCTGGCGAGATATTTTGCGCGGTTGGCGAGGAGGCCGCGCTCGACGATATCCGCGCCCTCCCAGGCGTCCGCCGACTGCTCGAGCACCAGCCGCGCGGCATCGAGGCGGACGGCCAGCTCGCCGACGTGGCGCTGCACCGTCGGATCCTGCGCGACCGAGACGTTCTCGGGCTTGACCACGCGCTTGCGGAGGAAGTCGACCGCGAATGCCAGCGCCGCCTCGGCGATGCCGACGTAGACGGCGGCGTAGCCGAGCGCAAACGCCTCGATCACGCCGACCTGCACCGCGGCGCCCGGCTGGCCGAGCGCGGCGTCGGCCGGCGCCCTCACCCCGGTGAAGGTGACCGATGGGCTGTAGGTGCCGCGCATCCCCAGCGTGTCCCAGGCGCCGTCGGTCGCCATGCCCGGCGCACCGGCGGGCACCAGCGCGAGCAACAAGGCCTTGCCCATGTCCGTGCCGCCGTCGAGCGCGCACCAGACCATGTAGTACGACGCCCCGAGCGCCATCGTGCAGAAGTGCTTCACGCCGTCGATGACCCAACCGTCCGCCGTCTCGCGGATCGCCGTCTCCATCAAGAGCGTGCGCGACAGGCTCACGGCGGGCTCGCTGCCCCAGGAGCCGAACAGCTTGCCGTGTCCGACGACCTCGGGGAAATAGCGACGTCGCTGCGCCTCGGTGCCGAGCGCGTCGATGAAGCGCATGACGGTCGAGTGCATGTGCAGGGTCATCGCCGTGCTCGCGCATCCGGCGGCGAGCGTGCGGATCACGCCGACGTACGTCGGCATGTCGAGCCCGAGGCCGCCATGCGTGCGCGGGATGGTGCTGCCGAGAAACCCGGCGTGACCCAGCGCACACCAGCTGTCGACCGGGTTCGTCGCCTCGCGGTCGTAGTCGGCGGCGCGCGGCGCCAGCTCCTCCCGGGCGAGCCGCGCCGCCGACTCGAGCACGCGTGGGTCCGGAAGGGTCACGCCATCTTTCCGCCGCCGGCAGCGGACCGCCGCGCGGTGACGCAGCGGCAGGTGTCGATCTGGTGCAGCTCGATCATGTTGTCGAACGGGTCCTTCATGAAGATCTGCTGCGACTGCGGGCCCACCACGCTCTCGGCCACCCAGTACTTCACGCCGAGCCGGTCGAGCTCCTTGCGCGTGTCCTGGATGTCGGCCACGGCCAGCGCGACGTGCGGCATCGACGGGTCCTGGCCGGGCCCCTTCGCGAACTTCGACTGGCCATTGACGCCCATGAGGTGGATCTGCGCGGTGCCGCCGACGTCCATCCAGTAGCCATCGATGGTCGGGATGTGCGGCCGCCCGGGATCGTGGTCGAGGCCGAGCACCTCGCCGTAGAACGTGCGGGCCTTCGCGACGTCGTCCGCCGAGGGGCCGACGCGGATACCGTGATGATGCAGTTCGAGCACTTTAACGGCCATGGAACCCTCCTGTGAGCGTGCCCCAGATGCCCTTGGGCAGGAACAGAACGAACACCATGAAGATGCCACCGATCGCCAGCGGCCACGACTCCGTCCACACGCTGATCGCGTCCTCGAGCACGAGATACGTGGCGGCGCCCACGAACGGGCCGAAGAAGGTCCCGGCGCCGCCCAGCAGCGTCATGATCACGACCTGCCCCGAGGTCGACCAGTGGAGCGACTCGATCGGCACCACGGTCAGCCGCAGCGCGTCCAGCGCGCCGGCCAGACCGCAGAAGAGCGCGTAGAAGACGAACGAGAGATGCTTGATGCGCGCGATGTCGTAGCCGCAGGCGGTGGCGCGGTCGGCATTCTCGCGGATCGCCTGCAGCACGGCGCCGAACGGTGAGTCGAGGATGCGCTTGAGCGCCGCCACCGCGAGCCCGACGATCACCAGCGTGAAGTAGTAGAAGACGACCGAGCGATCGAGGGACAGCCGCCAGCTCCCGATGCCGATGGCCGGCACCGCGATGCCTCTCAGCCCATCGTCGCCGCCCGTCCAGTCGGCGAGGTGAAAGCCGACGAAGTACAGCAGCTGCGCGAAGGCCAGCGTGAGCATCGCGAAGTAAATCCCGCGGCGCCGCAGGCAGAAGAATCCGACGAGCGCGCCCCCCACCAGGGCGGCCGTCAGGCCGAGGCCGAGCGCCAGCCACAGCGACGTCAGCTTCAGCTTGGCGAGCGCGATGCCGGTGCCGTAGGCGCCCAGTCCCCAGTACGCGGCCGAACCAAACGAAAGCAGACCCGTGTAGCCGTAGAGGAGATTGAACCCGAGCGCGAAGAGCCCGTAGATCAGCACCTGTGAGCCGAGCGACTTGTACGGCACGACCCAGGGAAAGATCGCGAAGACGACGAAGAAGCAGAGCACGGGATGCCGCCGGACCCACGTCATTCCATCAACCCGGCTTCGCCGAGCAGGCCGCTCGGCCGGAAGAGCAGGACCAGCGCCATGAAGATGAAGACGATGATCTCGGCGAGCTTGGGCGCGAAGAAGGTCGTGAGCCCGACGATCTGGCCGATCAGCAGTCCCGAGATCACCGCGCCGAGCAGGCTCCCCATGCCACCCACCACGACCACGACGAAGGATTCGATGATGATCGTCACGCCCATCTCGGCGTAGGCGCCGCGCATCGGACCCGCCAGAATGCCGGCGAGGCCGGCCAGCGCGGTGCCGATCCCGAACACGAGAAACCAGATGCGACCTACGTCGAAGCCGAGGGCCCGCACCATCATCGGATCGCGCGACCCCGCGCGGATGACGAGACCGACATTGGTCTTCTCGAGGAAGAGCCAGAGGCCGACGAGCACCACCGCCGTGACCGCGATGACGAACAGCCGGTAGCTCGGAAAGTACGTGAAGCCCAGATTGACCGCGCCGGCGAGCGCCCGCGGCGGGTCGAGCGTGACGCCGATCTTGCCCCAGATGAGTCGCGCGATCTCGACGAGCACGAGGGACAGCCCGAACGTGAGCAGCAGCGGATCGTCGGGTGAGCGTCCGTAGAGCGGTCGGATGAGGAAGCGCTCGACGAGGAGCCCGAACGCGCCCACCAGCAACGGCGCGAGCACGAGGGCGACGAGGAAACTGCCGGTGCGCCCCATCAGCACGAAGCCGAAGTACGCGCCCAGCATGTAGAGCGCGCCGTGCGAGAAATTCACCACCGTCATGAGGCCGAAGATCAGCGACAACCCGACGGCGAGCAGGACGTAGATCCCGCCGAGCACCAGCCCCGTGAAGACCTGGGCGGCCAGGGCCGCCACCGAGATGTCGGGCACGGCCGGCTAGGCGGTGTGCCCCTTCTCGGCGCACGTGCGATCCATGTCGTCGCTGGCCGGCACGCGCGCGACGACCTCGAGCAGACCCCACTCGCCCTTCGTGTTGCCGGGCGCGCGTCCCTTCAGCATCCACATGTCCTGGAACGACTTGTTGTCGCACGCGCGCCACCACTGCTTGCCCTTGACGTGGTTGTAGGTCGGGTTCTTGCGCAGCGCGTCCGCGACCTTGTCGCCGTCCGTCGACCTGGCCAGCTCGGAGCCGCGCGCGACCTCGAGCACGGCGCTGTAGGCGTACACGCCGTAATCGCCGGGCGGAATGCCGAACTTCTTCTGAAACGCCTCGACGTACCGCTTGGCCTCGGGGATCGTATCTTGAAGTTCCCAGTAGAAGTTGATGCCGCCGTAGACGTCCTGGTAGAGCTCGGGGCCGCCCTGCTTGGCCACCGAGATCCAGTGCAGCGGCTTGGCCAGCTTCATCTGCTGGTGCATGCCGAACGACTTCACCTGCTTGAGGAAGGCGATGTCGTCGGCGCCCGGCGTCACGGCCATCAGCACGTCGGGCTTGGCGGCCTGGATCTTCGGCAGGTGGGCGGAGAACTCCGCGCTGCCGAGCGGGTAGGGCGTGGAGCCCAGGATCGTGCCGCCAAGCTTCTTGTTGGTCTCGGTGAGGACCATGTTGTTCTGCTTGCCCCACGCGTAGTCGGCGTAGACGATCCACCACTTCTTGCCCAGGTTCTTCATCACCCACGAGCCGACCACACGCGAGGTGATCGTCGGGTTCAGCGCCTCGTGGAACGTGATCGGGCTCGTGTCTGGCTTGGCGCTGATCTCGTCCGACTGACTGGTCGAGATGAAGAGCACCTTGGCCTTCTTGGTCTGCTCGTTGATCGCCATCTGCACGTGCGCGGCGAGCCCGCCGACGATGAACTGACAGTTTTCTTTCTCGATCAGCTCCTGCGTGCGCTGCGCGCCGACCTGCGGCTTGAGCTGGTCGTCGCGGATGAGCAGCTCGACCTTGCGGCTGAGAATGCCCCCCTTGGCGTTCAGCTCGTCGACGGCGAGCTCCGCGCCCTGCTTCATGTCGCCGGCGATGGCGGCGAAGGGACCGGTCAGCGGCAGGGGGAAACCGATGCGCACAGGATCTTTGCTCTGCGCGCGCAGCACCGCGGGAAAAGCGAAGGTCGCGGCGCCAACGGTGGTGGTGGTCAAGAACACGCGACGATTCATGGCCGACTCCTCCTCACGCATGACTCGGGGCTCACGCGTATTTCGGGCTCACGCGTAGCTCGGGGCGAGTGGCGCCGATGATAGGGGCGGCTCAGAGGGCTGTCAAACTGCGTGGGTGCCGGGGGGCACGCGCGTTGTCAGCTGCGGGCGCGTGGCCGCGCATCATGCGGGCGGCGCACTTGCGCGCGTTTTTCGTTCGCTGGCGCCGCTCGATCGTGATTCGCAGCGAGTCAGCGGTTCTTTACGCCGACCCCGGTCAGGAGCCAGTGGCGAGCGGATGCAAGACGCTGATGGCGTATCCGACGTCGAGGCGCTCCCCCAGCCAGCCCGGCGTCGCCGTTCGCGCGTGAATGTCGAGCGCGTCGTGCCGGGTCCTTAACGCTTCACACGGCGTGGCCGGCACTGCCGGCGTCGCCGGGACTTCAGGCAGGGGCCGCCCGTCCGGCC
>Ga0207646_10008024_pt1 | contig 10644 bp, 12 predicted proteins | sample KBSK5502metaG_FD_184343 | JGI IMG/M metagenome (GOLD analysis project Ga0207646, IMG submission 184343) | Corn, switchgrass and miscanthus rhizosphere microbial communities from Kellogg Biological Station, Michigan, USA - KBS K5-50-2 metaG... | ecosystem: Host-associated > Plants > Roots >...
GGCGGCGGCCGTCCAGGTACGCGATCGAGATCACGGCTTGAGCGGAGCGGGCTGGCCCTCCCGCGCCCGTTCCACGTTACGGAGCGAGCGGAACTCCTCGGCCACCGCGGGAAGGCGATCGAGGTAGAAGAGGACGACGCCGCATCCCATGCACGCCCACGGGTAGACGCGTTCGGCGCCGAATCCCAGGAACGAACGCTTCCATGGCTTCTGCCAGAAATAGTGGGTGTAGCCGGACTGGTGCGTTTGCGACCGCAGCATGTCGCCGCTGCAGAAGGGGCACCTTCGATGGAAGGCGGAGCTCATCGATTGTCGCGGAAGGATATCTCAGGGCAGGCCGGTCATGAGTTCCCGTTTCTCAACTCCCCGGCTTCCACCTCAACACGAGGTTCCGTGCGGCGCCCACCTCGTCGACGCGGCGGACCGGCGTCGTGTGCGGCGCCGTCTTCACGATCTGAGGCTCTTCTTCGCACTCCCTCGCAATCTCCCGCATCGCGGCGACGAAGGCATCGAGTCCCGGCTTCGACTCGGTCTCGGTCGGCTCGATCATGAGCGCGCCGTGCACGATGAGCGGGAAAGAGATCGTCGGCGGATGAAAGCCGTAGTCCATGAGACGTTTCCCGATGTCCATCGCGTGAACGCCCGACGCCGTCTGGTTCTTGTCGGAGAAGACGACCTCGTGCATGGTCGGCGCGTCGTACTTCAGATGATAGACGCCAGCGAGCCCCGCGCGGATGTAGTTCGCGTTCAGGACAGCGCCGCGCGCGACCTCGCCGATCCGGTTTCCATACGAAGAAATGTAGGCGAGCGCGCGCACGAACATGCCGAAGTTGCCGAGAAACGTCCGCAGGCGGCCGATCGATTCGGGCCGGTCGTGATCGAGGAAGAACGTGCCCTCGGCGCGGCGCTCGATGGTCGGCCTCGGAAGGAAGGGAACGAGCCTCTCGGCGACGGCTGCCGGTCCCGCGCCCGGGCCTCCCCCGCCGTGCGGCGTCGAGAAAGTCTTGTGCAGGTTCATGTGCATCACGTCGATGCCCATCGCGCCCGGCTTCGCGATCCCGACGAACGAATTGAAGTTCGCGCCGTCGCAGTAGAGGTAGCCCCCCTTCGCGTGCACGATGCGGGCGATCTCGAGGATCTGGTTCTCGAAGATCCCCAGTGTGTTAGGGACAGTCAGCATGAGCGCCGCGACGTTCTCGGTCATCGCCTCCTCGAGGACGTGCAGGTCGAGCGTCCCGCGCGCGTTCGACTTGAGCTCGCGGACCTTGTAACCGGCGAAGTGAGCGGAGGCCGGATTGGTCCCGTGCGCCGAGTCGGGGATGAGCACGGTCGTTCGCGGATTGCCCTCCTTGGCGAGCGCGGCGCGGACCATCAGGATGCCCGCGAGTTCCCCCTGCGCGCCCGCTGCGGGCTGCAGTGTCACCCGCGCGAGACCGGTCAGCTCAGCCAGGATTTTCTCGAGCCGCCACGCGAGCTCAAGCGCTCCCTGCGAGACCTCCTCGGGAGCGAGCGGGTGCGCGGCGGCGAATCCCGGCAGCCGCGCGACTTCCTCGTTGACCCGCGGGTTGTGCTTCATCGTACAGGAGCCGAGCGGATAGAGAGCCTCGTCGATCGAGAAGTTCAGCTTCGAGAGCCGCGTGAAGTGCCGGGCGACCTCGACCTCGCTGATCTCGGTCTCGCCTGCGATTTCGGCGCGGAGGAGCGCGGGTGCGATCGCGACGGTCTCCGGCACGTCCAGAGGCGGCAGCGAGTAGCCGACCTTCCCAACGCCCGAGAGCTCGAAGACGAGCGGCTCGTGCCGCGGCTCGGGATGGCGCCGGTCGCGGATCGCGGCGGCCTTCTCCTCGATCTCGACGCTCAAGACAAATCCGGGTGGGGGACCTCGTGGTCCCCCCTGCCCCCGGCCTTCAAGGCCCCGACCAGGCGGTCCATCTCTTCCCGGGTATTCATCTCGGTCGCGGCGACGAGGAAACGGTTCCCCGAGTCCGGCTCCCACCGCGAAAGCGGCACTCCCGCGAGGATGCCCCAGCGCGCGAGCCGCGAAAGGAGGGGCGCCGCCGGCTCCGGCGCCTCGACGACGAACTCGTTGAACGTCGGCGTGGAGAGGGGGATCCGCCAGCCCGGAATCTTCGCGATCTCGGCCTTCAGGTGCTCCGCCTTCGCGTGGGACTGGAGCGCGACCTCCCGCAGACCCCGCTTTCCCAGAAGCGAGCAGTGGATGTTGGAGGTGAGCGCCATCAGGCCCTGGTTCGTGCAAATGTTCGATGTCGCCCGCTCGCGCCGGATGTGCTGTTCCCGGGTCGAGAGCGTCAGGCAGAATGCACGCCGTCCTTCGGCGTCCCGAGTCTGTCCCACGAGGCGTCCCGGGATCTGACGCTCGTGCTCGGCGCGGCAGGCGAGGAAACCGAGAACCGGACCTCCCAGGTGCATCGGGACCCCGAGCGACTGCGCCTCGCCGCAGGCGATGTCGGCGCCCCGGTCCCCCGGCGGGGCGAGGAGCGCCATCGAGACGGCCTCGGCGACGACGGCGACCGACAGCGCCCCTTTCCCGTGCGCCGCGCGCGATCCGATCTGCCAATCCTCGACGACGCCGTAGAAGTTGGGGGACTGGATCGCGACCGCGAAGGTATCGTCGTCGACCGCCGCGGCGAGCGCCTTTTCGTCGGTTCGGCCGTCCATTCCGACCGGCACCTCGACCGACGTGAATCCGAGGCTCGAGAAGTAAGTCCGCACGGTCTCGCGGTACTCCGGATGGATGCCCGCCGACAGGACCGCCCGGGTCCGGCCGCGGCACAGGCGCGACGCCATCAGGAGGGCCTCGACGACGGCCGACGCGCCCTCGTAGAGCGATGCGTTCGCGACGTCGAGACCGGTCAGGAGGCAGATGTGCGTCTGGAACTCGAAGATCGACTGGAGCGTCCCCTGCGAGACCTCGGGCTGGTACGGGGTGTAGGAAGTCAGCCACTCCGCGCGGTAGAGCATCTGGTCGGCGATCGCCGAGACGTAGTGGTTGTAGATCCCGGCGCCCAGGAAGAACGCGCTCTCGCGGGCATTCGCGTTGCGAGCGGCAAGCGATCCGAGGAGACGCCGGACTTCGATCTCGGAGAGCGGCGGCGGAAGGTTCGGAGGCTGGCGGACCTCGCTGGGAATGGAGGCGAACAGATCTTCGACCGACGACACGCCGATCGCCCGGAGCATCTCCGAGCGGTCCGCGTCGGAGGTCGGGAGGAACTTCACCGCTCCTTCTCCTCCTGCTGGACGTAGCTCGCGTACTGTTCGGCCGTCATCAGCTTCCCGACCTCCTCGTCGGTCGTCAGCGTCATCTTGATCAGCCACCCGTCCCCAAACGGATCGTCATTGACGATCCCCGGCTCCGCGACGGCACCTTTGTTGACCTCCACGACCTCGCCTGAGACCGGCGTAAAGAGCTCCGAGACCGCCTTGACAGATTCGACCGTGCCGAACTCGTCGCCGGCGTTGAACACGTGCCCGACCTCCGGCAGCTCGAGGTAGACGATTTCCCCCAGCTCCTTTTGCGCGTAATCGGTGATGCCGATCGCCCCGACGTCCCCGTCGATCCGAACCCACTCGTGGCTCGGGGTGTAGTGCAGGTCTTCGGGGTTCACCGCGCCTCCTTCGGTCTCTTGTAGAACGGGGTCTCGACGACGCGGGCTTTCGTGTTGCGTCCGCGGATGTCGATCTCGAACTCGGTCCCGACGCCGGCCGCGCCGGCGGGCAGGAGAGCGAGGCCGATCGGTTTACCGAGCGTCGGCGAGTGGGTTCCCGACGTCACGACTCCTTCTCCGTACGCGGTGCGCGCGGGATAGCCGTGGCGCGCGATTCCGCGATCGACCATCTCGAAGCCGACGAGCTTGCGGGGCACGCCTTCCGCCTTCTGCCTCTCGAGCGCGTCGCGGCCCAGGAATTCCCCCTTCTTCATCTTCACGGTCCAGCCGAGGTCTGCCTCCCACGGCGTGACTGTGTCGTCGATGTCGTTGCCGTAGAGCGCCATCTTTGCTTCGAGCCGCAGCGTGTCGCGGGCGCCGAGACCGCACGGCATCGCACCGTCGGAGCGTCCCTCTTCGAGAAGCCGACGAAATATCTTCTCGGCCCGCTCGGACGCAAGGCAGATCTCGAAGCCGTCCTCCCCCGTGTAGCCGGTCCGTGAGACGAGAGTCGGCTCGCCCAGGATCGAGATCTCCCGAAATGCGTAGTAGTCGAGGTCGGACGGATCCTCCGCCGCGACCCGCGCCACAAGCGCCGCCGCGCGCGGCCCCTGCACGGCGATGAGCGCGTACCGATCCGAGGCATCCCCGACTTGCACGTTTACCCGCGCGCGCGACCTCGCCCACTCGAAGTCTTTCGGGATGTTCGCAGCGTTGACGACGAGCATCCAGGAATCCTCGGCCTTCCGATAGACGAGCAGGTCATCTACGTAAGTGCCCCGATCGGTCAGGAACGCGGAGTAGTGGCAGCGACCGTCGGAAAGGCGCGAGACGTCGTTCGGCGTGAGCCACTGGAGTGCGGCAAGCGCTCCTGTGCCGCTGAACTCGAGCTCCCCCATGTGTGAGACGTCGAAGATCCCGACCCGCTCGCGCACCGCCCGGTGCTCCTGGAGGATCCCGGAGTACTGCACGGGCATCTCCCAGCCGCCGAAGTCGATCAGCTTCGCGCCGAGCTCGCGATGGAGGTCATACAGCGACGTGCGTTTAAGCGCCGTGGCCCGAGCCGGGGCGGACATGCGCAGGAAAACTAACACAAGCCGGGAAACGGTAATCGGAAGACGGGAAGACGACGATCTCAGAGAATCTACGCAACTTTCGGGAGGCCCGCTCCGGCAGAAGGAAGGGCCGATGTGAACGCCTAGTTCCTCGGCGTCACGACTCGCGGCGGCGGACGCCTCGGCGCAGCGAGCCGTGGCGTCTCCCGTCCGACGCTCCCGCAATATCCGGGCGCGAGTCCCGCGGCCCACCGAATGGCGCCGGTCAGGTGCGCGAGGAAGAGCGGCTCGGTATAGCTCTCGCGCGTGTGACCCCCGCGGTGTAGAAAGCGCGCCCGCCGGCGAACTCCCGGCACCAGGCGATCGGGTGATCGGCTCCCATCGAGCCGCCCGAGTAGGTTCCCTCGTCGACCGTCGCCAGGACGTGGACGCTTCCCCTCGGATTTGCCCGGAAGTTTTACCACTCGTCGGTGCGCGGCCAGACTTCCGGCAGAGCGGAGGTCGCGGGATGGGCGCGGTCTTCGACGCGGACCGTCGCCGGCTGAATTTCCGGATGACCCGCGAAGTAGGTGCTGGCAAGCTCGCCGTAGAAGGGCCAGTCGTACCCGGTGTCGCTGGCGGAGTGCACGCCCACCCAGCCGCCGCCCGCCCGGATCCATCGCTCGAAGGCCGCCTGCTCTGCGTCTCCGAGGACATCTCCGGTCTTGAGCAGGAAGAGGACCGCGCGATAAGGAGCGAGGTTGGCGTCGGGAATGGAGTCGTGCCGGAAGTCGGCCGTGCGGGTGAAGACGAGGACGGCCGTTTCACCGGCTCCGACGACCCGCGGTGTGAATCGCGCCGCGGGGTCCGGTGACCCGATCACCAGGCAGCGGCCGCGAAGGCGGCCACGGGTTCATTCCTCGCCGGTTTCGGTGTCGTCCTCGTCCATCGCGCGCGAGCTCTCGTGCTCGCGCGTTTGCGTGGCGAGGATCCGCCGCGCCTCGTCGGCGTGGTCGGGCGGGACCAGAACGCGGCTCATTCCGAAGGCGCCCAGGTTCTCCGGCCACGGCGTCGTCGAAGGCCCTTCGATCTGAGCTGGGATGTCGCGCGACTGCAGGAGGCCGGCGATCAAGCTCGCCTCCTCGTCCTGCCCCACCGAAGCGACGACGACCCACTCCGCCTCGTCCTTTTTCTTCATGCTCGCCCTCCGGATTTCAATTCGACCTCGAGAGAATGATTCCCGCGGGATTCGACGCGGCCGACGACCGCGGCCATTCCCGCGCCGCGCTCGCGGCAGCGCGCGGCATAACTCCCGGCGTCGCCGGCGGGAAGCGCGACGAGGAGGCCTCCCGACGTCTGCGCGTCGCAAAGCAGGAGGAAGTCGTCGTCCGTGACGCCGGCGCCGACGGCGCACCGCGGCCGGAGGTTGCGCACGTTCACCCGCGAGCCGTCCGGCGCAATTCCCCGCGCGGCGATGCGTCGCGCCTCCGAGAGAAGAGGGACCGCCTCGACCCAGAACTGCGCCGTCGTGCCGGACGCGTCCATCATCTCGAGAGCGTGGCCGAGAAGTCCGTAGCCGGTCACGTCGGTGGCGGCGTGGATCTCGAAGCCATCCATTGCCTCGACCGCCGGCCGGTTCAACGCGGACATGACGCGGCCGGCCTCCTCGAGAGCGGCATCGGAAAGGATTCGGCGGTGGAAGAGACCGGACACGCCTTCCGCGGCAATCGAGTCCGCGCGCCCGGCGGAAACGGTCACACCGATGCCGAGCGGCTTGGTCAGGACCAGAGCGTCTCCCGGGCGCGCCCCGGAGTTCCGCGTCACCGCCGTCTCCTTTGCTGTCCCGGTGACCGCCAGACCGTAGATCGGGACGTCGTGCTCGATCGAGTGGCCGCCTCCCACGACAGCGCCAGCCTCGATGACTTTCTCCGCGCCGCCCCGGAGGATCTGCTCGAGGACTTCGTCGGGAAGCATCGCCGTGGGAAAAGCGACCAGAGCCAGGGCGAGGATCGGCCGCGCCCGCATCGCATAGACGTCGGAGAGAGCGTTGGCGGCCGCGATCTGGCCGAAGAGATACGGATCGTCGACGACCGGCGTGAAGAAGTCCACGGTCGAGACGAGCACCTGCCCGTCACCGATACGGTAGACCGCCGCGTCGTCGGCGGACGCGTTGCCGACCAGCAGGTTCGGATCCGCCGGTACAGGGAGCTTCGCGAGAAGCGCGGAAAGGTCGAACTGACCGATCTTGCAGGCTCAACCCGCGCTCGACGCGAACGTCGAGAGCGCGGGATGACCCGCTTTGCGGTACGTCACGCCGGAATTATGTCGCGGGGACAGGCCCTGCGGGTCTGCACCCGCCTCCGAATTTCGCGGGGACAGGTCCAACGGACCTGCACCCGTTTCCTTATTCACCGCGGGGACAGGCCTGCGGCCTGCACCCGCTTCCTTATTCACCGCGGGGACAGGCCTGCGGCCTGCACCCGCCTCCTGATTTCTCAGCGCGCGCGCCGCGGCTCGACGCCGCGCAGCCGCCGCGCGTTTGCCGCTCCGGCGGAGACGCCCACGCCGACGAGCGCGGTCAGGATCTCGCGGCCGTAACTCCGACCGATGGAGTACCCCGCAAGCGCCCCCGCGACGATCGCGAGCAAGGGATGATCGCGCACGGTCCGGCGCACGTCGTCCGGCAGCGCTTTCTCGAGCGAGGAGATTCGAACCAATGCCGTCGGGGCCTCGAGCGAAGGTTAATTGCGCGACTCAGTCGTCGTCGCCGCCCCGGAGCAGATATCCGAACAGGAAGCCGATACCGACGGAGATCGCGAGCGCCGTACCGGGACTTTCCTTGACGTACTTTCGGACGTCATCCCACAGGTACCCGTAATCCTTCTCGAGCTTTTTTGCCGTCGACTTCACGGTCTTGCGCACCTCGTCGCCGACGTCGTCGAAGGAGTCCCCGAGGACTTCCTTCGTCTGCTCGATCTTCTCTTCGACGAAATCGCGCGCACGGTCGAACGGGGTCTCTTTTGCCATCCGTCACCTCCGATTGAAGCCCCGGATCATATACCTGCAAAACCCTTTCCAATTGCTCTTTGGAGCGCGGCCACGAATAATCCGGACCGCATGGCGACGCTGCGATTCCTGGGAGCTTGCGGCACCGTCACCGGCTCGAAATTCCTCCTCGAAGCGGGCTCGCGCCGCATCTTGATCGACTGCGGCGTCTTCCAGGGCTCGAGCGAGCTCAAGGAGAAGAACTGGACGGCGCCGGCCTTCGACGTGCGCTCGCTCGACGCGGCGGTCCTGACCCACGCGCACATCGACCACACCGGCTATCTCCCGAGGCTCGGGAAGGCCGGCTTTTCCGGACCCGTCTACGTGACGCCTTCCACGGCGGGACTTCTCGGATACCTCCTGCCGGACGCGGCGCATCTCCACGAAGAGGACGCCCGATACGCGAACCAGAAGGGGTACTCCCGCCACGTCCCGGCGCTCCCCTTCTTCGACGCGAACGACGCCGCGGCCGCGCTCGAGCTCCTTCGTCCGATCGATTTTCACCAGCGGACCGAACTCGCGCCCGGACTCGCGTTCACGTTCCGGAGGGTGGGGCACATCCTGGGGGCGGCCTTCATCACGTTCGAGGCCGATTCGCGGCGGATCGTGTTCTCCGGCGACGTCGGGCAAAGGGACGTCCCGATCCTGAAGGACCCGGAGACGCCCGAGTCTGCCGATCACCTCCTCCTGGAATCGACCTACGGCGACCGGCTCCATCCCGAAGGATCCCCGCGCGAGGAGATCGGACGCGCGGTCGGAGAGACCGTCGCCCGGCGCGGCGTCGTCCTGATTCCCGCGTTCGCCGTGGGCCGAGCGCAGGACGTCCTGTATCACCTGGGATCGCTCCAGCGCGACGGGAGCCTTCCGACGGATCTCCCCATCTACCTGGACAGCCCCATGGCGGTCTCGGCCGCGGACCTCTACACCTCCGCTCTCTCGGAGCACGACCTCGAGACGGAGCAGCTGGAGAACCGGGGTGTGAGCCCGATCGAAGGACCGTCCGTCCACCTCATCCGCGACCGCAACGACTCGATCGCATTGAACGGACGCGGCGGTCCGATGGTGATCGTGTCCGCGTCGGGAATGCTGACCGGCGGCCGAATCCTCCATCACCTGAAGCACCGGCTGCCGGACCCGGAGACGACTCTCCTTTTCGTCGGCTTCCAGGCGGCGGGGACTCTCGGGCGTCAGATCCTGGAAGGCGCGCACGAAGTCCGGATCCACGGCGAGTTGATCCCGGTGCGGGCGGAGATCCGGGAAATCCCGGCACTGTCGGCGCACGCCGACCAGCACGGCCTGGTCGAATGGGCGGGCGCGCTGACGAGCCCTCCGCGGGCGGTTTACCTCGTCCACGGCGAGCCCGCGGCTCGAGAAGCCCTGGCGGCGCTGATCCGCTCCACCTACGGCTGGAAGGTGGTTCTCCCCGCGGAAGGAGAGGCGGTCGAGCTAGAGTGAGGTCGAGCCGTCATTGGACGGGCCGATGAACGAACCAGGCGATCGCGACGCAGGACAACCGAAGGGGCACGTGACGATGGTCGTCGAACGCGCGAAGGTCCGCGCGCCGACCGTGCCCGAGTTCCTCCTTCGCATCGCGGTCACGGTCCGTGAAGTCGTTCTGGATACTTTCCGCGGCTTCGCGGCCGACCGCGGCGCGGACCTCGCGGGCTCGCTCGCGTTCACGACGCTCTTGACGGCGATCCCGCTGCTCGCGACCTTCTCGCTCTTCCTCGCCGCGTTCTTCAAGGAGAAGAACGACCAGGTCCTGGAAATGGTCAACCGGATCCTGCCGTACCACACGGCGAAGCTGACCGAGAGCCTGCGGGAGTTCGTCGCCGAGTCCACCGCGATCTCCGGAATCGGTCTCGTGGTCCTGATCGTGGCGTCGATCCGCTTGATCTTCATCGTGGAGGCGGCGTTCAACGCCGTCTGGGGGGCGCCGAAACGACGGGCCCTGCTTCAGAGGATCGCGATCTACAGCTTCGCGCTCTTCTCGCTCGCCCTTCTCGTCGGAGCGATCGGCTCGGGCGTTGCTCTGCTCCGCCGGTTTTCGCTCCTCGAATCCGTCCTGGTCTCGCCGTTCGCCGAGAAATTCTTTCCATTCACCGCCGAGTTCGCGGTCCTGACACTCCTCTACCGCTATCTGCCCAACGCCTACGTGCGCTGGAGGTCGGCGGGCCTCTCCGGCCTCATCACGGCGGGTCTCCTCGAGCTCCTTCGGACCGTCTTCGGCAAGTACGTCGCGATGCTCTCGCGCATGAACCTGATCACCGGGTCTCTCTCGTTGATCCTGTTCGCGCTGATCTCGGTCTTCCTCGTGTGGGTGCTGATCCTGCTTGGCGTCGAGCTCGCGCACGTGTTGCAGACGAAGATCGGAAAGGGCGCGCGCCGCGGGCGCGTGCCGGCGGGGCGGGCCGAGAACGCGATCCGGATGCTCCTGACCCTGGCCGAAGGGGGCATCCATCCGCTCCGCAGGCTGTACCACGACCAGGAGGCCTCCTCCGTCGAGGCCGAAAGGATCCTCGATTGCCTCCGCGACGCCGGGATCGTCGAGGGCGACGGGGCCCGGGGATTCGCCCTCGCCGCCCCGCCGGAGAAGATCTCGATCGCACAGATCGTGGACGCAATCTCTCCCAACCTCTACACGATCACGCCGGAGGAGGGCGACCACGTCGTGCGCGTGCTGGAACCGCTGTTCGCCCGTCTCGACGCGGAGCGGCGCGCGCTGCTCGATCGGACACTCGCGGACCTGAAGGGCTAGTTCGGTCGCGCCGCGGGCGATCGCGCGGGACGGAGTGCCGCCAGGAGCGGCGGAGTCAGGAACGTGGTCGCGAAGACGGCGAGCACGACCGCCACGAAGACCGGCTCGGGAAGAGCCCCGCTCTCCTTCCCGATCTGCGCGA
>Ga0207646_10008025_pt1 | contig 10643 bp, 10 predicted proteins | sample KBSK5502metaG_FD_184343 | JGI IMG/M metagenome (GOLD analysis project Ga0207646, IMG submission 184343) | Corn, switchgrass and miscanthus rhizosphere microbial communities from Kellogg Biological Station, Michigan, USA - KBS K5-50-2 metaG... | ecosystem: Host-associated > Plants > Roots >...
CTCGACGCGGACGCAGAACGATTGTCCTGAGCGCGATCACCGGGGTCGGGCTGTCGGCCGCGATCGTCGGATACTTCCTGACGCTCGGCTGACCGCGCCCCGCGACATCACGTCAGCGTCCGCAGACGGAAGCGCTGGATCTTGCCCGTTGCGGTCTTCGGCAGATCGGCGACGAACTCGATGACCCGGGGCACCTTGTAGCCCGCCGTCCGCTGCTTCACCCAGCCGCGCAGCTCGGCGGCCAGGGCCTCGGACTCCGTCGCGCTGGCCGGCGCCTGACCGGCCTTGAGCACGACGAAGGCGTGGGCGGTCGTCAGCCCGTCGGGATCGGCAGCGCCCACCACCCCGGCTTCCAGCACCGCGGGATGCTCCACGAGGAGCGCCTCGATCTCGGCCGGCGAGACCCACTGCCCCGCCACCTTCAGCATGTCGTCCGAGCGACCGGCGAAGTAGAAGTACCCGTCGGCGTCCTGCGAGAACATGTCCCCCGTGCGCACCCACTCGCCGAGCATCGTCGCCCGCGTGCGCTCGAGCCGGTTCCAGTAATACGGAGAGAGCGTCTCGCCCTTGATCAGCAGGTGGCCGACCGTCCCGTCAGGTGTCGGGTCGCCGGCGTCGTCGACGAGGCGGGCCTCGAAGCCGGGCACGACCCGTCCGGCCGAGCCGCGGCGCACCGCGCCCGGGCGGTTGGCGATGAAATCGTGAAGCGCCTCCGTCGAGCCCACGACGTCGACGAGCTCGTGGCCGAAGCGGGCCCGCCAGGCGTCGAACACCGCGGGCGGCAAGACCTCGCCCGACGAGACGCAGAGCCGGAGCGACGAGAGGTCCCAGCGGCGCGCGGCGTCCGTCACCTCCAGCATCCGCGCGTAGAGCGTGGCCACGGCAAAGAACGCGGTCGGACGCTCGGCCGCGATGACGTCGAACGCGCGCTCCGGCGTCACGCGCTCGGCCACCAGGACGGAGGCGGCACCGACGCGCGCCGGGAAGTAGAGCGAATTGCCCAGGCCGAACGCGAAGTACATCTTCGACGCCGAGAACACCAGATCGTCGGGCGAGAGGCCGAAGATCCCGACGCCGACGAGATCGGCGGCGGCCAGGAAGTCCTTGTGGGAGTGCACGGCGGCCTTGGGGCGCCCGGTCGAGCCCGACGTGTAGCCCCAGTACGCGATGTCCTCGCGGACGGTCGGCGTGGCCTCCAGCGTCGCCGGCGCGCGCGCCATCAGCATCTCGAGCTCGCGCACGCCGACGACGGCACGCACCCAGCGGCAGCGGCCGCCCACGGTCTCCAGCGTCGGCAAGAGCGTGTCGTCGGCAATGACGACCTTGGCCCGGCTGTCGTCGAGAATGAAGGCGTAGTCATCGGGGCTCATCAGCGTGTTGAGCGGGACGGCGACGGCTCCGAGCTTGAGCGCACCCCAGAACGCGGCGGCGAAGAGTGGGCCGTCGGGCAGGACGAGGACCACCCGATTCTCGATCTCGACGCCGAGACCCGCGAGGACGTGAGCGGCGCGGCTCACCGCCTCCGCCAGCTCCCCGTAGGTCGTGACGCCGCCGGCGGCGCGGAAGACGGTGCGGGCGCCGCGGCCCTCGGCGACGTGACGATCGACGAAGAACTCGGCGGCGTTGAAGCGATCGGGCGCGATCACTCCGTCGATTCTAACGGAAAGGGCGCGCTTGACACCCCCTCGATCCGTGACCATAGTCGGCCGTTCGACCCGTCCATGCGCGCGGAGGGAGCCATGCCTCAGGACCGCCGAAGCTTTCTGAGAGCCGCCGGCGTCGCGGGCGGCGCGGCGCTCGCGGCGACCGCGCCGGTGTTCACGGCAGTGTCCGGGGAGGCGACCCCGAGCACCGGCGGGCCGGGGCCCAGCCCCGAGATGCCGAAGCACATGACCTTCGCCACCATTCGCCGCGGCGACGACCTGTCGCTCGGGATCAAGACGGACCGCGGACTCCTCGACGTCCGCCGCGCCGAGGCCGCGCTCAAGACGAAGGCCCCCACCACCATCGACGACCTGATCCATGGCCGCGCCGGGGGAGCCGCGGCGCTCGGCCGCCTCGTGGACCGGGCGGCCGCCAAGGGGCCGAACGGGCTGTACGTGTCCGAGGCGGCCGTGGAGCTCGGGCCGTGCGTGACGCACCCGGAGAAGATCATCTGCGTGGGGCTCAACTATCGCCGCCACGCCGCCGAGGTCGGGCAGCCGGTGCCGCCGGTGCCGATCCTGTTCAACAAGTACAACTCCGCGCTCGCCGGGCACCGCGCCGTCGTCAACGTGTCGCAGCAACCCGCCGAGAAGTTCGACTACGAGGTCGAGCTGGTGATCGTGATGGGCAAGACCGCGCGGAACGTCGGCCAGGCCGACGCGCTGTCACACGTGTTCGGGTACTGCACCGGCAACGACCTCACCGCGCGCGATCTGCAGGCGCGGACGAGCCAGTGGATGGTGGGCAAGAGCCTCGACGGCTTCGGGCCGATCGGCCCTTACCTCGTCACCGCCGATCAGGTGGCCGACCCCAACGGCCTCAAGATCGAGTGCCGGGTCAACGGCGAGATCCGCCAATCGTCGAACACCTCGGACATGGTCTTCAACTGCGCCAGCCTCGTCAGCTACATCTCGCGATACTTCACGCTGGTGCCCGGCGACATCATCTTCACGGGCACCCCCGAAGGCGTGATCTCCGGCTACCCCAAGGACAAGCAGGTGTGGCTCAAGCCGGGGGACAAGATCACGAGCACGATCGAGAAGCTCGGTGAGCAGGTGGTGACGCTGGCGTAGCGTTCCTCGCCTTCCTCGTCGTGGACGGGGCGCTCGCAGGAGCGATCTATGCTCTCGTCGCCCTGGCCTTCGTGGTCGTCTACAGATCCATCGCGTTCATGCACGCAGCTCATCGACGGAGGGCAGCCGCTGCCCCGACACCGGCTTGGCGACCGCGTCCTCGAGGGTCGTGGCCGGTCGCCACTCGCTCGCCGGACGCACCGAGCCGTCGGTGCCGATCTGATCGATGTTCCAGTAGATCTCGAGGTTGTTGCCGTCGGGGTCCGTGAACTCGACGGCGATCTGACACCCCGCGCGGCGGCGTCCCTCGAAGTGGATCGGCACGCCGCGCGTGCGGAGCCAGGCCCGCGCGCGGAACACCTCGTCGAGGCTGCCCACCTCGAAGGCGAAGTGGTTCAAGCTGCTGCGCTCGGTCTTCCGGGCGCCGCCGACCAGCGCCACGCCGTGATGATCGGTGTGGCAGCGCAGGAACACCATCCCGCCGGGGACCATGGTCTCGGGATAGCGATCGGAGACCTGCAGCCCCAGCGTCTCGGTGTAGAACCGCACCGACGCCTCGAGGTCGGTGACGTTGAGCACGACGTGCCCGATCTTCCGCAGGTCGAACGGGAGCACCGCATCCATCATGGCCGCCTCCTCGGTGGCGGATTCTACCGCGTCAGGGCGAGATGGGCGCGCAGGCGGCCCACGAACTCGTCGGGGCGGTCCGGCGACAATCCGAGCCAGCCGTCATCGGTGGCCAGCCACACGACGGTATCGCGATTCGTGAGAAACAGGCGATAGAAGCCCAGGCGCATGTTCCAGAAGCGCCCGAAGCGACCGAAGACGCCCTGGGAGCCGAAGACCGACATCCCGACGATCGAGCGGGATTCACGATCGACGCCGCGGATGCCTCGATAGGGGATCAGCACGGCGCCCGCACGCCGCTCGACACGGATGCCGTCGGCGGCCAGGCGATACCCGGTGGGCCCGTAGCGGGCCATGACGAAGACCATGAGCGTGAAGGGCAGGCTGAGGAACATCCAGCGGGGATCCCCGCGCTTCATGGCGCACACGATGCCGACGATCGTCAGCACGCCCACGGTGAGGACGACGGCCGCGAGGGTCGACCACCGCTCGCGCCCTCCGAGCGTCGCCGGAAAGAAATCCGACTCTAGCGCGGGCAGATCTCCAGCGCGCTGAAAAAACAGGGGATCTCGAAGGCAGCGGTGTCCGGAGCGTCGGAGCCGTGGACCGCGTTGGCTTCGATCGACGAGGCGAAGTCCCGGCGGATCGTTCCCGGGCCCGCCTTGGCGGGATCCGTGGCGCCCATGAGATCGCGCCAGCGCTGGATGGCGTTCTCGCCCTCCAGCACCATCGGCACGCACGGCCCCTGCGTCATGAAGGCACAGAGGCTCGCGTAGAACGGGCGCTCCTTGTGGACGGCGTAGAAGCGCGCCGCTTCGGCTGCTGAGAGGTGGACGAGCTTCAGGGCCAGGATCGTGAAGCCGGCGTCTTCGATCCGGTGGATGATCTGGCCGGTGGCGCCCTTGGCCACGGCATCCGGCTTGATGATGGCGAGTGTTCGCTGGACGGCCCGCGTGCTCATGCGCCGATCACCTTCACACGCTCGCCTGCGGCTCGCAATACCTCGGCCACGGTGGCTCCCATGTCGGCGGGGCTGCGGACGAGCGTCGCCCCCGCGCGCTCGAGGGCCTGCATCTTCTCCGCCGCCGTCCCCTTGCCACCCGCGATGATCGCGCCGGCGTGCCCCATCCGACGACCGGGCGGCGCCGTCTGGCCGCAGATGAACGCGACGACGGGCTTCTTGACGCTCGCGCGAATAAACTCGGCGGCGTCCTCCTCGGCGGTGCCGCCGATCTCGCCGATCATCATGATCGCCCGCGTGTCGGCGTCCTCGTTGAACAGGCGCAGCACGTCGACGAAGCTCGTGCCGTTGACGGGGTCACCGCCGATGCCCACGCAGGTCGATTGCCCGATGCCCCGGGCCGTTAGCTGGCCCACGACCTCGTAGGTCAAGGTGCCGCTGCGCGACACCACGCCGACACCGCCCGCCTTGTGGATATGGCCGGGCATGATCCCGATCTTCGCCTGATCGGGGGTGATCACGCCGGGGCAGTTCGGCCCGATCAACCGGCTGCGCGTGCCGGCCAGGAAGTGCCTCGCGCGGACCATGTCCCCGACGGGAATGCCCTCGGTGATGCACACGACCAGCAGCACGCCGGCGGCCGCGGCTTCCATGATGGCGTCGGCGGCCGCCGGGGGCGGGACGAAGATCAGCGCGCAGTCCGCGCTCTCCGCGGCCACCGCATCGGCCACGGTGTTCCACACCGGGAAGCCCTCGTGCGTCGTGCCGCCCTTGCCCGGCGTGACGCCGCCCACCACCTGCGTGCCGTACTCCTTGCAGCGCGCGGCGTGGAAGGCGCCTTCCTTGCCGGTGATCCCCTGCACCACGACGCGCGTCGCTTTGTCGACGAGGATGCTCACGCTGATCCTCTGGCCAGCGCCACGGCCTTGCGGGCGCCGTCGGCCATGTCGGCGGCATTGGTCAGATGCAGGCCGGACTCGGCCAGCATCTTGCGACCCAGCTCGACGTTCGTGCCTTCCATGCGCACGACCACGGGCAGCCGGAGACCCAGCGTCTTCACGGCGGCGATCACGCCCTCGGCCAGCCGGTCGCAGCGCAGGATGCCGCCGAAGACGTTGATGAAGACGGCCTTCACGCGCGGGTCCGAAGACAGGATGCGGAACGCGTTCTCGATCTGCTCGGGCGAGGCGCCGCCGCCGACATCGAGAAAGTTGGCGGGCTCCCCACCCGCGAGCTTGATGATGTCCATCGTCGCCATGGCCAGGCCCGCGCCGTTGACCATGCAGCCGACGTCGCCGTCGAGCTTGATGTAGTTGAGGCCGTACTTCGACGCCTCGACGTCGAGCGGATCCTCCTCGTGGGTATCGCGCAGGGCCTGGATCTCGGGGTGCCGGAAGAGCGCGCTGTCGTCGAAGTTGAGCTTGGCGTCCAGCGCCAGCACCCGGCCTTCCGTGGTCACGACCAGCGGGTTGATCTCGACGAGCGAGCAGTCTTTCGCGAGATAGAACGCGAACAGGCTCCGGATGAGCCCCACGCCCTGCTTGAGGGCATCGCCGGCGAGCCCGAGGCCGAAGGCAAGATGGCGCGCCTGGAAGTCGCCGAGACCGAGCGCCGGGTGCGCCCACTCCCGCAGGATCTTCTCGGGCGATCGCGCCGCGACCTCCTCGATCTCCATGCCTCCGGCCACGGACGCCATGACCACGTGGGTGGCGCGGGCGCGATCGAGCGTGATCGAGAGGTACAGCTCGCGCTCGACCGCCGAGGCCTCCTCCACGAGGACCGAGCGCACCGGGATGCCTTCGGGCGGCGTCTGCGGCGTCTTGAGCCGCATGCCGATGATCTGCGCGGCGGCCTGCTCCGCGCCCGCCGCATCGTCGGCGAGCTTGATCCCGCCGCCCTTGCCCCGCCCGCCCGCGTGGATCTGCGCCTTGACCACGACCTTGCCGCCGAGCCGCTCGGCGACCGCCTTCGCCGCCGTCGGCGTGTCGGCCCACTCGCCGCGGGGCACGGGCACGCCGGACGCCCGCAGCAGGGCCTTGGCCTGGTACTCGTGAACTTTCACGCTGAGCGGATCACGCGGGCGACTTGCGCTGGCCGCGGAACTTGCGGAGGAGCCAGACGATGGGGTCGAAGTTGTCGGCCATCCGCTCCTTCATGGAGATCGTGCCGTTATCGGTGATGTGGATGTGCTCGGGGCAGACCTCGCTGCAGCACTTGGTGATGTTGCAGAGCCCGATCCCCGCCTGCGTGCCGACGAACTCCGTGCGGTCGACGGTGTCGAGCGGGTGCATGTCGAGCCCGGCGATCTTGATGAAGAACCGCGGGCCCGCGAACGACTTCTTGAGGTCATGGTCGCGGATCACGTGGCAGACGTCCTGGCACAGGAAGCACTCGATGCACTTGTGGAACTCCTGGATGCGATCGATGTCCTCCTGCATCATCCGGTAGGTGCCGTCGGCCTCGGGCGGCTTGAGACGGAGGGGCGGGACCTGGCGCGCCTTCTCGTAGTTGTACGACACGTCGGTGACCAGGTCGCGGATGAGCGGGAACGTGCGAATCGGGGCCACCGAGATCGGCTCGCCTTCCGGGAACGTGTTCATGCGGGTCATGCACATGAGGCGCGGCTTGCCGTTGATCTCGGCGCTGCACGACCCGCACTTGCCGGCCTTGCAGTTCCAGCGGCACGCGAGGTCGTTGGCCTGGGTCGCCTGGATCTTGTGGATCACGTCGAGCACGACCATGCCCTCGTCGCTGTCGACGTGATACTCCTTGAAGTCCCCTCCGCGGGGATCGCCGCGGAACACCCGCATGGTGAAGGTCGGCATCACTTCCGCTCCTGTAAGAGGGCCCGCAGCTCGTCCGGCATCTGGGGAAGGGGCTCGCGGGTCAGCGTGATGGCGCCGTCCCGCAGCCGCAGCACGTTGTTGATCTTCCCCCACGTGTCGTCCGCGTACGGGTGGTCGTCGCGGGTGTGGCCGCCGCGGCTCTCCTTCCGCTCGAGCGCGGCCATCGCCGAGCATTCCGCCACGGTCAGCAGCGACCGGAGGTCGAGCGCAGTGTGCCAACCGGGGTTGTAGGTCCGTCCGCCTTCGACCCGCACCTTCTTCACGCGCTCCTTGAGCGTCGCGATCTTCTTCAGCGCTTCCTTCAGCTCGGACTCCCTGCGGATGATGCCCACCAGCTTGTGCATCGTCTCCTGCAGCTCCGCCTGGATCGCGTAGGGGTTCTCGTTGCCGCTGCCCGTGAGCGGCTCGAGGGACTCTTGCCCGATCGCGTCGAGCTGGGCGCCGTTGACGGCGAGCGGCCCGCCGAAGTCCTTGGCGTAGAGGGCAGCGTAGAGACCGGCGCGGCGTCCGAACACGACCAGATCGGAGAGCGAGTTGCCGCCGAGACGATTGCTGCCGTGCATCCCACCCGCGACCTCGCCCGCGGCGAAGAGTCCCTGGACCGTGGCCGCCGTGGAGTCCGCGTCCACCCGCACGCCGCCCATCACGTAGTGCTGGGCCGGCCCCACTTCCATCGCCTCCTTGGTGATGTCGACGTCGGCGAGCTCCTTGAACTGGTGATACATCGAGGGCAGGCGCCGGCGGATGTAGTCGGCCGGCCGTCGCGTGGCGATGTCGAGGAAGACCCCGCCGTGCGGGCTCCCCCGCCCGGCCTTGACCTCGGCGTTGATGGCGCGGGCCACCTCGTCGCGCGGCAGCAGGTCCGGGGTGCGCCGGTTGTTCTTCTTGTCCGTGTACCAGCGGTCGGCCTCGGCCTCGTTGTCCGCGGTTTCCCCTTTGAAGAACTCGGGGATGTAGTTGAACATGAAGCGCACCCCGTCCTTGTTCTTCAACGTCCCGCCGTCGCCGCGCACGCCTTCGGTCACGAGGAGACCGGCCACCGATGGTGGCCACACCATGTGGGTGGGATGGAACTGGACGAACTCCATGTCGATGAGGTCGGCGCCCGCCCAGAGCGCGAGCGAGTGACCGTCCCCCGTGTATTCCCAGGAATTCGACGTGATCTTCCACGCCTTACCGATGCCGCCGGTCGCCAGCACGATCGCCTTGGCCTTGAAGAGCACGAACTTGCCCGTGTTGCGCCAGTAGCCGAAGGCGCCGACCACGCGGCCTTGATCGTCCTTGAGCAGCCGCTCGACCTTGCACTCCATGTACACGTCGATGCCCTGGTGGATCGCGTGGTACTGGAGGGTGCGGATCATCTCGAGCCCGGTCCGGTCGCCCACGTGGGCCAGCCGGGCGTACCGGTGGCCGCCGAAGTCGCGCTGCAGGATGCGGCCGTCCTTGGTGCGATCGAACAAGGCGCCCCAGCGCTCCAGCTCCAGCACGCGCTCGGGGGCCTCCTGGGCGTGCAGCTGCGCCATCCGCCAGTTGTTGAGCATCTTGCCGCCGCGCATGGTGTCGCGGAAATGCACCTGCCAGTTGTCCTCGGGCCAGACGTTGCCGAGCGCGGCGGCGATGCCGCCCTCGGCCATCACGGTGTGGGCCTTGCCGAGGAGCGACTTGCAGACGAGCCCGACCGACACCCCCTGCGCCGCCGCCTCGATGGCCGCGCGCAGGCCGGCGCCGCCGGCGCCGATCACGAGGACGTCGTGTTCGTGGGTCTCGTACTCGTTCTTGGCCATCACAGGATCCTCAGGTCGCGGATGATGCCCATGGACACCAGGCGGATGTACACATCGGTGAGCCCCACGGCGAAGAGCGAGAGCCACGCGAAGGTCGGGTGCTGCTCGTTGAGCCGGCTGATCACGTGCCAAAGGCCGTAGCGCGTCGGCGCCTTCGAGAACATGTCGACGTGTCCGCCGCAGACGTGACGGCACGAGTGGCAGGAAAACGTGTACCCGGCGAGCAGGATCACGTTGATCCACATGACCAGCGTGCCGATCCCGATCCCGAACTGGTGGCCGCCCCCGGCGGTGGGGAACCGGAAGGCCAGGAGCGCGTCCCACGTGAGGAACACGATGAAGATCACCGCCACGTACCAGGTGTACCGGTGGAAGTTCCAGAGGAACAGCGGCAGGCGTGTCTCCCCCGTGTAGCCGGCCTTCGTGTCGCGGACCGCGCACCCCGGCGGCGCCAGCCAGAAGGAGCGGTAATAGGCCTTCCGGTAGTAGTAGCAGCTCAACCGGAAGAGCCCGGGGCCCCAGAGGATGAGGAGGGCCGGCGAGAGCACGCCGATCACGGGGAAGGTGAAGTCGGGGAATCCATCGCCGAAGGTCGCGTGCAGGCACGACTTCGAGAGGCAGGGCGAGTAGAACGGCGAGAGATACGGGGCGGCGAAGTAGTGCGCGTTCTGGAACGCGGCCCACGTCGAGTACACGATGAAGGCGCCCAGCACGACCACCACGGTGGCGGGCAGGAGCCACCAGGTGTCGGTGCGCAGGGTGGCGGCGGGGATGACCTCCCCGCGCTGGTTGCCGAGAAGTCGTTGGCTCATGCGCGGGCCCCCTAGAGCTGCAGCGTCTCGACGAGCTCGCGCACCGCCGCCGCCGACTTGTCGAAGGCGGCCTGCTCCTCGGCGGTGAGCTTGATCTCGATGATCTGCTCGACGCCGGCCCGGCCGAGCTTGACCGGCACGCCCACGTAGAGCCCCTTGGTCCCGTACTGGCCGTCGAGGTAGGCGGCACACGGCAGGATCTTCTTCTTGTCCTTCAGGATGGCCTCGACCATCTCCACCGCCGCGGCGGCCGGGGCGTAGTAGGCGCTCCCGGACTTGAGGAGGCTGACGATCTCGGCGCCGCCATTGGCCGTGCGGGTGACGAGGGCTTGGATCTTGTCCGGCGGCAGGAGATCGGTGATGGGGATGCCCGCCACCGTGGAGTAGCGTGGGAGCGGCACCATCGTGTCGCCGTGGCCACCCAGGACGAAGGCGGTGACGTTCTCGACCGACACGTGAAGCTCCTCGGCGATGAACGTCCGGAAGCGCGCGGAGTCGAGCACCCCCGCCATCCCGATGACACGCTGGGAGGGAAAGCCCGACTTCTTCCACGCGAGCTGCACCATCGCGTCGAGGGGATTGGTGACGAGGATGAGGATGGCGTTCTTCGAGCGCGCCACCACCTGCTCGACCACCGAGCCGACGATCTCCGCATTCTTGAACAGGAGATCGTCGCGCGTCATGCCCGGCTTGCGCGCGAGCCCGGCGGTGATCACGACGATGTCGGAGTCACCCGTCTCGTCGTAGGTATTACTGCCGATGAGGCGTGAGTCATAGCCGTGGACGGGTCCTGCCTGGGCGAGGTCGAGCGCCTTGCCCTGCGGGATGCCCTCGAT
>Ga0207646_10008026_pt1 | contig 10642 bp, 7 predicted proteins | sample KBSK5502metaG_FD_184343 | JGI IMG/M metagenome (GOLD analysis project Ga0207646, IMG submission 184343) | Corn, switchgrass and miscanthus rhizosphere microbial communities from Kellogg Biological Station, Michigan, USA - KBS K5-50-2 metaG... | ecosystem: Host-associated > Plants > Roots >...
CAGTGCGCTTCGTGTTGTCGGCCCCGCCGCGGTGGCCGTGTGGTCGGCTGCAGCCAGCCTCCCGGTGGGAGGGCACCGTCTGGCGAACACCGTCCGTACATTCGCCGCACTACTGCAGGGCGTGGCTCGGGGCAGTGGTGACACACCGGTCAGACGCGATGTCGTCGACGAGTCAGCGCGAGGAGTCTGCTGCGGCCACATCCAACTGCGACGGCGGTCCCCGATTAGGGGTAGCCCATCTCGTAGCTCCCCCCGAAGACGAGCCGCAGATCGGGATCGAACAGGCCGCCGACTAGAAGGGGACGTAGCGTGGTAGACTCCGCGCCAGCGTGAGGCCGTACACCATCGATCGGGAGGAGACACCATGAATCGACGCATCCTCGTGGCCGGCATAGTTCTTCTCGTCGTCGCGGCGGTGTTCGCGGGCCTTCCGGGGGGCCTGACCGCGCAGGGCAAGGTGGTCAAGATCGGCCTCTCGCTGCCGTTGACCGGCGCGGACGCCGACGGCGCCGACGCCATCATGAAGGGCGCGCAGATGGCGATCGCCGAGATCAACGCCAAGGGCGGCGTCAAGGGCTACAAGCTCGAGGCGCTGGTCTACGACAGCGCGACCCCGGCGGCCGGCCAGTACGATCCCGCCCAGGCGGCCACCAACTACAAGAAGTTCATCGCGGACAGCCTGGTGATGGCGGCGGTCGGGCCGGTCATGAGCGGCGAGGGCAAGGCGATCTCCCCGATTCTGTCCGAGGCCGACATGGCCACGATCACCCCCAGCTCGACCAACCCCGACATCACCAACCCGACGATGCAGACCCAGTACCGGCCCAAGGGCAAGGCGGTCTACTTCCGCACCGTGACCACCGACGCCTACCAGGGCCCGAACATGGCGAACTACCTCTTCCACGCGCAGAAGATGAAGACGGTTTACATCCTGGACGACGGGGGCGCCTTCGGGGTGGGCATCGCGGACAGCTTCCAGAAGCGCGCGGGCGAGCTGGGCGTGAAGATCCTCGGGCGCGATCGGCTCGATCCGAAGGAAGCCGACTACAAGACCATTCTCACCAAGATCAAGGGGCTCAACCCGGACGCCCTCTACTACGGCGGCGTCATGCAAGCCGCGGCCAAGCTCGCCCCCCAGGGCTACGAGGTGATGCCCCGCGTGATCAAGGCCGGCTCCGATGGAGTGTACGACCTTTCGTGGCCGAAGCAATCCGGCAAGGAGGCCGTCGAGGGCTGGTTCTGCTCGCAGGCCTCACCGGAGCTGGTCACCTCGCAGAAGCTCGAGGCGTGGGTGACGAAGTTCAAGAAGGACATGAAGCGCGACCCGACGAACTACGCGATCACGTCGTACAACGCGGTCCTCGTCATCGCCGACGCGGTCGACCGGACCGTCGGGGCCAACAAGGCGGTGACGCGCTCGAATCTCCGTGACGCGATCCAGGCCACGAAGCTCGGCTCGATCCAGGGCCCGATCGCGTTCGACGCCAACGGCGACATCCTGACCCGGACGGTCTCGATCTACCAGTGGCGGGAGGGCGAGATCAAGTACGTGGGGGTGGCCCCCGAGAAGTAGGCCGAGATCCTCGGCCCCGGCCGGCACCCTCCGCACGCCGGCCGGGGCCTTCTCGCCATGAGCACGCTGGACGTTCTCCTCCAGCAGGTCGTCAACGGGCTCGCGCTCGGCATGATGTACGCCCTGCTCGCGCTCGGCTTCACCATGGTCTACGGCATCATCGAGCTGATCAACTTCGCCCACTTCAGCGTCTTCATGACCGGGACCTTCGTGGGCCTCGTGGTGCTGAGCCTGATGGGGGTCACCGCGACCTCCCAGTCCCTCACCGGGCTCGCGCTGGTCGGCGTGCTGATCGCGCTCTTCCTCGTCACGATGGCGGTCACCGGCCTGCTCGGGGTCCTGATCGAGCGGGTCTGCCTGCGCTCCCTGCGCAACGTCTCGGGGACCGCGCCGATGATCACCACCATCGGGGTCGCCTTCATCCTGATCAACGCGATGCTGCTCATCTGGGGCCCGCAGGCCCAGCGCTTCCCCCAGCTCCTCCCGAACTGGCGCTGGGCCCTGGGGGGCGCCGAGGTCACCTTCAAGCAGCTCGTGCTCTTCGTGGTCGGCCTCCTCCTGATGATCGCGCTGTCGCATCTGGTGCGGCGCACCACGCTGGGCAAGGCGATGCGGGCCACCGCCCAGGACGCCGACGCGGCCCGGATGATGGGCATCGACGTCGACCGGGTGATCGTGCTGACCTTCTTCCTGGGCTCGGCCCTGGCCGGGGCGGGCAGCCTCTTCTTCGGCCTCTACTACGGCTTCACCGGCTACTACATCGGCTACACCACCGGCCTGCGCGCCTTCACCTCGGCGGTGCTCGGCGGGATCGGGAGCATTCCCGGCGCGGTCCTCGGCGGCCTCTTCATCGGCCTCACCCAATCGCTCGGAGGCCAGCTCCTCGGCGTGAAGTGGACCGACGTGATCATCTTCTCGATCCTGATCACGGTGATGGTGTTCCGCCCCAGCGGGCTCCTCGGCGCCCGGACGCCGCAGAAGACCTGACCATGGGCGCGCTCGCGGGGCGGCTCGGGGAGCGGCTGGGGCTCGCGCGCTGGCGCGCGCTCCCCATCGGCCGGCGGCGGCAGATCCTCGCCCCGGTGCTGCTCGCCATCGGCCTCGCCTTCCCCTTCATGACGTCGAACGCGGGCAACGTGGACGCCGCCGCCAACGCCTACACCTACGTGCTCCTGGCCCTGGGGCTCAACATCGTGGTGGGCTTCGCCGGGCTGCTCGATCTGGGCTACGCCGCGTTCTTCGCCATCGGCGCCTACGGCTACGGCATCGTCGCCTCCGGACAGCTCAAGCCGGAGTGGTCGAGCCTGTGGGCGCCGCTCGAATGGGCGGGGCAGGTGAGTCGCCTCGCGGTGCCCGGCCAGCCCGAGATCGTCCAGTTCCACTTCTCGTTCTGGCCCATGCTGGCGATCAGCGCGATCATCTGCGCCATCTTCGGCATGCTCTTCGGTGCGCCGACGCTCCGGCTGCGCGGCGACTACCTGGCCATCGTGACCCTGGGCTTCGGCGAGATCGTGCCGGTGGTCGCCCGCAACTGGGAGGGGCTCACCAACGGGGCGCAGGGGCTGGGCGGCATCCACACCCCGAAGCTCTTCGGCTTCGACTTCGGCTTCTCGCCCTATCCGTACTATTTCCTCGGGCTCGGGCTCGTCGCGGCGGCGGTCTGGGTCTCGATCCGGCTCCAGGAGTCCCGCCTGGGCCGCGCCTGGATGGCCATCCGCGAGGACGAGCTGGCCGCGGGCGCGATGGGGGTGAACCACGTCCACTACAAGCTGCTCGCCTTCGCGATGGGCGCGGCGGTGGGCGGGCTGGGCGGCACCTTCTACGTGGCCAAGCTGACCACCGCCACCCCGGACATGTTCACCTTCCCGGTCTCGGTGATGGTGCTGGTGATGGTGGTGCTCGGCGGGCTCGGCTCGATCCGCGGTGTGGTCCTGGCCGCGCTCTTCCTCGCCTTCCTCCAGTCGGTGATCCTCCAGGAGCTGACCGAGTACGTGCACGCGCTCGGGCGCCTGGTGGGCAGCGACTTCCTGCAGCGGGTCGAGCTGATCACCTCGCTCGAGCTGATCTTCGGGCTGATCCTGGTCGTGATGATGATCTTCCGCCGCGAGGGGTTGTGGCCGGCGGTCCGGCGGGTGTCGGCGCTCACCCTCGAGCAGCAGGCGGCGGCGCCCGCCCGCGGGGCGGCGGTGGAGCTCTCCTGGGCGCGGCCCGCCCCCGGCGCCGCCGCCGGCCGCCCGCTGCTCGAGATCGAGAGCCTGCGGAAGAGCTTCGGGGGGGTCACCGCGGCCGACGACATCACGCTCACCGTCCACGCCGGAGAGCTGGTGAGCGTCATCGGCCCGAACGGGTCCGGAAAGACCACGCTCTTCAACCTGATCACCGGGCTCATCGCTCCGGAGGCCGGCAGCATCCGCCTCGAAGGGGTCGAGATCGGGGGGCGGCCGTCCCACGAGATCGTGGCGCGCGGGGTGGCGCGGACCTTCCAGAACATTCGCCTGTTCAACAATCTGAGCGTGCTCGAGAACCTCCTGGTGGGCGAGCACACGCGCCTTCAGGCCGGGGTGCTGGGCGCGATCTTTCGGCCGCCCCGGGTGCGAGAAGAGGAGGAGCGGGCGGTGAAGAGCGCGCTGGAGGTCGTGGAGATCTTCGGCAACCGCCTGCGGCCCCGGCTCGACCACCCAGCGTACGGGCTCTCCTACGCCAACCGGCGCCGCACCGAGATCGGGCGCGCGATCATGACCCGGCCCAAGCTCCTGCTGCTGGACGAGCCGGCGGCGGGGATGAATCCGGCCGAGACGCTCGAGCTGATGGATCTGATCCGATCCCTCCGCGGGTTCGGGGTCACCGTGGTCCTGATCGAGCACAAGCTCGACGTGGTCATGGACATCTCCGACCGCGTGATCGTGCTCGACCACGGGGTGAAGATCGCGGAGGGCGCGCCGGCCCAGGTCCGTGGGGACGAGCGCGTCATCGAGGCCTACCTCGGCCGCCGGCGGCGCGCGGCATGAAGGCCCCGGGCGGGGTCCTGCTCGACTTCCGCGACGTCCATACCCACTACGGCTCGCTCCACGTGCTCAAGGGAGTGACCTACGAGATTTGCGAGGGGGAGATCGTCTCCCTCCTCGGGGGCAACGCCTCCGGCAAGTCCACCACCATGAAGACGGTGCTGGGGCTGGTGCGACCGAGCGAGGGCACGATCCGCTTCCGTGGCGAGCCGATCCACGCCCTGCGCACGAGCGAGATCGTCAAGCGCGGGATTGCCCCGGTGCCCGAGGGACGGCGCGTGTTCCCCCGCATGACCATCCTCGAGAACCTCGAGATGGGCCGCTTCACCCGGCGCACCGAGCCCGGCTGGGAGGAGGAGCTGGATCGCGTGTTCGGTCTCTTCCCGATGCTCAAGGAGCGGCGCCAGCAGCTCGCCGGCACCATGTCGGGGGGCGAGCAGCAGATGCTCGCCATCGGGCGCGCCCTGATGACGCGGCCCACGCTCCTCTGCATGGACGAGCCGTCGATGGGCCTCGCCCCGCGTCTGGTCGAGGAGGTCTTCGACATCATCCGGGCCATCAACGAGCAGGGGACCACCATCTTCGTGATCGAGCAGAACGTGAACATGGCGCTCTCGATCGCCGATCGGGGCTACGTGCTCCAGATGGGGGAAGTGGTTCTGGCCGGCTCGGCGCAGGAGCTGCTCGAGAACCCGCTCATCCAGAAGGCCTATCTCGGCGGCACATGACGCGCGGCGTGCTAGTCGAAGCCTTCCCTGAAATCGTCCCCGTCCTCGTCGCCGGAACTGCAAACTGCCACGCCTGATCCCGAGGGAGGTTAGCCATGAGCCGTGGATTGCGATCTGGTTTGTCACTGCTGCTGGTCGCCGGCCTGGTGGTCCTGACCGGACTCGAGGCCTGGGCGCAGACCCCCAAGAAGGGAGGGGTGCTGAAGGTCGCCGTGCTCGGGGACCCGCCCACGCTCGACTCCCACTGGACCACGGCGAACTTCGTCGAGATCATCACCCAGCACATCTACGAGAGCCTCTACACGCTGGACCAGAACTACCAGCCGATTCCGGTCCTGGCCGAGACGCTTCCCGCGGTGAGCGCGGACGGGCTCACGTACACGATCAAGCTGCGCCAGGGCATCCGGTTCCACAACGGAAAGGAGATGACCAGTGAGGACGTGGTCGCCTCGCTGAAGCGGTGGGGCGGGTACGCCGTCCAGGCCAAGGCCATGTGGGCCTCGGTGGAAGGCGTGCGGGCCGTCGACAGGTCCACGGTGGAGATCAAGCTCAAGGAGAAGTCGGGGATCGTCCTGATCTCCCTGGCCAACGCGAACAACTTCGCCGCCGTCTACCCGAAGGAGATCGCCGAGAAGTATCCGACGCCGGCCAAGGTCACCGAGTACATCGGCACCGGCCCCTTCAAGTTCGTCGAGTGGAAGCCGGACGTCCACATCCGGATGGTCCGCTACGACGACTACAAGCCGCGGGCCGAGCCGGCAAACGGCTACGGCGGGCGAAGGATCGCCTACGTCGACGAGATCCGGTGGATCCCGATGCCGGACGTGGCCACGCGGGTCGCCAGCCTCGAGTCGGGCGAGGTCGACTTCGCCGACGACCTCCAGGCCGTGGCCTACGACCGGATCAAGGACAACCCGAAGCTCCGGCCCCTCATCGTGCGGCCGTACGCCTGGGCCATGGCGGTCTTCAACAAGAAGGAAGGCCTCATGACCAACGTGAAGCTCCGCCAGGCGGTGCAGGCGGCCGTCGACATCGAGCCGAACATGCGGGCCGCGGTGGGGAACCCGCTCTTCTACCGGCTCGACTCCGGGCTGGCCTTCACGGAGCAGAAGGCCTGGCACTCGAAGGCCGGCGGCGACGCCTACAACCAGAGGAACAAGGACAAGGCCAAGAGGCTCCTGCAGGAGGCCGGGTACAAGGGGGAGCCCGTCCGCTTCATCACCACCAAGGAGTACGAGTGGATGTACAACGTCGCGCTCGTGACCAAGCAGCAGCTCGAAGAGGTCGGCATGACCATCGATCTCCAGGTGGTGGACTGGGCGACCCTCGTCCAGCGGCGGAACAACGAGAAGATGTACGACATCTTCACCACGGGCATGACGCTGGTGCCCGACCCGACCCAGCACCCCTACCTCCGCTGCGACTGGCCGGGCTGGACCTGCGACGAGGCCATCACCAGCCGCATGGACGCGATCCGGAAGGAGCCAGACCCGAAGAAGCGCATGGCGCTCTGGGAGGAGGTCCACCGGGTCTTCTACGAGCGGGTCCCCGTGATCCGCTACGGCGACCTGTTCGGGCTTCGCGCGATGCAGGCCTCCGTCAAGGGCTACAACGAGAAGATGGCCTTCCCGCGCTTCTACAACGTGTGGCTGGACAAGTAACCCTCGGGCATGCGCAATCGAACAAGTTATCGAGATCTTGAGGGCGACGCACGAGCTACCTCAGGCCCGCTCAGGCCGCCAACGTCTCCGAGTTCCGATCGCTCGGCTGGCGTGCATCGACAAAGCGTTCGAGTCGCGAAAGTCAGTCGCAGGAGGAGGAGCTTATGAACCGTCCAAACGTGCGCGTGTTTGTCGTTCTGGTCGCGATGGCTCTGGTGTCGCTGCCGATCGCGCTTAAAGCCCGCGCTGGCGGTATACCGGCTCCGGCCCCGCCACCCATCGGCTCGGACTGGCACAAAGCCCTCATCGCTCCGAGCTCCGACATCGTGCAAGCCCTCATCCAGATCCCGCACGATGCCAATCCGCTCGGGGTGCGAGCCGCGCATCTGCTGACCAAGGACTATGCAACGGCCTTTCAGAAGGCTTCATTCAATTCTGCCGACGGCACTCCCCTGGCCGGAATGGTGGCGCGCCATTATGATGACCGGCCGCGCCCCGGCGTTGTTCTCGTGCCAGGAGTGACGCAGACCAAAAACCTGAAGTTCATGGTGGAGGTAGCCGATCTCTTCGCGCGCAACGGATGGCATGTCCTGACGATTGACACCCGTGGCCAGGGCGATAGTCGCAGTCTGTCGCCCGCGCTGAACTCGCTGGGCTGGAAGGAAACGCAGGACGTGCTTGGCGCAGTCCGCTATCTGCGCGAGGCAGTTCACGCGACGTCGGTCGCGGTGCTGGGCTTCAGTCAGGGGGGTCGGAGCTTGGTCAAGGCCATGGCGGAGGATCAGGGGCAGGTCATCGCGGCCGGCATTGCCATCGCCGCTCCCCTAGGCCCGTACGCTCCCATAACGCCACCCGATCCTGGTCGCACGCCGAGTCGGTTCGAGAAATTCCTCGTCGAATTCCTCGGCGCGCGATCGCTGCACGAGTACTACGATCGGTCCGCTCGCACGTATGGGGTCGACCTGCCTGCGATGCAGAAGCTCTCGACAGCCGATACGTCAGTCGTGCGCGTCAAGAAGCCGCTTCTCATGCTATACGCGCTTGACGACTTCTTGCTGAGACTGGCGATCAGGGGCGGCCGCCACGACGGGGGCGCCTATAGCCTCGCATACCGGGACAGTGTAAGGGACCATCCGTACGTTCGGACCATGCTAGTGGATCAGGGCGATCACGCGGGGATGCTCTATCTGTCTGACCCTCACTGGTTTGGGCTCCTGACCTTGAACTATTTGAAGCACTGGCAGGCCAATACAGTGGAGTATGTGACGGCGGCGGCGCCGCCGCTTGACGTCCTTGCGGATGGACAACTGGATGGACGGACTGCGACGTATCGTCTTGCGGTGCGCAATCACGGACCAAGTGCAGTAGGCATCATGGATGTGCATCTGCGGATGCCATCCGATGGGCGACTGAACAGCTGTTGGGTCGGGTTCGAAGGTCTTGGACGCTGCACGACGGATGGCAGTCGCGTGAGCTGGACGGTGCCCCGGCTAGCGGGAAACAAATCCACTGCCGGCCCGTTCGTAGCCGCGATAGATGTCTCCGGTGTGAAGCCTGGCGCGTTCGAGGCGAGAGCGTGGATCACGATGGTGGATGGGAGCCAGGGCCTCGACGAGTCGATGGCCGCGGCACTGTCACAATCTGTGAAGCTGAGCAAGCCATAGGCACTGGAAAGAGCCACGTCGTGGACACTAGGAGCCCGTCTCGAGGTTGAGGCAGGATCGCGTCCCGACAAGAGAATCGGAGACAGGGGTCGCTACCTGAGGAGCGGCGGGCATTCGTGTTGGAGCAGGAGCAGGTGCGTGGGTCCGCTCAGTCTCCCCTTTCCCATGCATACGCTGCAGCGACCGTCGATTCGAACGCCGCGCCGAAGCTGAGCAATAGCGACTTGGTCTCGGTGTCCAGTTCCTTCTCGATACCGATTTCATCGAGTGGCATCCGGTTGTTGCGCACCGCGGCCATCACGCGCTTGATCTCGGCCGCTGCGTGGGCCGGCGTTTGCAGCAGGACCAGCCGCTTCATCTTCTCGGGATTGTCCGGTACGTGGCACGTGTTGCACGTGCCCTTGCGCATCGCCAGCGCCAAATCCTTGTAGGTCGTCTGAAGCTGTTCCAGGTATGGGTTGTCTGCACGGAACAGACCTACGAACAGGGCGGGCTTCGGCTGCGGCTCGCCGTTGCCGTCGACCCACATCCACTTGCCGTCGAACACGGGCGGGATACGCGAGACGGTGTTCAAGCGTGGGTCGGCGCCCTCTTGCCGTGAGAATTGCCCGACAACGATCTTCGACGTGTACGGATCGATCCACAGCGTGAGCCCGTTCGCGCGCTCGTAGCCATTCCACTTCTTCGCGTCGTGCCAGAAGGGATAGGGGTACTGTCCGGGCATCAAGTTGTTCCGAAACACGGCTTCCAGCCGCGCTCGATAGCGCGCCTCGGTCGCGTCATATTCCACACGGTAGCGGCCGTTGAACATGAACAGAGGCAGGTAGAGACCGGACAGCACCTCCCCACCGAACTGGGTGAGGGGCGTGTCCTTCAATCGCGCCCCGGGTACCGGACTCGGGCGCCCCCACAGCACGATCCGGGCGAGACTGCGCTTGAAGTATGAGTCGTTGAAGAGCGTCGAGCGGCATCGGTCCAGAGCGTGTTGATCGCCGGGGTCCGACAGCGGACATAGCGTGGCCGCTTCCTGGGCGAGCGTGGCCACGAGTCGCTCGACGCGTTGCGCGTCTTCTGCACGGGGCACGGGTTGCGCTGTGCTCGCGGGGGAGACAGCGAGAAGCACGAGCACCACGGCGACATTGGCCAGCGAAACTCTCATGACGACCCCTCAGCGCACCGGCGTCAGGTAGTTGCTGATCAAGTGTTCGCTGATCTTCCGGCCCATCCGTTCGCTGACTTCCAGGGTGTTCCTGAAATGGATACCACCCCAAATGCGCACCAAGCTTTGCTCTTCGCCCATTTGCGCGACGGTTGTGAACTGACGTTGCAGGCGCGCGTCGACGGTGTCGGTCGCGGTGACGGGCACGACCGGTCCGGTGCCGAACACCGATTCGAGCACGGCCAATGCCGCGCCACATTGGATTGCCGCCTGCGAGGGGTACTCGGGGTGCATCGGCGTCGCATTCAAGGGAGTCCAGCCGGCATCGCGTTCGGTGGCGTCGTTGCCGTCCGTGTCGCCATTGCGGATCGCGGTGAGCGGCCGCCAAAAGTTGTAATGAAACTTCGCGTCCCAGTCGGCGATGAAGGTATTCGCGATGCCCATGGTCAGGAGGGCGAACAGTCGTCCGTTGTCGGCCAGGCTCAGCTTCTTTGCCGCCGAGAGTTGGCGCGCGGCATCGTTCCAGGAGGGACCGAAGTTGGTCTGGGTCCAGAAGCGCACGGCGTCGGTCTGCTGCTGCGTCCGCTTTGAACTCTTGGTGCTCCCGAGCTCCTTGGTTTCGTTGTAGTCACGAGCGTAGACCGCGGTAGTCAATGATGGCGGCGGGCCGGGACGGAATTGGTCGGCGCTCTTCATCCCCCACGGGTTGGCCTTGGCATACTGCGGGAAGAGCGGTGGTTGTGTCGGCACCCAGACTCCGGGGGTGGTGATCGGGCGATATGTATCCGGCGCATTCGTCGCGTCGGCGGCTCGATCGGATTGGATGACCGCGGCGACTTGTTCGCCGAGCGT
>Ga0207646_10008030_pt1 | contig 10638 bp, 13 predicted proteins | sample KBSK5502metaG_FD_184343 | JGI IMG/M metagenome (GOLD analysis project Ga0207646, IMG submission 184343) | Corn, switchgrass and miscanthus rhizosphere microbial communities from Kellogg Biological Station, Michigan, USA - KBS K5-50-2 metaG... | ecosystem: Host-associated > Plants > Roots >...
CTTCGCGTGTTCCCCAACCCCAATATGATCCGGATCACGAAAGAGATCTTCGACTACCCATATGCCTACATCGTCGAGCCGGGCGGCCTGGATTTGACTGATGAAGAAGCGGCAATCCTGCGCGCGTATCTTCTGCGCGGCGGCTTCATTCATGCCGATGATTTCTGGGGCCTTCGAGAAAAAGCAAACTTCGAAAGGCAGATGCGAAAAGTTCTTCCCGAGCGAGCGATGGCGGTGTTGCCTCTAACGCATCCGATCTTTCATACATTTTTCGACATAGACGAAACGATTCAGATCCCCGGCCAGTATGCCGGTTGCTATGGCGGCCCGACATGGGAGCGACCGGATGATCGGGAGCCCCGCATCTACGGAATATCCGACGACAATGGCCGCGTGATGGTGGTTGTGACTTATAACTCGGATCTGGGAGATGCGTGGGAATCTGCAGACCTGGCCTGTTATCCCCAGAGGTATACAGGCCAGGCCTATCGTCTTGGCATGAACTTCATCATCTACGCCATGACGCACTAGGTCTATGTGGCGATTACTGCACTCCCAGTTGCGAGACGAAAGAGGCGGAATCGAACATCAGCCATATCTCTTTGACTTTCCCGCCATCGAGGCGATCGATTTCGACGAAAGGAACGGAAACTTTCTTACCTGTCTTTTTCAATTTCATGGGAGCGAAGTCTCCATCATTTGTTCCATCGAACATTCCAATGATGGCCACATAATCGCCGGCTGCCCACATCGATGAGGGTGTAATCTTCGCATCCGAAAATCCCTGCCAGAATTGCTTGTCATTCTGCGCGCTCTGAGCTTTGGTCAAATCCTTCGGCTGAGTCGTGTCGTGCAGGATGGCGTCATCCGCGATATAGCTTGCGACTGTTGCCGCACCGCGCTTGTTCCATGCCTCGAGTTGCGCTTTATCCGCGTCGAGGTTTTTCATTTCGGTTTCGTCATTTTTCGCGATGACGACTTTCGGCATGGTGGCTCCGGTCTCCATCAAAGGTCTGCCGGGCATTTGGATCAGACCCAGTTGGTTCTCCAGTGTGACACCGTCCATGGCGCCCGTTTCCTTGAGAACTTTTGGTCCCGTCGGATCGATCTCCATGGCATGGCCAAACATCAATCCCAGCTTCTTATTGGTTCCCGGTATTTCCTTACCGTCTGGACCGCGCAAAGGACCGCTATTCGTGCCCTTCAACAGATACAGACTTGCGATACGGTTTCCGTTGATGAGAATGAGCTGCCCCTCGCCGCGTCCATCCGGAAATGTCTTCATGAAATCCTGTGAAGCCGTAACGATCGCATCCGGGCCGCTGACGTTCAGCTTGCCGTAGCCTGCCTGTTGGGACGTTGCATTGTTCGCATAGCATTTCTTGAAGTCATCCCACTTCTTCTCATTGAAATCGTTCCAACAGTTCTGGTACCACTTCACAATCTCTTCCTGCGTCTTTGGCGTCGACGGGGGCGCCGGTTGTTCTTTGGCAGGAGTTCCGGGCTGTCGTGAACTGCAGGCCGGAATGAGAATCGCCAGACCCATCAAAATGCCAATCGGCAATGCCTCTAGGGACGCCAGTGCCGCTCTCGTCTTGTGTATCCGTTGTTCCATGATCTGTTCTCCGCTGTGCAAACCGCACGCTTTCTATGCTGAAGACAACCGAATGATCCATACTTTAGAAGAACAAGTCTTTCCGAGGAAAGGAAATGAACGACCTGACAACGGACGATCTGATATGGATTGAACGCGAAGCAATGCAGCATCGAAAGGATGGTAACGTTTCCGAAGCGGTTCGGTTGTATCGGCAGTTGCTGGCTAAACGACCGGACTGGGAAAACGGCGTGGGTTTCTATAATTTAGCCTCTTGCTATGAAGATCTCGGTGAGATCTTGTCCGCCCGGAGTGCCTATCTGAAGGCATTGGTGTTTGCCCCGGAAGATACTCTGATCCTGGCAGGATACGCATCGTTCCTCCTCCGGTATGGTTCCCCTGAAGAAGCTTTGGACGCCCATTTACGTCTCTTGCGAGCCAAGGTCCGGGGAGAAAATCGCAAGGACCTTGAATCCACGACCAAAGTAATCCTCGAACTCGCGGAGAAAACCGGGATTCCAGGAGCAATCGTGGAAGAATACATTCAGCCCTCCGGCAAATAAGGCAAGCGAGAACAATCTAATGGTGAGATATCGAGACCTCCGAGGCGAACGAATTCGAAATTTGCTTTTGGTAGCACTGGGTCTGTGCCTGGCCGTGTCGCCATACCGGTATCTCCAGTCCACCGGGGAGCCTGCGCCGGCGGCTGCGCCCGTCAATCTGGGGGATCTCAAACTACAGATCACGCAGTACAAGCAGTCAGGCGCATACGATCGTGACGTCGCTGCGGTGCTCGCCAGGGCCCGACAGTACGTGGAACGGCGTGCATCGATGGTTCGGATGCCGGCACTCGTTCTCGATATCGATGACACATCGCTTTCGAGCTGGCCGCGGATCCTGGCGAACGATTACGGCGGTATTACGAATGGCCCATGCAACATCCCGGCCGGGCCGTGCGGCCAGATAGCGTGGCAACAGAGCGCGCAGGCCGAAGCCATTGTTCCGACGCTCGAGCTTTTCAAGGCGGCCAGAGCGAAAGGCGTGTCGGTGTTCTTCATCACCGGACGGCGTGAGATGTTGCGGGCGGCAACGGAGACTAACCTGCGCAAAGCGGGATTCGATAGTTGGACGGCGCTGGTCCTGCGGCCTGAGGGGCCTCCGACGCCATCCGTCGTGGATTACAAAGCCTCGGAGCGCGCGAAGATCGCGGCCCAGGGATTTACGATCATTGCGAATGTCGGCGACCAGCCGAGCGATCTCGCCGGAGGATATGCGGAGCGCACCTTCCTTGTGCCCAATCCCTTCTACCGCATTCCCTGATCGTCAAATGCCATCGAATGACGTAATCGTTTGATGAGTGTGCGGCGGCTGCGGATGGTTTCCAGGCCGGAAGCACAACAGTGTCTGCATGCCAGCGCTGCGAGCCGCATCGAGCTCGCGAGTGACATCCGAGATAAAAAGGATGTCGTCGGCAGGAATACCGAACGCCTGGGCGATGCGCTCGTAACTCGACGGATCGTTCTTCGGGCCGGTCGTTGTGTCGAAGTATCCGCACAGTAAGCGGGTGAGGTCGCCGGCAGGAGTGGTGGAGAAAATCAAACGTTGAGCGAGGATGCTGCCGGAAGAAAAGATTCGAACATCGATCTTCTTCGTGTGCCAGCGTTCGAGTGCCGGTGGCACATCCTTGAAGACCTCGCCGTGGAGCTCGCCTGTTTCGTAGCCTTCACGCCAGATCTCGCCCTGGATGTTTTTCAATGCGGTTGATTTGCGATCCTGATCCATCAACCAGTGGATATATTCGACGGGAGCGGCGGACCATGCCGGAGGATTGTGGTCCTGGCGCACGTCTTCATCGTGTTCGCGATGAAGATCGGAGAGATTGGCGCGTGCTACGTACGCGGCGATGCGGCTGCGCGCAAACGGAAACAGAACGTCGTAAACGAATGAGATCGGTGTGGTCGTGCCTTCGATGTCGAGGAGAATGCCTCGTGGTGGCACGTCTATCCGGCGATGAATGCAGGGCCCAGGCAGACGTGCTCGAACCTGTCATCGACGCCGCTTTCGGTATAGCAGGGCGTCCATCCCGTCGGATCCTGAAACAGGCGGATGCAGCGAATCTGCCGGTCGGTGCAAAGATCGAACCAGTGCAGTGTGCCTTTCGGTACGCGGATCAGATCGCCGGGTTCGACTTCGATTGCAACAACAGGTGAGTCCTTCGGGTGCACATGGAACACACCGCGGCCCTGAACGACGAAGCGGACCTCATCCTCATCGTGCCAGTGTTCGCGGCTGAACTTGGCGAGCATCGCGTCGAGTCCGGGAGTCTGGGGATTGACGTTGATGACGTCGGCGGTGACATATCCTCCACGTGATTTCAGTTTATCGATCTCGCGCGAATATGCATGGAGGATGTCGTCCTGCGAAGCCTCCGCGGTCAATGGCTGCGAGGGTTCCCAGACATCGTAGTCGATGCCGATTTTTGCCAGGTAGTCGCCGACCGCGGCCTGTCCCGTGATCGTTCGATTTTCTTCAGGAATACGAAGTACGGCCATAAATCCCCCTAGTATTGTGGCTCCATCATCTGCCGCCGGCCGATGGATTCCAACAAGAATTCCAAAATTTCAACATGACGGGTGGCTTCAGCCAAATCTTTTCCCCAGGTGTACATGCCATGACGGCGGATAAGGAATCCGTGAATGCCGGGGTTCTCCTGTAGCATCTGTTTCGCTTCCGCGGCCAGGGCCTTCATGTCCTGGCTGTTCTCCAAAATAGGCAGCCATTCCCGATGTTCGTGTGTCGTGACACCATCGAGTCCCTTCAACATCTCGTAACCCTCGATGAAGAAACCAGCGTGGCCGATATGGTAATCCGAAAGCACTGTGCTCCACACCGAATGCGTGTGAAGAACGGCTCCCGCTCCCAGTGTGCCGGCAATCGCGACGTGGAGCAGCGTTTCGGCAGATGGCTTTCCTTCAGCGGTGTTCACAACGCGGCCTTCGCCGTCCACTTCGAGAATCTGCTCAGGCCGAAGCCGGCCTTTATCGACCGAACTGGCAGTGATCGCGAGCCGAAGAGGCTCACGCTCCACGACTGCGCTGAAATTTCCGCTGGTGCCCAGGACCCAGCCGCGGCGATGAAAATCGCTGCCGAGACTCACAAGATATTCGGTAATCGCCGATGGTGTCATGGATCGAATTATAATAGCGCATCGTTGGGGGACCGGCCGGCAGTAAAGAGGCCGAAGGCGTACCGAAGCGATCCGGCCGGTGGGCCCGACGATTAAGAATATGACCACGGAAAAGATGAGAGGCCGCGGGGCCGCGAGCAATCCGGCAAATCGGTTCGAAAAGCTGGCGTACCAGACCTCGGATTGGGACGAGCCTCCTGATCTGGAAGACCCTTCACGGCAGACCGTACTGCTGAAAGACGACACGCGAAGCATCATTAATTACAACGACAGCCCGGATGTGGGTTTTTCCGCGAGCATCAATCCGTATCGGGGTTGCGAACATGGCTGCGTCTACTGCTTTGCGCGGCCGAATCACGAATATCTTGGATTCTCCGCGGGCCTGGATTTCGAAACAAAAATCCTTGTGAAGCAAAACGCGCCAGAGTTGCTTCGCCGGGAACTGCTGTCGCCGAAGTGGGAGCCGCAGGTCATCGCGATAAGCGGAGTCACCGATGCGTATCAACCCGTCGAGCGGCGGCTGCAACTCACGCGACGCTGTCTCGAAGTGCTGGTCGAATTTCAAAATCCGATCGTCATCATTACCAAGAATGAGCTGGTCACTCGCGACATCGACTTGCTGTCAAAGCTCGCTCGGTTCGACGCTGCGTTGATCTTTGTGTCTGTAACTTCGCTCGACGGCGAACTGGCGCGAGAACTGGAGCCGCGCGCATCGCAGCCGGCGCGCCGGCTGGCGGCGATTGAAGAGCTGGCGAAAGCCGGAATTCCTGTCGGCGCGTTGGTCGCCCCCGTGATTCCCGGACTGACGGACCATGAGATGCCGGCGATCGTTTCCGCCGTTGCAAAAGCCGGAGCCGTTGCGGCCGGCTACGTCCCGTTGAGGCTTCCCTATGGAGTCGCACCTCTCTTCGAGGAGTGGCTGACGCTCCATCGGCCGCTTCAAAAAGAAAAAATCCTGAACCGCATTCGCGATATCCGGGGTGGCCGATTGAACGACCCGAATTTCACGACCCGCATGCAGGGCAGTGGCCCATATGCGGAGCATATCTCCGAATTATTTGAGATTTCATGCCGAAAGGCAGGCCTGAATCCGAGCCGGCCAAAGCTTTCCGCCAACGCCTTCCGGCGGCCCGCCCCGGCGCAAATGTCGTTATTCTGACTCAGGATGTCGATTTTTCCCGGGCTGGGTACTCGACTACTCTTTTCCCCCGCCCCCTAAACCCCTCGACCAGAACGCGGTTTGGCCGGGATCCCTTTGGAAGGCGATATGCGGCAGGAACTAACGGGGCTTCATGATTTCTGGTCGAATTGTACCTTCTGCACTACTTCTTTTCTTTTTCGCATGTGGTACTGCCGTTCTGTGCCGCGATGCGACGAGGGAAACATCGGCCATTGCAGCCCTACAAGGGACGACGACAAAAGTTCCACTACGTTCGACGGAGCGGCTGCCCGACGCAGCCGGTGAAGCCAAGGTCGAACGTAAGGGCGGTACGACGGAAGTCGAGGTTCATCTCGATGCCATGAAGCCTGCGTCGTTGTTTGGTGGCGACTACAACACGTACGTGCTCTGGGTCGTACCGCCCGGGGGGCGAGCGGAGAATCTGGGCGAACTGCAGTTGGACGGCGAACGAGCGATGCTCGCCGCTTCGACCGACGCAACGTCCTTTGCGCTTCTCGTCACAGCGGAGCCTCACTTCCTCGTCAGCGCGCCGAGTGCTTTTGTGGTTTTGGAAAACAGACCGGCTCGGCAGGCCCGTGGGATTCGTTATCAGCTTCTCGAGGGCGTTTACAACTTCGAACGATCCAGCCTTGATGACGTGAAGTCTGCCACAGGCAGGGTCCATACCGAAGTGAAGCAGGCATTCACCGCGGTGAGGCTCGCCCAGCGCGCAGGCGCTGCCCATTTCGCGCCCGAGGAATTGAACGAGGCTCAACGCGCGCTCGATGAGACTTTCGATTTGTGGCGGCGCAGAGTGGATCGAATGGAAATCGCTGCGCAGGCGCACGAGACTATACGCCTCGCGCTTGCTGCGCAGCGCCTCGCAGAGGATCGCGCCTTCCTGGGCGCTCGAGTCCAGATGGAAGGTTCGGGAGGAGGAAACGGCGAGGCCGGAGGGCGCAATCCTCGAGGTCAACAGTGATTCTGAAAGGGGAGACTGAAATGTTTAGAACTAGTCGATTTTTCATAGTGGCCTTCACGTTGGTCTTACTTGTGAGCTGGTTCGGCCTGAGCGCAGTCAGCGCGAAGGAATCGGCAGATGATGAGCGAGAGCGGGCCCAGAACGCTGCATCAGTGATGTCGGAAATCATGCAGATCCCGGAGGGCGGAGTTCCAAACGAGCTCATGGCACACGCGGAAGCAATCGCCGTCATTCCTCACGTCGTCAAAGGCGCATTTGGCCTGGGTGGGGAGTATGGCAAGGGACTCGTATCGCATCGTATGGATAACGGCAGGTGGAGCGCCCCTTCGTTTATAAAAATCGGCGGTGGCAGCTTCGGACTGCAGCTCGGAGTGCAAGCGACGGATCTCGTTCTCGTATTCACCAATCGAGACGGCTTCAAGGGCCTGCTCGATGGCAAGGTGAAACTGGGTGTGGATGCGGCTGTCGCTGCGGGACCGGTGGGACGCGATGCATCGGCTTCGACTGACGTGCTCCTGAAATCCCCGGTGCTGGCGTACTCGAGATCGAAAGGTTTGTTTGCTGGAATTTCGCTGGACGGCGCCGTCGTGACGATCGATGACTCGGCAAATAAGAAAACGTACGGCAAAGAAGTCAGCGCTGAAGACATCCTGTATCACAGCAAAGTCGCCGTGAACGATGTCGTTGCGCCGTTCGTGCGCACGCTGGAGAAGTATTCGCCTGCCCGAAAGCGGGTTACTGAATAATTTGGGGAGGTAGTTCGATGAAGAAGTTAATCATCCTTTCTTTCGTCTGCACTTTTTCGGTGTTGATGCTTGCCGGGTGCCAGCGCGATGAGGGCGTTCAAGCCGGTAACGATCAAGGGAACACCGGGACGTATCAACCACGTCCGGCACCCGCACCGAAAGGTGAGGTCCAGCAGGGTCAAGAGATGGCCGGAGAGCTTCAAAAGATCGATATGGCCGCGAAGACCATTTCGATCCGTGTCGACAATGGCATGGAGCAGACGTTCAAATTTGATGACACCACGATGGTGACGGGTCTCGAAGGCCAGGCGCAATCCAATGCGCCGTCCAAGTCCGGCAAGACGGCGAATGCGATGATTCGCAACCTCGTCGGCAAAGAAGGTTCGGAAGTCCGTGTTCAATGGCGTGACGAAAACGGCGCCAAGATGGCGACGCACGTCGACGTGACCCAGGTCAGCACCGCGAAGAACAAAAGCCGCGCGGGGAAAGGAAAGACTAAGGGAACGTACTAAAGACCGGGACCCAAATGCCAATGGGCCAAATGCCAAATGTCAAATGCCATATCGATCCGGTTTTCCATATGACATTTGGCATTTGGCCCATTGACCCATTGACATTTGGGTTTTATTCCACCGTGCTCGTCGCCTGAGTAAACCCGTTTTTAGCGTGTTTCAGAATCCAACGGATCACGCGGCCGTTGTTGTAGACATAACTCACGATGTGGTTCAGGGTCGAGAAGCAGTGCAGCTCGCATTCTTTCTTCATGTCGGTGAGCTGGTGTTTGTCGAATTTCGGTTTGCCGACAACGCCCCAATCGTGAGTCGCGGAATACATCGGGAAGCAGGGAGCCAGCGTTCCGTCGGTTCGAATGATTAATGTGTTCCGGCCTGCGCGGCAGCCCCATGGTTCGATGTCGCCACGCATGAATTCCTTCATCTGCAGCAGGCGCTTCTTCTGATTGACGATTTTGTAGCCCTGCTTGTGTTTCTCGACAATCCAATCGATCAGCTCATCGACCTTCGGATAATCGGTGGGAGTCAGGAATGTGCTGTTCTCATTGAGATGCTTGAAATGCGGCGCATCGATGATCGGCGATTCGACAATGTGGTAATCGATGCCGATATCGTAATCATGGGCGAGTTCGGTGAGTGCCCGCACATCGTCCAGGTTCGTGCGGCAGATGCATACGTTGAAGAATACGGAGACGCAGTATTTCTTCATGTTCTTGATGAGATATTCGAAGTACGGGCGAATAGGCGTCAACGCCTTCGCAAGTCCCGGTTTCTCATCGAGGCAGTCCACGGCCAGGTTCACTGTACCGAGCCCCGCATCGCCAAGTCGATCGACCACCTCGGGCTTCATCAACCGGCCATTGGTCGGCAGATACACAATGAAGTCCTTTTTCGCTGCGTAGTAGACGATCTTGTGAATGAACTTCGGCCGCAGCAGCGGCTCACCACCCATCAACGCAAGCAGCCGGTTGCCGAGTGAGTGCAGCCAATCAATCGATTGCCTGGCCACAGGCTCTGTCATGCCCTTCACGCTGTTGTCATACGACCAGCAGTAATGGCAATCGAGATTGCATTTCCATTCGCTGAACAGATATGCGATCAGCGGTTGAAGCTCGCCCGGCATGAGCCGATGCTTGAAATAGGGTGCTCCCAGACCCTTCCAGGTCCGCCAGGCTTTGAAGTTGTGATACGTGCGATCTTTCGGCCAACGCGGGTATGTGTACTGCGGATAAATCGGTTCCGGCAGACCCTCTTCAACCGCCAGTGCTGACTGCGATCGATTCCGCATCTCGGAAGAATTCACCAAGAGGTCGCGAAGTTTCACATCAAGACGAAAATCTGGCGCAGCTGTCTTCTCGGGTTCGTTAGTGATCACTGGTCCTCCTCTACGCGAAGCGAGCGACCAAGTTTAGCGTAGATATCCTGACACGTTCCAGCACTTCCGAGAAAACGCACAAATCACTTTCGGCTGTTGTCGGATAGATACCGACAGCTTCGCGAAGTCGCTTCACGTCAGTTTGACCTGTTCCAGTCCTTCAGGGGCCATATAGAGCGCCTCGAGTTTGCCGGTGAGGTACTGGTAGGCATCGTCAACAGAATCGGTCTTATAAAATATCTCGAGGTCTTTCTGACTGACGGTGCCCCATCGGACCATCGCATCGAAGTTGATGACTTCATCCCAGTATTCATTTCCGAAGAGCACAACCGGCATCACCTTTCGCGGCTTGGCTGTTTGAATCAGCGTGAGGACTTCGAAGAACTCATCCAGGGTACCGAAGCCTCCGGGAAAGATGACAAGCGCCTTCGCAAGGTAGACAAACCAGAACTTCCGCATGAAAAAGTAATGGAAGTTGAAGAGCAGCTCTCGCGGGACATAGCTGTTTGCGCATTCCTCGTGCTCCAGCTGAATATTGAACCCGATGGTTTTCCCGCCGGCGAGCGCTGCGCCGCGATTCGCGGCCTCCATTATTCCTCCCGAACCTCCCGAACAAACGATGAAGTCACGATTGCCCGTCAGCGATTTGGACCACTCGGTCAGTCGCCGCGACAGTTCGGCCGCATCCTCGTAGTAGCGGGCCAGCTTGGGAACGGAGCGTGCCGAACCGAAGAATACGATCGTGTCCCGGACCTGAGCGCGGCGAAGCCTTTCCGCCGGCTCCAGATATTCCGCAATGATTCGGATGATTCTCGCCGGTGGGCTTTTCAGGAACTCGGTGTTCAGAAACGACAGCGGTGGGTTCAGGGGCTCGTTTTTGTCGGGCATATTGTCTTTAACATACATCCCGCTGTCCTGCGGCAGCTTTGAATTTCTTGTTATACTTTCGCCGGAGGGTTTGAATGTCGAAGGCAAAGCCGTATCTCCGGCTGACTCAGCCGCTCGTTCGCGACAGGGCGATGGGTGGCGCCCTGCGTCCGGCCACATGGGATGAAGCCCTGGACCGGGCGGCCCGAGGCCTTA
>Ga0207646_10008031_pt1 | contig 10638 bp, 10 predicted proteins | sample KBSK5502metaG_FD_184343 | JGI IMG/M metagenome (GOLD analysis project Ga0207646, IMG submission 184343) | Corn, switchgrass and miscanthus rhizosphere microbial communities from Kellogg Biological Station, Michigan, USA - KBS K5-50-2 metaG... | ecosystem: Host-associated > Plants > Roots >...
TCTGGCTCTTGAAGAGCAGCGAGCCCAGGAGCATGGCGGCGACCATGGTCACTGCGTAGGTCTCGAAGAGGTCCGCGGCCATGCCCGCGCAGTCGCCCACGTTGTCGCCCACGTTGTCGGCGATCACGGCCGGGTTGCGGGGGTCGTCCTCCGGGATCCCGGCCTCCACCTTGCCCACCAGGTCGGCGCCCACGTCGGCGGCCTTGGTGTAGATGCCGCCCCCCAGGCGGGCGAAGACCGACACCAGCGAGGCGCCGAAGCCGAGGCCCACCAGCGCGTCCAGGTTGTGCGTGAAGTAGTAGGCCAGCGAGACCCCCAGTAGGCCCAGGCCGACGACCATGAAGCCGGTCACGGCGCCGCCCCGGAACGCGATCGACATCGCCCGGTTGAGGCCGCCCCTGGCGGCTTCCGCGGTGCGCAGGTTGGTGCGCACGGAGACGTTCATGCCCACATAGCCGGCCGCCGCCGAGAGGGTCGCGCCGACCACGTACAGGGCCGCCGTCACCCAGTTGATGGCGACACCGAGGATCACGGCGATGAGCACGCCGATGATCGCGATCACGATGTACTGCCGGTTGAGGTACGCGGACGCGCCCTCCTGGATGGCCGCGGCGATCTCGATCATCCGCTGGTTGCCGCGCGGCTGGCGCAGCACCAGCGCGGTCAAGGAGGCCGCGAAAACCACCGCCACGGCGCCGCCGCCGATGGCGTACAGGACGACGTTATCCATGTGCTCTCTCCATCAGGTTGGTGTCGGCGACGCGCCCGTCAGCACCGGAGGGGTGACCAGTTGCCGGTCGTAATCGTCGATCGGGACGCTGGAGATGACGTAGACCCGGCCGTCGCCCGTTTTGGCGGCGTAGTAACCGGACCTGTCGAAGTTCTCCTTGCCGACCGTAAGGGTATATGAGGCGCCGGAGTTGACGCGGCACGTCACGGCCAGCCGGGGGCTGTCCAGCCCGTAGGCAGCGGGCGCGTCGGGGTGGTCGATGCGGTTCTTGGGCACGATCGAGTGCAGGTCCTCGGCCAGCGTGCGGGCGCTGTCCTGGTCCGCGGGCGCCCGCAGCGGCTTCACCACCACCCACAGCTCGCGGATCGACGGCCGCGTGACCTCGACCTGTTTGCCGTCGTGGCCGGTGACCAGGACGTCGATCGCGTTCGTGACGTCGCAGGGAAACAGCGGCTGCGCTTCCGGCACGGGCTGGGGCCGGTTCACCCAGGCGTACACGGCGATGCCGGCGAGCACGGCCGCCAGCAGCACCAGGCCTTTCCAGCTGACCAGGCGCAGGCTCGGCCCTCGTTACTCCGGGACGAACGACGAGCGTCGCCGGCTCCAGACCACGGCGCCGATCAGCAGCACCAGCAGGGGCACCGCGAGCAGCGTTACGGCCGAGATCACCATCACGTCGAAGGTGGTCAGGAAGAGCGGGAGCGCGGTCTGGGCCTTGGCCGGCAGCTTGATCAGCTCGTCGTTGCCGGCCAGCCAGTCGAAGGACCCGAGGAGCAGCTGCACGTTGTAGCCGGGCGCGTTCGGCGGCAGGGTGCGGTTCTCGGCGAAGGCGGAGGTGCCGACCAGCACCACACGCATCTTCTGGTCGCCCGAGACCTTCTCCAGGGTCGTCATCAGCGTGTACGGGCCGGCCTTGTCGCCCGGTTTGCGGCCCAGATCGTCACGCGGGTTGACGATCTGGTAGGAGGCGCTGGAGGTGGAGGCGATCCGGGTCACCAGGACCGCGGTGGCGCCCTCGCCGGAGATCGAGGTCGGCTGCGGGAAGAAGGTGTAGCGGTTGCTGAGCTCGGCCGTGATCGGCGAGCTGCCGTACTGGGAGACCAGCGGCGTGGTCTGGTCGCTGCTGGAGGTGAGCGCGGGGTCGGTCTCCAGCACCAGGCCGCCGTCGAAGGCTGCCTGGTAGGGCTGCAGCAGAGAGTTGGCGGACTGCAGGATCGGCTTGTCGAGCCAGGGGTCGACGGCCAGGATCAGGCGACCGCCCTTGTCGAGGTAGGCCTGGATGGCCTTGACGGCCGCGTCGGGGATCGGCTGTTGGAGGCCGACGATCGCCACCACGTCGCAGTCCACGGACACGCTCGTGGTCTGGGTGAGCACCAGGTCGCGGGTCTTGAAATTGTCGGTCGTGAGCTGCCCGGCGGCGTCGGCGTACCCATAGAGCTGGGTCTCCTTGAGGTCGCGCTGGCCCTCGCCGGACGCCCAGCAGACCAGCGGTGTGCGGGTGGCTTCCAGCTTGAGGATGGCCCCGGTCAGGTCCGCCTCGCCCTGGGAGCCCAGCGGCAGCACGATCGCCGGCTTGCTCTTGTACTGGACCGCCAGGCTGCCGTCGATCGTGACCCCCAGGCGGTTGGCCAGCTCCTGGTTGGTGTCGGGGTCCAGGAACGCCACCTTCACGTGGGGCGAGGCCTTCTGGTACTCGGCCAGCAGCGCGGCATCGTCCCGCCGCTCGGAGCCCTGGGAGCCCGGGCGGAAGAAGCCGGTGACCTTGACTTCGGAGTCGAGCTGCTGGAGCACCGCCAGCGACTTCGGCGAGAGGCTGTACAGCTGGCCGCCGGTGACGTCGAGCGACTGCACGCTCTGGGCCGCCACCACGTTGGCCATGACCAGGATCCCGATCACGACCGCGCTCACGACCAGGGACAGGGTTCCGAAGCGGACCTGCCGGCTGCGGGCCATCTCGACCACCGCGCTGGGCGAGAGCAGCCCATAGCAGATGACCAGCGCCACCCCAGCGATCAAGGCGTAGGAGGCCGCGCTGGTCATCTCCTGGTTGGCGAGGAAAAGGCCGAGAGCGCTGAAGAGCAGGACGACGCCCGCCACCAGGCAGGCGACCGCGAGCTTGCGATCGAGCTTGCCCATCACCGCCAGCGCCTCGACTCCAGGACGCGCACGGTGAGGAACAGCGCGCCCAGGGTGAGGGTCACGAAGTAGACGAGGTCACGAAGCACCAGCCGGCCCTGGTTGAAGCTGGCGAAGTGGTCGTAGGCGCCCACGTACAGGGCGATGTCGGAAAGCGGCGACGGCAGGAAGCTGCCCAGCCCGAGCAGGAAGACGATGGTCAGCGTCACGACCAAAGCCACGAAGGCGGCCAGGATCTGGTTCTGGGTGAGGCTGGAGCAGAGCAGGCCTATCGCCAGCAGCGCCGCGGCCTCCAGGAGCACGCCCAGGTAGCCGCTCAGAGTCGGCCCCAGGTCCAGGTTGCCGATGGAGAGCGAGAGCCCGCCCACGGTGATGACCTGGTGGGTCGGCTCGTAATAGATGATCACGGCCGCGAAGAGGAAGAGGAAGGCCGTGATCACGATGAAGAAGAGGAGCGCGCCGAGCCACTTCCCCAGCACCACCTCCCAGTCGCGCATCGGGGAGGTCAGGAGCAGCTCCAGGGTGCCGGTGCGGCGCTCCTCGGCGAGCAGGCGCATCGTGAAGAAGGGCGCCATGAAGGCCATCAGATAGGCCAGGCCGCTGTAGACGCGGTCCATGGCGACCGGCGTGCCGCCGAGGACCGCGGGCAGGAAGGCGAAGACGCTGACCAGCGGGACCATCAGGGCTGCGATCACGTACCCGATCGGCGACACGAAGTACGAGGTCAGCTCCCTTCCCGCCAGCGCCAGCACTTTGGTCGCCCCGGTCGACCAGACGGCCTCATAAACACCACCTCCTCTCTGGGGAGGTCGCTCGGGCAGCGCCGGTGCGGGCGGGGTTGGGGGCGCGGCAGGCTCGAGAGCGACCTTAGGACGGCGAGTTCGCCGGACCGGCTTAGTCGCCATCGGTGAGCTCCAGGAAGATGTCCTCCAGCGAGAGCTTTCGCGACTGCAGCTGGCGCAGCCCGTGCCCGCCTCTCACCACGGCCTTGGCCAGCGCGTCCTGGAGGTCCTTGCGGCGCCCGGTGACCAGCACCTCCCAGGCGCCGTCCTCGGTGGGATTGACGGTCACCGACTCCACCCCGCGCACCTTTTCCACCACGGCCAGGATCCGGTCCCGGTCCCCCACCACCGTGAGCTCCACCTGGCTGGCGCGGTCCTGGCTCAGCCGCTTGCCCAGGTTGGCCGGCGCGTCGTCCGCCACCAGCCGCCCCTGGTTGATGATCACCACCCGCTCGCAGGTGGCGCTGACCTCGGTCAGGATGTGGCTGCTCAGGATCACGGTGTGGCGGCGGCCCAGCTCGGTGATCAGCGCCCGCGTCTCTCGGGTCTGGCCGGGGTCGAGCCCGCTGGTAGGCTCGTCCAGGATCAGCACGTCGGGGTCGTGGACCACGGCTTGGGCCAGGCCCACACGCTGGCGGAGGCCCTTGGAGAGCCGGCCCACGATGTCGCGGCGGCGCGCCTGCAGCCCGCAGGCCTCGATCGCGAAATCGACGCGCTCCCCGCGCCGGCGGGGATGGACCCCCCGCAGCTTGCACATCAAGCCCAGGTAGTCCTTGACCCGCATCTCGTTGTATAGCGGCGTGGATTCCGGCAGGTAGCCGATCCGGCGCCGGGCCTCCACCGGGTTCTCGAAGACGTCGTGGCCGGCGATGCTGGCCTTGCCGCCGCTGGCCGAAAGGTAGCCGGCAAGAATGCGCATGGTGGTCGACTTGCCGGCGCCGTTGGGTCCCAGGAAGCCCAGCACCTGGCCCGGAGGAACCGAGAAGGTGACGTCCGCGATCGCCAGCCGCTCGTCGTAGTACTTGGTCAAACCCTCGACTTCGATCACGCGGCGCCCCATTCTAGGTACCGACCGGCGGCGGGGCGGCCGGGACGAGCGAGGCGGCACTCAGGTGAGCCGGGGCGGCGCTCGGGCGGAGAGCACCGGAGGGAGCGCAGCATTAGCTGCGTGACCGAGGAGCGCAGCCGACCGGGCCCGTTACCGGCCCGCATGAGGCGCCGGATCGCCGGCTTGGTCGCCCCGGCGCCGGTCTAGATGGGAACCACGATCGTGGCGATCGGGGACGAGCTCCTTGGCGGCTTCACCCTCGACACCAACTCGAACTGGCTGGCCGAGCGCCTTCGCCTGCTCGGTTTCCCCCTGGTGCGGATCAGCACCGTGAGGGACCGGGAGGCGGACATCGTGGCCGCGCTGCGCCGCGACCTCGACGATCCGGAGATCACGGAGGTCTTCTGCTGCGGCGGCCTGGGCCCGACCCCGGACGACCGCACCTTCGCCGCCGTGGCGGTCGCCCTCGAGCGCGCGCTGGTGATCGAGGAGCCGGTCCGCGCCCGCATCGAGCGGCGGGTCCGGCGCATGCACGAGGCCGGCCTGCTGGAGAGCGACCAGGTAACCGAGGCCAACCTGCGCATGGCCCGCATCCCGGCCGGCGCCACCGCAGTCTTCCGGAACCGGCGAGGCATGGCGCCCGCCGTGCTGTACGAGGTGGGTTCGACGCGGCTCTTCGTGCTGCCCGGCGTGCCCCTGGAGCTGAAGGGCGTCTTCGCCGAGGAGATCGAACCCGGCCACCTGGCGGGGCGCAGCGCGGCGGTGGTGCGCGAGCTGCGCTTCCAGTTCGCGGTGGAGGCGCGGTTCTACCCGGTCCTGCGCGAGCTCGAACGGTCGCACCCCGAGGTGTCGGTCGGCTCCTACCCCAACTTCGAGACCAAGGAGCTGGTCATCCGCTGCCTCGGCCAGGACGAGAAGCAGGTCGCCGAGGCGGCCGCGATCGTGGCCCGGCGGATGGCATGAACGATCTCAGGCGGGCGGCAGAGCGCGCCGCTGGCTGAGTGCCGCCAGGACCGGGATCTCGGCGATCTTCTCGGGCGGAAGGTGCGCCCAGATGATCCCCGGGGTGCGCTTGGTCGCGCCGGTCCGCAGCACTCGCTCGGGGGTCACTACCAGGTCGACTCGGAAGTCGTGCTCGGTTTCGGGCAGCTCCTCGTCGACCACCTGCACCTCGTGCACGGTGGTCGCGATCACCGTGGCGTCGTCGACCACGCCGGCCTCCACCAGGAGGGCGAGCTCGAGGTCCGAGAAGCCGCCGCCCTTGCCGATGCGCGCGCCCAGCCGGTTGACGGCGACCACGCCGCAGACCACCAGGTCGATGCGCCACATCTCCGCGATCCCGGCTGCGATGCCGTGGCGGGCGGCGTGCGCGATGGAGACGGCCCGCCGGGGCAGGATCTCGGCGCGCTCCAGGCGCTCAGGGTCGAGGCGAATGAACGGCCGTTCCGTGGCCAGCCGGGGAACGGCCATGTACAGGAGCTTGCCCGCCGCCAGGGCGGCCGCCCGCACCGGGAGCTGCGGCGCGTCCGGATTGCATTTGACGGTCGCGGCCGCCTCCCACTCTGGGAGCTCGGCCAGCCGCTGGGCGGCGGCCTCGGCGCCGACGAAGTTGGGAATCCGTCCGGCCGCGCCCGGGAAGCGGGCCGCGTGGCGGCGATCCATCTCCGCCCAGACCCAGGCGCGGACGGCCTGCTTGGCGCTGGCCGAACCGGCTAGCGCCCCTTGAAGTCCGGTTCCGTCTTCTGCAGGAATGCCACCACCCCCATCACAGCATCCTCGGTGAGCGCCAGGCGTGCGAAGTTGCGGGCCTCGATCTCCTGCGCCTCCTCCAGCGGCAGGTCCTGACCGCGGTTGACCGCGTCCTTGATCATGGCCAGCGCCATGGTGGGCGCCTTGGCCAGGCGCTGCGCCAGCTCGTCGACGACCCCCGCGAACTCCTCGGGCGCCACCGCGCGGTCGACCAGGCCCACCGCCTCGGCCTCCTTTGCTGACAGGCGCTGCGACTCCAGCAGCATCGGGTAGGCCTTGGCCTTGCCGATCAGCCGCACCAGGCGCTGGGTGCCGCCTGCCCCTGGCATGATCCCCAGCGCGGACTCGGTCTGGCCGATCTTCGAGCGCCCGTCCTCGACCATGACGCGGTAGTCGCAGGTCAGCGCCAGCTCGCAGCCGCCGCCCAAGGCGTGGCCGTTGATGGCGGCGATCACCGGCTTGGGCGTGGCCGCGATCTGGTCGAACCCGCGCTGGCCGCTGCGCATGAAGCCGTAGATCTGCTCGACCGCGTCGGTGGCGCCCCGGTCGATGGCCGCCATCTCGCCCAGGTCGGCGCCCACGCTGAAGTACCTCTCGTACTCGCTGGCGAGCACGATGACGCGCACCTCGGGGTCGGCCCCGAGCTCTTCGAAGGCCGCCACCAGCTCCGACACCATGTCGCCCGCGATGGAGTTGTTGCCCTTGCGGTGCATGACGACACGCGCGATGGCGCCCTCACGCTTGATGTCGACGGTTTCTCCCATCGCTAGAGATGCCTCCGGAGGGCTGGCCGAGAGATTCGGTGCACAGGTGCTGCAGATGCTAGGAGACGCCGAGCACCGCAGCGATCGCGGCCAAAGCCGCGTGAGCGAGGAGCGCAGAAGTCGACAACGCAGATGCGGCGCATGGGCGCCGAAGGTCCGGTCATGCTCTTCGGAGGCATCTCTTACGCGGTGAACAGCGGGATGCCGCCCGCCACCTCGAGCGTGGTGCCGGTTATGTAGCCGGCTTCGTCTGAGCAGAGGAAAGCGATCGCGCCCGCGATGTCGGAGGGCTGGCCGAAGCGCTTGAACACCGTGCGCGCCTTGAAACGCTCGTACATGGGGTTGATGGAGGCGGCCGCCTTGCCCGCCTCGCTCTCGATGATGCCGGGCACGATCGCGTTGGCGGTGATGTTGTAGCGCCCGCCCTCCAGCGCCACCGTCCTGCACAGGCCGATGACGCCGGCCTTGGTCGCGGAGTAGCTGGACTGGCCGAAGCCCCCGATCGTCCCCGCCACCGACGCCATGAAGATGATGCGGCCCCACTCCTGCTCCCGCATGTACGGGAAGACCTCCTTCGTGCAGTTGAAGGACCCGGTCAGGTTGACCAATACGTCGCGGTCCCAGAGCTTGTAATCCATCTTCTCGATCTGCGCGGTGTTGTCGAGGGTGGCCGCGTTGTTGATGAGGATGTCGATGCGGCCGAACTCTGCCTTGACGCGCTTGAAGACGTCGGCGATCTGCTCGCGGTTGGTGACGTCCATCTTGATGGCCACCGACTTGCGGCCCAGCTTGCGGATCTCCTCCGCGGTCGCGTTCGAGTAGACCCAGCCCTGCTGCACCGCGGCCTGCATCAGCACCGAGTTGGCGCCCTCGGCGCTGGTCTCCAGGTCGGGGTCATCCTCGATGAGCACGTCGGTGATCACGACGTCGGCGCCAAGGCGGGCCAGGGTGAGCGCGTCCTCGCGGCCGAGGCCGCGGGAGGCGCCGGTTACGAGTGCGACTTTGCCGGTCAGGTCGAACATGTACGCGATCGTACCGGGCTCACGAGAGGTCCGCGAAGGCTTTGGTGAGGACGGGCGTGCCATCGGCCTTGCGCGCCCACAGCTCGAGCCGCCCATCGGTGCGCCTCTCCGCTCCGAACTCGACTTCCTCGCCCGGCTCGACCATGCCCGCGAAGCGCACGCCGAGCCGCCTCACCCGCCGTGGGTCGCCGCCGGCGGCGGCCACCGCCAGGTTGGCGAGCAGTCCCATCTGCAGCATGCCGTGGGCGATGACGCGCGGCAGCCCGACCGACTTCGCGAAGTCCTCGTCGAGGTGGATCGGGTTGCGGTCGCCCGAGGCCTCGGCGTAAGCGGTGACCTGCTCGCGCGTGAAGACGACCTTCTTCGTCATGGCCTCACCACGAACAATGCTCTGCTGGTGCACAGCGGCGAGCCGCCGGCGGCGGTGCACGCCGTTTCGAAGGTGATGAAGCGCGCGCCGCGCCGCTCGATGTCGGCGGCCACCGTGCCGCGTGCGGTGACCGTCTCGCCGACCTCCGGGTGGCGCTCCCAGGCGAACTCCTGCTCGGCATGCACCAGGCGCCCGAAGTCGACGGCGGCTTCCGCGTCGCCGAAGAGCTGAGGGGCGGTCGTCCAGAGCGCATAGACGGCGGCGTAGGTCGGCGGCACGCCCGCCGCCGGGTCGGCCTCGACGGCACGCGCGAAGGCGGCCACGTGCTCGGCCTCGATGCGGTACTCGACCGGCGGGTATTCCCGCCCTCCGACGCTCGGCAGCTAGACGAACCGGTTGCGGTTGCGGATGCGGGCCAGCAGCATCGGCCGCAGCTCGCGGAAGGCTTCCAGCACCCGCGCCCGGCTGCCGCCGGCCACCTCGGGGGGTGCGTAGGCGGCTTCCGCGTAGGCCTCGACGAGGTCCCGCGCGGGGATCTTGGTCTCCGGCGCCTCCTCGCCCAGGCGGCGGCCGAACTCGTAGGGCGTCTCGCCCGGGCGTCTGCCCATGCCTCCCAGCCGGGCCAGCAGCCCGGTCCGGCTCCAGGCCCCGGCGGCCGTGCTGGGCCGCAGGTAGCGGGAGACCGAGAAGTAGATCAGCGCCATCAGCAGCAGGAGCGCCGCCGCCCAGGGCAGCACCAGCCCCGGTGACGGGACTCGGAAGCCGCCGCCGCCCGCCAGGCCCGCGTCGCTGCCGGGGTCGAGGGCGCCCTTGTCGGGCTTGGAGGTGGGGCTGGTCGAGCTGGCGTTGGGGTCCTGGCTGGGGTCGCAGATCTCGGCGTCGCGGGCGCAGGTGGCGCCGGTGTTGTTGCCGCGCGGGATCGGGAAGTAGACGCCGTCCGGAGTCGGCTCCCAGGGGATCCAGCCGAAGCCCGGGAAGTAGGTCTCGACCCAGGTGTGGGCGTCGGATTCCTTGATCACGAACTTCTGGATGCGGTCGTCGAAGCTGCCCTGGCCGTAGCCCTGGACCAGCCGGGTGGGAATGCCGATCGAGCGCAGGAGGTCGCCCATGGCGGTCGCGAAGTACTCGCAGTACCCCTCCTTGGAGTCGAACAGGAAAAAGTCCAGCGCGTCGCGGCCGCGGGGCGGGTCGGCCGGGGTGAGCGTGTAGTTGTAGTTGGCGCGCAGGTAGGTCTCGATGGCCTGGGCCTTGTCGTAGGGGCTTTCCTTGCCGGCCGTGATCTGGAGTGCCAGGTCGTGGATGCGCTGCATCACCTCGGGCGAGCGGTAGGAACCGGCTTGCCCGGTCGGTCCCAGCGGCGCGGGGGCGTCGAGGGCGCCTGCCCGCCGGTAGAGGTTCTGGAAGTTGCGGTAGGGATCGGTCCAGGTCGGGTAGTTGGTGCCCGCGTTGCGGAGCTCCTCCTCGCCCGCCAGGGAGTAGGTGATGGTGACGTGGTAGGGGCCACCGCCGCCGACCTTGCCGGAGCCCGAGACGCGGTCGATGGAGAAGAGCCGGTCCTGGGGAAGGCCGCCGTTGACCCCCGCCACCTCCCGGAGCGTGAGCTGGCGGTCGGCCTTGTAGAGCTCGCCCGGATGGAAGATCACGTCCGGCGCCTTCTCCGGAGGCTTGAGCATCTGCATCTTGAAGGAGGCGACCGCCTGGGACCGGTAGGCCTCGGCGTAGGGCAGCACCTCGTCCTTGTTGACGGTCACCACCGCGCCGCCGCCGACGTCGCCGGCGGGGTAGTACCACTCCCCGTTGGCGGTCCGCATCAGGTAGAGGCCCGCGAAGTAGCCGCGGGGCCCGCTGTAGGTGCCGTCGATGGTGTAGGTCATGACCACGCCACCGGTCTTGTGGATCGGGCCCACCAGCTTGACGTCGGGGTTGAAGCCGATCGAGGTGCCGGCCGCCGCGCCGCGGCCGAAGGCCACCTGGTGGTTGAGGCGCTGCTGCAGCTCGGCCCAGTTCCGGAAGGCGCCACTCTCGATGTCGACGGTG
>Ga0207646_10008034_pt1 | contig 10635 bp, 11 predicted proteins | sample KBSK5502metaG_FD_184343 | JGI IMG/M metagenome (GOLD analysis project Ga0207646, IMG submission 184343) | Corn, switchgrass and miscanthus rhizosphere microbial communities from Kellogg Biological Station, Michigan, USA - KBS K5-50-2 metaG... | ecosystem: Host-associated > Plants > Roots >...
CGCAGTCGCTGGTACACGAAGTTGCTGCCGTGACTCTGCGGGTTCCGCGAAACGCCCGTTACCGCGATTCGCTTGTTGGCCAGGAACTCCGCCGCCGCCTCTTTGATCGGTCTAGTGCGTAGAGCTGTCTGCAATGGACGCACCTCCTTCAGCTACCACTGAACTGCGAATTCGGGAGCTGGAGAAGGGTCAAAGGACCTGTTGTCTCCAGGCCAGGGCGATCCCGTTGGTCAGGGATCGTTCTTGGCTGTAGAGAGCGTCGCGGTCGTGTAACCGAGGCACGCGGCGATCTGAGAGGTGTCGAACTTCGTACCAGGCATGGGTTCCAGACGCATTCGGATCAAATCCTCGCCAGGCTCGACCTCCATCGATTCGAGCTTGTCGTACTCGTTTGTCGGGCACGAGCACTGTCCGTTCTGGCATTCGCCAAGAGTTTCGAGCAGCTGCTCCTTGCTCTCGCCGAACTCAGCCACCTCGATCAGGACCGTCGACTTGTCTTCGTGAATTCGATAGCAAGCCACTTCTCCATCAGCGTGCACCACCACATCGTTGCCGTCGATGGCCGATCGGACTGCCGCGACAGAGACCTCTGGCCCCCGACCTCTAAGGCAGGATCTCGACGTACCCGTCCGTTCCATGCACGCGGATCCGCTGTCCATTTCGGATCAGCCGGGTGGCTTGCTCCACGCCAACGACGGCCGGCAAGCCGTACTCCCGCGCGATCACCGCGCCATGGGTCATCAGTCCCCCCACCTCCGTCACGAGGCCCGCGATCGTGACGAACAGCGGCGACCAGCTGGGGTCCGTGTAGGCCGTGACCAGGATGTCGCCCGTTTCGAGATCGGCCTCCGCCATGTCATGAATGACGCGCGCCCGCCCCTCGATGATCCCGGCGGAAACCGCTAAGCCGACCAGCGCACCGGCCGGCACGTCCTCGCGCCGGTACGCCCCGGCGATGACCTCGCCATCCGACGTGAGCACCCGGGGCGGTGTGAGCGCTTCATACGACCTGAACGCGTCCTTGCGCTGCTGGATGACCTGGTCATCCGCCTGGTTCGCGCACACGACGTCGTGGAGCTCCTGGAACGTGAGGTAGAAGATGTCTTGCTTCTCACGAAGTACGTGGGCGTGCACAAGGCGCTCGGCCTCTTCCAGCAAGGCCTCCTTGTAAACGAGGTAGCGGCTGACCATGCCGTACTTCGGATACTCCCGGTATCCGATGAAGGTCCGCACTCGGTCGATCATTCGCTTGGTCTCGTCGGCCTTCTGCTCTCCATCCGGCAGGGCACGCACGCGCTCCAGCACGTCCTGTTCCTTTCTCCGCGCCTCCCGCAGCCCCTGCTCGAAACGCCGCTCGCCGGCGCCCGGATCGAAGTTCTTGATGTTGCCGAGGATCACGGGTACGAGCGTCGTTGGGCGTTCGCTCCAGCGTGGCCTCGTGATGTCGATCTCACCGACACAGCGCATCCCATACCTGTCCAGGAAGGCCCGGATGGCGTCCCGCGCTTCTCGCCCTCCTGCCAGTTCGTCGAGCTCGTCCAGGAAGTTCTCGTCACCCTCGACCTGTTGGAGAAAGGCGACCACCTCCGGATGCGGCCGGATTACATCGGCGAGGTCCAGGAGCGCCAGCCCCATCTCCGACGTGACGTTGTTGGGGACGGACTGCGTGAGCGTGTCGGCGGCGTTCTTCTCTCCCAGCCACGCCTCCATCTGCTCGTTGAGCCACCAAGTGGCCTCCATCGCCGACATGAACACCTGATGGCTCTGCGGATCGAAGAGGATCCGCCGCAACTCCTGGATGTCCGCCAGGATGAACTCGATCAGGGCCGTTCCGGACCTGGTTCGGATGTCGCGCTTCAACGCAGCGATGGACGCCTGCGTGCGCGCGATCAGCGCGGCGACGATGGCCGGATCGGTCTCGAGCGGAGCGGTAGCGCTGCCGGTCGGCGCGCTGCCCTGGCCCTCGTCCGGTAGCGATGGGATGGAGTCGTAGCGTTCGAGGACGGTCTCCAGCGCGTCCCTGATCAACGGATCGCCTCTCCCCATGACTTCCAGGAGGCTTGCACGGCTCGTTGGAGACGCCAGGCGCTGGGTGACGTCGACGAACAGCCTCCCGCCTGCCTCGTACATCCGCGGGAGAGCAGTCAGCTGCCACATGGAGATCCCCAGGGGCTTCATGGCGTCGGTCATCATCTGCCCATGACCGACCGAGACGAAGACGTGGTGCCCTCCGTCGTCCGTCGCGGGAATGGGAAACAGCGTGGTGATGGGCCGGCTCTGGACGATCTGGAAGTCGTCATCGACCAGGCACCATTCGATGTCCTGGGGGCAGCCGAAGTGCGCTTCGATCCGCCGTCCCAGCTGGGCGAGGCGTACCACCTGCGCATCGGTCAGCGCCGGCCGCTCCTGCCGCTGCGGCTCGATCGGTTCTTCGTGGGTCCCGCCCGTTCGCGAGGCGCGGATCGCGAGCTGCTTCGTGGCAATCGCTTTGGCGATGACGTCACCGTCTCGCACTCGGTAGACGTCCGCGTTCACCCGGCCTGAGACCAGCGCCTCGCCGAGGCCGAAGCCGGCCTCCACGGATACGACCTTCCGGTTTGACGTGACGGGGTCGGCCGTGAAGAGGATGCCGGCAGCCTCCGGGAAGACCATCTGCTGCACGACCACGGCCATGTGGACCTTCCTGTGGTCGAAGCCGTTCCGCAGCCGGTAGGTCACGGCCCGCTCGGTGAAAAGCGAGGCCCAGCACCGGCTGATGTGCTGGAGGATCGCCGTCGGCCCCACGATGTTCAGGTATGTGTCCTGCTGGCCTGCGAAGGAGACCGTCGGCAAGTCCTCTGCCGTCGCGCTCGAGCGCACGGCGTATGCGGATTGCTCGCCGAGCGCGGCGAGCGCGAGGGTGATCGCCGCCACCAGATCGTCGGGGATGGCGATCCCTTCGAGGGTCCGGCGGATCTCCGCGCTGAGGGTGCGGATCGCCTCCCGGTCATCCGGGTTCAGGCGCGACAGCACATCAAGCCGATCGTTGATCGACGGCGCTTCCGCCATGATCCGCCGGAAAGCATCCGTAGTCACACAGAAGCCGGCCGGTACGCGGATGCCTTCGATCCGCGAAAGCTCCCCCAGGTGTGCGCCCTTGCCGCCAACGACGGCGACCTGCATATCGTCGATCTCCCGGAAACCCAGAACGTAGCTGCCTATCCGTCCACCTTCTCTTTGAGCCCCTCGGTGCATCGCTTCAATTGCAAGCCGCGGCCATGAGCCCGATGGCTATACATCCCTGGCTGTGCACGACATCCGATCCGACCCGCGATGTTGCGGTTTCGAGTTCAAAACAATGGCAGGGGCGGAAGGATTCGAACCCTCGGCCCTCGGTTTTGGAGTTCCTTGCCAGCGGTCGATTGTAGTCGGCGGGGGTAGGTATCGTACTTGAGGGGTCGGCTGACACCGGCCGTGGTCGGCGCCGTTGGCTGTACACGAAGGTAGGTCCCAGAAGGAGGACGGGCTGCCTCTCTACTGCGGTCTCCGACGCACGGCCATTGATGACGTACGAAGGGCCAACACTGAAGGCCGAATCGAGGACAGCACCCGCAGCCGGCCCACTCGGCGAGTGCTACATGATCGTCCGTAAGGGGTCGCCTATCTGCGCCGGTTGGCTATGCCCGCGGCCGAACCAGGGTTGTAGTTCGAGTCGGCGCATTTAATCCACCCGAGCGGTCGCCTTCATCACGCGCTCGAAGGCTGCGCCGACTCTTCCGTCGCCGACCTCTGTGAAAGACTTCGGCAACAGGCCTCCTGGCTGTCACGACCGCCGGCAACTCACCTTGATTAAGGCAGTGGTCGATGAAGACTTTGCCCCAGCTGCTTGATTCGCTCCCACTCGCGAAGTTCGGCGCCGAGTCTCGAACTTTGAGGCCCCAACGGAGCGCTATATTTGCCGCCCGACGAATACGGTTGGTCGGTCTCGACAGACAAGGCGAACACAATGAGCTGGGCTATGCGCAGCCCTGGTCGGAGCGTCATGGGTACCGTACCCATGTTCACGAGTTCGAGGGTGAGCGTTCCAGAGTATCCAGGCTGGACAAAAACCGCAGTGGCAACCAGCAAGCCCATTCTGGCCCACGAAGAACGGTTCAAGACTTGCCCCGCTAGGTCCGATGGCATCCTTAGGTACTCGAAAGTGACCCCAAGAATGAATTGTCCCGGATGGAGGATGAGCTCCTCGCCAAGCGGGACGACCACCCTTTCCTCACGAACCCGGGGCTCATCTGGCTTACTCATGGGATCGAGAGTTCGACGCTCGAGACGATGCATCTCGATGAAGTCCGTGCCGAGCCTGAGATCGATGGAGGCCGGCCCAATTTGCGTGTCAGAAAGGAGCGGGGTCACGATCAGTCGCTTCTTCGAGGTAGGTCGCGCAAGCGCCTCGATGAGCTGGCCGTGGCCAAGAACAGTCACAGCGACTTCCAGATGGTCAGAATCCCAGAGAGCTCGATCGATTTGTGTACAAGCGAGTTGAATTGCCGATCAGCGGTAGCACTCGCCAGCGATCTTGGCGCGTCACCACGCAGCCCGATCTGAGAGAGCCATGCGGCAAGTACAATCGCCCACGGTTGCACCGCGCTTCCGGAAACCTCGGCCACTGGGATGCCGTCGGTAAGCAACGCGACCAAGTCCGTTTGTACCGCCGTGAATGCAACCGGGTTCAGCGGTTCTCTCACGTGATTTTCGCTTACCTCGAAAATCGCGGGCTTCAGGATCTCGATAGCGCCTCTCAAGAACTCCTGACGAGGAGGGTCTGATGGAGTAGGAACCTGGAGACCACGAAGCCATTGGACGATTCCAGGAGCGACTGACGTCACTAACGGCAGCCACCCAAGTCGGTCTAACTGCTCAAGCGATAACCGAAGCCGGTCCGCAGGAAATGGATGAGACGAAAGGGCTCCCGGGTTCGGGGCGGGCAGAAACATCGCTGAACTGAGTAGCAAACTTGGGCCGGTCAGGACCGTGGCAAGCGCGTCGCACAGGAGTTCGTCTACCCAGCGAAACAATTGCACTTGCCAAGGCCCTGGAGGTGGGTTCCCGGCAGCTTTGAGGCTCTTGTCAAATAGCTGGTTCAGTGCAGTAATGTCGACCTTCGAGAGCGTAGCGCTACCTAGATTTGCTTGCTCAACCGCGGTGTGGCCAACTTCGTGAGCCAGGATCGGCAGCAGAAGAGCGTTCGTCGGGTCTGTGCCGGGAACGAAGAAGACAACCGGCCGTATTGGATCGGCATAGGCAGTTCCCAACGTGGAGAGTACGGTGGCAACGCCTGCCGCCAGGTCCGCCGTGGCGTACATATGGTGATCGTCGAAATGGATGATTGCGTCGGCACCATTGGGCAACAGCCCTGCAATCATTAGATCAATCATTCGCCAGAGGCCCAGCGGAACATCTCGCCGGCCTATATCATCCACATACGGCTTGAGCAGGCTTAGGACTTCAGATAGTTGGAGGAGCCTAAGCAAACGCCTAAGTACTGCTCGGCGCTCATCGTCTGATCCTGCCGCAGTGTAGGACTGCACGACGCGGTCCTTCTCGCCAGCCAGACTGGAGGAAATGATGCGCGCGAGGGCAATCATCCGGTGGCCACGCCCTGGGGAGGCTGCCGAACAGATCGCCTCGATACGGGCAAGTCGATCTGTAAGTAGTGTCTCTAGGAGTTCAAGGCTTTGTTGATCCATTCTTGGCGGTCGTCCCGGCTCGGCCTAACGACGTCTTCGCTCTGACTTAAGGTACTTTCGGCCAGCCTCTCGAAGAGATCCTTAATGTGTTGAACTTGGTCGTTCTCTGCTGTGTTGTTCAGCACAGCTTCCAGCTCGGCGATGTAGATGCTGATCAATGAACCTAGATTGTCAGTGTCTGCGCCTCCACTCGCATTCGTGACTTGGACAAGCGTCTCTTCAAGAGCGCCCAAAGGAGCCATAGTCCTCAGGATGGAACCGGTTGCAACCTGCCTCGTGTCAAGCTCAGTGACGGCCCGCAGAATTCCTAGGGCTCGTTGTAATGAGTGGCGGTCCGGGTGATCGAGTCCAACTCCGCTCAAATAATGAAAAATGGCAATTAATACGTCATCAGCTAGCATGCCGAGCGACGCATTGCTGGTGGCAATCTCGAGCCTGCGGCGATCAAGCATCGACCCGCTCCCTCCTAACGAATTGTCCGCTTGATGGTTTCGTAGATGTGCGCCCAGTCGTCAGCGGTGCGAGGGCGCTTCCCGCGGTAGTGAATCTGGGACAGCATGGAGACGTCGCCTTCGGGGAGTAGGGATCTTTCAGCGAAGGCCTGAAGCGACGCTGGAACAGGCCCTTCCGGACGTTCCCACGACGCAGTGTGGCCAGCCAGCCTTGCAGCTGACACGCCCAACGCGACAGCCAGTCTGTTTACCACCTCGTAGCTGGGCTGGCTACTCTCACCTCTCTCCAATTGCGATAGATATGCCTTAGACACACTCGCTCGTCGCGCGACCTCGGAAAGCGACAGCCCTTGCTCGGTCCGCAGTTCGCGCAAGCGCACTCCAATCGCGTGGTCATACGATCTCATGTCCCGACTATACCTACTGCGTGCGTAAAAGTAAACGGGCCCCGTTCGTTATTGTTGACAGCGCAGCTCGTATCTGCTATGTTCGGTATTGCGAACGAGTGCCGTTCGGCCAGCGGACGACCAGCGGGGCGTCCGGGACCCCTAGGCGGGCATCAATCGGATTTGTATGAAATCAGAGGAGTCGGATATGAATCTTCAGCAAAGTACCGAAATCATCGTGAATGGTCGTCCTCGACGCGTGGACGGCAGCAGTCTCTCGTTCGAGGAAGTAACCGAACTGGCTTTTCCGGGAGGTGGCGGCCCAAACATCGTGTTCACGGTGACTTTTCGGAAGGGGGACCCGAGAAAGGAAGGATCGCTCCTACCAGGACAGAGCGTCCCGATCGTCAATGGAATGGTTTTCGATGTCACAAGAACTGATAAGTCGTAGCCCTGACCTTAAGCGCCTCCGAGATGAGGGCTACGACGTCAATATCGTGGGAGGCTACTTGGTGCTTCGCCATATTCCCTACGCGACACAACTTCGCCAAGTCTCCTACGGCTCGCTCGTCTCACGACTTGATCTAGCCGGCGACCGGACCGCGCGCCCCGGCGACCACGTGGTGATGTTTGCGGGCGTGACTCCCTGTGATCAGAACGGAGTTCCGTTGCAGAGGGTCATTAACAGCAGCTCAAGGCAGAGTCTCGGCGAAGGCTTAGTGATAGACCACGTTTTCTCGTCGAAGCCGGCCGAAGGCTACTCGGACTATTACCTCAAGATGACCGCCTACGTGCGAATTCTCGCGCACGAGGCCATCGCGTTGGACGAATCGGCTACACCGACGCCGTTCCTAGTTGTTCAAGGTGAGCAAGACGACTCCATTTACAGATACATCGACACAGCAAGCAGCCGCGCCGGAATCGGCCTAATGACAGCAAAGCTCGCTGTGTCTCGCGTAGCGATTGTCGGACTTGGCGGTACGGGTTCATACATCCTGGATCTGATTGCCAAGACTCCAGTTCGTGAGATCCATCTTTTCGACGGTGACCGACTCCTGCAGCACAATGCTTTCCGCGCCCCGGGCGCTGCGTCTATAGATGAACTTCGCGGTGCCCCATACAAGGTCAATTACTACTTCGACGTCTATTCGAAGCTCCGACGTGGGATCGTCCCTCATTCGTTCTATGTTGACGAGAGCCATTTCCTAGATGTCAGTCAAAGCGATTTCGTGTTCTTGGCCCTAGATGCAGGTGCGAGCAAGGCACACCTGGTCGATCATCTGACCCGCAGCGGTGTGAGCTTTATCGACGTTGGGATGGGGCTCTATGAGGTAGATGGCTGCCTTTCCGGTCAACTCAGAGTCGTTACTAGCTTGTCGACAACGCGAGAGCGGTCCCTACGTCGAATCCCGCTCGATGGCGCGGATGGGGATGCCGAGTACGATCGGAACATCCAGATCGCCGATCTCAATGCATTGAACGCAGCGCTTGCAGTCATCAAATGGAAGAAATTGTGTGGCTTCTATCTAGACCTAGAAGGCGAGGAGTTCACGGTTTACCAACTCAACGGAAACTGTCTGATCAACGAAGATCTCAGATGAGCCGCATACAGGAGCTCAAACCCGATTTCGTTGAGTATGTGCCGGATGGTCTAGAGCCTGGCGTTCTTTATATCTCAATGCGATACGCAACAGCAGCTCATCTCTGTTGCTGTGGTTGCGGCCAAGAGGTAATCACGCCACTAAGCCCGATTGACTGGCAGTTGATGTTCGATGGGCGCGTCGTTTCCCTCACGCCGTCCATTGGTAATTGGTCCTATCCCTGCCGGTCTCATTACTGGATCGATAAGAACCGCGTGCGATGGTCTCGGACTTTTTCGGATGACGAGATAGCGAGAATTAGGGCTAGAGACCGCGTCAGGAAAGCCGCCTACTACCGAGAGCGAGACGATGCGAGCTGATGTCCAAACAAAGGCAACAGCCGAACCCGCAATCAGCGGCCAACAGTAGGTTCGCTGGCTGTCTGGATTCACTCACTCGGTTCCATGGGCACTACTCGCGCAGGCCGAGACATTCCCTGGCCAGGAACCCGGGAGCAAATGGGCGCGCGTCGAGCTGCGTCCCGCATGGCTCCTCGCGATGCTCGAACAAGCGCTGAGGCTCTTTGACATCGCGCACCGCCGTCTTGCCTCTCAGATCGGCGAAGGACCAACCGCTTGGAACGACTTGCTGAAGACTCTGCCCGCCGCACCCGACGCGCGCCGGCTGTTAGCGGAACCTCTGGGATGACCGGATCAACGCGCGGGTAATACAGTCTGCATCTAGTCCCGCCGGGAAGAGACCGCCTCAGTCGTCCTTCGTTGCGAACGCCAACGCGTCATCGATGAACGTCGCGATGTCGTTGTAGGTCGAACCAGGGGGGAGCTCAGTGTTGATTGAGTCGTGGATTATGGAGAACTTCCCGTTGATCGCGGCTGTCGAGAACCCGACGGCAGCCTTATCGACGCCTGGGTTCTCGCCCCCTTTCGCCCACGCGACATATGCCTCGAACCGCTCGACCTGCGCTTCTGACAGCGCAGCATCGAGGATTGCGCTTGGGCGGTTTGAGGTCGAGTCGACGGACCGGTTCACGTGCACATCTCGCATCGCATTACTCCTCGCCCCGTCGCGGGCTGTACATCTTGGCTGTATATCGACCGCTCGCCACTGAGCAACCGAGCGATTCGTATTCGAAAACGTGGCAGGGGCGGAAGGATTCGAACCCTCGGCCCTCGGTTTTGGAGACCGATGCTCTGACCAGGCTGAGCTACGCCCCTACCGGCCGAAGGCAAGGTTAGCATCGTCCGATGGCTGCCTTCCTCGCCAACGTGGGCGCGAATTCGGCGCACGCAGCCCGCTCCCCCCTCTTCGGCGACGGCCGGTTTCAGATGCTGCCGATCCCCGAGAAGGACCAATGGGCGCCGCCCATGCTCCGGCTCCGCGACATCGACGGGCTCGACGTCCATGCGCCGCCGGCCTGGCGCGACCGCGCCGTCCACCTCGATCCGGACCTCTCATCACCGACGCCGACCTACGGTGACAACTGCCGCCGCGCCGGAAGAGCCTTCAGTCTGCGCCGCGCCGCACCTGGTGACCTCATCGTCTTTCTCGCCCGCCTCCAGCCCGTCAACCCTGCCAGCGCCGCCCGGCCCGGGTTCCACCTCGTCGGCAGCCTCCTGATCGAGGATGCGATTGCCGACGTCACGTCCGACCCAGGCTCCGGATGGTGGGATCACAACGCGCACGTCCGCCGTGCTCGCGCCACCGGCCGATGGGATTCGTTCTGGGTCTTCAAAGGCGCACACAGCAAAAGCCGCCTCTTCATCAAGGCGCGCTTGTTTGGGCGGCGTGAGGCCGAGGCCGTCTTCGGCGAAGGCTGGCGCTGGAGGGCGACACGCAGCGAGCTCCAGACCATCGGCTCTTACACGAGGGCGGTGCGGCGTGTCGAAGGCCGCGGTGAGGAATGGCTTCGGAACATCTGCCAGTCCTGATCGTCGGCGACGTGCACGGCGATCTCGAGCGTCTCTTCGTGGCGCTGCGCCCGTACCCCGCCGAGCAGTGGCATACCGTGTTCGTAGGCGATCTCGTCGACTACGGGATGTTCGGGGTCGGCGCACTGCGATATGCGCGCGACCGCGCGAACACTACCGTCCTCCTCGGCAACCACGAGGTCGCGATGCTGTGGGCGCTCAGAGACCCCGCGCGCATCGGTTTCTGGATATCGACCGGCGGGCAGGGTCATGATCTCGACGAGCTCGCGCGCGACGTCCCGCTCCAGCGTTGGCTGCGCGAGCGATCGCTGCTCGTACGGCTGGAGGACGCAACGCTCGTCCAGCACTGCGGCCACGACGGCTACTCACGGTGGAACGATCGGCAGGCCGCCGACGCAGTCGATGCGATCAACTCGCGCGCGCGCGATCTACTGATACATGAAGGCGAACCGGAGCTGTGGGACGTCCTCAGCGCCAAGAACGTCTTCGACCAACAGCCCGACCGTCTCCACCGATGGCTCGAGGCTACGAAGAGTCGCCGGGTC
>Ga0207646_10008035_pt1 | contig 10635 bp, 9 predicted proteins | sample KBSK5502metaG_FD_184343 | JGI IMG/M metagenome (GOLD analysis project Ga0207646, IMG submission 184343) | Corn, switchgrass and miscanthus rhizosphere microbial communities from Kellogg Biological Station, Michigan, USA - KBS K5-50-2 metaG... | ecosystem: Host-associated > Plants > Roots >...
CATTGGAAGGAATACCTGAGCCTCGTCGACAGCCCCTTCAACGGCATGACGTTCGACTGCGGCGTCACCCGGGAGATGGGCGAGGACCCGGTGGCGGTCTGCCGCTGGCTCGGCGAGCGTGACCGCATCAACCACGTCCACTTCCGCAACGTCGTCGTCCGCCAGCCGTACGTGGACTACACGGAAGTGTTCCTCGACGACGGCCAGGTGGATCTCTTCGGCGTCATGAGGGAGCTCGTGCGGCAGAAGTACCCGCGCGCGATCTACCCCGAACACCCGCGGGCCCTCGACCTCGACCGCGAGCGCGGCTCGATCAGGAACATGTATCCGGGCGGGGGCGGTTTCGCGGGCGAGATCTACAACGTCGCGTATGCCAGGGCCATGCTGCAGGCGGCACTGAGCCTCTGAGATACGAGACCGGTTGACGCTGGTCGGGTCGCGATGTAGCTTGGCGCGCCTTGACTCGTCGCAAGCGCCTCATCTGGATCATCGTGGCCAGCCTGCTCGTATTGGGAGCCGGGGCGGCGGTCTCACGCAACTGGAACAAGGCCACGCCCGTCCTCACCGCCCGGGTCGCGACGCAGGACATCGTCTCCAAGGTCACCGCCAACGGCAAGATCCAGGCCGAGAACAAGGTCGAGATGTCGGCGCTCGTGCAGGGCCAGGTCGTGAACCTGGCCGTGCGCGAGGGCGACAAGGTCAAGAAGGGAGACTTCCTCCTCCAGATCGACCGCAACCGCGCCGCGGCGGAGGAGGCCGGCTCCAGCGCGGCCCTCAAGGCCAGCCTGTCCGACCGCGACTCCGCCAAGGAAAACATGGCCCAGGCCGAGCGCGATTACGAGCGGGCCCGGCGGAACTACGAAGCGCGGATCACGTCCGAGGCGGACTTCCAGCGGGCCCGGTCGGGTCTGGAGACCGCCCGCTCCGCCTTCGAAAGCGCCCAGAACCGCGTGGACCAGATGCGCGCCGGCCTCAGCGCCAACCGCGACACCCTCTCGAAGACCACCGTGCGCGCGCCCATCGACGGGGTCGTGACCACGCTGCGGGTGAAGGCGGGCGAGGTCACGGTCATCGGCACCATGAACAACCCCGGCACCCAGCTCCTCACCGTCTCCGACATGTCGACGGTGGAGGCGGTGCTGATGGTGGACGAGACGGACACCCCGACGGTGCAGGTCGGGCAGAAGGCGCTGCTCAACATCGACGCCTATCCCGGGCGGACCTTCGACGGCCTGGTCACGGAGGTGGGGAACTCGCCGATCCTCAAGGACGACCCGGACCTCCAGGGCCTGACCACCACCTCCGATGCCATCAACTTCAAGGTCAAGGTGAAGGTGCAGGCGCCGCCGCCCAGCATCCGGCCCGGCTTCTCCGTCACCGCCGACATCATCACCGGCGGCAAGGAGAAGGTGGCGGCGGTGCCTCTGGCCGCGGTGATCGTGCGCGATTCGCCCAGGGGGGAGAAGAACGAGGCCGGGAAGCTGAAGACGGAGCAGGGGGTCTACGCGCTGCGCGACGGCAAGGCAGTCTTCGCGGCCATCACGACCGGGATCACGGGAGAGCTGATGGTCGAGGTCGTCTCCGGGATCCCGGCGGGCGAGGAGATCGTCACCGGTCCCTTCAAGGCGCTGCGCGAGATCAAGGACGGCGATCGCGTGAAGAAGATGTCGGAGAAGGAGAAGAAGGCCGCCGAAGCGCAGGGCGCCGGGACGTCCTGACCGCGGGGCGGAAGGAGCCATGCGCTTCTCCGAGCTGTTCGCCGTCTCGCTCCAGGCGCTGCGCCTGAACAAGCTGCGGTCGGGGCTCACCCTCCTGGGCGTGATCATCGGCGTGATGACCGTGGTCTCCGTCCTCTCCGTCATCAGCGGCCTCAACGACTACGTCCTGAACAAGGTCGTCAACCTCAACCCCGACGTCATCGTCTTCACCAAGTACGGCATCCTGCGCAGCCGGCAGGAATTCATCATGGCCACCAGGCGCAAGCCGGTGACCATGCGCGACCTGCAGATCGTGAGCGCGGAGTGCCGGTCCTGCGCCGCCGTGGGCGCGCAGGGCCAGCTGTTCGGCAACGTGCACCTCGGCCCCCGGAAGCTCTCGAACGTGCTCATGACCGGCTACACGGCCAACGTCCTGACCATGCTCAACGTGGACCTCGAGGCGGGCCGCTTCTTCACGCCGCTGGAGGATGAGCACGCGGCGGCGGTGGCCATCATCGGCCACGACATCAAGGACCAGCTCTTCCCGAACCTCGACCCCATCGGCCGCACGGTGTACGTCCGCGGCTATCCGCTCCGCGTCATCGGGCTCCAGTCCAAGCTCGGCAACGTGCTGGGACAGAACCGCGACAACGTGATCTTCGTGCCCCTCTCGTTCCAGCAGAAGGTGATGACCTCGGACGACGGGATCGCGATCATGGTGCGTCCGGTCGGCGGCATGAAGGGCCTGGAGGAGACGGAGGGGGAAGTCCGGACGCTGCTGCGCTCCCTCCGGCGGACGCCGTTCGCCGCCGAAGATCCATTCGGCGTGGTCGGCGCGGAAGCCATCCAGTCGTTGTGGCGTTCGATCTCCGCGGCGGCCTTCGCGGTCATGATGCTCATCTCGGGCCTCTCCCTGGTGGTCGGCGGCATCGTGGTGGCCAACATCATGTTCGTCTCGGTGGTGGAGCGCACTCCGGAGATCGGGCTGCGCATGGCGCTGGGGGCGAAGAAGCGCGACATCAAGCGGCAGTTCCTGATGGAATCGTCGCTTCTGGCGACACTCGGCGGCGCGGGCGGCGTCGTGGGCGGGGCGCTGGTGGCCCTGGCCGTGAGCCAGGTCTTCCCCGCGCAGGTGAAGCCGGGCTTCATCCTCGTCGGCCTCGTGACGGCGGCGGTCACCGGCCTCGTGGCCGGCCTGGCGCCCGCGGCCGCCGCGGCCAAGCTCGCGCCGGTGGAGGCGCTGCGGTATGAGTGAGGACGCGCGATGAGGGCCTGGGTCCCGTTCGTGCGCGGCTTCACGGGCAACGTCCGCTTCGCCGCCAGCTCCATCGCCGAGCACAAGCTGCGCTCCACCCTCACCGTCCTGGGGATCGTGGTGGGTGTGACCACGGTGATGGCGATGGTGGCCATCGTCACCGGCTTCAACAACAACATCATCGGCAACCTCCAGACCTTCGGCGCCAACCGCCTCGAGATCAAGAAGTACGAGGACCGCTTCGGCCCCGGCGGCCCGCTGAGCGACGAGGAGAGACGCCGGAAGAACCTGACCATCGACGACGCGGTGGCGCTGCGCGCGCTGCTCCCGGACGCGGCGGTGGGGCTCCTGTACGTTCAAGTCGAGGCCCTCATCCACGTGAAGAACGGGAACCTCGAGGCCAACGGCCCGTACATCGTGGGGAGCGACGAGTTCTATCCCACCACGACCGCACAGAGTCTGGGCCGCGGGCGCTGCTTCACGCCCACCGAGGTGCAGCACCACGCGCTCGTCGCGGTGCTGGGGGGGGACGTGCAGGAAGCCCTCTTCCCCAAGCAAGATCCCATCGGGAAGGACATCACGGTCGAGGGCCTGCGCTACCGCGTCATCGGCGTGTTGGAGAAGAAAGGGGCGCAGTTCGGCTTCTCGCCCGACAACAAGGTGGTCGTGCCCTACGCGGCATTCGAGCGGCAGTTCGCCCTCCGCGCGCAAAGGGACGGCGCGGAAATCAACATCGTGCCCACGCGGACGGAGGACATGCCGGCGGTGATCGAACGGGCGGTGGCCGCCCTGCGGGCGCGGCGCCACGTGCCCTTCGACAAGCCCGACGACTTCGCGGTCGTCACGCCGGACCAGCTCATCTCGCAGTTCCGGGCCATCACGGGCGGCATCACCGGGGCCATGGTGTTCGTGGCCCTCATTTCGCTCGTCATCGGCGGCGTCGGGGTCATGAACATCATGCTGGTCTCGGTCACGCAGAGGACGCGCGAGATCGGCGTGCGGCGCGCCTGCGGCGCCCGCCGGCGCGACGTGGTCGGCCAGTTCCTCGTCGAGGCGGCCACATTGAGCAGCATCGGGGGCGTGGTCGGAGTGATCCTGGGGCTGCTCATCTCGGTCACCGTGAAGGCGGCCGTGCCCGCGCTACCCACGGCCATCCCGCTCTGGTCGCCGCTCGTTGGCCTGCTCGTCTCGATGGGGGTCGGTGTTTTCTTCGGCGCCTACCCGGCCGTGAAGGCCTCTCGCCTCGACCCCATCGAGTCGCTGCGCTGGGAATGACGGCGCGAGCGGCATCCCTGCTTCCTTTCCTGCTCCTTGCCCCCCTCTTCGCCGACCAGGGCTCTCAAGAGCATGTTCATGGCCTGGGGCAGGTTCACATGGACACTTCATGCTCGTCGTCCGTCTCGGCCCAGCTCGATCAGGCACTCGCGCTGCTCCACAACTTCTGGTACGCGCGTGCACTGGAGGCCTTCAAAGAGGTTGCCCGAGCGGATCCCCAGTGCGCGATCGCGCGATGGGGCGCGGCCATGACCTACAACCACCCCTATTGGGACGCGCCGACGCAACAAGACCAGGCCGCCGCCTGGGTTCTCGTCCAAGAGGGGATGCAGGCGGCCAAGAAGTCGGCTCGCGAGAGGATGTACCTGGAGGCGGTGGCGGCGCTGTATCGTGGCGGCGGCGCCGGGTCGAAGTCGACGCGCGACGAGGCGTACCAAGACGCGATGGCCGCCGTCTACGCCAGGTACCCGGACGATGAGACCAAGCTCTTCTACGGACTCTCGATCCTGGGCACGGTGAGAGAAGGCACGAGGGGCTTCGAGCGGCAAGCGGTTGCCGCGCGGCTTTTCATGGAGGTCTTCCGGAACAAGCCTCAGCATCCAGGCGCGCTGCACTATCTGATCCACGTCTACGATGATCCCGAGCACGCGCCATTGGCGCTGGGGGTTGCGCGCGCCTACGCCAAGGCGGCCCCCGCCGTCCCGCACGCGCTGCACATGCCCTCGCACATCTTCACACGCCTCGGCTTGTGGGAAGAGTCGGCCGCGACCAACGAGAACGCCTGGCGCGCCTCCGAGGAGGACGTGAAGCGGGCCGGGGAGCCGAGCGAATATCGCGATTTCCATTCGCTCAACTACCTCCAATACGCCTATCTTCAGCTCGGTCGTTTCCGCGATGCCGAGCGCCTGACCGAGCTCATCCGGGCGCAGTACGAATCGTTGCCGGACAAGACCACCGCTCCCGACAACCCTGACCTGCAAGCCAGACACGTCCGCGGGCGGACGATCTACGCGTTGCCGGATCGAGTCGCGTACGGCTACTTCGACATGCGGGCGCGATACATCGTCGAATCGGGCGACTGGGAGAAGGCCTCGAGAGTTCCGCTGGTCGCGCCCTCGCGCGATTTCACGGCCATGAAGCTGCAGCTCGAGGCGATGGCAGCGGGCAGACGTTCGGACGCGGCCGCGGCGCAGGCCGCCGCGGATCGGATCGTCGCCCTGTCGAAGGAACCCGGCCAGCATCCGTTCGTCGAGCCGATCATCACGATGCAGGCGGAGGAGGCCCAGGCGATTGCCGCGCAGGCGGCCGGCGATGCCCGCCGTGTTACCTCGATGATGGATGCCGCGGTCGCAACCGAAGATTCGATCTACACCCTGTCCCAGCCGCCCTATCCGATCATCCCGGCGCACGAGCTCTACGGGGCAATGTTGCTGGAGCTGGGACGGCCCGCGGATGCCGCCCGGCATTTCACGGAGGTTTTGAAGCGCACGCCTGGGCGGCCGCAGGCAATCCGCGGGATTGCCCGGGCGGCGGAGGCCCTGGGGGACAAACGGACGGCCACGCAGCGCTACCGCGAATTCCTCTCGATCTGGAAGGACGCGGACCAGGATCACCCGGACCTGGCGGCGGCGCGTCGATCGCTAGCCGAGGCCGAAGTCGAACGTCGCTGAGCGTCGAGTCGAGAGCATTCGCCAGGGCCGTGCGGGCGCCGTGAGGCGACAGGTGAAGCGATAAGTCACGTCCCGTCCAACAAGGAAGGCAACCATGGCGGCGTGGCCGACGCGGCCGGCGGCGGAGGCCGCGGCGCGGCTCATCGAAGCCGCTGCCGAGTTCGCGGGAGGCGGGCTACGCGACGACGCGACCGCGCTCGTGGCGACGGTCGAATAGCGCCCCTCGGCTTGCCGCGCGAGGCTTAGAGCGAGCCGTCCGTCGCGGAGCCTCGCTTGGGCCGGCGGACGGTCCTCACCTTCCCGCTCCTTCCTCCTCCGCAGAAGAACTGATCGCCGCCATCGGACTCGAGGCCCGAAACGCCCACTCCGGGCGGCATCTCGAGCTTCTCCAGGACTTCTCCCGTTCGCGGATCGACTCGCCTCAAATCGCTCTCGTCACCTTCCCAGGTGGCGTGCCAGAGCTCTCCGTCGATCCAGGTGACCCCGGTGACGAAGCGGTTGGACTCGATCGTGCGAAGAATCGCGCCTGTCTGGGGATCGATCTGATGGATCTTCCGGTCCCGATACTGCCCCACCCAGAGCGTCCCTTCGGCCCACGTGAGCCCCGAGTCACCGCCGCCGCCGGGCGCCGGGATCGTGGCGAGCACACGGCCGGTCTTCGGATCGATCTTCTGGATGCGATCCTCGGCGAGCTGAAACAGGTGCTCGCCGTCGAACGCCGTTCCTGCATGCGCGGCGACGTCGATCGAGCGCACCTTGATCCCGCTCACAGGATCGAAGGCGTTCAGCGTATCGCCGGCCGCGAACCAGACGTGCCGACCGTCATACGTGACGCCATGCACGTGGTCGACACCCGGAAAGGGTCCGTACTCACGGACGATTTCGGCAGTCGATCGACGCATGCTTCCATCCTAGTCAATCGGCAGAGGAACCGGGAGTAACAAGGCCGTCGTGAATCCCGGCACGGGCGGGGTCAGCCACCGCCGAGCTCGCCCGCGACCGAACGACTGCACCTTGCCCGGCGCCGCCAGCGAGTCGAGCGCCCGCTGCACGGTGCGCTGGCTCGTTCCAAGCGCAAGCGCAAGGGCCGAGCTCGACCACGATTCACCATCGGCGAGGAAGGCGAGCACGGCCGCATGCTCCTCCGCATCTTCGAGGGGCCGCGCCAGCACCACCACCTCGCGTGCGCGGCGCGGCGCCAGCGCAAAACCTCGCTTCGTCGCGCTCACGTCGGCCAGCGTCCGAAGCACCGTGCGAAGCCGCCCGACTTCGACTCGCAACCGCGCGCGATGCGATTCATCGGCGAGCTTCGATCCGAATGCGCGCGCGACGAGCGTGCTTCTCGGCACGTCTCCCGGCCACGCTTCGCCCAGCGCGCGTGCGAGCGCGAACAACACCGGACGCTTCGCGAGCGAGATCACCGTGCCTGCGTAACGCACGACATGACGGCAGGCGTCCACTACGAATGCGTTCGACGCCAGCAACGCTTCGACCTCCTCGAGCAGGAGGAGTCGCTCCTCGCCACTCGCAATCAGGCGGGCGGCGGGCGTGTTCAGGACGAGGAGTGCGCTCTCGACCTCCGCCGTCAGCGCCGGGATGCCTGCGTGGTGCGCTGCGCTCTCGGCCCGGGCGAGCGCCGCGCGCGCCGCCTTCGTCCTGAGGCGCCGCATCGCGATCCCCGCGACCACCAGCTCGTGAACGGTCCTGGACGCGGGAGGGAAGGGCGCGGGGTCGAGCTCAGCGAGCGTACGCTCGGCCTCGTCGATGCGCCCGATCAGGAGGAGGCGCCGGACCTCGAGATACCGCGCATGCGCGGCGTTTACCCTGTCGCCGTGCCCTTCGAGCGTCGACCGCGCCGCGTCGAGCGCCTTCGCCGGCCAGCCCAGGTCGCGCGAGGCGAGCGCGATCTCGGCCTCGGCAACGACGCACCTCGCGCGGGCCACGGCCTCTTTCGGACCGAAGGCACGCGTAGCTCTTCGCAGGAGAGCCTTCGCTCGAACGAGATCGCCGAGCTGCGCCATCGCGATGCCTCGAAGCGCGAGAGCAGGCGCGTCGTCGCGCAGGGCGACCCGCTTCAATGCGCCGAGGGGATCACCCGCGGCGAGGGCACGCGCCGCGGCCGTGATCAGCGAGTCCATCGGAATCCCGCCACACTTGTCACTCCCATCTTTCGATCCCAGGCCCTAGATTCATCTCATGACCAACGGCGAGCGATGGGCGGCGAATCGCATCCACGCACAGTTCGGAAAGGAGCAATCATGGCATCCAACACGTCCAAGATAATGATCGCTGCGCTTCAGGTCTCCCCGGATGGCTTCACCCCGTCGACACGTTCGACCTCGTCCAGGTGAAGTCGACCAGGTCTGGCAGAGTCATCGTGACCTGCCGAACTTGACGAATCTCTTGCGCTGCACCGGTACGAGGACCGCTCGCGAACATCCAAAGGAGGGAGAGAAGGGCCATGACGAAGCACATGACCGGGACACGTAAAGAGTGGCTCGCCGCCCGGCTCGAGCTACTCGAGGCGGAGAAGGAGCTCACGCGGCGCAGCGACGAGCTGGCGCGGCGGCGGCAGGAGCTGCCGTGGGTGCGGATCGACAAGGAGTACCGATTCGAGACCGACGAGGGGAGCGCCTCGCTGGGCGACCTCTTCCGAGGGCGCTCGCAGCTCCTCGTCTACCACTTCATGTTCGGGCCCGACTACACGGCGGGGTGTCCGTCCTGCTCGGCGATCGCGGACGGGTTCGACGGCTTCGTCGTCCACCTGGCCAACCACGACGTCACGCTTTCGGCGGTGTCGCGGGCGCCTCTCGCGAAGCTACAGGCGTACAAGCGGCGGATGGGGTGGACGTTTCCCTGGGCGTCCTCGTTCGGCGGCGACTTCAATCCCGACTTCAGCGTCGGGTTCACCGAGGAGCAGCAGCGCAAGGGGGGCATCGAATACAACTACGAGCGCGAGGCCCCGTGGCGGCCCAAGGGCGGCGATCAGGGGGACGTCGGGAAGATGGCGGCCATGACCGGAACCGACGTGGCCACATATATCCGCGAAAGGCCGGGCATGAGCGCTTTCGTGCTCGAGGACGGCGTCGTCTACCAGACCTATTCCACCTATGCGCGCGGACTGGACGGCCTCTGGGGCATGTACCAGTGGCTCGACCGCGCCCCCAAGGGGCGCAATGAGACGGGCATCTGGTGGCGCCGCCACGACGAGTACGACAAGCGCTGAGCGAAGTCGTGGTCCAGCGAGCCTTCTTCGGCGTCTCGGCGCTGCTCTTCGCCGCCAGCGCGGCGGTGACGATCGTCTGGTGCGCGTCCATGTCGGCGATGGGCGAGATGCCGATGCCCGGCGGCTGGACGATGTCGATGGCGTGGATGCGGATGCCCGGACAGACGTGGCCGGGCGCCGCGGCGTCGTTCCTCGGCATGTGGGTCGTGATGATGGTGGCGATGATGCTGCCATCCTTGGTCCCAATGCTGTGGCGCTACCGCCAGGCCGTCGGCAGGACAGGCGAGGCGCCCCTGGGTCGGCTGACCGCGCTCGTGGGCGTGGGGTACTTCTTCGTGTGGACCGTGTTCGGAATGGCCGCCTTTCCGCTGGGCGTCGCGCTGGCGGCGGTCGAGATGCAACAGCCGGCGCTGGCGCGCGCCGTTCCGATCGCGGTGGGCGTGGTCGTCCTGATCGCCGGCTCCCTCCAGCTCACCGCGTGGAAGGCGCGTCACCTTGCCTGCTGCCGGGAGGCACCCGGGCGCGGCCGTACGCTGCCGGCCGACGCCCGCACGGCCTGGCGACACGGCCTGCGCCTCGGACTCCACTGCAGCCACTGCTGTGCCGGTCTGATGGCGATCCTCCTGGTCATCCGGGTCATGGACCTTCGCGCGATGGCGGTCGTGGCGGCAGCCATCACCGTCGAACGTCTCGCACCGGCTGGTGAGCGCGTCGCGCGAGCCGTCGGGGCCGTCGTCGTCGGGGCAGGGTTGTTTCTGATCGCGCGAGCAGCCGGACTCGGATGACGCATGCGCTCAGGACGCCGCGGAATGTCTTGTCGATGTGTCACGCATGATGCGCTCGGATTGAGGCAGTTCGAGTCCAGTGGCCGCACGTCGAGCGTTCTCAAATCCGAGGAAGAATCAGCCCTTCGTTCGTGAAAGCGAGGGACGTCGAGAGGTCCCGGTGGGCCTCGATCTGCGCCTTCAGATCGGCGACCTTCTGCTCCGCGGTGGCAATGGCATCGGCGCCGGCGATGAAGCGGCGCGGCGGCGGCTCCTGGCTCCCAATGATGATGAGCGCCCGCGCGAGCTTGGCGGGATCACCGGATTGCAGGCCATTCTGGGATTTCCAGAACGCGAGCTGCTCCGCTCTGCGCTCGTCGTAGTCCTCGATCGACTGCTCGGCGTAGTTCGTCGATCTCTCGGTGAGAAGCTCCGTGCGGAAGAACCCCGGATTGACGAGAGTGGTCGTGATGCCGAACGGTGCCACCTCGGCGTGCAGCGACTCCATCCAGCGTTCCAGGCCGAACTTCGACGCGGCGTAGGCGGTACAGAACTCGAAGCCAACGAGGCCGGCTGACGAGGAGATCGAGACAATGTGCCCCGAGCGCTGCTTGCGCATCACCGGCAGGACAGCACGCGTGACGTTCATCGGGCCAATGAGGCTCGTCGCCAACTGCCGCTCGAACTGCTCCGGCGTCAGCTCCTCGAAGTAGCCGGCATAAAAGCTGGCCGCGTTGTTGACCAGCAC
>Ga0207646_10008038_pt1 | contig 10634 bp, 10 predicted proteins | sample KBSK5502metaG_FD_184343 | JGI IMG/M metagenome (GOLD analysis project Ga0207646, IMG submission 184343) | Corn, switchgrass and miscanthus rhizosphere microbial communities from Kellogg Biological Station, Michigan, USA - KBS K5-50-2 metaG... | ecosystem: Host-associated > Plants > Roots >...
GTGCAGCGCTCACAAACGCGCTACGATGTAGGCGAACCGTCTCGGTTTGCGCGGTTTTGAGGCGTGCAAAGCGGGGACGCTTCGCCTACTTTGCGCTTAAGCTAACGCTTATGGGGCCATCACCGCATGGACCGAACCCAAAGTCAATTCCGGGGTCCGTCGATCCCTTTTATTCGAATCTGGAATTGGCGAGCAAGCAGCCAGCGGACGCCAAACATGTCAATCGTAGCGCGCAGGGCTCGATTCCCAAAAGTGTATTTGCTCACACCGGATTGGCGTCGCCGGTGGTTCACGGGGATTTCGGTAATCTTGTAGCCTAGTCCCTTGACCAGGGCCGGGATAAACCGGTGCATTCCATGAAATGGAACGAGCGCTTCTCGGCACTCCCGCCGCATTGCCTTCAGGGTGCAGCCGGTATCGCGCACCCCATCCTTGGTGAATCGGCTTCGTACCTCATTTGCTATCACGCTCTGCGCACGTTTGAGCCAACTGTCTTTGCGATTGAGCCGATATCCGCAAACCAGATCGAATCCTTTTTCAATCTCAGCCAGTAGACGCGGGATATCCTTTGGATCGTTTTGCAGATCACCATCCATAAGAACCAGCAAATTCCCTGAGGCGTTGGCCAGACCGGCGTAAATCGCCGCGCTTTGCCCCGAATTCTTTGCGAATTGCAGCAATCTCACATGCGAACCGCGCCTGATTTTCTCGACCGTGCGATCGTCTGATCCATCATCTACGAAAACGATTTCATACGATACCGCTTCGAGCACGGATTCCAGCTCCGTTTGAAGCTGCGAGACATTCCCTTCTTCATTAAAAACCGGAATAACTACAGAAACTTGAGGTGTTGCGGTCACAGCGGAAGTGTCTGGTATTGGTAACAAGCGAAAACGCGAATTTCCCGGAGCGGGTTGTTCTTACGGTTAATCTGATAAAGTGCAACCAGTTCGCATCGAGTAAACGCGCTCTGAAGATTTTGTGGAGGAGTTTCCTCCGGTTGATCGGTGACGTAGAGCGCCGTTCGATCCATAAATGGATTTATTCCGGCTTCCTCTGAAAAGGTTGTGTCTTTTTTTGTGGAAGAATCGGCTTCCAGAAATTCATCATACCGCGGCCAGAAAGAAAATTGATTCTGAATGTCCTGGGATTCAGGAATATAAACAGGAGGATGGCCTGGACCTTCCGAACGCTTGTCTTTGAGATAAAAGGAGAGCGCGGACGATGTTCGGTAGGTGTCGCCAATCAGAAATACTTTACCGCCTAGCTTTGTCTCAAACTCCGCGCGAAACCTTCCGACCTGCTCCGCTGTCGTTTTCCAGCCGCGCCATTTGGACGTTGGATCAGCCGGGTATGGGTAGGGGATCCCGACCATCCGAACAAGATCCGTATTCGTGAAAAGCAATGAAGTGAAGGCACTCAACCCTAGAGCAGTGATGCAAAGGGTTCCTGCAATTCTGTTCTCGCCCGCGACCTGCATCCAGAAATGCGCGGCCAGAATCCCAAGACTGAGAAGAGCCGGGCCTGTCCAGGTTGGTTGCTCTCCGTGGCGGAGACCGATAATAAGAAATTGCAGCAAGACCGGCCAACTGAAGGCAAAGAGAAAGCAGATTCTGCTATTTTGAAACGATCTCCTGAGGCAAGCGAAAAATGCTACCAGATAACCCGGCAAGATCAGGGGTGAATAGAGCAGGAGCTGGCTTTCGAGAAATTCAGCGAGCTGTGAGGGCCGTGCCGCGAGCGCCATTCTGAGATCACCACGCTCGGGTAAATGTTCGAACGCAATCCATTCATGCTGCTGGTTCCAGATAATCAGAGGGGTTAGGGATAACAGGAATACAAGAAGGCACACATAGAATCCCAGGCGTTTCAGCTGATGCCGGTGCCTAGGCACGACGATCAGAAAAAACAGAATGGAGAAAAGCTGAAGGGCATTCCAGTAGTTGCAGATAAATCCGAGGCCGATAAGAATCCCCGTGAGCGGCCAGAAAATTGAAAACTTGCCGCCTCGTTCAATCGCTAGCCAGCAGGTGCAAAGCGCCGCCGCCCAGAAAAACAGGCAGAGCCCATCGGGTGTCATTGCGATCGAATCAAGATGAAAAATCGGGAGGAGATTCACCGCCAGGACCCCCCAAAAGGCTGCCTTTTCCCGCACCAGCTTCCGCGCCAGCAAGTATACAAAGACCGAAGTACCCAGGCTAAAAAACGGTGCCAGAAACCGCACCCCGAATTCTGTCGAATCGAAAAGGGACGTGCCTGCCAGAATCGCCAGAGCGACGCCTGGACCTTGCCCGTAGTACCAGAGATCAGGATGCTGTGACCAGAGGCAATAGTAGCTCTCTTCCGGGGACAATTCGATCGTCCCAGCCAGGAATAAACGGATTCCAGTCAGAATGACGAGAAAACCGATAAGGATGAACAACCGGTTTCTCATTATCGGGAGTTGCCGAGCAGTGAAGGGTGTTGTCGAGCGAGAATTGGAAACCATCTGGATACAATCCGTTCATACGCCATATTCAAAATGCTTGCGGCGATGAGGCTGAAGCCAATGGCCAGCAGGATCGATACAAAGACATCACTCGGCCAGTGTGACCCACAATAAATTCGCGAGTACGAAACGAGCCCGGCTGGAAGAATATAGAGCGATCCCAACCGGCCAAAGAACAAGACCGCCATCGTTGCGATCACCGTATTATTCATTGCGTGCCCGGAGGGGAAAGAGTGTCCGATAACCGGACCGACAGGAGGTTGCGAAAGCGAGACCTGAACCGGTAGAAAAACCCCGAGAATCGCCGGATTCTTCTTCTGCAAACTCACTTCGCGAACTTCTGCCAGTGCCTGGGAAGGCCGCGGCCGGTTAACTATTTTCTTTGTGAACTGGGTGAAGACGCCGTCCGTGAACGCAAGCGTGGCAAGGGTCACCAGCACGAAACTTCGAACCCGGAAGTGGCCTCGCCACAAAAGGACAAGCGTCGCGATCACCAGGATTGGCAGCCAGACGCTAAAATTTGTGAAGGTTGCCATTAACCAATCGAGGAATGGGTTTGTCCATTCCCGGTTGATAAAGAGGAGCAGAGTTTTGTCCATGCGAGAGGTCCGGGCCCGCGTAAGCTAGAAAGACCTCATTGATGAAACAAGCAAAGAAATTCATTGTCGTCGCGCTCCTCTTTTGGTGCCGGGGATTTGTCCCCGTGTTTGCAGAGGAGGACGCAAACGCCATCCTGGATCAGATCCGGCTGGCCCAGGCGGAAATCAGCAAACCGCTAACCGGTCGATTGCGTCCGGAGGATGGAGCGGCAATTCCGTTTCAGCTGCGGTTAAGGGGATCCCAGTTCGATTACCAGTTCACCAACCCTGCGGAAACCATAAGGCTTCAATTAACCGATTCAGGCTCGATTTTATCTGATGAGGATGCCGGTGGCCGGCAGAACCTGTCGGGATCGAAGCTACAGGAAACCGTCCGCGGGACCGACATCACGTACGAAGATCTTTCGTTGCGTTTTATCTACTGGAAGAACGCGAAACTGAACGGAGAACAGCGCGTTCGGGCGATTACCTGCTCTGTTGTTGATGTCCAGCCTGCGTCTCGCAACACAGCCTATAGCACCGTGCGGTTATGGATTGCGAAAGACCGGGGTGCGCTGATCAAGGCCGAAGGGTTCGATTGGCAAGGGAGACTGGTTAAGCGTTTCGAGATCATTTCCGGTCAGAGAGTGGAGGGGAAAACCATTTTCAAACAGATCAGGATTGAACGAATCAGTCCCGAGACGGGCAAAGTGGTATCGCGAACTTACCTGGAGCTGGATCCGTCGGAGTGAAGTGAACTGCCGGTGCCACTGCTGATTTGACCTAAATTGATCAAAGGGAAGCCTTCGCATTGCATTGCGTGACGCGTTTCATGCGTTGACGGGTAATCTTCAGCAGATTCACGTCGTGATCCTCTATTTGACAGCAAGAAGCTCTCCCGCTACAGTTCGGCGCTTTTTTTATGCGGAAATACCGATTGAGCTCGACACTGCTTTGTAGCGTTTTGGCCATTTGCCTTCAGAGCAGTTTCGCTCAAACCGGGACTGATGGCGCCGCTCGCTTTACCGAAAATGCGATGAAGTTGCGCGAGAAAATCCTCTTCAAAATTGAACCCAGAAATCTGAAAACGGATCCTTTGGCCGGAGCGAATGACAAATACCCTTGGCATGAAGCGATCGTTACGACAGTTTTCTGGATCGGGGAGTCGCCGGCAGGCAACAACCCCGTGCCGAATCGATCCAGCGCGTGGGATTCAAACTGGGCGCAAAGTTTTGGCGGATCTGATGCTCCCGGGTTGAGCGATCGAAGGGGTTTTATTCCCGCAAGGTTTGTCCCGCGGCAGAATCCATTTTACCTTGCCCTCCCCTACAACGATGTCAGCGGGGGTCGCACAAAAGACGAAGCCTACAAAGTCGTCCCATGGCTGCGGCACGCGTTCATAAGGTCAGGGCAATCAGTTTTGAAGGGGCATTGGGTTGCGATTCGAAAGGGCGTTAGAATCTGTTACGGTCAATGGGAAGATGTAGGCCCGTTTCGTAGCGATCATTGGCAATACGTATTCGGCAATGACCGGCCAAGGCCTAATTTGAATCGCGGCGCCGGGCTCGATGTTTCTCCAGCGATTCGCGACTATCTCAAGCTTGAGAACACGGATGTCAGCGATTGGAAGTTCGTGGATTTCGAGGAAGTTCCTCCCGGTCCATGGGCTCTTTATGGCGACAACAACACCTTCGTAATTGATCGAAGGAAAAGAGAAGAGGCGTTTGCAAAAATGCAGTAAGGACCTGCGCTCTTCACAAACGGACGACGTCGCCTTCGACGTAGATCTGACTTCGGCGCGCCCCGTTTCGTGAGTAAAACACCTTTAAACGTTTCGTTACCCCGGGATAGGGATCGATTCCGAACGTCTGGTTCGAAACCTCGAATGGCTGCTGGATCCGCACAAAATTCTGAACAATGCGGGTGACATTGGCATATCGTCCCCTCGTTCCATAGGCTGCGTCGAGAATCTGTATTGCGCGTCTGTGGTAGCCCGGGCCTGCATCCGCATACCCGCCGCCGCGGAAATAGAAGACGTCTCCCTCATTGACGCTGTCCCTGATTCGACGCCCTCCGACACCGTAGACGACGACCAGCCTCTTCGTTTGCCCGGGGGCAGGATCCATTCGGAAAGTGTCGTTGCTGACTCGGAACGGTTCCCCGTAGTCCGCAAAACGTTGAACGTCTGCCGTGACGTTTCTGCCGCGATCTGGCGCTCCGTAGTAGGCAGATTCAACCATGATGCGTTGCGCCAGGGATGAGGAAATGCAGGCAAGAAGAATCAATGTCACCGAAAAGATGGACCCAAACGCTTTCATCTCTGATGGTAACAGACGCAGCTAAAGTGGCGAATGATCAAGAAAAGTTCAGAAATTGGAGAACCCTCCGGTTATTCAAATGGATGGCCCGAAACCGCTATGCAAAACGCAACAGTTGCGTCAGGCCCGGGACCGCGGTTTCTTGAAGCCATTGTTCCATGCATCGGCTCGCTGACAGTTTCAGATTGACATTGCGAGCACTGCTCCGCAGCCTCTTTGTCGAGACACTCTCTCTAAGCAATTGAACATTCAAATAATGATGAAGAGCTATTTAGTCGCCCTGATCGGTCTTTGCTTTATTGCTCTATGTCCACAGGCTCGCGCGGAGGAAGAACTGACCGGAACGCTGAAGAAGATCAAGGATGCGGGATCAATCTCTCTAGGCCATAGAGAGTCCTCCATCCCGTTCTCGTACTACGACGATAAGAATCAGGTCGTCGGCTATTCTCACGAAATGCTCCTGCTGGTCGTCGATGCCGTGAAGAAAAAGTTGAACATGCCAAATCTCAAAGAGAACCTGATTCCGATCACTTCACAAAATCGCATACCGCTGATTCAAAACGGCACCATCGACATCGAGGCTGGCTCAACTACGAATAACCTTGAACGCCAACAGCAGGCTAACTTTTCCGATTCGATCTTTGTGATAGGGACCCGGTTACTGGTTAAGAAGGATTCCGGCATCAAAGATTTCCCGGATCTGAAGGAAAAGAACGTTGTTGTTACTGCCGGGACGACTTCGGAGCGTCTAATCCGGGAGATGAATGAAAAAAACAATATGGGCATGAATATTATTAGTGCCAAAGATCACGGTGAATCATTTTTGACCTTACAGAGTGGGCGGGCAGTCGCTTTCATGCTCGACGACGCGCTGCTTGCAGGCGAACGTGCCAAGGCTCGGAAACCGGATGATTTTATCATCGTGGGGACGCCGCAGTCAAAGGAAGCTTATGGGATGATGATGCGAAAAGGAGACGATCAATTCAAAAAATTGGTCGATGAAGCCATCGCTAAGGCAGAAACATCAGGCGTGGCCGAAAAGCTTTATCAGAAATGGTTTCAGTCGCCAATCCCTCCTAAAGGCTTGAACCTCAATCTTCCGTTAAGCGAAGATATGAAGGCGCTGTTTAAGAGTCCTAACGATAAGGCACTACAATAGCTGAGCGTCTCCGACTGGGTGTTCTGCGAAAATCATCTTTGCGAAAGCCGATGAGAACAGTCACCTTTGGGTAAGCGCCGCTTGTGAAAAGGGAGAATGGCGACAGTTCTAGCGGATTTGGATTTCAGGGTCTTCATGCAACCGGTGGTGGGCGGCGGTGGCAACTACCTCACCTATCTTCTTTTTGGTCTCGGATGGACGCTTTCGCTAGCCATCACCAGCTGGATCCTCGCGTTCGTCGTCGGGTCGGTCATCGGGGTCCTGCGAACTCTGCGAGGCAATGTGCTGCCTCGGCTTGGAGCACTGTATGTGGAGATATTTCGAAACATTCCGCTGCTCGTTCAACTTTTCATCTGGTACTTCGTTCTTCCGGAAATTGTTCCGCTTTTTGGAACCTGGTTTAAAGAAAGGCTGAGCCCGGAATTTCAGCAGTTCGTAAGCGCAACGCTCTGCCTCGGTTTTTTCACGGCCGCTCGTGTTTCGGAGCAGGTGCGCTCTGGGATCATGTCTCTAGGGACAGGACAATACGGTGCCGGTTTGGCGCTTGGGTTCAATACTGCTCAGGTTTATACCCTGATCCTGTTGCCCGTAGCTTACAGAATTATCATTCCAACGCTGACATCTGAATTCCTGAACCTGATTAAGAACACGGCCGTCGCGTCTACAATTGGTCTGGTTGAGCTCGCTCAGCGTAGCAAGAATATGGGCGAATATACGTCGCGCTTATACGAGTCATTTATCGCGGTTACAATACTCTACGCCATCGTGAACCTGATTGTGATGTTGATTTCAAGAAACATCGAGAGCGCGACAAGGTTGCCAGGATACGTTGGAGGCAAAAAATAGATGTATTCCTTAGACTGGAGCTCAATTCCTGGTGCGATACCTTATCTCTGGGAGGGGATGATTCGTACCCTTGAAATCACTGCCGTAGCCGTGATCGCGGGTATGTTAATCGGGACGATTCTCGCCGTCTGCAGGCTTTCCAGGAATGTTGCGCTTTCCACACTCGCCGCGGCATACGTGACTTGCTTCCGGTCGGTACCGTTGGTCATGGTTCTTCTTTGGTTCTATCTGCTTGTGCCCGATCTCGTCAAAAGGATCGTCGGAAACCCAAGCCTTGATATCAGGCTCTTATCGGCTTTTGTTGCGTTTTCCTTGTTTGAGGCATCCTATTACGCCGAAATCATCAGAGCCGGCATACAAAGTGTGTCAAAGGGCCAGGTTTCAGCTGGGTTGGCTCTTGGCATGACGAGCGGCGAAACCATGAGGTTGATCATATTGCCGCAAGCTTTTCGCCGTATGATTCCTTTGTTGCTGACTCAAGCAATCATCCTTTTTCAAGACACCTCCCTCGTTTACGTCATGGGGCTTGCCGACTTTTTTGGGGTAGCCTACAACACCGGAAACCGCGACGGCACCCTTGTCGAATTGATCTTGTTCGCCGGCTTTGTCTATCTCGTAATCTGTTTCGTTGCGTCGACGCTGGTGCGGAACTTGCAAAAGAAAATAGCCTGATGATCTCGATCAAAAATGTCTCGAAATGGTACGGAGATTTCCACGTATTAAACGACTGCAGTACAGAAGTCACCAAAGGAGAGGTGGTTGTTGTTTGCGGACCTTCGGGATCGGGTAAATCAACGTTGATTAAATGCGTGAACGGTTTGGAAGGTTTTCAGAAAGGGCAAATCGTCGTCGATGGCGCGTCCGTCGGGGATAAGAAAACAAATCTTTCCAAACTCCGCTCAAGAGTCGGCATGGTGTTCCAACATTTCGAACTGTTTCCGCATTTGAGCGTCATGCAGAATCTCACGATCGCTCAATGCCGAGTTCTGAAGCGCGGACAAGGCGAGGCGGCCGAGAAGGCGCTGAAACTTCTCGAAGTAGTCGGACTCAAGGCGCACGCTCAGAAATTTCCGGCGCAACTCTCCGGCGGCCAACAGCAACGCGTAGCGATCGCGCGTGCGCTTGCAATGGATCCAATTGCGATGCTCTTCGACGAACCAACCTCGGCGCTTGATCCTGAGATGATCAAGGAGGTTCTCGATGTGATGGTGAATCTGGCTCAAGCGGGGATGACGATGATGGTCGTGACCCACGAGATGGGGTTCGCCAGGGAAGTTGCGAACCGAGTTATTTTCATGGACAACGGCCAGATCGTTGAGGACCGGCCTAAGGTTGACTTTTTTCGGACGCCGGGGACCGATCGCGCCCAGCAGTTTTTGTCAAAGATACTTTCGCACAGCGCGCAAGCCTGATTCGCCAGCGCGTCTCAGATTTGAGATTCTAGCGAGGCCGCGCTTCGGACCGGCGAGATGTAAGGATCTCAAGGTCGCGTCGGGAGCAGCGTCGATTGGGTGAAGCGGCCTCGCTCTTGCGGGACCGAACTTTTGTTAGAGGTCCCGGGAAATTGCGGGCGCGTTATCAGCATACTGCGTTTGGGTTTTTGATTCGTGCGTACATTTAAAAGTGGTGTGGGGATCCGATACCTTTGGGTTTCCGCGGTCCCGCCTGTAGAATCCTTGAAAAGCAAAACCGCCGAATAATTAGTGTGCGGATACAGAAAAAAACTTTGACTCATCTGCAATCGGTTTTGCTTTTCAAGGATTCTAGCGGGTTTGTCTTGACCTGGCATAAGGGGTGTTTTAATACTTGCTCACTAGTGCCTTCCCTGGCAAACCCCCCGGAAATTCCAGTGAATGACCAGCCAGGAACCCTTCGGTTCATGATGAATGGTCAGGCATTAAAATCTCTTTCAGAACCGTATGTCTACTTTTGTATCCACCCAAGCGCCACTTTCTTCCAGGGAACTTCGTGCTCAACATCGCCGAGTAATTTTTGCTTCCTCACTAGGCACGGTTTTCGAATGGTACGACTTCTATTTATATGGGACTCTAGCCGCTTTCTTCGCGGGGCTCTTTTTCCCGCCCGGAAACGACGTTGCAGCCTATCTCGCAAGTTTGGCGACGTTCGGCGCGGGATTTGGCGTACGGCCATTCGGCGCGATCGTTTTCGGACGGATCGGTGATATTGTCGGTCGAAAATACACCTTTCTCATTACAATCGTCGTGATGGGGCTTTCGACCGCTCTGGTCGGTGTTCTGCCGACCTATTCGCAAATAGGGATCTGGGCTCCAATCATTCTCGTCACCTTGCGCCTGGCTCAGGGGCTAGCCCTTGGAGGAGAATATGGAGGAGCGGCTACCTATGTCGCAGAACACGCTCCAACTGAGAAACGAGGACTGTTCACCAGTTGGATCCAGACGACGGCGACGCTTGGCTTGTTTCTGGCCCTCGCTGTGATTTTGGCATGCCGCATCGGGTTTCCGGAGCCGCAATTCAAGGAGTGGGGATGGCGAATTCCGTTTCTTGTTTCGGTGATTCTGCTTGGCGTGTCCGTTTATATTCGGCTCAGGCTGCAGGAAACGCCGATTTTCGCCGAGATGAAGGCGCAGGGGAGGGGCAGCAAGACGCCTCTCGCTGACAGCTTTTTCAAACAGCCAAACGCAAAATACGTCTGGCTGGCGCTTCTCGGGGCGACAGCCGGGCAGGGTGTGGTCTGGTATACCGGCCAATTTTATGCGCTGTTTTATCTGCAGAACGTTCTGAAGGTCGATTACCAGCATAGCTACATTCTCATTGCCGTGGCGCTACTTGTGGGAACACCGTTTTTCATTGTGTTCGGATCACTTTCCGACCGGATTGGACGCAAGAAAATAATGATGGCTGCCTGCCTGCTTGCCGTCCTGACCTACATTCCGTTGTTCAAAGGATTGACTGTTCTTGCCAATCCGGTACTCAGCGACGCTATCAACAAGGCCCCGGTGGTCCTATACACCGGTGAATTTCACGGTTTGGCGGATAGATTTGGGGCGACGCTCGCGGATGCTGTGCAGCAATATAAACCCGCGCCTGAGTTCGTCCCAAGCTATAAGGCGCGCCAGTTTTTGACAAAGCGCGGGGTGCCGTTCGAAGTCCGCGCGGCGAAGCCCGAAGCGCCATTGGTTATACAGATCGGCGAAAAATCGGTGACTGGATTTGACGAGAAGGCTAGCGAAGCAGCCGTCGCTTCGGCCGGCTATCCGAAGGCC
>Ga0207646_10008040_pt1 | contig 10633 bp, 14 predicted proteins | sample KBSK5502metaG_FD_184343 | JGI IMG/M metagenome (GOLD analysis project Ga0207646, IMG submission 184343) | Corn, switchgrass and miscanthus rhizosphere microbial communities from Kellogg Biological Station, Michigan, USA - KBS K5-50-2 metaG... | ecosystem: Host-associated > Plants > Roots >...
AGGGGTTGAAATGGATATGACTGTGGATCAACTGCTCATCATCCTACTGGTAGGTCTGGTGGCCGGCTTCGCGGCCAGCCACGTGATGGCCGGACGTGGCTTCGGCCTCATCGGCGACCTCCTGGTCGGCATCGTCGGCGCCTTCTTGGGCGGCTGGCTGTTCGGCAAGATCGGGATCGTAGCCGGCGGCCTGCTGGCCCAGATCATCATCGCCTTCATTGGCGCCTGCATCCTGATCGGGATCGTGCGCCTGGTCATGGGCAGCCGCTTCGGCAGACGGCGAGCGATGTAGGTCCTCAAGGAAAACGGCCCGCCCCGCCGCTGGGGCGGGCCTTCTTTTTTAGACGCTCCCGGCCGATAGGCCGGCGTAACGACCCCGATGACTCAGGCGGCGGGCTTTGCGCCGGCGTAACGCCGTTTGAGCCTGGCACGCACCTCCGCAGCTACCGCCTCTGGCCGGCCCAGGACGTCCGGCGCCGTGTACCGGAGGAGGTCGTACCCGGCACGCAGGATCGCGTTCTGGCGGCGGTTGTCCTGCACCAGGCTGTCGCGATGCGTGCCCCCGTCGCACCCGAAGCAGCCGCCCGAAGCGGAGCTCGCGCCCAATGGGATATGCCGTCAGTTCGTCAAGCTCCACCAGCCCGTTGTGCAGTGCCATGTCGGCGATCGCCACGGCTTCGGCCAGCGGCATCGAACGAGCGAAATCGGCGAGAGTCCGGCAGATCGAGGTAACTCGAAGCCCGCGCCTGATCACGACGTCACCGGCCTCGAGGCGCGCTCGCGACACCAGCAGGCCGGAGCGCGCGGAAACTCCCAGGCCCTGCGGGACGGTCACCTGGATCGGTGAGCAGGGAGGCACGTCGACGCCGTGCCCCCAGGCGGCCGTCAAGCCCGAGAACGCCGCCAGCGCCGGCACGCCGAGCCGGGCGGCCTTGAGCAGCAGGAGCGGATCAACCCGCAGCCGCTGCATCGTGTAAGTACCGAGCGGCAGGGGCCTGGGCATGTGCGGGAGCATGAGATCCCGGGGCGGGAAAGGGAACGCCGCCCGTTAAGACCGCCGGTGAGCCAGGTTGCGCCGGCGCGACGCCCTCACTGCGACGCGAGAGCGGGTGGTTACGCCGGCGTATTGACCCTGGCTAAGCGACTCCCACCACGCGGTTGATCACCTCGCCTAGGTTGGGCCCGCCCTTGCCGAAGGGCACCGTCCGCAGCCGGTGGGCGAAGACCATCTCCGCGACCTGGGTCACGTGGCCGAGCCCCACCTCCTCGGCCCGGTCGTAGGCGGCCTTGGCCTGGGCCGCACGAGCGCAGACCAGGTCGGACCGGTGCCCGTCGACCTCGAGAGCCACGCTCAGCTGTGCGACCAGGCGCAGGATGGCCCGGGGCAGCTCGACCTCGGGGAAGGTGTTGATCGCCTCCGATATCCGGTTCTTGACCTCCTCCTCCCCCACCTGATGGGAAGCGTAGAAGCCCGTGGGGTCGTCCTCCCAGTGGGCGCGCTGCTCCACTATGGCCACCCGCTGCTCCAGGTCGCGGATCCCCTCCACGTCGACGCAGAGCCCGAAGCGGTCCAACAGCTGCGGGCGCAGCTCGCCCTCCTCCGGGTTCATGGTCCCGACCAGAATGAAGCGCGCCGGGTGGCTCACCGAGACCCCTTCGCGCTCCACCGTGTTGATGCCCATGGCGGCGGCGTCCAGGAGCACGTCGACGATGTGGTCGTCCAGGAGGTTGACCTCGTCGACGTAGAGGATGTTGCGGTTGGCTTCGGCCAGCACGCCCGGCTCGAAGCGCCGGGACCCCTCCTTCAGCGCGGCTTCGAGGTCGATGGTGCCCACCACCCGGTCCTCCGACGCATTGATCGGCAGCTCGACCACGCGCATCCGCCGGGTCGACGCCGGCAGGGGGTCCTCGCCCGCGTCCAGGCGCTCCCGGCAGTCGCTGCAGAGCGTGTCCCGGTCGGCCGGGTGGCAGCCGAAGTGGCAGCCCGTCACCACCTGCTGCTCGGGCAGCAGGCGGGCCAGCGCGCGGACCGCGGTCGACTTGGCGGTGCCCTTCTCGCCGCGGATGAGCACGCCTCCGATGGCGGGATGGATGGCGTTGAGCACCAGGGCAAGCTTCATTCGCTCCTGGCCCACGATCGCGGTGAAGGGGAAGGAGTAGCGATCGACGGCCATCGGAACCCGAGATTCTACCTTCGGAGTTCGCGTTCGACCGCCGACGCGATCTCGTCCCGGGAGAGGTCGTAGAGCCCGTAGTAGCGCGCGCCCATGCGCTCGGCAAGATCGGCGCAGGCATTGATCGCGTAGGTCTGGTACATGGGCGCGACCCGCGCCAGGTGCTGCACCGAGGGCAGGTGCGAAAAGTCACGCGCCGAGTCGATGACCAGCGCGTCGATCTTCTCCGAGAGGATGAGCTGGGCGACCTTCTGGGCCTCGACCAGCGGCTCCTCCTTGAACATCGAGATGTTGCCGCGCCCGTCCGAGATCAGCACCAGCAGCGGGCGCACCGTGGGGTCGCGCATGAGCTCCGTCTTGATGACCTTGAACCCGGCCATCAGGCCGTGCGTCAAGGGCGTGGTGCCGCCCACCGAGAGGCGCTCCAGCCGGCGCTGTGCCAGCGACACCGACGAGGTTGGGCGCAGCACGACCTCGGCCGAACGGTTCTTGAAGATCACCACCGCTACCCGGTCGCGGCGCACGTACGCGTCCTGCAGCAGCGAGAGGATGGCGCCTTTGGTGGCCGCCATCCGCTGCTCGGCGTCCATCGAGGCCGAGGCGTCGACCACGAACACCACCAGATTGCCGACCTTGCGCTCGCGCACCTTCTGGTGCAGGTCCTGGCGCTCGAGGCGCAAGCGGTCCCCGTGCTCGCGGCCCCGCTTGACCTGGTGCGGGGCGGCCGCGCGCACAGTCGCGTCCAGAGCCAGGTCGGTGACCTTCTCCTGGGGCGTCGCCCGCACGTAGCGGCCGCGCCGGTCGGCGGACTGGCTGGAAGCCCGCTTGCCGCCCTGCTTGCGCTGGCGGCGCTGCCGGGGCAGCTCGATGCGGCGCACTTTGAAGAGCTCCTCGGACTCGATCCCGGCCTCGGACCCGCCGGAGGCCCCGCTGGTCTGGCCCTGGTCGCTGCCCGCCGACTGCTGGCCGGACTCGCCTTCGCTCGCCTGCGGCTCGGCCTCGGCCTCCTGGTCGCCCTCGCCTCCGGCGGGCTGGTTGGGCGTGCCCTCGGGCGGCTGCTCCTGGCCGGCCTCCTGGTCCTGGGCGCTCTCGGGCTGTTGCTCCTCGGTGCGGTCGCGCTGGATCGGGGCGCGCGCCCGGTGCGCCAGCGCCAGCTCGGCGGCGTCGTAGACGTCGTCCCGGCTGGGCGCGTGGTGCCCGCGGAAGGCGGCCATCGCCCGGGAGGTGCGTCCCGTCACCACGTCGGCACGGTGTCCCTGGACGCGGGCCTCGACGCAGATGGCGGAGATCAGCCGCGCCTGGGCCGGGTGCAGGGTGACCGAGGGCAGGTGCTCGATGGCCGCCACCACCCGCTCGGCCAGCTGAGCGTCGGCCGCCATCCACTCCTCCAGGAAGGCCTGGTCGCCGTCCCTGAAGGCCCGGTCGCGGACCGTGATCTCGACCCGCGCGTCGGGATCGCGGATGCCCTCGACGTCGACACAGAGCCCGAAGCGGTCGAGCAGCTGCGGCCGCAGCTCGCCCTCCTCAGGGTTCATGGTCCCGACCAGGATGAAGCGGGCCGGGTGCGTGATCGAGACGCCCTCACGCTCGACCACGTTCACGCCCATGGCCGCGGCGTCCAGGAGCACGTCGACGATGTGGTCGTCGAGCAGGTTGACCTCGTCGACGTACAGGATGCTGCGGTTGGCCTCGGCCAGCACGCCCGGCTCGTAGCGGCGCACGCCGTGCTGCAGCGCGGACTCGATGTCGATCGTCCCCACCACGCGGTCTTCGGACGCGTTGATAGGCAGGTCGACGACACGCATCCGGCGCTCGGCGACCGGCAGCTCCTCGCGGTGCGAGCGCTGGATGCAGTCCGCGCAGAGCGACGCTCGGTCGTCGGGATCGCAGGCGTAGTGGCAGCCCTCCACCACCCGCTGCGGCGGCAGCAGCCGGGCCAGGCCCCTGACGGCCGTCGACTTGCCGGTCCCCCGCTCCCCGCGGATCAGCACCCCGCCGATGCCCGGGTGGACGGCGTTGAGCAGGAGCGCACGCTTCATGCGCTCCTGGCCCACGATCGCGGTGAACGGGAAGCTGTGCCGGGCCTGGACGGCCATCCACCAAGGATAGGCAGCACCTCGGCGGGTACTTCGTGCCCCTGCCGCGTAATACCTGTACGTGTACCGGCCGGGGAACCGGGAGGACTTCGACCGCCTCTACGAGGCCACCTACCCGAAGCTGCTACGCACCGTCTACGCGGTGCTGGGCGACCACGCCGCGGCCGAGGACTGCGTACAGGACGCCTTCGTGCGCGCCTACCAGGCCTGGCCCCGCTTCCGGCCCGAGCGGCCGGCTGAGGCCTGGCTGCACCAGATCGCCATCAACGGGGCGATCTCCTACCGCCGCAAGCAGCGGCTGCGCCAGGTGGGCGAGCTTCTGCGCCGCCTGGGACGGCCCCATGACGAGGCCGACCCCGCCGACACCGTGATCGCCGGCGAGGTGGTCGCCGCCCTCTCCCTGCTGCCGGTGAAGCTGGCCGCCGCCTTCGTGCTCCGCTACTACCACGGCTACAGCAACCGCGAGATCGCCGCCACCATGGGGGTCTCCGAGCGCATGGTCGGCCTGCGCCTGGCCCAGGCCCGAGAGCGCCTCGTCCGCCTCCTCGGTCCTGGCTGGGGACTTCCGGTTTCGAGCTCGCCGGGCGTTCCCATCACCAAGAGTGGAGATGCCTGACCGCCTGGCCGCTCGGCTGGCCGCCGAGCTCGATGCTGTGAAGCCGGACCGCCCGCGCGCGGCCGCCGCCCGCTACCGGCTGGCGGCCGCCGCGCACCGGCCTCGGCACCGGATCGGCGGCCTGGCCCTGCTGGCCGCTGCCGGCGGCCTGGCCCTGGTGGCGCTGGCCACCCTGGCCACGGGCAGCCCGAACCCCCAGGTCTGGACCGTCCAGGTGGCGGCCGGGATCCAGCGCCTCGAGGACCGCGGCGGCCTGGAGAGTCCGGGCACCGCCCCTCCGAGCCCGCCGGTGATCGGCGCGCCGGCCCCGGCGCGCACGCCGGGGGAGCACGGGCCGCCGAGCCAGAGGCCGCTCGACAAGCCGGAGCCCTCCGAGACGCCGCGCGGCGAGCGCGACCAGCATTCTCCATCGCCCCGGGCGAACCCCACCCCACACGACACCAGCCCCGGCAACGACCACCAGGGCCGCTAGTCGACACGGCGGGTTCCGACTCGGGGCCGCCTGCGCGTTAACCAAAGACGCATGGGAGGTCCACGCGCGGCCTCAGGAACACTTTTCCCGGGAGGAAATCGCAGCTGATGAGACTCGGCAAGATTCTTCGGACCGCGCTCGTGGCCGGCACGGGGCTCGTCCTGGTGCTGGCCACCGGGGTCGCGGCGTCGGCGGCCTTCAGCTCGGGGCCGACGCCGGCCACCAACACGACCACGGCCACGCCCGAGGTCGAAAACTCCGACGATCTGCAGGCCGGCATGGCCGAGGAGCAGGCCGAGGCCCAGCAGGAGGCGGCTGAGCAGGCCGCCGAGGCCCAGCAGGAAGCCGCCGAGGCGGCGGCCGAGGCGACCGAGGACCAGAACGACGTCGACAACGAAACCGAGGCCACCAAGCCCAAGACCACAGCTCCGAAAGAGGAGTCTCGCGAGTCCGCCGAGGGCAGCGAGCACGAGCAGAGCGGCGGCCACGACGACTAGCCGCTAGCCGAGACAACTTCTTCGGGTCCGGAGGCTCTCGCACCGCGCGGGAGCCTCTTCTGTTCTTAGACTGAAGCCTCGTGGCTGAGCAGCCGATCCAGGTCGCGGTCACCGGCGCCGCGGGACAGATCGGCTACCAGCTCCTCTTTCGCGTCGCCTCCGGCCAGGCGTTCGGCCCCGACCAGCCGCTGGTGCTGCGCCTGCTCGAGGTGGAGGCCGCCTTGAAGGCGCTGGACGGGGTGGTGATGGAGCTCGAGGACTGCGCCTTCCCGCTGCTCCGCGGCGTGGTCACCACCTCCGACCCCAGCGAAGCCTTCGACGGCGCCGCCTGGGCGCTGATGGTGGGCGCCATGCCGCGCAGGGAGGGCATGGAGCGGCGCGACCTCCTGAGCGCCAACGCCGGCATCTTCTCGGAGCAGGGCAAGGCGCTCAACGCGGTCGCCGCCGGCGACGTGCGCATCCTGGTCGTGGGCAACCCCTGCAACACCAACTGCCTGATCGCCCGCGGGAACGCCCCCGACATCCCGGCCGAGCGCTGGTTCGCGATGACCAGGCTGGACGAGAACCGGGGCAAGAGCATGCTCGCTCACCGCGCCGGGGTCGAGGTGCAGGCGGTCAGCAACCTGGCCGTGTGGGGCAACCACTCTGCGACCCAGTTTCCGGACGCGCGCCATGCCCGCATCGGTGGCCGGCCGGTGCCCGAGGTGATCACCGACGAGGCGTGGCTGCTCGGCGACTTCGTGACCACGGTCCAGCAGCGGGGCGCGGCGGTGATAAAGGCGCGCGGCATGTCCTCGGCGGCCTCGGCGGCCAACGCCGCCATCGACTCTGTCAACAGCATCCGCACGCCGACGCCTTCCGGGGACTGGACCTCGCTGGCGGTGGTCAGCCGCGGCGAGTACGGGATCCCGGAGGGCCTGCAGTTCGGCTTCCCGGTGCGCAGCGACGGGCGCGGCTGGGAGGTCGTCCTGGGCATCGAGCAGGACGAGCAGGCCCTTCAGAAGATCAAGCTCACGACCGACGAGCTGGAGAGCGAGCGGGCGGAGGTCAGGCACCTCCTCACCGCCTGACGCCGGCGGCTCAGGCGAAGCCCTCGCCCTCGGACTCGAAGAAGCGGTCGCCGGCCAGGCGGCGCGCGAAGGTCAGGAAGCCGGTGTGCGCCACCATGCGGTGGGCCGGGCGCACCGAGCGGCCGCGGACGGTCCAGCCCCGCTGCAGCATCTCCATGGTCTCGACCAGGCCGAAGCCGCCGGCCTCGCGCAGCGCCTCGGCGAAGCGCTGGACCTGGCTGACGTTGGGGCAGTACGCGAAGACCACGCCGCCGGGCACCAGGGCCTCGCGCACCCAGGGCACCGCCTGCCAGGGCTCGGGCAGGTCGAGGAGCACCCGGTCCAGATCGCGCTCACCGGGGTCCTGGTAGGCGTCGCCGAGGCGGAGGTCGAGGCTGGCCGGGAGGCTGCCGAACGTCTCGGCCAGGACCTTGCGGGCGGCCTCGTGGAACTCCTCGCGCGCCTCGATCGAGATCACCGTGCCCCGCTCGCCGACCGCCCGAAGGGCGGCGATGGTCAGGGCCCCGGTGCCGGTGCCGGCCTCCAGGACCCGGGCGCCGGGGAAGAGGTCGGCGAAGACCAGGATGGCGCCCAGGTCTTTGGGATAGATGGGCTGGGCCTGGCGCGGGCGCTCTGTGATGGACTCGGCGAAGGTCGGGCGTAGCGCCAGGAGGACGGCGCCGCGAGCGGTGGTCACCAGGCTGCCGTCGGGCTTGCCGAGCAGGTCGTCGTGCGCGACGGCGCCGCTGTGCAGCGACGTCTTCTCCCCGGCCCTGAGGACTAAGCGGTAGCGGCGGCCGGAACGGTCGTGCAGGAGGACGAGGTCACCTTCAGCGAGAGCCTCCGACACTCGGGCAGTCTACGATCGGCCGGTGCAGAAGGCGGTGGCGGTCTGGCAGGGGAAAACCCGGAGCAACGGGACCCCGATCACCAGCTTCGAGGTGCAGGCCGCGTCCGGGCACAAGGCGATGGTCGATGAGCCGCCGGTCTACGGCGACGACCTCGGCATGCGCCCGACCGAGATGCTGCTCGGGGCCCTCGGCTCGTGCACCGGCGTCAACGCCGTGCTCCTGCTGCGCAAGTACCGGCAGCCCTTCAAGTCGCTGCGCGTCGAGGTGGAGGGGGACCAGCTGCCCGACTGGCCGCACGCTTTCACCCAGGTCCGCATCACGTTTGCGATCGAGTGGAACGGGAAGTTCGACGCCAAGCTGGTCGACGAGGCGCTCGACCAGGCGTGCAACAAATACTGCCCCGTCGACGCCACCCTGACCAGGGGCACTCAGATCAAGTTCGACCGCCAGGACGTCAGGCCCCGCTAGACGGGGCTTTCAGGGCCCCGTCTAGTTGATGAACCAGGGCTCGCCGTGGTCGGTCCGGGTGTCTCCGATGGTCGGTCGAGTGTCGACTCCCCAGCGCGACGCCGCAGCCCCGAGGGCCGCCAGTCCGATTACCAGGATGATCGCTTCCATGACCGCAGAATATGCCGCCGCCGCCCGGAAATCCATGGATTTTCAACGGTTGATACGACCCACCGCCGTTGGTTCAGTGTAAGATCAGCGGCATGGCCTTTGTTTCAACGCCCAATTTGGACAACACCGACTGGGGACTCCTGGAGGCCCTCCAGGAGGACGCCCGGCTGACTTTCGCGGAGCTCGGAAGGCGGGTCAACCTGAGCCCTCCGGCGGTCGCCGAACGAGTTCGCCGGCTCGAGGATGCGCGGGTTCTGCGCGGCTACCACGCCGACCTCGACCTGGCCGCCCTGGGCCTGCCCATGCAGGCGATGGTGCGGGTGACCACCAGCAACTCGGCCGAGTGCGCGAACTACGCCGCCCGCCTGGAGGACATCCCGGAGATCCTGGAGGCCCAGCGGGTGACCGGCACCGACAGCTACATCGTGCGCGTGGCGCTGCGCTCCATGGAGCACCTGGAAGACCTTCTCAACCGGCTGGCGCCGCACTCCGGCGACACCATCACGGCGATGGTCCTGTCCACGCCGGTGCCGTCCAGGGTGGTGACCCGCGAGCTCGTGGAGGGTGAGCGGCCGCAGCCCGGCCGCACCGACGTCGCCTGAAGACGCCGTGAGGTGGCCAATTTCATGAAAAAGGAACCCTTCCTCTCTCGAGCGAGCACCGATTTCATGAAAAGGGACCGAATCGCGCCCACCGACGTCGCCTAAAGGGCCTCCCTAGAATGGGGACCGTCCCCCTCCCCGCAGTACACCTACGGAGCGCCGAGCCGCCGACTTGCTGAGCGACTACGCCCCCCTGGCCATCTACGCGGTGATCGTGCTGGCCCTGGTAGGCCTCCTGCTCGCGCTGTCCTTCCTGCTCCCGCCCTCCAAGCGCTACCGGTCCAAGGTGCTGCCCTATGAGTCGGGCATCATCCCCACCGAGCCCTCGCGCAAGCGCCTCTCGGTGCGCTTCTACCTCACGGCGATGCTGTTCATCATCTTCGACGTCGAGGCCGTCTTCTTCTACCCCTGGGCGGTGCTCCTGCACCAGCTGCGGTGGTACGGCGTGATCGAGATGTTCGTGTTCATCCTGATCCTGCTGGTCGCGCTCGCCCACATCTGGCGCAAGGGAGGCCTGGAGTGGGAGTAGAGGCCCTGGCGGAGGTGCTGGGCGACAACATCCTCACCACGACCATCGGCAAGGTCGTGGGCTGGGGCCGCGCCAACTCCGTGTGGCCCGCGCAGTTCGGTCTCGCCTGCTGCGCGATCGAGATGATCCATTCGGTCGGACCCCAGTTCGACATGGGGCGTTTCGGAAGCGAGGCCTTTCGGGCCTCGCCGCGCCAGTCGGACCTGATGATCGTCTCCGGCCGGGTGTCGCAGAAGATGGCCCCGGTCCTGCGACAGATCTACGACCAGATGCCCGAGCCCAAGTGGGTCATCTCGATGGGCGCCTGCGCCTCGACCGGCGGCGTCTTCAACAACTACGCGCTGCTGCAGGGGGTCGACAAGATCGTCCCCGTCGACGTCTACGTGCCGGGCTGCCCGCCCCGCCCCGAAGACCTGGTCAACGCCTTGATGATCCTCCAGGAGCGGATCAAGGCCCAGGGCATCAGGCCCCGGGTGTGACGCAGGCGACAGTCCTCGAAGAGGGCGTCAGCGCCGGCGACCGCTGGATCACGGTCCGCCGGGAAGACCTCGTGGAGACGCTGCGCGGGCTCCAGGCCGAGGGCTTCAAGAGCCTCCTCTTCATGACCGCGGTCGACCACCTGGCGACCCCGGTGCGGCCCGCGCCGCCCGACCGTTTCGAGCTCGTCTACCAGCTGCGCAACATGGAAACCCGCGAGGAGCTGCGTGTGCGCTCGTGGGTGCCCGAAAACGACCCCACCGCACCCACGGCCAGCGAGATCTATGCGCCGGCGGGCTGGGACGAGCGCGAGGTCTGGGACCTCTTCGGGATCCGTTTCGAAGGCCACAAGGACCTCGTTCGCATCCTGATGCCGGACGACTGGGAGGGGCACCCGCTGCGCCGCGATTTCCCGGTCGGCGGCGAGGCCGTCGACTTCTCGGAGGACCACGAGATCTGGCAGACCGCTCCGGAGCAGGCGTGAGCGAGCCTCAGGGCGCGACCATCATCCGCGAACCCGCGCAGGGCCACGTCGGCGGCGATTTCGTGGGAAGAACCTACGGTTCCTCCCCCGGACCCTACTTCCCTTCTTGTCCCATGACGGCGTCCCCAACGCCTGGATCACGGACTCACACGGCCGGGACAAGCCCGG
>Ga0207646_10008043_pt1 | contig 10631 bp, 9 predicted proteins | sample KBSK5502metaG_FD_184343 | JGI IMG/M metagenome (GOLD analysis project Ga0207646, IMG submission 184343) | Corn, switchgrass and miscanthus rhizosphere microbial communities from Kellogg Biological Station, Michigan, USA - KBS K5-50-2 metaG... | ecosystem: Host-associated > Plants > Roots >...
GCGTCATGACGTGCTGGTAGAGCGGATCGAACTCCTTGATGGGGAAGACTGGGTGGCACCACGATGTCTCGACGGCAGGCGGGCTTGTCCTCCAGAAGACTGCGGTGGCGTCTCAGGCTACTACGAGTTGCTCGAAGCCCTCCGCGATCCTTACCACTACGATCATGAGCGCTTGCGTACCTGGGTAGGTGTTCACTTTGATCCTGAACTCTTCTCTGTGCAGCAGCTTAATTCGGCCTTTGCTGTGGAGTAAGTCAGGGAGTGAGCCCTTTCAGCATTGCGCAACTAAAGTGAGACTCAACCAATTTGCGCCGGTCGCTGCCGAAACGAGCACGAGGCCGCTCTCTGACTGCCATCGTCAGCTGCCTGCTGCCCAAGTTCATTAATGAGATTATCTTAGTACAGCCGGGCATAAATTCGTAGCGCCTCTGCTGGAAAGAAAATGGGGGCGGGAAGTCTTCCCCAGGAATAGACCGAACACGAAGTGTGTGGGTGGCTCAGTTGGGGCCGTGCGCCGCCTCGGCGAAGTCGGGCTTAGCTCACGAGGAGTGCCGGGACCGCCCGCTCACGCCGAACCCGAGCGTTGCGGCAGATTGTCGCTCCGAGATCGCCAGAAGCACAAAGAGAGAGCCGCCTCGCGCGGCTCTCTCCGCGGGTTGTCCTTCGACCGTCGGACTACGGATCGATGTTTCCGAAGGAGAAGGTCAGTAGGTCAGTGCCTGGAGGCTGTTGGATGTGCAGCACGACATTCGTGTACGAGAGAGACGTGATCCTGACCATCCAGTTCCCGTTCGGGCATTCGGTCTTCGCGCTCGGCGGAGTCGGTGGCGGAATGGTCGGCGAGAAGGTGATCTGGCCGTTGTGAGGTGTGATCGTCTGTGTCGGACCGGTCACGCCCTTGATAACAATGGGCTGACCAGGCGCGACATTCCCACCGTGGTTCACGCACTCATAGGTTGCCGTCTCCGAGTCGGCCGTCAGGAACGCGGCGCTTGGCGCGTTCCCCAGTCCGGCCGCCTTCCCGCTGCAGGTCAGACCCGTGCTCAGGGACTTCGTGCACGTGGGAGTGCCGATGAAGTGCGCGCTCTGGGCAAAAGCTGTCAGCGAGAACCCGAAGATCAGGAGCAGCGCGAACAATAGAGCAAAACCGTACTTTAATCGTCGCATGGTGATCTCCTTTCAAAGTACAAGCAAACACCGTTAAAAAGCGCGCATACGCGCACTACTGGTTACTCTACGCACTACAAGGCTTCTCTCCAAGGGGTACGATAAGCAGTGCAACCCAGGGTCAAGGGTTCACGCCGCTTTCGGTCAGTGCGCATCTCGCATGAACCATCCTGCCTGGGTCATCTCGTTCGAGACACGCCGGTTGCTCCCTGGCGCGAACCCCTCTCCAGGCCGGTTCAACAAGCTATTCCGACTTTGGTTCCTACCGTGCTCAAACCCCAGCTACAGCAATGACTAACTGGCCTATCCCATCGGAGGGACAACGCCGAGTTGTTGTAAGAGTCCCGGGTTATCGACCTGGCCCCAGTTTTCCACGATCCGACCTCGCCTCTCAGCGATTGCGCGGGGGAACTTCCGCCACGAAGCGCAGACCGTCCTCGAGGCATGACGCGGCGCCACCATGCTGGTCAGTGGAGCAGGCAACGCTCCGACGGTGGACCAGCACTGGCGGCATTGGCCTGCGCCTGGGAGGAGAAGGTCAGGTCCTGGGTCTACGGAATCTGTGTCACCTGGGCTTGAAACTCGCCAGGTAGTCCGGGCCCTAAGGACCCAAAGTTATAGTGGCCGGGCGCGGCGGGGATCAGAGAATCGACCCCGGTAAAACTAGCCGAACCTGGAAAGAACAACAAGCAGGGCGCGGTTGTGCTGGTGGGATTCACCGTAGCCGTCCCTGTAATGAAGAAATTGCCGTCATTTCCAACATCCCAGGATGTGATATTAACGCTCTCGTGGCAGGTGAATCCGCTGCCGGATGGTAAGTGAACGTACTGCGCAAATTCGCAATCGCCGTTAGTGCCGGAGGTGACACCACCGCCGAGGGCGCACCATCCCCAGAAGCCAAAGCCCTGGCCAGTACCAGGGGCAACTGCGGTGCCAGCTAAGCCTATCTGCCAGTTCTCTTGGCCATAAGCCAGGGCGGGAGTCGCAGCGAAGATTCCAAGCGTTGCTGCAACAAGCGTTGCAGCAATTAGAACCCCGAGAAGGGGGCGTGCAAGTCTGGACATCTTTCGTCCGCGGTCTCTTAGCATAACGAGTCTCTTCATGACTGATCTCCTTTCAGGAGTTCTCACTTTCTCATGATGGCCTATTAGGCCCGCTGATAAAATCTACAACGCGAAGTTCTCAATCGGCTTCACAAGCTAGCTCGCGAGGAAGGCCTTATCTTTTCTCATCTGCACCAAACAGTTGCCTCCGCGACCCTTGTTCGCATCTTTTGTTACTTCATGCTTCTTTTTCACTCACAGTCAGGGTTTTAACGTTGTCCATTTTGTCGGCGGGCCTGATAAGCCTGTACGTGCCCGGTGTATCGCTTTCAGTGTAGAGTGGCAATGCAGAAAATGCGACCCAAGAACTGGGTAATTCTGAACGAAATTTGAGAGGATGTACGGGGAGCAGCTCTACCCAGTTCTAGGTAGATGGGCTTTAAGGTGGAACCACCTACACGAGCTTGTGCTCAATCGCGCAGCGCGTTGCCGCGCTGCGCGAGGTCACACCAAGTTTGCTATAGATAGCGCGCACATGCGTGTTGACTGTGAGCAGGCTGATGACGAGCCGCCCGGCAATTTGCGCGCTGGTCAATCCCTGCGCAAGCAGACGGAGCACGTCCATTTCACGCGGTGTAAGCCTGGCATGAAGCGGAGGAGCAAACGCAGTCGCTGTGGAAGGCGGGACGATAAGCACAGGCCTGGGCGATGGCATGGTTTCCCGGTTGGCTAGGATCTGTTCCAGCGACATGGTTCGTCCTTCGGCCCAAGCGCTAGCAAAGGCTTGCTCACCCAATTTGATGCGGACAGCGACCACTGAGCGCTCATCGTTCGGACGCATCAGAGGCAGCAGGACTGCCCCAATGGACTGCAACTGGCTTTGCGCCGCTCCCCACAGCCGGGCAGCCCATGCCAGCTGCCCCTGGGCAGCCACTACCTCTGCTAATCCCGCCAGGCTGTGAGCGATTAACCAGGGATGGGAGAATGTCCTGAGCAACGCCAGACTTTCCTCGTACCGACTGCGCGCCGGTGCCATGTCACCCTGGGTAAATGCCAGCCGCCCCAGTTCCTGCAGTCCCCATGCAATCCCTTGCCGATCCCCTACTTCTCTGAAGAGGGCCAGGCTCTCCTCGAGCAGCCGCCGCGTCGCAGCATACTCGCCCTGCACCAGGGCGACCTGTCCCAACACGAGCAGCACGTTGGGCATCCCTCGCGGATCGCTCACCTGGTGGCAGAGGACGAGACTCTCCTCCAGCAGGGCGCGTGCTCTGGCTGCCTCACCCTGATTGAGGACGGCCTGCGCCAGCAGCCAGAGCGCGACCGCCAGGCCCCAGAGGTCGTTCTCCGCTCGGCAGAGGGCAATACATTCTTCTCCCAGCATGTTGGCTCGCGCGTAGTCGCCCTGGTTGATGGCGATATTCGTCAACAAGTTCAGGCAGAAGGCGATGCTCCCGGCGTCATGGATCTGCCTGGCAAGCGCCAGGCCCTGCTCAGCGAGCGCACACCCTTCCAGGTAGTGGTTGTGTTGCAGCGCAATATACCCCAACACGCAGAGACAAGCTGCGATGCCCCGCCTATCTCCCTGCTCTTGGAACAAAGCCAGAACCTCTCGGCAGTGGGCCTCGGCCTGCTCATAGTCACCCTGTCCAATAGCAAGGTATCCAGCGCCATACACAATCTTTGCACGCAGGGGGGACGTTTGCCCAGCAGGCAACAACAGTATCCTATCGAGCGCTTCGCGCCCTTCTCGTAGGTGTCCACGCAAATACCAGAAGCGCCACGACGCTCCGCCCAATCGCAAGCCTAGCTCGATCTGTTCTTTCTCAAGAAGCCAGCTCAACGCTGCCCGCAGGTTATCATGCTCCTGCTCGAGCCGCTCCAGCCACTGCAACTGTTCTGTGCTGGCGAGCTTTGGCTCGATCTCCTCTGCCAGCGCGAGATAGTACTCGGCATGAGCTTGTCGAGTCGCCTCTGCCTCCCCACTGCTGGCTAAACAGGCTTGCCCATACTCGCGGATTGTCTCCAGCATCATCAGGCGCATCTCGCCATCAGGGTGCTTGCTCTCGAAGATCAGGTTGCTGTCCAGGAGCCTCTGCACGCCATCCAACACCTCTGTCACACCATCCCCTAGCGCACGGCACAGGACCTCCACCGTCTCCAGCATGCATCCGCCCACGAAGACTGAGAGCAGCCGAAAGAGCCATTGCTCCCCTGGACTCAGCAGGTCATAGCTCCACTGTAGCGTGTTGCGTAGCGTCTGCTGCCGTGCCGGGAGATCCTGCGCCCCGCCCGTCAATACCTCTAACCGATGCTCCAGGCGCCTCAGGAGCTGCTGAGGAGACAGCAGCGCGATGCGTGCGGCTGCTAGTTCAATGGCTAAGGGTAATCCGTCCAGATGTGTGCAGATCTCAGCGATGATGTGAGCGTTCGTCTCAGTGAGGGTGAAGTCAGGTGCGATGGCTTGTGCTCGCTGCATGAAGAGCGTCACTGCCGCATTGTGTGCCAGTGTTTCGATGCCTGCATGCTGCTGCAGATCAGGGAGATCCAGTGGTGAGACCCGTACCTCATACTCACCACGAACGTGGAGCAAGGCACGGCTGGTAACCACTATCTTCAGGTCCGGGCAGCTTTGCAGTAATGCAACCAGCAGCGGTGCGGCATCTGCGATCTGTTCGAAGTTGTCGAGCAGCAGGAGCAGGTGTTTGTCTTGCAGGTAGGCTTGCAGGTGCTCCAGTGGGGATTGGCCACTGGCTTCTGGGAGTCTGAGCGCTTGCGTCAGCGCTGGCAGGATCAGCTCAGGGTCACTGAGGGGGGCCAGCGAGACAAAGCAGACCCCATCGGCAAACGTGTCGAGCAGCTCGGTCGCTACCTGCAACCCCAGGCGCGTTTTGCCAACGCCAGCAGTGCCCGTGAGGGTGAGCAGGCGCACCTCCTGGTGGTGCAGTCGTGTGCAGATGTCTAGCGCCGCATGCTCGCGACCAACCAGCGGCGTGAGTGGCGCGGGGAGCTGGTACCTGGGAAGCAGTGTGCGCTCACCTGGCGACGGTTGTGGAAACATGACGATGTTATCCTGCATCCCCATCTCTTTCCTCACTTCCAGGCAATGGTTTCAACAGCCTGCTGTAAATCGTGCTTCGTCCCCTGGATGTACAATTTTGTCGTGTCTAATGATTGACGTTTAGACTTATATGGTATCGAAGAGAGCCTGTACCCAATTAGTCACTACTAAAACGATAAGAAAGAGGATTTTTTGGATACGGATTTCTGAAATCAAGTTCCTGATGGAAAAAGGAATACGATGTCAGGAGAAAGAGTCGGAAGGTGCTCTTCTAGTGCTTTGCAGGCGGTCGCGGGTACTTCCCCTATCGATGGTGGATAATTCAGTATTCTCTCTTAACTGCTTGGCTCTTCCCATCGATCCTGCCTATCCTTCCTACTAAAGAAGTTATCCGTTTTCCTCATTTCAAGTAGGGGTATCCTTATGGCCTTTCATGTATGCTTGTTCTTCCTCGTACTTTGCTTCGCGTGGCTTTGGTACCTGTACTGGCTCCATCATACCCCTCCCCACTCAAGAGTAGGAACCATCCACACCAAAATCCAACGTCTGCTCAAGCCACGCACCCACTTGATTGTCCAGCCTGCCGTATCTCCTCCACCCTCTCGTCGGGTGTGGAACCTGCGCCTCTTCCTGTGCGCCCCTGGCGCGAGGTCAAAAGCCGACGGGGTGCTCCCAAACGGATAGACACTCAGGGCTTCGCCTGTCCCAACCACCGGTGCCCGTACTTCGGCATCACAGACGCTGACATCCACGCCTTGGTTGGAGATGGCATACATGGTCGCGTTGAGCAGATCCAAACATTCCGTTGCCAAGCCTGTCACATGACGTTCAGTGCTCGACGCCACATCCCCTTATACCGCTTGAAAACCCCCCTCCCAGCAAATCGCAATGGTGCTGACGGCGCTCGCCGAAGGGCTGGATCCTTCCGCCGCAGAACGTGTCTTCGGCTACCGACGAGCCACGATCACTACCTGGCTGACTCGCGCTGGCGCGTAGCGCTCCTTCCGCAACCTCTGGCTCCCACATCTGCAATTGGACGAACTGCGAACCAGGTTGCGCTGCTCCACACAGGTGATCTGGCTCTGGTTGGCCATCGATCCCTGCACGAAGATTATACCAGTACTCCATCTCGGCCCCCGAACGCAAAACTTGGCGCATAGAGTCATCCACTCCCTGCGACAGATCCTGGCCGCCTTTCTGCCTCCCGCTCTTCACCAGTGATGGCTTGAATTTGTACTTCTATGCCCTGACCTATGCTGGCTACTTGGGACATCCGTTCAGAAAAGACGCTCTTTATGGTAGTTGTACACACTTCTTCAATTCCCCACTCCTTGTAGTAAGCTGGAGGAAAGCGTACAATCGAAAGACATCGACTTATCACTCTTTTTAGGAAACACGTATGCTAGCAAAGGAGAGATGTACGCTGTGAAGCGCCTTCTCAACTCTCTCAAGCAACTGGTCATCTTGGACGTTCAATGGGTCCACCGCCGCTTTATGCGTTGGACAAAACCGTCTCGTTCCTCCCTCACACTCGGCGTAGCTGCGGATCTCTTCAGAAGTAAACCTCAGTTGGTTGCAGAAAACGCGTTGCTGCGGCAGCAGCTCATCATCCTCAAGCGTCAAGTCAAACGGCCAGGGTGTACGAAGGCAGATCGGATAGCGCTGGTTCTGTTAGCTAGAGTGGTTCGGGCCTGGAAACAGGCCCTCTTCATCATTCAGCCAGAGACACTCCTACGTTGGCATCGCGAGGGCTTTCGTCGGTTTTGGAAGCGCAAGTCACAGGCCACTTCTCAAAAACCGAAGGTAGCTGCGGAGACCGTAGCCTTGATCAAGGAGATGGCGACGAAGAATCGACTTTGGGGAGCTGAGCGTATTCGTGGTGAATTACTCAAGCTCGGTATGCATGTGTGCAAGCGCACCATCCAGAAGTACATGAGATGCGTGCGTGTACTGAACCCACGAGGGCAGAAGTGGGGCACTTTTCTGCGCAATCACGCATCCCAAATCTGGGCCTGTGACGCGCTTTCCGGTGACCGAACTCTTCTTTCGTTCGCTCTTTGCTTTTTTCATCATCGAGCTCAAGTCACGACGGGTGATCCATGTCGGAGCGACATGATTCCCCACCGACGCCTGGGTAGCGCAACAGCTTCGGGAAGCGACTCCCTACGGGCAAGTACCAACATATTTGATCTGCGATCACGAGAGCAAGTTCGGCTCCTGCTTTGCTCGTGTGGCAGCAACGAGCAACATCGAACTCCTCAGAACGCCCTCTCATGCGCCACGAGCGGATGCAACATGTGAACGGTTTCTCGGGAGCGTTCGTCGGGAATGCCTGGATCACCTTTTGATCCTCAACGAGCGACAGCTCCACCGTGCCCTCACTGCGTACGTGGCGTATTTCAATCGAGCACGACCACATCAAGGCATCCGGCAGCAACTTCCTGAGCCATCTACATCTCCTGTGCCTTTGCATCATAAAGGTGACAAGGTGTGCTCCATTCCTATCTTAGGTGGGTTACACCATGACTACCAAAGAGTAGCTTGAATGCTAATAGACAGGCTCATCCATCTCTCTGAGCCTCGTGCAGAGCGTCACCATGGTCTGGGCTCTCTCATCTTGTGCATCCTCTGTGTTTGGAACACCTTGAAATAGTTTCTGACTGGCCATCTTTCAAATGAACAGGTTGACGAACAGAGGAGGCTTCTTCCGCGTGAAGCTTCTTCATGATTGTGGAGAGGAGAGATTTTCTTCCTGTTTGAATCCTGCAGTTCAGGGGTTCATATGCGTGTAGTGAAAGCAAAATTGAGCAATTGTGCGAACGGATGTCCCAAGTAGCCAGCACAGCCAAGTAGCCATTACAAGCTTATCGTCCTGCAAACCCACACCTGTGCTATGATAGAATGGTTAACGGGGAGATGCTGAAATCAGCACTTCCCTTTGGCGCAGAATGCTCAGGAAAGCTTGGTTTATTGAGCATAAGAGCACAGCAAGAAAGAGAAGCATGACAACTATCCGTGATGTGGCAAGCAAAGCCGAGGTCTCGATCGCGACGGTGTCACGTGTCGTCAATGGCAATCGCCCGGTCCTCTCAGATGTTCGAGATCGCGTGTTGAAAGCGATACAGGAGCTTGACTATCGACCGAACTACCTGGCGAGGGGACTGCGCCACCGCAACACCTGCATGCTTGGATTGATCATTCCTGACAACTCCAATCCATTCTATGCCGAGGTCGCTCGTGCGATCGAAGATGCAGGATTCGCCGCGGGATATAGCGTCATCCTTTGCAATTCGGATCTCTCAGCGGAGAAGCAGCAAGCCTACGTCGATGTTCTTTTATCGCATCAAGTAGACGGTATGATCCTCATTGACATCAAGGGCGCAGAATCCAAAGCCCTTGAGCGCATCCTGGCTGAAAATATTCCCGCGGTGCTCGCCAATATCGAGACACCGGTACCCACTGTGGATCAGGTTATGGTCGACCATCACCTGGGAGGGTATCTTGCAGGGCAATATCTGCTAGGTCTGAATCACCGGCGTATTGGATGCATCACCTTACCTCAACCCGCTTCATACCAATCGTATCGTATCGTAGGCTTTCGACAGGCACTCAGTGAGGCCGGGATCGAACTGACCACGGAGGACTTTGCCCTCGGGAATGGACGCTACGAAAACGGTTACGAGGCCATGCAAGAACTCCTCCAACGTCGTCCCGATCTTACAGCCGTCTTTGTCTTTAATGATTTGATGGCTCTTGGGGCGATGAACGGACTTCATGCCCAGGGCATTCGGGTTCCTGAAGACATATCCATTATTGGCTACGACAATATTTTCTACGCCTCCACGTTTGAACCGGCCCTCACCACGATAGCGCAACCCATTGCGGCTATCGGGCAGGAATGTATCGCTCGATTACTTGAACGTATTCACCAGCCAGAGAAGCAGCCTGCACACACTACGCTGCCAGTAGAGTTGATTGAACGTTCCAGTTGTCGGCGCTTATCGGTAAATAGCAGTAAAGCAGAGAGCCGTTCCTTTTCAGGCCATCGCGAATAGCCTTCCACTCTCACAACAGGCAAGCCACGTTATTGGCGCAGCGCGTTCATAATCATATCAAAGAGATCCAGATCGTACAGGAAGTCCTCGGCTGAGGTCTTGGGCTGCACGTTATGGGTGACGACCTCGTAGAAGTGCAGCAGTTCAAGGGTGTATGGATCGGTGAAGGTCGGTCGAATCACACGCTCTTCAAAGGCCTCGCCCTGGGTCTCAGTCAGAAAGGAGTCCCATTGTCGCGCGGCAATGACCCGCCTGGGCATGCCGAGCAGTTCGCGCATCGCTGAGAGATCGTGGCTGCTCAAGCCACAGAGCAGCCGATAGGTGCATACCATCTCCGGGGGAGCATCGCCGATCGCGGTCTTAATCGGCTGGTTGGCCCGCTCTGCACGATCGCGCATCGCCTCTGCTGGGATATCCTTTGGACGCAACACAACACTGGACTGCTCCACAAACTGGGTGTTCTGACCAATGATATCGCGCACTCTAGCATAGTTGATCTTCTCAAGGGCGCGGACGTGCTGGGCGGCCTGGACAAATGCAGTTTCTGACCAAAAGGTGGGGTTGCCAAAAAAGAGAGAGACTCGTACTGTGAAAAGAAATGAAAACCTACTCAATCACAGAAGGAGAACTCTCTCATGCACGTACAAGTATCGCTCACTATCGAGATTTCAGCAACCGCAAGCTTAGCCGAGATGGAACAGCAGATCCAAGAAGGCGGGAAGCCTGCCATGCGCGAGGCGTTGAAACAGGCCATCAGACACTGGGAAGATCAAACGCCCTCATGCCCGCACTGTGGGGAAAAGCAGCGCAGACTGGAGGGAACCGTGCGCCGGAGCATCGCAACAACTTTCGGACGTGTGCAGGTGCCACGACGACGCTTTCGCTGCCAGGGGTGCTGGCGTCGGTGGTGTCCAGCCACTAGCCTGTTCAAGGAACTGAAGGGAGGAACCATCAGCCAGCCGTTACAAGAAGCAGCCATGCTCGCAGCCTGTTCGTGGCCGTATCGCGTAGCAGCCAGCCTGCTTAAGCGGCTCAGTGGAGCCGAGATCAGTGCCGAAGAAATTCGGCTGCTCACCAACCGGCAAGGCAAGCAGCGAGCTATGCAAAAGCAAGAAGAGGCCGCGCAGCTTCCCTCAGCCCCCCACCCAGAACACCTCTTTCCCTGACACTTTTTGAGCGTGAGGCGACAACCGCTATGAACTGAAACAAGGTGCGAGGGCGATCAAAAGGACTGAATTGTTCCCCGCCCCCGCGTGCTGCTCTCCATGCGAGTTCATTCACTGCTGAGCGTGCCTCTGGTTCATGCCC
>Ga0207646_10008044_pt1 | contig 10631 bp, 11 predicted proteins | sample KBSK5502metaG_FD_184343 | JGI IMG/M metagenome (GOLD analysis project Ga0207646, IMG submission 184343) | Corn, switchgrass and miscanthus rhizosphere microbial communities from Kellogg Biological Station, Michigan, USA - KBS K5-50-2 metaG... | ecosystem: Host-associated > Plants > Roots >...
TGGCACCCTGAAAGCCCAGGCCGACCGCGGGACCGCCCTGGCGGCCCTGCGCGCCGCCGGCGGCTGGAACCACGCTCTTCGCGAAGAACAGCGGCAACGGGACCAGACCACCGTGCGATACTTCGCCGCCCACGTCAGCGAGGAGCTCGGCGTCGGGGAGCGGGAGGCCACGCTGGCCGTAGCGATCCTCCTCGGAGCCATTGAGACGGTCCTGGCGCAGTGGCGCAGGCGCCCAACCCGCCGGTACGCCACCCAGCTGGAGGACGCCTACATCACGCTGGTCACCGGCGGGCTGGCACAGCTGGCCAAAGACCCTGCCTGAAGCGCCGCCGGGCGCTCCGGCGACCGCGGTCTGATTGCTCATCCATGCGGTTACGAACGCCGCGGCCCGGTGCGGTGCGTATCCTTCTCCCGTGGCGCTGCGGTTCGATAAACGCGCGTCCGACTCGTCGTGGGTCGAGACCGTGTGGACCTGTACGAGCGAGCAGGTCGCGGAGATGACCTCCGTTGCGGCGGTGTGCTGGGGCCTGGTGTTCTCGGAGCGCGGGGGCAGGGCGCACGCGGGCATTTCCGGCCCCGAGACCAGGACCGGCACGGCGCCGGTGTCGGAGGGCGCAACGTTCGTCGGCATCGAGTTCGCCGTGGGCACGTCGCTCCGGGCCGTGCCCACCCCGGCCCTGGTCGACGGGGGCGCCGAGCTGCCCGACGCCACGCGCAGGACCTTTCGGCTGGACGGCGTCCGCTGGGAGACGCCCGGCCCCGACGACGCTGAGGCCCTGGTCGACCGTCTCGTCCGCTCCGAGGCCGTGGTCCGTGACCCGCTCGTCACCGAGGTCCGCCTAGGCCACCGTCCAGGGGTCTCGGGACGTACCGTCGAACGCCGCTTCCGAGCGGCGACCGGGCTCACCCAAGGCGCCGTACGGCAGATCGAACGCGCACGCAATGCCTCGGCGCTCCTGGCCGCCGGCGTCCCGGTCGCCGACGTCGTCTCCGGGCTCGAGTACTTCGACGAGCCGCACCTGGCCCGTGCGCTGCGCCGCTACGTCGGGCGTACGGCGCGGCAACTCCGCGATGGCACCGGCGGCGCGATCGCCCTGGATCTGGATCAGCCGACGACGTCGTAGATCAGCTTTACGATACCGTTCGGGTAGGCCGCGGACGCCCGGAGGCTCAGTACCTGCTTGTCCTTGTCCGCCTTGCTGAACAGGCCCTTCCCGGCTCCGAGCAGCACTGGGAAGACGAGAAGGTTGTACCGGTCGATCAGGCCCGCGTCCGACAGGCGTCGGGCGAGCTCCGCACTCCCGTGGATGAAGATCGCGCCACCCTCGCTCTTTTTGAGCTCGACGACGTCGTCGGCCGAGCGCAGGATCGTCGTCGGACCCCATCCCTCGACGATGGCGTCACCGGGCAGCGTGGTCGAGACCACGTACTTGGGCAGCTCCTTGTAGGCGGCGTGGTCGTCCGAGTCGCGCCAGACCGGCGCGAACGCCTCGTAGCTCCGGCGGCCGAACATCAGCGCCGTCGTATCCTCAAGCTCCTCGCCCTTCAGCGAGAAGGCCTCGGGCAGGAATTCGATGTCCTTGACCACCCAGCCACCGCCGCGGTGCTCCTCGCCCGGCCCACCGCCTGGGGAGTCCACGACGCCGTCGAGCAAAATGAACCCGGTATAGACCAGGTCACGCATGTGCTGTTCTCCTCATAGTCAGCGCGGCGAGGTCGCCAGGCAGGTCGACAAGCGGGCCGCAGCGCCACGCTGACGCATAGTGGCGGAGCGCCCGCGCCCATGCTATGAAGCGGCCACCCGGCCGTCTTGTACGGAAACGACGCCAGCGCTGACGACAGAGCCGGCACGGTCATAGCGCGATGCGGACAGCCGCCTCGGCGGGCGCGCGGGCTCGTTGCCGTTGATCGTCACAAATCAGGATCTTCGGGCCCGCGCCAGCATTTCCGGCGCACCGGCACGCACCATCACGTAACCATAAGATCACGATCCGCCGACCATCTTCCCCCCCGGAGTGCTGTCGCCCGATCCCCGAACCGGTCACGCACCGTGAACAAGTCCCGTGTCGGATTCGCCTCAGAAGTTGCGGCCGGGGGTTTCGCCGGTGACCTCGGTGATGGCGGACTCCCAGGCGTCCAGTTCGCGCTCTACCGGGCCGCGGCCCGCCGACGGCAGGTAGTGGACCACCCGGTCGAGCCCGGCGGCCTCGTACGCCTCGATTGCCTTCGGGTCGGCTGGCATGGAATGGGCCTGCAGCGACACGGGCCGCTCGGCGCGGGCGCGAAGTTCGGCCGCGCGTTCCAAGATGCCGTCGGGCGCGTAGTTCGGGAACCAGCCATCCCCGTACGCCAGCACCCGGTCCAACACCGTCGGACCGCTCCCGCCGACGAGGACCGGCGGGTAGGGGCGCTGCGCGGGCTTCGGCCAGGACCAGATCCGCTCGAAGTTCACGAACTCCCCGGAGTAGGAGGCCTCGTCCTGCGTCCAGATCGTCTTCATCGCTTCGATCCGCTCGCGTAGCACCGCCATCCGACGCCGCGGGTCGGTGCCGTGGTTGGCCATCTCCGGCCGGTTCCAGCCCGCGCGAGATCACGGAGCGCGGTACCCTCGACCGCCGGGTCAGGCGGCCTGGCTTGGCGGGCCGTGGCTGCGAAGGATCCGGCTCCGGTTGGGGCTGGTGGCGGTCACCGTCCCGTCGGGCAGCAGCACGATGCCCCAGCCCCACCGGTGGACCGCGATCAGGTGGTGGAACGTACACAGCAGCAGGAGGTTGGTCAGGCAGGTGGGGCCGCCTGTGGACCTGGGGATGATGTGGTGTGGGTGGCAGGCGGCCGGGGGCTGGGCGCAGCCCGGGAAGCGGCAGTGCCGGTCGCGGGCGGTCACCAGGCGGCGCAGGTGGGCGGGGATGGTCTCGGTGGCGGCGCCGGTGTCGAGGGGAAGGCTGACCGAGGCGGCCGGGCCGCCCATCAGGCCCGTGCGCAGGTAGGCGGCCAGGCCGGTCGGGCCGGAGAGCAGGTCGGCGGCGCGGGCGATGAGGATCTGCCGCAGCGCGCGGTCGGCCAGCTCGCGCCGGGCCTCGTCCGCCTCGCGGTCGCGTTCATCGCGGTCAGGCCGGCCGGACTGGCCGCGCGGCGGGTGCCAGCCGGCTGGGTTCAGGCGTGCCAGCAGCGCGGCGGTGAGCTGGCCGAGAATCTGTGCGTCGATATGACCGGTCACCACCGGGACGATGGTGGCGTCACAGTCATAGCCGGGCCCGGCCATCGCCGCGGCCCAGGCCGCCTCGACTGCGCCCGCTCCGGGCAGGCCGCGTAGCTGGTCCAAGGTCATGCTGAGCTGGATCTGGGTGGGCTGGCCGGCCCGCTCGGGCAGGCCGCCCGCCGCGATCAGCCGGCGGCAGGCTTCTTCGAGCGCGTCGTGGTCGCGCTGCCACTTACTGCGCAGGTCCTCGGGCCCGGCCCGCTTGCCGAGCGCCTCCAGCACGGCCGCCAGCGCGGCGGCGCACTGCGGGGTCAGGTCACCGCGCAGCGTCCCCGCACCCTGGAAGGTTCGGGCCAGATGCAGGCTGCGGTCGTCGAACCCGTCATCCTCATCGGGGTCGGGCCGGGCGGTCTGCCTGCGGATCTCCTCGGCCAGGCGCGCCAGGTCGCCCAGCTCCGCTCCGCCCGCCGCTGCGGCCAGCAAGATCTGGTCGGCGCCGTCGCGGTGCCCGGCGGGCAGGAGGTCGGTCCACTCGCACACCTGCCTGGCAAACGACTCGGAGATCTCCGCCTGAGCCAGCGCGCCGGCGACGGCGGGGTGGACCGACAGCCGCCGCATCCACCCGATCGCGTCCGAAGCGGCGCCGCCGCCGATCCGGGTCTGCCATTTCAGCCAGGTCCCGGTCGACCCGTGGCCGTCGCTGGCGGACCCGTCCTGGGCGTGGAACGCGGCCAGGACCCGGGACCGGGCGGCCGTGTGCACCGACCGCGCCCGCTCGAGGGAGCGCAGGCAGTCGGCCTGCTCAGCGGTGGTCAGCGACGCCGCGTCGGCCTCGGCCAGCCAGCCGAGCCCGGCCTGCGCCATCGCCATCGCCTCGGCGGCATTGGCGGGCGCGGCGGGCGGCTGGCCACCTAAGCACATGCTCTGCGGGCCTCCTTCGGCACGGTCATCGGATGCGGCTCGATTGTTAGTTCGATGCTATCGGGAGGGTCCGACAATTCTGGTTCCCCTGTTCCATCCGTGGGTCATGAATGGTCATATTCCGGGCAAAGGTGGCCGGTAGCCGCCGAGGGAGAGCATGGCCAGGGCGATGAGGGCGGCGGGGTCGTTGAACCCGAAGGCGACGCGGGTGATGACCCGGATCTTGGTGCTGGCCGACTCGATGAGGGCGCTGGACAGGCCGTGCTCGAGGGCTGCGTCGATGGCCGGGCGGTGGCGGGCCACCGCCAGCCAGGCCACCTGTTCGTCGAAGAACCGGGTGTGCCCGGCGGCGTGCCGGGCCCAGGGCACCGCCGCGACCACCACCCCGTGATCAGGGCAGCGGACCCCGCGGCGCGTCCGCCTCCAGCACCGCGCGGACCGCGCCCAGATCCAGCGCCCGCCACCGCCGCCGCCCCGCGCCGGCGTCATACCCGCCGCAGCGCCGCCGGCAGATCCCGCACCGCCGCCGCGCCTCATCTAAAGATCTTCAATGGCGGGGGTTACGGCCTGGTGACGGCTGGCCTGCCCTGCGGTGTGCCGGTGTCAGGAGGTACCCCGGTTTTGGTGGGCTGGACGCGGCTGGGCGGGCCTGCCGGGAGCAGATGCGGCTGGCGGCCGCGGTTTTGATCGAGGCGGGGGCCAGCGACCGGGAGGTGGCCCGGCGGTTCCGCGTGTCGCGGATGTCGGCGAACCGGTGGCGGCGGGCGCTGGCCGCCGAACTCATCACATGCCAGCCGGATGACCTGGCCCAGAAAGTCGCCGATCTCGCGCTCGACAAGATCGCTGCTGCCTTCCCGGCCGGGTACGAGTCCTCCTAAGCGCACCGAATCTGCACCTCGCCCAGCTGGTTGGTCGGTGGGTGGTCGAGATCAGCTCGAGCCGGACGTCATCCGAACTGTGTGGCGCGAGCCGGACGGGTACCGGCGGCGCGTGATGTCGTGACGCCGGGCTCTGCCTGTCATGGCATCCGGATAGTCCCTGAAGCGGCCCTGGCTAGGCTGGCACTATGGATCTCAAGGCCGTGAAAGCTGCCAGCAGGCCCGCGCTCCTCGCCTGCGTCGCTGCGGCGGCAGAGAACGCGCAAGGCCTGCTTGATGATGCCGAGCGGCTGGCGGGGGCGGGGGCGTGTGCGCGGGCATACTCTCTTTCGGCGCTGGCGGTCGAGGAGTTCGGTAAGGCCACTAGCCTGCTGACCTTGGCGGCGATGCCGCGAAACATGCGGGCGCAGGCGCCGGTCGGGCGGATGCTGGAGTGGCATCAGCTGAAGCTGGTCGGGGGCATGCTGATGGCCGTCCTTGGTTTCGGTCCGCCGGGCGCGGCGGCCAGGCTCGCTGCCATGCCGATCACTCAGCTGGAGCAGATCCTCGATACCACGGGTGCGTTCGCTGATGATGCGGACATGCTGAAGCGGCGGGGGCTGTACGTGGACATGGATCGCCACGGGCGGATCCGGCGGCCGTCAGAGATTACCGAGACGGAGGTCTCAGGTCAGCTCGCCCGGGCCCGGCAGGTGGCCTCGTCGGCCAGGCTGCTACGCGATCCCGGCGTGCAACCCAGGTTCGCCGATCCGCCGGCCGAGGCGGTCGAGCTCTCGCGCGCCCTGGTACGCGCGTTCGCCGAATCGGGGAACGTTCGCACACCCAAGGCCGCTGCCGCCGTGGCGCTGAATGCAATCAGGAAACTTCAACATCAGATGGCGGGATCCGGAGCCGGATGAGCTGACCTGGCGCTAAAGATCTTTAACGCGGGGGTTAAGGGTTCTGCTGTCAGTTGCGGCGTGGTGCGGTATGCCGGGGTCGGCGTCCAGGACCGCCTCCAGCTCCCGCAACTGGGCCGGGCTGAGCTTGCAGCGCGCGCCGCCTGCTCCCTTGGAGGCCAGCGCCGCCCGGCCGTCTGCGGCCAGCGCCCGCCGCCACCGGTTCGCCGACATCCGCGTCACCCGGAAGCGTTTCGCCACCTCCCGGTCGCTGGCTCCGGCCTCGATCAGCTCCGCCGCCGCTAACCGCACCTGCTCACGGCGGGCCCGCTCCTCGGCAGTCAGCCCGCCACCATCGGGATACCTCATGCTCCGGCATACCGCACGACGGGCCAGCCGTCACGGGCCATAACCCCCGCAATTAAAGATCTTTAGTGCCCTGCGGAGACCAGCGGGCGCGCGACATAAATGTCTGCCCCGGCAAGGATCATCGGCAGGGCCGAGGAACTAGGCAGGGCAGGTCCGAGGCCATCATCGCGGACCGGGCGAGCCTGCACGCCGTAAGCCCCGAGCGTGAGCGCCAGCGGGACCGCAGCCCGCTTCCTGCGACGGGACGGCGCGGGAAAGCACCATGTCCACGGGCCTTCGGGTGTCACGAAGCACAACTCGATGTACTCGGGCCGAGCCGCGCAGCGGCGGGCGCGTTCCAGCGTGGCCGGAAGGAATGAACCTTCCACGGGCGGACCAGCAACGCAGGAAGCCAGGGCCATGCCTCACCCCAAACAAGTAAGTATTTACTCAATATCTTAGATTAGCATAGCCAGCGCGCAGGCAGCTCACGACCGGGGAAACCAGAAGGCTGTCGCGAAACTCGCTGCGCCACAGCCTCCCAGTACTACAAAGTGAGCGTACACTCAGCTGTGGCTCACCTGTTCCCTGTCAGGAGGGGTGTCAGTGGGATCGATGGAAGGCCGGGTCGCGATCATCACCGGGGCCAGCCGCGGGATCGGCGCGCACATCGCAGAGCGCTTCGCCGCCGAGGGGGCGGCCGTTGCCCTGGTCGCCCGGACCGCGGAGCCGGGCACGTCCCGGCTGCCTGGCTCGCTCGAGGAGGTCGCCGGCCGCATCCAGGGGCGCGGGGGCCGGGCGGTTGCCGTGCGGGCCGACCTGACCGATCCCGACGACCTCGAGTCGATCGCGGTGCGGTCGGCTGAGGCGCTCGGGCCCGTCGACACCCTGGTCAATAACGCGGGAGTCAACTTTTACGGCCCGGCGCTTGAGGTCACGGCGCGCCGTTACGAAGTGATGTTCAAGATCAACGTCCACGCCCCGTTCCGCCTCTGCCAGGTCCTGATTCCCGGGATGGTGGAACGGGGCCGGGGCTGGGTGCTCAACATCACCTCGAAGCAGGCGCGGAGTCCCAAGGGCCCGCCGTACCCCGACTGGGCGCGCGACGGTTCCGTGCCGTACGGGATGTGCAAGACGGCGCTCGAGCGGCTCACCACCGGCCTGGCCGCGGAGCTCGAGGGCACCGGCGTCAGCGTCAACGCCCTCGGCACGTCCGGGCTGGTGGTGACGCCCGGCGTGGCGGCGGTGGCGCCGCATACGCCGGACAGCGTCCCGGTCGAGCCGGACGACGCCATGCCCGACGCGGCGCTGCGGCTCTGCAGCGCGCCCCCGGGCGCGATCACCGGCCGTATCGCCTACAGCATGGAGCTGCTCGGCAGGCCGTTCACCGAGGGGCCCTGGTCGCTGGCGGGCACGTTCTGAGGGTTCCGCCAGCGCGAGGCGCGATGCGGAGGGCGCGGCGTTGCGCGGGGGAGCCCCCGACCGTAGAGTCGTACCGACAACATTAACGAGTGCTCACTCTCATAGCGAGCGCGCTTCGCGGAGGGGACGGGCGGATGACGTCGAGGCTGGCTGAGGAAGTCCGGGTGATCGACGCCGACACCCACATGACCGAGCGTCATGACCTGTTCACCTCGCGGGCGCCGGCGAAGTACGCCGACCTCGTGCCCCACGTCGTCCAGGTTGACGGCAAGCCGCACTGGATCGTCGGCGAGAAGAACTACGACATGGGCCCGGCCCGCGCGGGCGGGGTCATTGACCGGCAGGGCAACAAGTACGCGTTCGAGGAGTGCAAGCTCAACCCGATCGAGTGGGTGCACGAGGCCGCCTGGGACCCGGAGAAGCGGCTGGCCCTGATGGACGAGTGCGGCGTCTACGCCCAGGTTGTCTACCCGAACGCGGTCGGCATCGGCGGCCAGCACCTGGTGCACGGCACCGACGACGACGCGCTGCGCCAGGTGTGCATCCAGATCTACAACGACTACATGGCCGAGGTGCAGGATGAATCAGGGCACCGGTTCCTGCCGATGCCGATCCTCCCGGCCTGGGACGTGCAAGCCTGCGTCCGCGAGACCGAGCGGCTGGCCGGCCTGGGGTTCCGCGGCGTCAACATGACCATGGACCCGCAGGACAGCGGCGCCCCGGACTATGCCAGCCGCTGCTGGGACCCGCTGTGGGCGGCCTGCGCCGACCTGAGCATGCCGGTGCACTTCCACATCGCGTCGAGCCTCACGGCCAACTCCTTCTACGGGAAGTACTTCTGGCCGTCCGTGCACCAGAACCTCAAGCCGGCCATCGGCGGCGCCATGCACTTCATCAACAACGGCCGCATGGTGATCAACAGTGTCTACGCCGGGATCTTCGACCGCCACCCTAAGCTCAAGTTCGTCTCGGTCGAGAGCGGCATCGGGTGGATCCCGTTCATCCTCGAGGCGATGGACTACGAGATCACCGAGAACGCGCCGGAGCAGGCGGCCGAGCTGTCCAGGAAGCCGTCGGAGTACTTCAGGGACCACTGGTACGGCACGTTCTGGTTCGAGGACAACTTCGGCGACCTCCAGTACCTCATCGACAAGGTGGGCGAGGACAACGTGCTGTTCGAGACCGACTTCCCGCACCCGACCTGCATGTATCCCGACCCGCTCGGCACGGTCGAGGCGAAGATGATGACGCTTCGCCCGGAGACCCGGCGCAAGGTCCTCGGCGAGAACGCCGCGAAGCTATACCGCCTCTGACGAGGGTGAGTCGCATGAAGCGAAGCACTGAGCGGATCCTCACGACCCACTGCGGGAGCCTGCCGCGGGCGCCGGAGGTGCTGACGATGCTCGAGGAGGCCTCGGCGGGGCGGGCCCCGGATCGGGCGAGGTTTGATGCCGCGGTGCGCGAGGGCGTCGCCGATGTGGTCGGCCGGCAGGTCGAGGCCGGCGTCGACGTCGTCAACGATGGCGAGATGAGCAAGCAGTCGTTCATGGGCTACTACCTGGAACGGCTCGGGGGGCTCACCATGACGGAGATCGACGCCACGGACGCAGAGCCGGTGCGGGGGCCGTCGGCGGAGATGAGGGACTACCCGGGTTATGCCGAGCGGTGGGGGCTGCCTCCGGGCCGGGCGGGCGTGCAACGGCCGGCCGGAGGCGGTGCGTCGCGGGTCGTGGCCCCGGTCGCGACGGGACCCGTGACCTACACCGGCACCGCGGCGCTGCGGCGAGACATCGACAGCGTGCTGGCCGCGGCCAGGGCCGCCGGCGCCACCGACGTGTTCATGACCGCGGTCCCTCCCGGTGGCACCCGCTTCGGCTTCGGCGCGGTGACCGCGAACCAGTACTACCCGACCCGGGAGGAGCTGGAAGAGGCCGTCGGCGAGGCCATGCGGGTGGAGTACGAGGCCATCGTCGGCGCGGGCATCGTGCTGCAGCTGGACTGCAATTGGGGGGCGTTGTCCCGGCTCGCCGCCTATTCCACGGAAGATGTGCGACGGATGATCACTCACGGGATCGAGCTGATGAACCACGCGACGCGCAACATCGACCCCGACATGATGCGGATCCACCTGTGCTGGGGGGCCGACGAGGCTCCCCACCACAAGGACCTGCCCCTGGAAGCCATCGTCGACCTGATGCTGACGGCCCGTCCGGCGGGCCTGGGGGTGGTGGCGGCGAACGGCCGCCACGAATGGGAGTGGCGGATCTGGAAGGACGTCAAGGTGCCCGACGGGAAGGTCATCATCCCGGGGGTGATCGACTCGACCACCAACATCATCGAGCATCCCGAGACGGTGGCCGAGCGCATCCGGCGCTTCGCCGACGTGCTGGGCCGGGAGAACATCATCGCCGGAGTGGACTGCGGGCTCGACACGGTCGCCGGCTCGGCGCAGGTGGTTCCCGAGATCGCATGGGCCAAGCTTGCCGCGCTGGGGGAGGGCGCGCGTCTGGCCGACTCCGCCTTGTACTGAGCCGGCTCAGGAACTCCGGGCTCGTGCTGCCGCCGCGCGCCCGGCCGCGGCGAAGGCGGCGGGATCCCAGTCTGGCCCGCTCGCTACGCGTGCCGCCTCGAGCGCGAGCGCCGCGTTCAGCCCCAGGTCCGTTCCCTGGTCGTACAGCGAAAGGACCTCGCCGACCGCGGGCGTGGCCGCGATCTGGCTGACCAGCTCCGCCGTGAAGGGCAGCAGCTCGCCGTGCGGGACGACGTGGTTGACGAGACCGATGCGTAGCGCCTCGCCGGCGTCGGCGAAGTTCCCGGTGACCGACATCTCGCGCGCCTTGCGGAGCCCGACCGCCCTGGGCAGCAGCGCGGTCAGGCCCCAGGCGGGGACCACGTTCAGGCGGGCGTGGGTGTCGGCGAACCTGGCCCGCTCGGACGCCACGGCGAACGAGGCACTGAGGGCTATCTCCAGTCCGCCCGACACGC
>Ga0207646_10008046_pt1 | contig 10629 bp, 9 predicted proteins | sample KBSK5502metaG_FD_184343 | JGI IMG/M metagenome (GOLD analysis project Ga0207646, IMG submission 184343) | Corn, switchgrass and miscanthus rhizosphere microbial communities from Kellogg Biological Station, Michigan, USA - KBS K5-50-2 metaG... | ecosystem: Host-associated > Plants > Roots >...
TATCGTCGTTTTGATCTCGTCTTAGTGGATGAGTTAGGCTATCTGCCCTTTGCGAAGCCAACTGCTGAACTGCTCTTCCAGTTCTTCAGCGATCGCTATGAGCGAACCAGCGTCGCCCTCACCTCCAACCTGGCGTTTGCCCACTGGACGCAGGTCTTTGGCAACGAACAAATGACCGTTGCTCTCTTAGATCGGCTCGTCCATCGCAGTCACGTGCTGCTCATGGAAGGTGAGAGTTTTCGCTTTCGGCAGAGTTTACAGAAGCAGGACTCAGGGTCCTAACAGGTTGATTAGCAAGGAGGTGGCTCAGTTTTGCCAATAGCGCGCGGCTCACTATGCTGGCTCTCTGTCAATTTAAGCGTGCCTGCTTGCTAGGAAATACCGACTCAGTCTGGTGAGATGGCTTCTAGCTCATTCATTAGGGCGTTTTCCTGCCGATACTGTTCTGGTCTGAAAATTAAGCAAGCGGGCACACTTAATATAGGGAAGAGCCACTATGCTCTTGACGTTTACACTATGGAATGCTTGCCAGTGAATGGAGCAGATAAGAAGCGCCTCCTTAGAAGGGAATGCTCTTGTTCAAGGATGCTTCACTCACAGTGGCCTACATTCTGTCTAATCAAACGAGGGCAGAACAATCTACCACTGCACCCCTTTCAAGAGCACTCTCATAGAATCGGTGGTAGAGAATCGGGATGGCCCAACGGCCATGGCGTGCAGCCGCCGCGAGCGCGTCGAAGTTAGGTGGCCGAGTGCCACTGATCAGCTTTTGGCTCCCAGAATGGCCCTTCCAACCCAACTCGTGCAAAAATCTCTCCCATCTCGTCTGGACCAGGCCGACGCGACTCAACGGTCAAGCGGTTCTCATACCAGGTCATCGCCAGATACCATAGTTGGTTGAGATTGATACGAGGCCGCTTGGGAAGCCCACGAGCCTCACACCACTCCGTCACTGTCTCTTCCGACCGGAAGAGCAGCATGGTCTCTCAAGTGTAGAGGATGTCATCCCACCAATGTGCCGCTGGCACCGCAAAATGGATGACGCATGACTGAGGGATGGGCTGCCCATTGCGCACTTCCAGCATCAGAGGCTCACCACTGTATCCGTCCGATGCTTCAATTATGGCGTCTGCCTGCAGAGCTGCCGCAATCCCCAAGGCATCCCAGGCACAGTTTGCGTAATAGACGTTATCTTGCACTTTCACGCGAAAGGATGTCTCAACTCCGGAAAAAGGTGGGGCCATCCGAATGCGTGACGGGTTGCCTGGCTCTGGAACCAGAAGACGCTTCTTGTGAAGTCGCTCGAAGGCGGCTGCAACTTCTTCAGGAGACGTGCCCAGTGACTCCGCCACATCGGCTGATGTGGGAGCCTGTGTTGTCCGCACAATGGTCTCATAGATGTTCATTTTCACGGCTGTGTCGAAGTCCATATACTCTTCTCTCCCACGCGAGGTGCTGATGCTCCGCCATCTATCTAGAAGTAGACGGACATTGCTCCTCCTCATCCCAGGTTGAAACCTGGGATTTCGTCGGACCGTCGTCCATCACATCCGTCAATTGCCATCGTTTTGGCCGATGCGTATCCGGCTCTACCTCCAGTGCAGTGGAGTAGATGGACATTTGCCCATCTACTACCGCCAGTATACACCGGTTGGCATGGTCTAACAAGCGCCGTCGTGCATCGCACCTCCCAGCCTGGCACACGCATCGCATGCCGAGGAGACCGCTGTCATGACCTCCAACATGCCACGCTTCTTGGATCGCGTTCGCTCTTCTCTTTACGTAGGATAGTCTCAAGATGTAGGGAAAAACGTCAAAAGCAGCAAGTAGGGCAGTCTCAACAAATACGTTTCACAGGTAGGATAGTCTCAAGATGTACGGAGCACAATCTCAACATATTCGCAAAAAAGTCCTGTTTTCGACTCTTCTGGTCTCAAGATGTATGACATCCTACAGTAACCATAAATCTTGAGGCTGGAAAAGGACGGAAATGTTGAGACTGGCCTACACACATCACTAACTTTATTAGGTACTGCTGACATTGAGTTGATGAGCTTTTTTACTAGCCCCAGATTTCGCTGTCCTTCCTCTATTAAGATAAGATGACTCCGAAATTTGGGGCTGGTATTCCCACTAACTTTGATGACTGATAAATGTGGTTGATCTACTCTTTTCTTTTTATGCTCAACCAATCCCAATAACTATGATTACAGTCCCACTAACTACGAGATCTTACATCTCACATCGCACCCAATCTCGATGGACTGTGTGTAAGAATCTCAGACACACCAGAGGCTTTCCCAGCGAGATATTTGGCTCTGTTTCTGACTTGATGTCCTGAGAAATATGCTTCCCAGGCCAAGAGGCACTATCTGTTTCAGCCAGAGGAGTGACACTTGTATGAAGGAAGGAGCAAAGCTTCGCGTTACTCTTACCACAGTGTCAATCACTTCCCGCATACAAAGCAAGGCCAGAGGTGGGTGGGCTGAGAGATCAGCCCACCCACCTCGATGAGGCGTGTGGTGGAGTGAAAAAAGCGGGGAGTCAGGAAAGCTCCACTGTTTTGGTGTACCATTGCCAGGTGGAACGATGCGTAAAGCCCACCGAGGTGAACAAGTGTTGCGCCGGCACGTTCGGTTCCTGGGTTTCCAGAAAGGCGCCAGTTGCGCCACGTTCTTGCATCTGGCGCAGCCCGGTAAGCAGGAGCGCTCTCCCCAATCCCAGGTGCCGAAGTTCGGGACGGATGCCGATAACGCCAACCTCACCCACGAGATGCTCGCCCTGACTGCCTGTGACCCATTTGAGTTCGCACTGGCAGAACGCCCCGAATTGTCCGGCCGGCCCTACCGCGATCAGATCAAGATCGGGTTGATAGGCGCCGGATTGATGATAGTCCATGCCCATGCTCATGCCATCAAAGACCGCCTGATGCAGTTCCTGGTAGGCATCAAACTCCGCCTGCTTGACGCCGAGCTTCAGAGAGAAGCCTCCCGGCAACGAGACCGGGGGCAACGGTAGCGCAAGCGAATGGACCAGGCGCAGGTCTCGCTCGAAAAAGGGCAGGAACCCGGCTGCTTCCAGCACACTTTGACGCTCCTGCTCGACTTCATGACATCGGCACCACAGGTCACGTGGGATGCCACGGGCCTGCGCGATGAGCTGCATCTGTGCCAGTCCCCACGCCAGGATCTCTGCCTCTATGCCCTGTCCCTGTGCCTGGGGATGGACCTGGAACGTCAGGCTACTACCCGGTTGGGCAATGAGCGCATAGGCCACAAGCTGCCCGCTCGCATCCTCCCACAGCGCGGTCAGGCGCTGGGTCAGGGCGTGTTGCCTGTGTTCCGGGGACATGCCTCGGAGTGCCTCCTGCCAGGATTGCTTCTCACTCGTTCGCGTTGTGAGTTCAGCAAATGGGGCGAACAGCCGGCGCAGATCCGAGGTGGTGGGCCAATCATAGATGTTCTGAGGCGTGGTGCAGAGCTGTTTCAGCGCCAGCACGGCTGGTAGATCGGTCTTGCTGTTGTAGGGACGTTGGGTATAGTTCATGAAATACCTCCTTGGTTAGTACGATGAAACATCAGAAGCAGGGGACGAGCCCTGGGCCAGGTAGAGGGACCAGAACTCGCGCGCATTGCGTTCCAACTCATCATGCGTGCCCATCTCCGCGAGGCGTCCATCGACCAGCACCGCGATGGTGTCGGCTTTGCGAATGGTGTCGTAGCGATGGGTGGCAAACAGGATAATTTTCTCGCGGGCCATGGTCGAAAGCAGCTCGAAAATCTGGCGTTCCCCTACCGGGTCCAGGCTGGCACTCGGCTCATCCAGCATGAGCAGCGGAGCATCATGATACAGGAGTCGCGCCAGGGCCAGGCGCTGCCATTGTCCCCCGGACAGATCAGAGACACCTCCAAAGCCGGCCCCGACCACGGTCTCCAGACCATCGGGCAAGCCTCTCACCACCGCTTCCAACCCGGCCAGGCGTATCGCCTCCCAGATGCGTTCGTCCTCTTCTGGCAAGCGTTCAAAGCGCATGGTCACGTTGTGGCGAATACTGAACGGGAAGTGGGCGGGCTCCTGGAACAGGATGGCCTTGGTGCAGTCCGCAAGGGTTGCCTCCTCCCCGTTAGCAAGGGTTGCCGTCAGTCGACCGATGGTGGGCTCGACGATCCCGGAGAGCAGTTTAATTAACGTGCTCTTGCCGGCTCCATTGGTTCCCACAATCGCCGTCAGTCCCGGCTTAAACACACAGGAGATGCCGCTCAGGGCCTCTTTCTGGGTTTCGGGATACGTGTACGATACCTCCTCCAGCCGAATGGCCTGCAGTCGAGGAGAAGACGCTGGGGATATGGTTAGAGGCGACTCCGTAACGGCAGGACCAAAGGAGGTAGCCAGGAAATCGAAGAGCGTCTCGGCATACAGCAGCGATTCGCGCAGTGAGCGGTACTGATAGATGAACGAGCTGAGCATCCCGGAGAGCAGGGAGACGCCGGGAATGAGCACGGCGAGACTGGCCACGCTGATTTGTCCCCGGCTGATGAGTGCGAAGGCGGCGGTGAGCGCCAATCCTAACCCGATGACCTGCGCCAGGGCAGCCCCGGTGCGTAACCCGAGAAAGCGAGCGGTAAGACGTTTCAATTCGGCCAGGTAGCCCTCGGCCAGGCGCGTATATTCGCGCGGCATCAGGTCGCTCTGGTAGACCCGCACATCACGCTGGAAGTCGGCGTCCACTTGCATATTGGTGAGCACATCCATACGCAGCTGGCTGGGAGCCGACCGTTCTTGCAAGGCATACATGGCGTGGCTGAGCCGGCGCTCCGTGAGGACCGCCGGGATGGCAATGGCGATGATCGCGACCACCATGAGTGGCGCCAGGACAAACAGTGTCGCAGCCAGACCCAGCAGTCCGAGCAAAATCGGAACGGTTGAGAGCAGCGAGTCCACCAGGGTAATGGATCGCTGCGCCGCTTCCCGAATGACCAGACCATAGCGGGCTTGAAACGCATTGTTCTCAAAGAGTGAATAGGGGACCGAGGGGAGCTTTTGCATGATGCGGGTGCTGATCACCATCCAGGCTTGCTGGCGTAAAATCGTCGAGGAGCCGTCGCGTATGATGATCCCCAGGCGTTGGATCAGCAGCAGCGCAATCAATTCAATGCCGGAGGCGGCGACCGTCCCGTTCAATTGCACAGTTCCTAAAGGCCCGGTGATCGCTTGCAGCATCTGGTGCAAAATCAGCAGCAAGGCCGGGTAAAAGAGGGGCTCAATGAGTGAGCCCACCGCGCTGGTGACAAACGCGCGCGGATGGGTCGTAAAGAGCAGACGCGCCGTGGCCCCAACAGCAGAGAGGCGCGTCGGCAGAAGCATGCGCATAGATAGAACCTCCAAAGAGAAGAAAGAGTAGATACAATCTATATCAGCCTTTCCCAGCTTTTGCAGGGAAGTCCTGTCAGGGACAGGAGAGCCAGAGAGGGGGGCGCAGCGTGGAGGTGCGCGGGCACGAGAAAAAGCACCACGGGAAGGTGGTGCGCAGTCGCGAGATGTGGTGCTTACGGCCCGTCTGTCAGGAAACGACCTCCAGGCAGCAAGCGTCTAGATCAGTCACCGGTACGCGTTCATCATGGTATGCAAAACTCCCTTAAAGAGCCGTTCTGTGTTCAGTATGGCATGGGTGCTCTTTCGTTGTCAAGGACTGCAAAAATCTGACCCATCAGAACGTCACTCATACCTGGCAGTTCGTCACCATCGTGAGATACGCATATGGTACGATACATTGAGGGAAAAGGTACCATAAGGAAGTGGCGTTTTGATTGGCGGTATATCTTAAGATGAGGAAGCTCTATGAGCTTGCATCAGCTCCCAGGTGAAGGAGAGAGGAAAGGCAGACAACACTATGAACGGCCTGTTTACAGGGTCAGCGCCGGCAGTAGCTCGCGATAAACCACAACAAGGTGACACTCGCCTGAACGGTAAGCGGTTGATTCTCGCTCGCGCGGCATGCCTGGTTGCAGGTATACTCTCCTTTGGAGTCTTCGTCGCAAGTGTCCCGGCAACCTATGAGGCTCTTCTCTCTCTCCTGTGCACAGGACCTTTGTGCCATCATCCAACACCAGCCTCAGTCCGGTTTGTTCAGCAACTTCAGGCTTTGGGCCTCTCTGTTCAAGCCTATGCCATCTACTACATGCTGCTCAATATCGTCTTCGTCTGTGCCTACTTCGTCGTCGCCATCATGCTTTTCTGGCGCAGGTCCGATGACTGGATGGCACTCTTTGCATCATTTTTCCTGATGACCTTTGCTCTCACTTTTTCTTCCGACACGTTGGAAGCAACGCCTTATTGGTTGTTTCAGTTCGTGATCTTTCTTGGAGCAGTCAGCATTGTCGTCTTCTTCTATCTCTTTCCAACTGGACGGTTTGTCCCGCGCTGGACCCGCTGGCTCTCAATCGGAGTAATCCTCTATTGGGGCTTTAAGTACTTCTTGCCCCCTTTCCCATTTAATCCTTATACGAATACCATATTCACGAACAGTGCATTTCTCGTGTTCGTAGGGGCTCTGATCATTGCGCAGGTCTATCGCTATCTTCGTGTTTCGAGCAGTGTGCAGCGTCAGCAGACCAAGTGGGTTGTTTTCGGAGTGTCGATAGCCGTTGGAGGATACTTAATATTCGCGTCGTTATTTTCATTGTTTTTCCCTTCGGCAAGACAAAATCCACTTGCTGAGATCCTCTTAAACACTTTCAACCATCTCTTACTGCTGCTCATCCCGATTTCCATCGCGTTTGCAATCCTCCGTTCCCGGCTCTGGGACATCGATATCATCATCAACCGCACCCTGGTCTATAGCTCGTTGACGGCAATCCTGGCCCTGCTCTATTTCGCAAGCGTTATTGCCTTGCAATCGCTTTTGAGCGTGTTCACAGGACAACTTTCAGCGGGAACACAAACTCCCGTAGTGATTGTCGCTTCCACGCTTGGTATTGCTGCTCTGTTCCAGCCATTGAGACGACGTCTTCAGACCATCATCGACCGGAGGTTCTACCGCTCCAGATATGATGCCGCTCGTACCCTTGCAGCCTTCAGTGCGTCCTTGCGCAATGAGGTGGATCTGAACCAATTGCGCGAGCAGTTGCTGGCAGTCGTTCAGGAGACCATGCAGCCGGCACATGTCTCGCTCTGGTTACGCCATCCTGAACAGTCCGGGCAACGAAATACGCGGCTGCTTCCAAGAATCGATGAGGAAGAGAGCGTAGCGCCATGATGCGAACCAAAGTGCGATTATACACAGATAGGCTGGTCCCATGCAGACGTTAGATCTTCCAACTGAAATTCGCAGTGTTCTGCGCGAGTTCTCTACCTGTGAAGTGACGACCGTGAACCGCCAGGGTCAGCCCATCACTTGGCCCACCCGTGTTGGCTACTTGGCACAGCTGTTCTCAAAAGAGGCTGTAGTAACTCTTGTTCTATAGGCAATTTTGAACCTATCCTCATAGGCCTGCGGCTCGGTACGTAATACTAACACAAGCCAAATGGAGCAAATGCCTAATCCAATGTATCGGAAATACTGTATGGATAACCCAAATATGTATGGTAATAAGTACGGTCAACCCGGATATGTGTGGAATAATTGGCCAGATATATGTGGAATGAGGATATGTGTTAAGCTCGTTTGCACTTGAGCTAAGGCCAGATAGTTATGGAAAATGACAATAATCGCCACCAGCAGATAGAGATCCTTGAATAACCGATGAGAGTTCAGATTGTTCGCCTTCGCAGGAGGCGATTTATGAGTAGATCTCAGAATATAACCCTAGAAAACTCTTGTTTGCGGAGGTATACTGATTCATAACAGAAAAGTCTTGACGGAATGTCCTCTCTGTCATGAGTTTTTAACAGGCAAACAGTATTTTCAAGCGAAAGAGATAGCCATACCCTGGTATGCTGGACAAAAATGAGACCCCGAAACTCTTGACAGAAAAAATTCAGAGGCCAAATGATGCTCCACAGAGCTGTTTATACCTTTCAATTTCGATGCAAGAACAGCCATGAATCTTGCGACGTTTGATGCATAAGCGAGGGAGAACACTGTATGCCAGCACCACAACCACGTGATAAAATTCTCATCTTCCCACAGGCTGCTACCAATCTGTGGATTGAGAACTACTACCACGCTGAACTCAGCGGGAAAAACGAAGCCACAATTGATGCCTATCTCCGCATTCTCCGCCAACTCACTGCGTGGGTGGCCCAGCTTCCAGGTAGTGAAGGAACCTTTCATCCAAAGTTTCTGACGAAGACCGCCTTTGGCGACTATCTGGAAGAGCTGAAGGATCAGGAGTATAGCACCAGCCACTTGGAGCGTGTGAAAACTGTGGTGAACGGGTTCGCGAACTGGCTCATCGCAGAGGGCGAGCTCAGAACCAACCCGACCCGCGGCATCACCATCGCTCCCACAGCCTTACTTGCTCCGCGTGAATTGTCAAAAGATCAACGCCACGTGCTGCGCAATCTGGTCGAGCGGTCAAGAGACCTGCGTGGCAAAGCGATGTTTGCTTTGGGCTACTGGGCCGGATGTCGCGTGCGCGATGTTTCCTACCTGCTGATGAAGCATACCCAGGTGGGACGGAAAATTGGCAAACTTCATGTGGGCATAAAGGGGAGAAATATCGAGACATTATCCTCTTGAACACAGCACGAGAGCCACTTTATGAGTATCTCCAGAAGGGAAAACAAACACGAGAAAGCCACTATGTGTTCACGTCACAGCGGGAAACGATCCCTGTTCCCGAAGGAGAACTCGATGGCTGGCGACTTGGGGAGGCCGCTATCCACGAGTGGTTCAAACAACTCAAAGCGATGGCGACCGAGGCAGAAGCATCATTCATTCGTGATGTGACCTTTCATGATCTACGTCATGACTTTGCTCATCGTGCGAAGAAAGAAGCAGGGCTTGATGACAGGGAGCTAGCAGTCTATTTAGGGCATGTTACCAAGCGTGGAACGCCTGCAGTCCAGACCACAGCACGCTACACCCAACCAAGCATGGACCAGATCCGTGAGAAGCTGAAAGGCATGAAAGGGGTATAAGACTTCTCGCCAGAAGTGAGCAGGGACATGGAGCAAGTATCCCTGCTGAACAACAATAAAAATCGGCTCACTACCTGGACGGGGGTGTGCCACAGCTTTTTGCAAAGAGGAGAGGGAAGCTCTCTTGGTCCTCAGTTTCTTCTTTGCCAGACCCCTAAGGCTTTCGCGGCTGATAGGTGAGGATCACGGTCCCTGTCCTGGTTGGTTTTGAAGAGAGGAGTTGCAATCTCTTGAGGCTGTCCCCATCTTTGAAGAGACGCTTTCCGCTGCCCGCAACAACAGGGTGGACCAGGAGGATCAGCTCATCCAGAAGGCCCTGTTCGAGGAGGGAGCGGACGAGGGCGGGACTTCCGGCGGTGCCAATGTTCTTTCCTGGCAGCCGCTTCAGCTTAGCGATTTCCTGAGCGAGATCTCCCTTGATCAGTGTCGAGTTCTTCCATGCTTCGACACTGTCCAGGGTGGTCGAGAAGACGTACTTGGGTGTGGAGTTAATGAAGCTGGCAAACGGTTCATCAGTAGCGCTGGGCCAGTATGATGCCCACTCCTGATAGGTCACGCGCCCCAGGAGTACCGCATCCTGGGAGGCGAGTTGTTCCATCATGGCCTGCCCCATGTCCTCATCAAAGTGCTCTTGCCATTTATCCGGCGATTCCACGACCCCATCGAGTGTGATAAACAAACCTGCGACGACTTTTCTCATGTTGAATACTCCTTTGATTCTGATCTCTTGAGAGACATTTTGAAAGCGTCGCTAGTATAGCATACGTGGTCTGAGAATACTTCTCCTCTCTTGCTTTCTTTCTCAAAGAACTTCCACGTACCTGCCCGCGAGAATTACTCTCGCAGACCTCAAAGCAGCCCACGAGAGCGAACATATCGGTCGACCGATACGCATGCGCTTTTCAGCGAGATCAGCGAGTGAGAGGGTTGACGGTCAGAGTGAAGGAATTGATCGTCGCCAGAACGGGGCCGGGAGTGTCTGCATCCTCAAGTTCTATGGGCTCTACAAGGTTGTATATGCCATTGCGTGGCTGGGCGCACTACTTTTGCAAAAAACTGTGGTACACCCCCTGGACGGGAACTGCCGATGTTTATACTTTGGCAATTTTATTACTGTTACGAAGACATTTAGCCGCATTGTCCAATTATCAACAACTTATCCACACTCCTCATTTCAAATAAATTCATTCCTCTAACAATCACCGATATATGGCCTGATTGGTAACGTTGTAGAAGTTTCAATGGGATACGCTGCCGATAAGACGTTAGTGATTGAGCATTTCTCTGCTATTTGACATTGCCGATAATCTGTACGCCACCAGACTCTATTCGGCGCTACTTTAGTGTGAAGAATAACAGGTGTGGCGATGCGAGTATCTTACGGCTGTTGCAATAAGGCACAATACGCCTCTGGATGGGGCCTATCGCTGGTAATTTCAATTCGCATCGCTAGATTGTTCTGATTGTATGATAGTCCCATCTGTCAAGGCAGCTTTAGGGCTAAAATAAGATAAAACTGAGTCATACGAGAACATTCGCATGAATACT
>Ga0207646_10008049_pt1 | contig 10627 bp, 7 predicted proteins | sample KBSK5502metaG_FD_184343 | JGI IMG/M metagenome (GOLD analysis project Ga0207646, IMG submission 184343) | Corn, switchgrass and miscanthus rhizosphere microbial communities from Kellogg Biological Station, Michigan, USA - KBS K5-50-2 metaG... | ecosystem: Host-associated > Plants > Roots >...
CATCGCGAAAACCTACTAGAGAAGCGAGCACGCAATGAATGAAAACTTCGTAGATTTGACCACTGACAAGGGAACCTCGGGCTTCAGCCGCAGGGATGCGCTGGCCGTTGCATTTCGTCACAAACGAGTCATGGCGCTCTCCTTTTGCGGAATCCTGTTGGGTACTATCTTGGCTGCCGTGATGCAGCCCAAGGAGTATCGGACCTCTACCAAGTTTTTGATCGAGCGCGAACGAATCGATCCAATCATTAGCCCGGGAGCGAGCACTCCTCCGTCGTTTCGCGGCGGGATTACCGAAGAAGAGTTGAATTCTGAGGTCGAATTGCTAGAAAGTGCAGACGTACTCCGCCAAGTGGCCGTGTCCTGCGGATTGCATCAGCAAACGTCGTTTCTGACTTCTTTGCTTGGCGGGGGCGATGAAGCCACACGGATCGCGAAAGCCGTCGACCGCCTGCAGAAGGGTTTGAAAATTGAACTCGTCCGCAAGAGCAATGTTATCTCCGTAAGTTACGCCGCTAGCGATCCGCAGTTGGCAGCCCGAGTACTAATCGCTCTGGATGATGCCTACCTGAAAAAGAATGTCGCAGTACATCGGGCTCCAGGGCAGTTTGAATTCTTTGATCAGGAGACGGAAGTTTACAGAAAAAATCTGGCTGAGGCCGAAGAGAAACTAAAGGGGTTCTCCAATGAGGACGGCGGAGTGGCTCCCCAACTATCCAGGGACATCACTTTGCAAAAGCTTAATGATTTCCACGCCAGTCTGCAGCAAATTCGGGCCGACGTGGCTACCACCGAGGAGAGGATTCGGGCTCTGGAGAAACAGTCAGACACCACGCCGCAACGTTTAACCACGCAGGCCCGACAGACCGATGATGCTCAAGTTCTGCAGAACCTCAAGAGTACATTGATGGGCCTTGAACTGAAGCGCACCGAGCTATTGACCAAGTACCAGCCAACTTATGCTCTAGTGCAAGAGGTAGACAAACAAATTGCAGATACGCGTGCTTCCATTGCGGCGGAGGGACCTATCCGCGAGGAAACCACCGACCGTAACCCAACCTATGCATGGATCAATGAGGAACTGGCCAAGGCGAGGGCTGACTACAGCGCTTTGCAGGCGCGGGCAGCGGCGATCCAAGCCATTGTCTCCATGTATGAAGCAAAAGCACGAAAGTTGGAGGCAAAAGGAATCGTCCAGCAGGATCTGCTGCGCACCATGAAAACCGACGAGGAAAACTACCTTGTGTACCAGCGCAAGCGCGAGGAGGCCCGAATGACAGATGCGTTGGATCGTACGCGCATCATCAATGTGGCCGTCGCGGAGCGGCCCGGTGTGCCTGCTCTTCCCGCTAATTCTCCTTGGACGTCGCTGGTCGTGGGGTTTCTGCTTGCTGTCACTGTCAGTCTAGGAATGGCAGTTACTTTGGAGTGCTTCGATCCTTCTTTCCGAACACCGGGCGAAGTGTTGGCCGAGCTGAACATACCAGTCTTGGCGGCAGTTCCCGTACAAGAGAATAGCTGGCACAGGAATGGGAACGGCAATGGGAACGGCAGCGGCAGAGTTAAAGCTGACTCCAGGGGCAACGGATTTGGCAAGGCAGAAACCGCAAGTGATGAGGGGACAGCTTGCCAGAAGCAAGGGGAGTACTAAATGTTCCTGGATTTTTGCGGCCTCAGAGGAGCAATTCGCTTTCCCATGAGCCGGGCGGAGAAGACTCTCCCGGACGGACGTTTGGGAGTATTTACGTGAAATCGTTGAAATACCGAAAAATCATTGACGTGTCGCTAATTTGAGATCGGCATAAGTCCGGACGAACAAGGTGAGTTCAGACAGCACATTGGGAGGCAGGTTTGAGCAGAAATTTCGACTTGTTAGATCAAGCTGGCCGGCTGCAGGAAATGCTCGAGCCGCCTGTGAATGCTCAGGCGCCAGGGAGTGCACACGCAGCGGACAAGGGGCTGTCCAGTCCAGCCCTGGATGTCGCCGGAGCAGTGCGGGAGGAAATCGCCAAGCTGGTGCTCAATCTGTTTTTGTTGCCGGGCACGCGGGCCCCGCGACAAGTTGTTTTTACGGGCATGGAGGCGGGCACTGGATGTAGCTGGGTGTGTGCTCGCGTGGGTGAGGTTCTGGCGTCTCAAACCAACGGGTCGGTCTGCGTTGTGGACTGCAATCTGCGCTCTCCCAGTTTGCATCATCACTTTGCGATTGACAACCACTTCGGGCTGTCGGACGCTCTGCTTCAATCTAACCCAGTGCACCAGTATACTCGCCAGCTATCGCGACGGAACCTATGGTTTCTGAGTTGCGGGTCAACCATTGACAACTGGCAACAACAGGTGGCATCAGAGAGTCTGAAAGACCGACTGACCGAGCTGCGAGCTCAGTTCGACTATGTGCTCATGGATGTGGCTCCCATGAACACTTGCAACGATTGTATGCTTCTGGGCAATTCGTCCGACGGTGTCGTGCTGGTTCTGAAGGCGAATTCCACGCGACGCGAGGCCGCTCAGAAAGCTTTGAAAGAGATTAAAGCCGCCAAAATACAGATTCTCGGAGCGGTCTTAAACCAGCGAACCTTTCCTATCCCGAGCAGAATCTACAACTGGCTGTAAGAACCAACAAGCCCTCGGCGATCCCACCCATTCCACCCTATTTCCACATTTCAGATTTTCGGAAGCTGTATTGGCAAACGGCTGTTTGTGAAATCGACGTAGGGACTGCTGTCAGGCGCAGACTATGATAAAGCGGCGTGAGATTCTATTAAGCGCACTCAAGTTGTTCGATTTGGTAGTAATGGTTTTAGCCTTCGCGCTGGCTACCGTCCCTGCTTTGGGGGTGGGGCACACGGTCAGAGCCGCGGAGTTTTTCTCCATGCGGGTAAAGGTGGGGAACTGCTTCATTTTCTTAGGCCTCGTGATTCTGTGGCACTTCTTGTTTTCGGTCTTCGGTTTATATGCGTCGCGTCGTCTCTCTAGTCACGCGACTGAAATCGCCGACATTGCGAAAGCGACCTTACTTGGAACCTTCTGCCTGTGGGGCGCGTCTTTGCTCTTTCACATCCGGATGGCATCCCCTTTGTTCCTGTGGGTTTTCTTGGCTTTCAGCTCACTGATGCTCATTTGTAGCAGGCTGATGCTGAGGGCTTTGCTGGCGCGAGCCCGGGTGCAAGGACGAAACCTTCGCCATATGCTGATTGTTGGCACGAATGCGCGGGCGGTCGAGTTTGCCGATAAGATCCAAGCTAGGCCCGAGTTAGGCTACCGAGTTATTGGGTTCGCCGACCAGCAATGGGATGGCATCGGTCGGCTCCGTGAAAGGGGCCACTGTCTGGCCTGCACCCTGGACAGCCTTCCTGAGTTTCTCCGTAACAGCGTGGTGGACGAAGTCGTGATTGCTCTGCCGATACGATCCTTTCACGATGCCGCGGCTAGCATTGCTGGTCTATGTGAACAACAAGGGATTCTATTTCGGGTCCTAACCAACATCTTCAATTTGAAAATGGCGCGCTCGCGCGCCGAAGAACTGGAAGGGGACTCGTGGATCACACATTACACTGGCGTTAGCGAAGGCTGGCCATTGATCGTAAAGCGAATGGTTGATTTCACAGTTGCGCTCGTTACCCTGATCGCGGTCTTTCCAGTCATGCTCTTGACTGCGTTTTTGATCAAGCTTACGTCTCCCGGTCCCATTTTCTTTGTGCAGAAGCGAGTCGGCCACAACAAAAGAGAGTTCACGATTTACAAGTACCGGACCATGATCGTGGATGCGGAGAAGGAGATGGCCGGCTTGCAGCATCTCAATGAGGTCAGCGGTCCGGTATTCAAAATCAAACATGACCCCCGGATTACTCCGATCGGGCGCTTTCTGCGAAAGACCAGCATCGACGAGTTACCGCAGTTGTTCAACGTTTTGAAGGGTGACATGAGTTTGGTTGGACCACGCCCACTTCCTGTTCGCGACTGGCAGGGGTTTAGCGAGGACTGGCATCGCCGGCGATTTAGCGTACGCCCAGGAATAACCTGTCTCTGGCAAGTCAATGGCAGAACTTCCATCGCCTTTGAGCAATGGATGGAACTTGACATGCAATACATCGACAGATGGTCCCTCTGGCTGGATCTCAAGATTCTCGCTAAAACCATCCCAGCCGTTTTAAGGGGATCGGGTGCCGCATAGGTCTGCGATCAAATGCTCACCCAACCCAGTTTTTGCTAAGAGCTGACCTTTTTTTTGATTTTGTTTTGTTATTGACTTCCCACAACTCTGAACTCGGAACATCTTCAAGTAGGGTTCGGTTCCCCCTTGTGGTGACGCAGTTGAACACGCGGATCGCGAGTGTTTTTTCAACTGACTAGCGGCCCAGGGAACCCGATCCTAAATCATGAGAAATACTTCGGTCCAACGGACCCAGCTACGATGTGACGTGGTTAGCGACTTTCGCCGTTTGCAGGAGCTTTCCTCAGAATGGACACGCCTTTGGAAGAGCGATTCCCAGGCAGAAATCTTCCAAACCCCAGAATGGGCTATTGCCTGGTGGCGCTCCTTCGGTCGCAGGTGTACTCTTTGTTCCCTGGTCGTCTTTGCCGAGGACGAGGTCATCGGCATTGTTCCCTTGGTAAAGCGTGATGGAGTGATCCAGTTTCTCGGCACTCCTGAAGCCGATTACGCAGACATAATTTGCGAAGAGGAATGGGCGCAAGAAGTGCTTGCAGTCGCATTCAAAACTCTGCGAGAGTCGGTCACCGGCTGGAGCGAGTGCGTCTGGCAACACCTCTCAAAGGACTCTCGAATCATGCGCCACTACCGGGCTTTGCCTCGGCAGTTACGTGGCAATCTCCATTGCCTAGTCACAGAGCGCTATCAGACAATTCTGTTTCGGGATAACCGCGATGCTGTATTTACCCGGCTCCTGGGGAAAAAGCATACCCGACGCCGCCAGAACAAATTGCAAAAAGCTGGCCAAGTACGATTTCGCCACTTGCAAACGCAGCAAGCGGCAGGAACCTATCTCAACGATTTCTTCCATCATCATGTTCGCCGGCATGCGGCAATTGGAAAACGGAGCGTCTATGCTGCACCAGAGTCTTGCCAATTCATAAGGACGCTTTTCGCGAAAGTAGGATCCGAAGCGCGGTTCGGGGTACTGGAGCTCGATGGGCGTCCGTTGGCTTGGCACTTTGGCTTTCAAGTAAATGGAAAGTTCCTACTTTACCAGCACACATTTGATTTGGACGCGGCGGATTACACCCCCGGAGAGCTGCTGCTCTGGAACTTATTCGAGTACGCCAGGGATCACGTTGCAAGAGAATTTGATTTCGGAAAGGGTAACGAATCCTACAAGAATCGTTTTGCGAACCACTCGCGAGAAACGTTTTCCTTATTCATAGAGCCTTTCGGGTTCGAGGGCTGGACCCGAGGTTTGGCACGGAGGGTGCAAGCCTCCTTTCTTCCTTATCTGTGGAAGATCAAAGAAACTGCCAAGAGCCACCCCGCAACGTTACGAGGCTTTCGATCGATTCGAACGTGGCTCCTGAGCACGTGCGGTTGGCTCGACAAGGTAAAAAGAATGGTGCCCTCGTAAACTATGGCCTTCATCTCACAGAAGAAAAGTTCAGCAACTCTGTTTGGCGGAAGAGACCATCTGACGTATTTGCGTCCGAAACGCCCCAAACAGGGTATGTTGGCCCAGAAGTCAGTGCCCATGGTGACCAGCGGACCGCGCATCAGGTCCTAGTTCATGGCCGCTTGTCATAACGCCAGGTTACTTCCGAGATCGTAATCGATCATGAAGCACCCGTAATGTGACGTCCCAGCACAAGCCACTCGCTGAAGAGAGGATCTCCTGGCTAACTGTGTTGCTGCCCGCTCCTAAACAACTCGCCGGGGAGCTGCAAAAATTTTGGTACAGTTCGAACCCCGAACCACCCCTATGAGTGAACTTAAGCTTGACCAAGGCGCCATTGAGGTCGCGCCTGCCAGCGTCCAGACGAAGACTAGGATGCGTCTGTCGAGCGACGACTTGGTTGAACAGCAGGTGTCCTATTGGCGCCAAAAGCTGGCAGGCATTCCTGCCATCCTGGAGCTACCCACGGATCGCCCCCGGCTACCAGTACAGACGTGTCGCGCTGCGCGTGAATCAGTTCTTCTCCCCAGGAGCCTGAAACGGGCGCTAGAGACGTTGAGCGAGCAAGAAGGAGTCTCGCTGTTCGTGGTGCTTCTGGCTGCGTTTCAGACCTTGCTGACGCGATATACGGGACAAGATGACATCGTTGTCGGAGTTGCGATCCAGGGCCGTGAAGAAGACGACGCTCAAGAATTGGACCAGCGTTTCGGCGCCAGCGTCGCAATTCGCACGGACATAAGCGGCGACCCTACCTTTCGGCAGTTACTATCACGCGTGAGCAATGAGGCGAACAGTGCACGCGAGCATCAGAACGTGCCGTGGGAGCGTGTATTTGAAGCGGTGCAGCCCGATCGGGATGCCAGCCGCCATCCAAAGTTCCAAGTGCTCTTTTCGCTGGAAGACTCTCAGTTTTCTCCGGGGTCAGGGGAGATCTCGGATCCTGGGACGGACAGTGGGATGCTGAAAGTAGATCTGCAGCTTCAGATGCAAGACCGACTCAGTGGTCTCGCAGCATACTTCACCTACTCTAGCGAGCTGTTTGACGCCGCCACAATTGTCCGGACGGCAGGACACTTCTGGAAGCTGCTGGAGGGCATCGTCGAGAATCCGGATGAGACTGTGTGGAGGCTTCCTCTCCTGACCGATGCGGAACGAGACCGCCTGGTGATCGAATGGAACAATACTGGAATGGACTACGCCAGGGACCGGTGCGTTCATCAGCTTTTCGAGGCGCAGGCGGCTCGAACTCCAAACGCCACCGCGGTGGTTTTTGGAAAGGAGAGCCTGACCTACGGCGAGCTCGAACGGCGAGCAAACCAGCTGGCAAACCACTTGATCAGGCTCGGGGCAAGCCCTGACGGCCTAGTCGGCATCTGTCTGGAACGTTCGTTGGAGATGGTGGTGGGCCTGTTGGGAATTCTCAAAGCTGGCGCTGCTTACGTTCCTCTTGATCCCGCGTACCCACGTGATCGCATCGCGTTCATGCTTGAGGATGCGGAGGTCCCGTTGCTGCTTACGCAAGCGCGGCTAAGAGAAAGCTTGCACAGCGGAAATTCCAAGGTGGTATTCATCGACTCGGACTGGCCAGAAATCGCGAAGCAGAGTCAAGAGAGTCCCGCCTTGACCCTTAATCCCGAGAATCGTGCCTATGTGATCTATACTTCTGGTTCCACGGGCAAACCCAAGGGAGTTGAAATACCACATCGCGCGGTTGTCAATTTCCTTACCACGATGGCCGTCCGGCCAGGAATGACCGCAAGTGATCGGCTGCTCGCTGTGACTACGCTCTCATTTGATATCGCGGGGCTCGAGATCTATCTGCCGCTGACCCAGGGGGCATCCCTCGAGATTGTCAGTCGCGAAGTTGCCTCGGACGGCAATCAACTGCTGGCAAAGCTTACAGGCTCAAGCGCAACCGTCATGCAAGCAACTCCGGCGACTTGGCGCATGCTCCTGGAAGCCGGCTGGACGGGCGATCCGCGACTCAAGATTCTGATCGGTGGCGAAGCTGTTTCCCAAAAGCTTGCCAACCAATTGCTGCAGAGATCCGGCTCCGTGTGGAATGTATATGGTCCGACAGAGACCACGATCTGGTCGACTATCTCAAAGCTTGAAGCTGAACAGAGTGCAGTCTCGATTGGACGGCCGATCGGCAACACCGAGATTTTCATCTTGGACAAGATGCAGCAACCAGTTCCCATCGGAGTTGCAGCCGAGTTGTACATCGGTGGTGACGGCTTAGCGCGCGGCTATCTCAAACGGCCTGAGCTTACCGCAGAGAAATTCATCGTCCACCCGCTGAACCCTGATCCCAAAACGCGCTTGTACAGGACTGGAGACCTGGTGCGCTATCTGCCCAATGGCAATATCGAGTTTCTGGGGCGGATCGATCATCAAGTCAAGATTCGCGGTTTCCGCATCGAGTTGGGCGAGATTGAAACAGTATTGAGGCAACACTCCGGGATCAACGAAACGGTCGTAGTAGCGCGGGAGGATACTCCCGGTGACAAGCGCGTGGTGGCGTATTTTGTCTCTGCCCGTGAAGCGCCGCCGACCGCCACAGAGTTGCGCGCTTTCCTGAAAGAGAAACTTCCCGAATACATGCTTCCCTCAGTCTTCGTTTCTCTGGCCAGCATGCCTCTAACGCCGAATGGCAAGGTCGACCGGCGGGCGCTCCCCGCACCGCAACAGCTCGAGTTGGCGCCCACAGAGGGATTTGTGGCGCCGAGAGATGAAGCCGAGTCCAAGGTGGTCAAGATCTGGGAAGATGTGCTCGGCGTTCGCCCGATTGGCGTGAGGCATGATTTCTTTGAGTTGGGTGGTCACTCGTTGCTGGCTGCGAAGTTGATGAGCCTTATTGCCCGGGAGTTTAATTCGAACCTGCCGATTGCAACCCTGTTCCAGGCTCGCACGGTCGAGCAACTCGTGCATATTCTCCGCGACCGTGGATGGTCGCCTATGTGGTCCTCTTTGGTCGCGATTCAAACGAAAGGTACGAAGCCGCCTTTCTTTTGTGTCCATGGAATTGGCGGCAACGTCCTTGGGTTTCATGACTTATCGCGCCGCCTCGGACTTAGTCAGCCTTTTTATGGACTTCAAGCCCGAGGGCTCGACGGAGCCATTGCTCCCCATACCCGAGTTGAGGATATGGCGGCTCACTACGTCAAAGAGGTGCGCCACCTTCGACCGCAGGGTCCTTATTTCCTCGGAGGCCTGTCATTTGGAGGGGCCGTCGCGCTCGAAATGGCCAGGCAGTTACAGGCTCATGGCCAGGAAGTGGGTTTGCTCGCGTTGTTCGATACTTATGCCGGCAAGTCCAAGTCAAAGATGTTACTGCTTCTCAGATTCCTGGAGCTGCCTATTAAGCGAAAGATGATGTACACGGCGCAGAAAACCAGGGACACGATCCATGGCATTCGAAGATGGTTATACCGGCTCTCTCTGCCACAGGTTCTCAAAGACGTGCGGGCGGCACATACGGTGGCTCACCGCCGTTATGTCATGAAGCGATACGAGGGTGCAGTGACACTGTTCGTTCCGTTCGATCCATCACTGAGGAGCTCCGAGGATCCGAAAGCTGATTGGGAAGAATTTTCGCGTGAGGTAGAGATTCAAGAAATTCCCGGCGACCATGGCAGCCTGCTGGATGAGCCGCATGTTCGCGTCCTTGCGGAGCGCTTGGCCGCCTGCCTGGAGAGAGCACAGAGCGGGCTGCCGGTAAGGAAGGCGACGCAGTATAGGCATAAAACATCTGACCAAATGGAAGACTGATGATTTTTTCAGTAATACGGCAAACGACCTTTCAAGAAACCCGTGCCTGAAGTGAGTTCACAAACACCGCAATCCGTCGAAGTGGTCAAAGCTCCCGAAGAAAGGCACAGTCGCTTGGTCGGTGGAGTACTTGCGATCACAGGCGGGGCAGTCGGTATGCGATTGGTCTCTTGGACAACCAAGGGCGGCTTGGCCATTGTCGACCAGGGACTGATCACCGGGTCCAACTTCCTGCTGAGCATCCTTTTGGCGCGCTGGTTATCACGTGAGCAGTATGGGGCGTTTGCTCTTGGATTTGCCATCTTTCTGTTAGTGGCTACTCTTTATCAGGCGCTGATTCTGGAACCGATGGCGGTTTTTGGTGGCTCCGTTTACAACTCGAAATTGCGAGCTTATTTGCGTGCCTTGCTGCGTATTCACCTGTTCGCAACAATAGCAGTTATCCTTACGCTCGGTTTCTCAGCTGAGGTGGCGCGGATGGCCGGACAGGCGGCTGGTTTGCCGGGAACACTGGCCGGCGCGGCTTTGGCAGCTCCGTGTATTTTGCTCCTTTGGCTGTCGCGGCGAGCGTTTTATCTGAAGATGTCGTCGGCATTCGCGGTAGCTGGAGCTCTTCTTTACTGCGGGCTTCTGCTAGGCGGCCTTTTTCTAGCTCGCGGTCACGGACTCCTCTCTTCGTTTACAGCCTTCGCGTTGATGGGAGCCGGTGCTTTACTAAGCAGCGCGATCCTGCTGATGTGTCTGAGATCGCAACTGGAGCGCAGCAAAGCCGCCCTTCATTTGCGAGAGGTTTGGAATCGTCATTGGGAGTACGGTCGTTGGGCCTTGCTATGTGCGGCTGCCATGTGGGTTCCGGCGAATATGTACTATCCGCTGCTCAGCAGCCTCTCGGGCGTAGCCAGCGCGGGGGAGTTGAAGGCATTGTTGAACTTCTTTAATCCGATATTTCAGACTTACGCGGCTCTGTCTATGCTCTTACTCCCCTATGCATCCCGCAGACAAAGCCAGGGAGTCCACGCTGGCATCCTTACTTTGAGAATCACCCTACTTTGCGCGGTGGGCACCATCGCCTACTGGCTTGTCGTAGTTCTCTTCACGGGACCAGCTTTCCGCTTGTTCTATTCTGGCAGATATATGGAAGTTGCTCACTTACTGCCCGTTGTAGCTTTAGGGTCGGTATTTGAGAACGCATTTTTCGGTCCCGCCATTGTTTTGCGGGCGATGGAGTCGCCTAA
>Ga0207646_10008052_pt1 | contig 10623 bp, 11 predicted proteins | sample KBSK5502metaG_FD_184343 | JGI IMG/M metagenome (GOLD analysis project Ga0207646, IMG submission 184343) | Corn, switchgrass and miscanthus rhizosphere microbial communities from Kellogg Biological Station, Michigan, USA - KBS K5-50-2 metaG... | ecosystem: Host-associated > Plants > Roots >...
CGCCGCTGCCTCTCGCGAAGCTCGCTCCGGAGATGGAGCTCGCCGAGACGCTCGAGCGGTGGGGGATTCGATCGATCGGGGAGCTCGCGAAGCTGCCCGAGGGAGAGGTCGCGAGCCGGCTGGGGGAGCTCGGGCGCGAGTTGCACGCGACCGCGCGCGGAATCGATCCCCGCCCGCTCGAGCCGCGTCTTCCATCGCCGTGCCTTTCCGAGGGAATGGAGCTCGAGTGGCCGCTCGTCTCGCTGGAGCCCTTCCTCTTCGTCGGCAACGCGGCGCTGGAGAGGCTCGTCCGTCGGCTCGAGGCGCAGGCGCTCGCGTGCCGGCGTCTCGAGATCGGGCTGAAGCTCGACCCCGAAGGCTACGACGCGCGCGCGATCACGCTGCCCGCTCCCACGCGAGACGTCAAGACACTCCTGACCCTGACGCGCCTGGAGCTCGAAGCGCGGCCGCCCGGAGCGCCGGTCGTCGGGTTTACTTTCGCCGCGCAGCCCGACCGGCTGCGGCAGGCGCAGCTCTCGCTCTTCGGCCCGGCGGCGCTCTCTCCCGATCGGCTCGCGACCACGATCGCGCGCCTGGTCGCGCTTCTCGGCGCGGACCACGTCGGCTCGCCGCGCGCCGTGGACGGACACCGTCCCGAGCGTTTCGCGGTCGCCGACTACTCGCCCCCGCCTCCGCCTCCCGACCACCGACCGCCGCGGACGGGCCGAGGTCTTCTCGCGATCCGCGTGCTGCGCCCGCCGGTCGAGCTGGAGGTGACCGCCACCGGCGGTCATCCCGAGCGAAGCGAGGGATCTCTTCCTTTCCGCCTCCTCTCCCTCAAATCCCCCAACGGCGCGGATCCCGAGATCGCCGGCTCGGTGCGCGTCGCCGCCGGTCCCTGGAGTCTCGAGGACGGATGGTGGTCCGCCGCCCCCGCTTCGCGCGACTACTGGGACGTCGAGCTCACCGAAGGCGGGCTCTACCGGATCTACCGCGATCGCGCGACCGAGAAGTGGTACGCGGACGGTCTCTACGACTAGAGCCGGTCTCCGCTCTGCCGCGGCGGTTGTCGTGATAGGTTGGATCTTTCCAAAAGGAGAGGTGCCATGACTCAGAAATCGGTCGCCGACGTGGCGAAAGAGCAGGTGATTGCTTACAACGAGAAGGACTGGGATCGCGCGCGAGCCGCTCTCACTCCCGAGGTCGTCTACGACGAGGTCGGAACCCACCGCAAGATCAAGGGAGTCGACGACGTCCTGACTGCCTGGAAAGGCTGGGCGACGGCGATACCGGACTCTCATGCGACCTTCCAGTCCGAGTTCGTCAGCGGCAACACCGCCGTGCTCGAGATTACCTGGAGCGGGACTCACAACGGACCCTTGAACACGGGCGACCGCGAGATCCCGCCGACGGGCAAGAAGATCGAGCTGCGCGCCGTCCAGGTCGTCGACGTGGACAACGATCGGGTTCGGTCGGTCCGTCAATACTTCGACATGGGAACGCTGCTCCAGCAGATCGGCGCCGATCACTGAGCTCGCCCCCGCGAAGTCCTTCCGGACTCCAGAACGCCCGCCACTCGAGCGGGCGTTTTTCTTTAGGTGAGAGGCCGGAGACAACTGTATGCAGTGGAGACGGATCCGCCCGCCCCGGCTCGATCTCCCATCGTCGATGCGGGAACCGGGAAGCCTCGCCTGCTCGACCGCGTGCGTCTGGCCGTCCGCGCTCGCCACTACAGCCTCAGAACCGAGGAGGCGTACGTCGCCTGGGTGAGGCGTTTCGTGCTCTTTCACGGCAAGCGGCATCCGGCCGAAATGGGCGAGAAGGAGATAAACGCCTTCCTTTCGGACCTCGCCGTTCGACGAAAAGTCGCGGCCTCGACCCAGAATCAGGCCCTCTCAGCTCTTCTTTTTCTCTACGGGGCGATTCTCGAGAAGCCTCAGCCGGGTCTTGAGGGCGTTATTCACGCCCGGCGGCCCGTCCGTCTGCCGACGGTGATGACGCGGGCGGAGGTCAAGCGAGTCCTCGGCCGTCTCGCGGGAACTCAAAAGCTGATCGCGACGCTCCTCTACGGCACCGGCATGCGCCTTCTCGAGTGCCTGCGTCTGCGCGTGAAAGACCTCGACTTCGCGCGAAACCAGATCGTGGTGCGGGACGCAAAGGGGCAGAAGGATCGGCTCGTACCTTTCCCGATGGTCGTGCGTCCTTCGCTCGTGACGTGGCTTGCCGGAGTTCGGCGCTGGTACGAAGCGGACCGCGCCGCGGAACTTCCCGGCACTTATCTTCCCGACGCGCTCGCCCGCAAGTTTCCGGCAGCTCCATTCGAGTGGGGCTGGCAATGGGCCTTTCCCGCGTCGTCAGTTTCGACAGATCCCGTCAGCGGAATTGTCCGCCGCCACCACTTGCACGAGCGATCCGTTCAGCGTGCCGTCCGCGAGGCCGTCCGGGAGGCAGGCATCCGCAAACCCGTGAGTTGCCACACGTTTAGGCACTCTTTCGCGACGCAGCTCATCGAGGACGGATATGATATTCGCACCGTACAGGAGTTGCTGGGGCACAGCAGCGTAACGACGACCATGATCTACACGCACGTTCTGAACCGCGCTGGCGGGAAGGGCGTGAAGAGTCCCGCCGATGCTCTCTAAGGTTCCTCCTGTTAGGCGACAGCTCCTTTCCGTTCTTGTCGCCGAACACTCGAGCGAAGAAACCGGGCTCCCTGGGCGAAGTCGTTTTGCGCGCGGGAGTTCGCCTTTTTCTTGGCGCGTTGTCGCCGAGACAATATGCGACATAAATCTGCCGCGTTCGGCGCGCGATTTAGGACGTCTAATCTGATGTTCGGCGGCGCATCCGTTGAAGGCGTACAGTTCGGCAGACGCGTCGACTCTCGAATACGTAAACGTAGACGGATGGGTCGTATGGGAGCCGCCGCTGGGTTGTTTCTGGGTTGTTTGTCGTTTTCTTTCCTGGCCGGAACCGCTCGAGGCCAAACCGTCAGAGTTGGTGCGCTTCCCTCGAGACCAAATATTGTTGTCGATGCCTATCCAGGAGAACGTCTGACGGCGATCGACTTTACGGAGCCCGCCGGAGCCTCCGCGACTCTGTCGCACGCGTGGTTCTCATGGTCGAGCACTCCATGTCCGCTGGCGGCGAAGATCAGGTTTTTCCGCTTTGGTCCCCCGCCTCCGGTTGGCCCGACTCCTTGGCGGAGTTTTGCGGAGAGAGGCCCCTTCGACATTACGTCACCTGTGCAATACGTTCTGCTTACACCCCCAGTAGAAGTTCAACGCGGGGACCTGGTAGGCATCGTCCGCCTCACCTCGTGCGGAAACCCGATGGGGCAGACTACTGAAGCCGAGATCTTTGCCGCCTTCAAAGGCGACTTGGATTCGATAACTCTAGAAGCTTCTCCTCCAGCGACAGAATACTCGGGCAGCTTGGCAATTCTAGCGGCGAATGTCTTTCTTCCGTCACCGAGTGTCGCGGCAGTTCTGCCTGTTGTCGGCTCAGCGCCAGGCGCTAACGGCTCCTTTTTCCGGACGTCCGTTCAACTTCACAATCCGGGGTCGACTCTCACCACCGGGCGGATCGTGGTTCATCCATCCGGCAAGAGCGGTAGTGAGTCCGACCCGTCACTCCGCTATTCGCTCGGGGCCGGCCAGGCAGTTTTCATAGCGGACCTCCTACCAGCCATCGGAATGTCGGGGCTGGGAAGCGCAGATCTAGAGGTAGAGACCGGCGTGGTTCCCGTTACAGTCGTACGGGTCTTCAACGATGCAGGGCCGGGGGGAACCACAGGCTTTACAGAGAGCTTGCTAGCGCCCGAGGAGGCGCTCTCTCCCGAGCAATTCGGCTATCTCATCCTCCCACCTGATTCGGCCGCATTTCGATTCAACATCGGAGTACGCACTTTCGACGTAGCCGTGTCGATCCTGGCGAATCTCTACGACTCGACAGGACGCCTTCTCAGGCAAGGCGCCACGCTCATTCCGCCGAATTTTCATATGCAGGAGAACGTGGCCGACTTCTTTGGACAGTCAAGCCTTCCCGAAAACGGGCGGGTTCTGATTAGCCTCTTTGGCTCTGGCAATAGGGCTATCGTGTACGGAGCGACCGTCGATAATCGGACCAATGATCCTAGTTTTCAGCTGGCCCGTCCATTTCCTTGATTCTGAGGCGCCGCCGAACATAGCGTTGCAGCGGACTCGCCACCCTCGCCTTGGCTCGGGCCGCTCGCTTTGCTCGCTCGGCTCGCCGCTGAACGCTCGACCGTTAGGCAGCCTGTAGGAAGGAGGGGACAGATGACGATGCAGATCACGCACGTCTCAGTTCACCAGACCAGCAAGGTCGTCGCCCTGATGTACTTTTTCTTTATGCTGTTGCTCGTTCCTGTCGGCATCGCTTTCCTTGCACTCGCTCCTCACGACCCCCAGCAGCCTCAGCAACGCCTCATGGCCTTCTTCTTCCTCTTCGCGCCGGTGCTCTACGCCGTTATCGGATACCTTGGATTCGCCTTGGCATCACTGCTTTACAACGCTCTCGCGAAGCGAGTAGGGGGCGTCGAGTTTGAGGTATCGGATCAGCAGCTAGGCGGGGCTGCCTAACATGGCGTTGCAGCGGACTCGCCGCCCTCGCTTTCGCGCGGGCCGCTCGCTTTGCTCGCTCGGCTCGCCGCTGAACGCCCGACCGTTAGGCCGCCCAAGCTCCTTTTCCTCAGGAGGTCGTATGAGATCGCTCCTCCTTCCCATCCTTTTGGCAGTAGCGATATCGGCTTCAACCGTCTTCGCGCAGCAGACAGAAAAGACACCGCCAGCTCAGTTCGTCCAGTCCGCGCCCCCGGCGGCGATGCCGCAACCAGGTCCCGAGATGCAGAGGCTTGTCAAGACGTTCGTGGGTACGTGGACGCTGAGTGAGACGTATGAGCCCAGCGAGCGGATGCCGAGCGGGGGCGCGGGTCGCGAGGGCCAACAAATCTGGCGCGCCGGCCCAGGGGGCCTCTCTCTGATCGAGGAGTACCGCTCGAAAAGTCCGAGCGGCGAGATCTCTGGGTTGAGCGTCACATGGTGGGACGATAAAGCGCAGGGGTATCGAGCCTTGTGGTGTGTCAACACGAACCCCGGTGGCTGCGTCGCCATGGCGAATCTGGCCAAGTGGGAGGGCGACCAGTTCGTGCTCGGCGATGAGTTCGAAAGGAATGGGAAGAAGTTCACCTTCAGGGAAGTCGTTTCCGACATCACGCCGACCTCCTTTACCCAAACGCTCTATCAGGGTGAGTCCGGCGGGGAGTTGAAACGGATGATGACCATTCGGGCCACGAAAGTAGCGAGCGGGAAGAGGCGGCAATCATGAGCGTACAGCGGCCTAACATGGCGTTGCAGCGGACTCGCCGCCCTCGCCTTCGCTCGGGCCGCTCGCTTTGCTCGCTCGGCTCGCCGCTGAACGCCCGACCGTTCGGCGGCAGGGAACCTCAGCGCTCGGGCAGAAGTCCTAGAATGAACTGGTCGCTGAGGGAAGGCGGGCATGGTCAAGCGTCAGTCGTCCTCGGTTCAACCCTCATGGTGCTTCTTGCAGGTTCGTTCGCCATTTCCCAGCTAGTGCCTGGAGCGCGATCCCATCGGAGTTCTCAGTCGTTGCTGTTCCCGGGGTCGGCACGTCAGGCACCGTCGTAGAAGCGCCTGATGCTGCGCGGCAAAGTCTCGCCGGGCTGGTTCGGTAGTGGAGGCAAGGCCAACAAGGCTGCTCTCCAAGAGGAGCACGCGTCATGATCTCCATGCGATACCAGTGGTGCGCGCTGGCACTCGTCCTGCCGCTCCTTCTTGCGTCGAACGGTGATGCTGGGGCGCAGGCCAAACCGAGTCCCAAGACGCAGGTGGTTCTCCTTGGCACGGGTACGCCGCTGCCCGACCCCGATCGCTCCGGGCCTTCCACAGCCATCGTCGTCGACGGGACTCCGTATGTCATCGACTTCGGTACCGGACTGGTCCGCCGCGCCGCCGCGGGGCACAGCAAGGGCGTGCAGGGTCTTGAGCCGGTCAATCTGCGAATCGGTTTCCTCACCCACCTACACGCCGATCACACCCTCGGCTTCGCCGACATCTTGCTCACGCCGTGGATCATGGGGAGAAAGGAACCCCTGGAGGTCTACGGCCCACCCGGAACTCGGGACATGGCCGAGCACATCCTGAAGGCGTACCAGGCCGACATCGCGATCCGGACCAAGAGCCTCGAGCACTCCAATACCACCGGCTACAAGGTGAGCGTGCACGAGATCGAGCCCGGCGTCGTCTACCAGGACGCGAACGTGACCGTGAAGGCCTTCACCGTGCGTCATGGCGCATGGGCGCGTGCCTACGGCTATCGTTTCGAGACCCCGGATCGGGTCATCGTGATCTCCGGTGACACGGCTCCCACTCCCGCTATCGCCGAGAACTGCCAGGGATGCGACGTGCTGATTCACGAGGTTTACACCCAGGCCTCCTTCGCCCTGGTGTCACCGGGATGGAAGCAGTACCGCTTGGCCTATCACACCTCGTCGACAGAGCTCGCCGCGATCGCAGCGCAGGCGAAGCCGCGCTTGCTGATCCTCTACCATCGAGCGAACCCCGGCTGCGATCAGGCGCGCACGGACGAGTGCCGGCAGGCCGGGAGCGAAGAACAGCTGCTGAAGGAGATGCGTCAGGCCTACACCGGCAAGGTCGTCGCCGGGCACGACCTCGATATCTACTGACGTGGCCGCTTCGGCTTCTATCATGGTGCCGATCGCTGTACACGCTCCGCGGAATTTTCGACACATGGGCACGAGGCATGCCTTGAGTCGCCGAACCTGCGGCTGCAGCGGACGCGCGTGCGCGCGCCGCTGAGCCGCAAGCCGTTGGGCGTCACCCTGAAGTGATGCCTCGCGAGAAGCAATCGCGGATCTTCAGTGCTCAGGCGCAGAAGCGCTGGGAGTTGCTGCCGGTGGCGGATCGAGAAAGCATTCTGAGTGCCGTGTGGTGTGTGTCCTGTAGCCGACCGTCGCGGATGGTCGTCGGCGGCGGGCAGATCGTCGCTGGTGACCTTGTGCTGAGAGGGATTTGTTCCCAGTGCGGTGCGGACGTGGAGAGGCTGGTTGAGAGTGAATAGCGGTCAAGCGCCGCTGACGCCCAAACATGGCGTTGCAGCGGACTCGCTGCCCTCGCTATCGCTCGGGCCGCTCGCTGCGCTCGCTCGGCTCGCCGCTGAACGCCCGACCGTTAGGCCGCTCCAAAACCAGAGGAGGTAGCATTATGCGACGCGTTGTTCTCGTAGTCCTGGCTGTCCACATGTCCCTTGTGACCGGACGCCTGCTCGCCGGCGACAAGCCGGTAACCGAGGACGAACTCACTACACTCAAACGCGAGTACGCGGACGTTCTCGCGCTTCAGGGCACGTCAAAGGGCGAGATCCTAGCCATCGCCCGGATTCTGCGCGCAAATCCCGAAGTGGCAATCGACCGTACAGCTGCGAGTGGCGAATATTGCTTCAAGAGTGGCCTCGGTACCATGGTTCACTTCGCTGCTCAGCCGGAGCGCACGTCGGAGGGGGTTGTCTATGAGTTCGACGCCTCTGGCCTGATTGCGGCAGGCCTGGACCCGGCGCGCATGAAACAGCTACCCGGGCTGGGCCGAATGACCCCTGGCGTGTGGTATTTCCTTCCAGCGGGGCAGTCAGACCCGCACCACGCACATGCGATGCCCGGCCCCACGATTGCAATTGCTGTCAACCTCAAGTGAATCGAGGAGCGGCCTAACATGGCGTTGCAGCGGACTCGCCGCCCTCGCTATCGCTCGGGCCGCTCGCTTCGCTCGCTCGGCTCGCCGCTGAACGCCCGACCGTTCGGCGGCATGCACGCGCATCACTAATTTGGCAGGCAAAACATCTAACAGAAGGAGACTCAAAATGAGGAAGATCAGGATCTTCGAACATATCTCGCTGGACGGCGTGATCCAGCCGCCCGGCGACGGCGACTACGCGCATGGCGGATGGACGGCACCGTATCGAAGCCCGGCTGGGCTGGAGGCCGTCATTGAGGCACACGGCACGGGCTTTGATCTGCTGCTTGGCCGCCGCACCTACGATATCTGGGCCGGCTTCTGGCCGAAGGCCGGGAACAGTCCGATGGCGGACAGCCTGAACGCTGCGACGAAATATGTCGCGACCCACAGGCCTGACAGCCTCGAATGGGGTCCGGTCGGGGACCTGGGCGCGGACATCATGGAGGGTGTTCGCGGCGTCAAGTCAAAGGACGGCCCTGACCTGATCGTTTGGGGAAGTTCGACGCTGACGTCCGTGCTGCTCGGGCAGGGACTGGTCGACGAGGTTGTGCTGATCGTCTACCCGGTCTTGCTGGGCCGGGGCAAACGCTTCTTTTCAGACAGCGCCGACCCGCGCGAACTCGCTCTCGTCAGCACGAAGGCCACGCCCACGGGCGTGCTCATGAACACTTATCGACATGTTGGATCGCTGCGAACCGAATGAACTTGATGCCGCCGAACCAGGCGCTGCAGCAGACGGCGGGGGCAGGTAGGCTTTCCCAGATTGGTAGCTCACTCGGCCCCCGCCGCTGCTGAGCTTGATCGTTAGGCGGCGAGACGCCACAGTACCATCAGGCCCTCAGGATGCCTTGACGATGACAGCAGTCAAGCGCTTTCGCCTCGTGGCTGCGTGGTGCCTCGGTATCTATCTCGCGAGGATGTACGTCCAGATGGCTGGGTAAAGTTCGACGCAGTCGGTTTTTGGACTGCAGCGTTCGAGCGTTGGGGCTATCCCGTCTGGTTGCGCTGGCTGGTTGGCGCAATCGAGGTGGCTGGGGGCATCCTGTTGCTGGTGCCTTGGGTTGCGTCCTATGCGGCTCTCGCGGTCGGAGTTGTGATGGTTGGGGCTTTGGTGACGCGATTGGGGGACGCCCGATATGTCGACGTTGCCTGGATCTCGGCCTACCTGGTGGGACTGCTGTGGATCGCGTTTGAGTGGTGGTCATACCGGCGGCCTAGGCTCAAGTGGCGTGACGATCGAAGCGCCGCCTAACATGCGCGTGCAGCGGACTCGCTCATCGCCTTCGGCTCTTCGCTCGCAGCTGACGCGCCCACCCGTTAGGCCGCTGCCAGCACCGCTTCGGACGGATCGGTCGTGATTAGGTTGGCCCTCGAGGCGGGTCGCCGATGAAGGCTGCCGTTTTGCACGCCCTTGGCGCGATACCTCGCTTCGAGGACTTCCCTGATCCGCAACCTGGCCAGGATGAAGTGCTCGTACATGTCACTGCCGCCTCGCTGAAGAATATCGACAAGGCCTTGGCGAGCGGTTCGCACTACGGCAGCGATGGTCAGCTGCCGACGGTGTGCGGTGTTGACGGAGTGGGGGTCCTGGAGAATGGGACTCGCGTCTTCTGCGGCGGGGCCCGCAGACCCTATGGGATGATGGCCACGCTCAGCGTCGTGCCCCGGACCTGGTGCGTTCCCGTTCCGGAGGGCGTTGATGACTGCGTCGCGGCAGCTCTGCCGAATCCCGCGCTATCCTCCTGGCTGCCGTTGACATGCCGAGCCCAGCTCAAGCGAGGGGAGACGGTTCTGGTCCTCGGTGCAACCGGGGTAGCGGGGAAGCTCGCTGTTCAAATCGCAAAGCACCTGGGTGCCGGCCGTGTTGTTGCTGCTGGGCGTAACGAGCGCATCCTTCAAACCCTGGCTTCGCTCGGTGCGGATGCGACCATTGCCTTGAGCCAGTCGGATGAAGACCTCGCCTTAGCCTTCAGTCGGGAGGCTCTCCGCGGGCACTTCGACATTGTTCTCGACTATGTTTGGGGCCACCCGACGGAAGTCCTGCTCGCTGCCCTAACCGGCCATGACGTGAGGGCTGAGTCACGCGGTGTGCGGCTGATTGAGATTGGCGAAACGGCTGGCCCTACCATCTTTCTGTCGGCGGCCGCGCTGCGGAGTTCCGGAATTGAGATCAGTGGGACTGGTGGAGGCAGCGTTCCACATAGTGTCATCTTCGATGCCTTTCCGAAGGTGTGGGCGCTGGCTGCCAGCGGCCAAATGCATATTGATACCGAACGAGTCCCGCTGGCCGATGTCGAGTCGGCCTGGCGGAGAAATGACCTGCCCGGTCGGCGGCTTGTCATTATCCCGTAAAGGCCGTTCGGTGAGAAGTGATCTTGAGCTGCAGCGGGCCTAATAAGCACGTGCAGCGGACTCGCTCATCGCCTTCGCCTCTTCGCTCGCCGCTGACACGCCGCCCGTTAGCCAGCAACGAGCATCGAAAAAGCGGAGGGCGGCGGGGGTGAAGAGCATAGTTTGCTACGCTACACCACCGGCGGTACTCTTACCTAGTGCGACCCCTTCGGTATTTCATCAACGTCACATTGGACGGGTGCTGCGATCATCGTGCAATGATCGCGGACGAAGACGTGCATCGTCACGCGGTCGAGCACCTCGAGCGGGCAGATGCCCTCCTCTTTGGCCGGGTGACCTACGAGATGATGGAGGCAGCGTGGCGGCGGCCGGCGCCGGCGGGAGCGAGGCCTGATTGGATGGAACCGTTCGCCCGGACGATCGACGCGGCAAAGAAGTACGTCGTGTCGAGCACCCTGGACCGGGTCGATTGGAACGCGGAGCTCGTGCGCGGGGATCTGGGGAA
>Ga0207646_10008054_pt1 | contig 10622 bp, 8 predicted proteins | sample KBSK5502metaG_FD_184343 | JGI IMG/M metagenome (GOLD analysis project Ga0207646, IMG submission 184343) | Corn, switchgrass and miscanthus rhizosphere microbial communities from Kellogg Biological Station, Michigan, USA - KBS K5-50-2 metaG... | ecosystem: Host-associated > Plants > Roots >...
GGCCCGGAGCCGAGGCGGACCTGGTCGGCCGGCCGCCTCGCCATCGCGCCAGGGGCTTGGCGGCCGACGTCGGCGATCCCCGCATTCCCGCTGGCCGGACGCGACCGGGGGCAACACGGCCGGGCGGCCGACGGCCCGGTACCGCTACCGGCCTGTGGTGTCCCGTCGTCGCGACCTTACCCGCCGAGTTATGCGCTCGCGACGTGCCGTTCACCTATATGACATCAAGTGGCCGTCTGTTCGTTCCATTTTCATTCAGGTTTTGTTCATCTGTGATGAATATCAATGGCCTGGGCAGGCAGGGTTCTGCCGTTCGCGCTTCGGTCGAGAAACGGATGAGGGCGAGTTGTCGTTGGACACGGAACGGGCGCAGCCTCCGGCCGGCAAGAGCGCTCTTGCCGTGACCGCGCCCGCCAAGGCCGCGGTCCCGGCGCTGGCATGACCGCTGGTGCCGCGGGGCGTGACCACCCGGTCCCCTCGCAACCGACACCACCGCCGGCGCGTGCGCCGTTGCCGCGAGGCGACTCAGGGCAGGCGGAGGCACACGTGCCGGCCAGGGCCACGGCCGTGCTTGCCGACCGGATCGCGGCGGCGCTCGTGCACCGGGAACCGGGATGGCGGCTGCCCCGGCGAACCGCGCTGGCCAGGCGGTACAACGTCAGCCTGACCGAGATCGACGCCGCCCTCGGGGACCTGGCCCGCCGGTCGCTCGTCCGGCGGCTGCCCGACGGGCAGCTGTACCGAGCCAGCCCGGCCGACTACTGGATCCCCGTCGAGGGCGTGGGCGGGCTCGGCACGCGGCTGGATCCGATGGGCGGGACGATCGCCTGCCAGAGCCGGCACGTCTCCCGCCGTGAGGCGCCCCAGGACGTCGCCTGGGCGCTGGGGCTGCCGTCAGGCGCGCCGATCCGGGTCATCCGGTGCGTCTGGGTGTCAGAAGGCGAGCCCGCCGCCGTGTCCACCGCCTACCTGAACGGGCCGCTGGACGAGGACGACACCGAGGCCGACGAGGAGACGGACCGGGAGTTCTCGTCGTTCGGCTCGGTGCTGAGCGCCCTGCCCGCCGCCGCGGTCAGCGTGGAGATGAGCCCGCCTCAGCCGTCCATCGCCCGCAGCCTGCGCCTGTCACCGGGGCAGCCGGTGATCACGGTCACGGTCAGGTTCGACGACGCCGTCACTGGCGAGCCGGCCGCGCTCACGGTGGTCATGCTGAAGCCCGAGCTGTTCAGGATCGCGATCAACACGACCGAGGCGCCGGTCAGCGCGCCCTTAACGGATCTGGCCTCCCTGCATTAGCATGAGATCAGCGAAGGGGAGTAGCTCCATCGCCGGGAGGCCGACAATCTCGGCCCGGGATGCCGGGCCCGGTCCCCGGGGGCCCGCCACGGTCTGAGTGAGACCTTCGGCCGCAGTGACCAGCTGCCGCGCCGGAGGTTCCCAGAATCCCCGGTGCGGCCCCGACTCGATGGGTTCTCCCGTGAATCTAGCTGCCGCCGGAACGTCCTTCCTGATCATCTTGCCCGCGGAGCTGCCGGACAAGACCGTGCTGGCCTGCATTGTCATGGGCAGCCGGTACCGGCCGCTCTACGTGTTCGCCGGTGCCGCGGCCGCGTTCACCGTGCACGTGGCGCTCGCGGTCACGGCGGGGGGCCTGCTCAGACTGCTGCCGCACCGCCCGGTGCAGGCGTTCGCCGGGATCTTGTTCCTGGCCGGGGCGGTGCTGCTGTGGCGCAAGCACGGCCAAGGCGAGAGTGATGACGGCTCCGACCGCGGGCGCAGCACCAGGTTCCTCTCGATCGCGGGGATGGCCTTCGCCGTGATCTTCGCCCTGGAGTTCGGCGATCTCACCCAGATCCTCACGGTCAGCCTTACCGCCAGGTACGGCGATCCGCTGGCGGTGGGCATCGGTGCCGCGCTGGCGCTGTGGGTGGCGGCGGGCGGAGCCATCCTCGGCGGCCGGAGCCTGCTGAGGGTCATCCCGATGACCTGGCTGACCCGGGGGGCGGTGCTGGTGATGCTGGCGCTCGCTGGTGTCAGTATCGCGACCGCGGTGGCCTGACCACTCTTCGCTGAAACCCGAGTTGCTGAGTGTTATTACTGGGAATCCAACCCGAACGTCCTTATTACATCTGCCCGTCCAGGAGGGGTAACCGCCTGGACACACGCGCGTCGCACCTGGGACGCTGGGAGCCGAGACGCCGGCCGAGGTCGTGACAGAGGCGGAATACATGCCACGGCGTGCCCGATACCTCGTCCCGAGGGGACTGCCCCGCCGTGACGAGATCGTCGCTGTCTGCGTCGTGCTCATCGTTGTGGCGCACGCGCTGTTCGCTCAGCTCACCATCGTTCTCGCCGCCGTGTGCTACCTGATCACCAGGGCGACCCGGTGGCGCCTGTCCTGGCTGACGTTTCCGGCCGTGGCGGGGCTGGCGTGGACGGCGGCGGTCGGTCCCAGGGCGGCGGCCGCCGGATTCGCGGCCGGGGCCGCCCAGATAGCGGACTACCTCGGCGCCCGCGGTCACCAGGCCGATCACCTGCTGCATTTCACCGCCGCCTTCGCCGGCGCCGGGACCTGGCTGCCGCGGCAGCTGCCGCTCGCCGTCGTGGTCGGCGCGGCCGAAGCCGCCCTGGCCGGCGGGCTCACCTGGCTGCACACCGCCGAAGCGGACCTGCCGTCGGCCCGGCCCGGGCTGATCGTGGCCGCCCGGCGCGCGGCCGCGGTGCGCTCGATCCGCTCCGGCGGCGTCGTGACCAGGGACGGCGGCTGCCTGGGGGTGGCGGCTGGCTCGGGCGCCCGGGTCACGCTGTCGTGGGCCGAGGCGGTCGGCGGCGTATCCGTGTGCGGCTCGGCCGGGCCGGACGTGCTGACCACGGGCTTCCAGCTGATCCACGCCGCGGTCCGGCGGCGCAAGCCGGTGCTCGCCGTCGACCACGGCTCCGACCCCGGGCTGACCGGCAGGCTCGCCGCGGTCTGCGCCGCGGCCGGCGCGCCGCTGCTTGTGTTCGGCGGAGCCCCCGGGCACCGGACGCCGGGCGTCGGCGGCTGGGCCCAGCCGGCCTGCTACGAACCCTTCAGGCACGGCGATCCCGCGCGGCGTGCCGCGCTGGTCATGGCCATGCTCAGCTGGGACGGGCCGGGCCGTCAGTACCGGCGGAGCTGCCTGGCCTACCTGGAGGACGTCTTCGAGCTGCTCGACGCGGCACCGGGCGACCCGCGAGTTTCCGTGCTCGACGACGTCATCCACCTGCTCAACCCCGTGGCGATGCGAGCCAGGATGGAGCTCGTGCCCGCGGCTTACCCCCGGCGGGACATGCTGGCCGAGCGGACGCGGGTGTCGACCAGCCTCATCACCGCCGAGCCCGTCACCACCGCCGAACTCGGGCGGCAGCTGCGCGAACTCCGCGCGTCGCCGTTCGGCCGCTGGCTGCGCCCGCCGGCCGCCGGCCCGGCCGCGGAGCTCGACCTCGGCCGCGCGGTCGCCGAACGTGCCGTCGTGCTCTTCCGGCTCGGCGGGTCCGTCCCGGCGGAAAGCTCGGCGATGCTCACCAGGCTGGTCTGCCAGGACCTGCTGGCCGCTGGAGCGGCCCTGAATGGCATCGGCGTCCGCGGCGACGGAATCATCTGGCTGGCCGAGTGCGGCGCGCTGCCGCGGCAATCCGTCGCCGACCTGATCGCCGGCGGCCGGGGCACCGGCTTGAGCGTGCTCGCGGCCACCACGTCGGCGCAGGTGGCGACCGATCTGGCCGACCTGGTCAACGTGGTGGTGGCCCATCGGATGGACGACGCCCCCGCGGCGGAGCAACTGTCCGCGCTCGTAGCCCCGGCTGGGCTGTCCGGGCTGCGCGAGGGCGAATTCGTCCTGGCGGTGAAGAACCCGCGGCGGATCGTCCCGCGCGGGCACCTGGTGCGCGCCCGGGTGCCTCAGGCCGCCCGCGGCGGCGGCCGCCCCAGCGCGGCGTGGGAGGGCACGTGACATCCTCTCGCGCCGGCCGGCTCTGCCTGGGCTGGCAGTTCGCGACGCCGCATCCGGAGCCGGGGCCGGCGCCGCGACGGCCCACCCCGCCGGATCAGGAACGGCTGAACCCCGACTGGGCGGCGGCTCAGCGCCGCGAGGAGAGCCTGATCAACCGGCCGCTCAAGGCGGCGTTCGCCGGCGCGGCCGTGATTGGCGTGGCGGCGGCCCTGCTCGGCGCGGTCGGCTGGCTCGGTGTCCTGATCGCCGGGCTCGTGGTCATCTGCTGCGCGCTGATCGCCGCGGTCAGCGGCTACGCCCTCTGGCAAGGCGAGCGCGCGCTGCGGTCCAGGCTGGCCGACGAGCGGGCCAGGGTGGGGAAGATCCGGGAGGCGCAGGAAGGCCGGCTGTTCGCCTGGCAGGCCGAGCACGCCACCCAGGTCCGGGAGTGGCAGGCCCTCCGGGTGGCCTACGATCGTCAGAAACGCTGGTACGCGGTCCGCGTGCCGGACGAGGTGCACCGCGTGGACCTCGCGGGCGGCACGCTCTCCGGCTGGTCAGCCATGCTCACCACGGCGAGCGCGAACCGGCTGGCCGCTGGCGGCGAGGTCACCGTGCTCGACCTATCCGAGGGCTCGGTGGCGCTCGACCTGCTCGGCTTCGCCCGGGCCTCGGGCGTCGATCCGCTGGTCTGGGTGCTGCCCGACGACCTGCCCCGGCTCGACCTGGGCACCGGCCTCGGCAAGGATGCCCTGGCCGACCTGCTGGCCCAGGTCGCCAGCGTGACCGACGAGCAGGGTTCGGCTCGTGACCTCTCGCTGGATGGCGCGGTGCTCGAGCGGGTCATCGACGTGCTCGGCGGCCAGCCGACGGTCGCCGGCGTCGCCGCCGGGCTGCGGGTGCTGGCCCAGGCCGGCGACCCGCGCGACGACGTGGCCGCCGGGCTGATCACGGCCGGGCAGGCGGACAGGCTCACCGCGATGTTCGGCCACGGCGCCACCGACCGCGTGGTCCTCGAGCGGGCCTGGGTCCTGGAGTCCCAGCTGCGCAAGCTCGCGGCCGTGGGAACCGCGCTGGTCCCGCTGCCGCGCAGCGCCCTGCGGGTGGTCGCGCTCAGCCGGCGGGTGGGCGCGGTGGGGAGCAGGGTGCTGGGGACCTACCTGGCGGTCGCGCTGACCCACCTGCTGCGGGACACGCCGCCGGGGCGGCCCTGGCAGCACACGCTCTTTGTGCTCGGCGCGGACAGGCTGCGCGGCGACACGCTCGACCGGCTCAGCGACGCGTGCGAGCGGTCCGCGACCGGTCTTGTGCTGGGCTTCCGCGGCATCCCCCCGCACGTCAGGCAGCGGCTGGGCCGGGGGAACGCCGCCGTCGCCTTTATGCGCCTCGGCAACGCCGAGGACGCCAAGGCCGCGAGCGAGCAGCTTGGCACCGAGCACCGCTTCGTGCTCTCGCAGCTGACCGAGACGATCGGCGTATCCGTCACCGACACCACCGGCAGTGCGTACACCAGCACCACGGGGTCGGTGACGTCGGCCGCCACCTCATGGTCGAGCAGCGAAGGGCTGTCCCGCAGCACCGGGCACGGCCACAGCGACGGCAGCCTGCTGCTGCCGTCGCGGGCGAGCTTCTCGCGTAACGTCCAGACCAGCGATTCGCGGAGCACCAGCGAGAGCGAGTCGCTCAGCGAGGGCGTCAATACGAGCACCGCGTGGGGGATCACGACCTCCAAGGCGGCGGGCGACAGCGAATCGCTCGCCCTGGCCCTGCAGCGTTCCCGCGAATTCCTGGTCGAGCAGCACGAACTCCAGCAGCTCCCGGCCAGCGCCATGATCATTACGTACGCGGGCCCGGCAGGCCGGCAGGTAGTGATGGCCGACGCCAATCCCGGCATCGGCGGGCTCAGCGCGGCCACCCCGCTGACGCTCGAGGAATTCCTCGGCCGTCAGGCCGCCCAGGCCGGGGCGGGCCGGGAGCCTGCCGATGGCCACGAGGCGCCAGCGCGCCCGGTGAGCTGGCGTTCCGGCCAGGACCTGCCGCCACCCAACCTCGGGCCGCCGCCGTCGCGGCTGGACTGGCGCAGGCGGCGCTCCTGACGGTGCCCGGCTCTGTGGCGATACCGGTGGCGCACCCGACGGTGAGCTGATATTCACTCAGGGTGACTATGACGCAGGAGACCGCCGCGGCCGCCGACGAGATCACGGTCATCGACATCGCGGACCCGCAGGCCGTGCCGATGACGCTGAACCCGCTCGAACCGGCGCCGGGGTATCCGGTCCAGGCCCACGCCGAGCGGCTGGCCGGGCTGCTCGAGGCGGCCTTCCGCCTGGCCGCCCCGGTCGCCGAGGCGCTCCGGGCCGGGCTGCGGCGAGCCTACGCGGACTGCGGCTGGGACATGCGCACCGGCGCCGCCCGTCCCGGCGCGGTCACCGCCCCCGCGGTCCCGTCCTTCCGCGAGCTCAAGCTCGCCGTGCTGGCCGCGGCCGCCGAGATGGGCTACGGCCCGGGCATGCGGGCGCAGGTCCGCGGTTTCCTCGAGGCCAGGCTGGACGCCTTGTGGGGCGGGCCCGCCGGGCGTTTCCTCGAAGGAGGCCACCCCGCCGACCCGGCCCGGCTGCTGCGCGGGAACGTGCTCGTGACGGGCAGCGGTGTGGCCGAGGGCGAGGCCAGCGCGTTCCTGACCGGAGTGCTGCTGCTCAGGCTGGCCGAGCACCTGGCTCGCCGCGGGCCGGGCCGGGATGACTCGCGCCCCGCCGTCGTGGTCGCGGCCCCGGAGCGCCTGCCCGGATGGCTCGGCCCGCTGCTGGCCGAGGTGCGGGCGGCCGGAGCGGACATCATCGCGGCCCCGCAGGCCGGCGGCCACCGGACCGGCCCTCTGCCGTCCAGCAGTGTTCGGTCCAGCAGTGTGCCGTCCAGCGCTGTGCCGTCCAGCACGGTGTCGTCCAGCACTGTGGCCTCGCTGCTGTCCGGGCGCCGGTCGGCGGCGTGCGGGCCGCGCTGCTGGCGGCGTCCCTGCGACGGATACGAGCTGCACGCCGCCGGACTGGTGGCCGACGACCCCGGCCAGGCCTGGCTCCGGCTCTGGGTCCAGACGCTGGTGCTGGCCTTCCTCACCGGCCGGCCGGTGCCACGGGTGCCGCGGCCGCTGCGGCCGGCCTGGGAGGCGCTCACCCCGCGGCGCCGCGAATGCCTGCTGGCGACCGTGATCGACGCGGCGGTCGCGGACCGCGCGGCCGCGCTGCGGCCCTGCTACGAGCCGCGGCGCCTCACCGCGGTCATCGCCGTGACGGCGAGCCGGATGCTGGCCGGCGACGGGGTCCCGGTCCGTGCCGGGTCCGCCTGGGTCATCCCGCAGCTTCGCTGGCTGCACGAGATGGAGCGGCTGAACCCGCTCGGCCAGGACAGCCTCCGCCCCGACGATATCGCCCCGCCGCTCGACTTCGGCCTCGCCGGGCTGCCCGACTGGCCGGGGATCCGGGTCGCGGACCGGCTTGGCTGGCTGCGGCGGCACCGGCTGGCGATGGAATCGCCGCGCAACCGTGAGCTGGCCAGGACGGCCCTGCTCGGCGCGGGCGGTGGCGCGGCCCGGGCGGGCCTGGACGCCGACCTGGCGGTGGCCGGCATGGGCATCAGCCCGCCGTTGCGCCTGCGGCACGCCGCCCAGACGATGGGGGCGGGCGGGCACGGGCGCCAGCCCGGCTGGCTCGAGGTGGTGCTGTCCTGGCCGCACCGGATCATCGGGCCTGCCGCCGAGGAGGACCTGCGCCGCACCGGGACCGGATAGCATCAAGGCCGATATGAGCACTAGCAGCCCGCCGTCCCGGCGCTCCGGCCTTCCGCTCCGCGCCCGCCTGGCCACGACGGTCGGCGGCGCGGCCGGCCGGGCGTCCCGGCTGGCCGGCCGCGGCGACGGGTCTGTGATCGGCGGGGTCATCGGGCTGCGGCTGAAGCCCGACCTGCTCTCGCTGCTCGCGCGCGGGCGGCAGGTCATCCTGGTGACCGGCACCAACGGGAAGACCACCACGACGAGGCTGGTCACCGCCGCGCTCGGCACCCTGGGCCAGCAGATCGCGTCCAACGCGTTCGGCGCCAACATGGAGGCGGGCCTGGTCGCCGCGCTCGCCAAGGCGCCGGACGCCACTCTGGCCGTGCTCGAGGTCGACGAGAAGTACATGCCGGCCATGCTGACGGCGACCCGCGCCCGGGTGGTGGTGCTGCTGAACCTGAGCCGGGATCAGATGGACCGCGCGGCGGAGATCTGGATGCTCGCGCGCCGCTGGCGGGCCGCCCTGGCCGACGCCCCCGGGTGCCGCGTGATCGCGAACGCCGACGATCCGCTGGTGGCGTGGGCGGCCGGGCAGGCTCGCCAGGTCACCTGGGTGGCCGCGGGCCAGCGCTGGCACGACGACTCCTGGTGCTGCCCGAACTGCGGATCGCACCTGCGCCGCGACGGCGAGGACTGGTACTGCGGCGAGTGCCCGAACCGGCGGCCCCCGGTCCGCTGGGTGCTGGCCGGCGATGAGGTAATCGACCCGGCCGGCCGGTCCCTGCCGCTCGACCTGGCCCTGCCCGGCCGGGCCAACCGGTCCAACGCCGTCATCGCGCTCGCCGTGGCGGAGGTGTTCGGCATCAGCGCCACCCAGGCGATGGGCGCGGTCAGCCAGGTGCGGTCGGTCGCGGGCCGGTACACGCAGGTCGAACGGCACGGCACCGCGCTGCGGCTGCTGCTGGCGAAGAACCCGGCGGGCTGGCTGGAGGCGCTCGACGTCCTGGTGCCGCCGCCGGTGCCCGTCCTGCTGGCGGTGAACGCCCAGGTACCGGACGGAAAGGACACCTCCTGGCTCTGGGACGTGGACTACCGCAGGCTGCGCGGGCGCCCGGTGTTCGTGACCGGAGAGCGCAAGCTCGACCTCGCGGTCAGGCTGGAGGCCGACGACGTGGCGTTCCGCATCGTCGCTGGCGTCGACGAGGCGGTCGCCGTGGCCCGCGTCCCGTCCATGGACGTGATCGCCAACTACACGGCGTTCCAGCAGATCCGCGCGACCCTCGGCCGCGTCGGCTGAGGCGGGAGGCAGCGCATGAGCGAGCCGAAGGGCGCCGGCGCCGACTGGACTGAGGAGCAGAGAAGAGGGATGGGGAGGTGGGTGGGGAGCGACGAGGGAAGGAGGCGCCAATGAAGGGGGGATGGGGAGGTGGGTGGGGCCCGGAGGCGAGCGGGACAACACAGCGATCGGGAGACAGACCATGAGCGAGAGCGGGTACCGGCCGCCGCCGCAGTACCGGGGGCCGTCGGCCGTGCGGCTGGTCTGGGTCTACCCGGACCTGCTGAGCACCTACGGCGACCGCGGGAACCTGCTCGTGCTGGCCCGCCGGGCCCGGCTGCGCGGCTTCCCGGTAGAGATCGCCGAGGTCAATTCCGACCAGCGGGTTCCCGCGGACGGCGACATCTACCTGCTCGGCGGCGGCGAGGACCTGCCGCAGATCCTGGCCGCCCGCCGTCTGGCGGCGGGCGGGCAGCGGGCCGGGCTGGCCGCGGCCGCGGCCCGCGGCGCGGTGGTCTTCGCGGTCTGCGCCGGCTACCAGATCGTAGGGACCGAGTTCGGCGGCGTGGAAGGCGAGCCGGTCCCCGGGCTCGGGCTGCTCGACATCCGCAGCGGCCGGGGCGAGCGGCGGAGCGTCGGCGAGATCGTCGCGGACGTCGATCCCGCGCTCGGCGCCGGCCGGCTCACCGGTTTCGAGAACCACCAGGGCGTGACCAGGCGCGGGCCTCAGGCCAAGCCGCTGGCCAGCGTGGTGGCCGGCGTCGGCAACGGGGACGGGACCGAGGGCGCGTACGCCGGCCGGGTGGTCGGCACTTACTTGCACGGGCCCGCCCTCGTCCGCAACCCGGGCCTGGCCGACATGCTGCTCGGCTGGGTCGTCGGGACGCTGCCGCCGGTCGACCCCCGCCAGGAAGACCTGGTGCTGAAGCTGCGCGCCGAGCGGCTGGCCGCCCAGGGCGCGCCCGCGTCATGATCACGAAGACCTTTTAGTCTGCCGGACACGTCGGAGATTAACTCGTGGTGTGCCGTCCGGCTGTCCGGCCGACTCGCCGCCAGAAGCCACAACTTGTTGTCCGACGCGTACCCGAGACTAAAGATCTTTCGCGATCATGGAAATCGTCTTAGTAGACCAGCGCCTGGGCGCCCTCGGACATCACCTCGGCGACGAAGGTCGCCGCTCCCGCGATCCTGATGCCGCCGATCAGGTCGCCCGCCTCGATGTTCCGGCGGGCCGCGCACTGGGTGCACACCGTCACAGACCCCGCGGCCAGGACGCCGGCCAGCAGGTCGGCCAGCGGCGCGGCGTGCGGGAGCGAGAAGTCCTCCGCCCGCCCGGGCAGGCCGAACCAAGCGGACTCGCCGGTCAGCCACAGCGACACCCGGACGCCGCTGGCCACCGCGGTCGCGGCGACCGTGAAAGCCTGGTTGCAGCGCTCCGGGTCGTCCTTGCCTGCGGTGACCTTGATGACAAGAGAGCGCTCGGGCATGGCAGAAACTCTAACGGCGCGGCGCGGGACGGCGCGGGCCGCCCGCCCGTACACTTGCGGGCTATGCACGGCATGCTGAGCGCCGCGATCGTGATCGGCGTGCTCGCCGTGGCCGCCGCGGCGTGCCTGTACGTGGCGGT
>Ga0207646_10008055_pt1 | contig 10622 bp, 11 predicted proteins | sample KBSK5502metaG_FD_184343 | JGI IMG/M metagenome (GOLD analysis project Ga0207646, IMG submission 184343) | Corn, switchgrass and miscanthus rhizosphere microbial communities from Kellogg Biological Station, Michigan, USA - KBS K5-50-2 metaG... | ecosystem: Host-associated > Plants > Roots >...
GGATCGCCGGTCGTGATGGCGCCGCTGCTGGCGGTCATCAGTGGCTCGTCCGGCCGTGGCGCAGGTCGAAGAGCGGCCGCTCGGAGCGGATCTCGGGGAGCCGGTCGAAGTTGTACGGCGGCGGCGGTGACGTCGTCGCCCACTCGAGCGTGTTCGCCTCCCACGGATCGTCGCCGGCGGGCTTGCCCGCCCGGAGCGAGAGGAAGATGTTCCAGAGGAGCGGGATCATGCTCGACGCGATCATGAACCCGCCGACCGTGGCGAGGAGGTTCAGGTCGTTCCAGCCCATGTTGCTCGCGTAGTCGGCGATCCGGCGGGGCATCCCGGCCAGGCCGAGCTGGTGCATCGGGAAGAACGTCATGTTGAAGCCGACGAACATCAGCACGAACTGGGTCTTGCCGAGGGTCTCGTTGAGCATCCGGCCGGTCATCTTCGGGAACCAGTAGTACAGGCCGGCCATCACCCCGAACACCGAGCCGCCGAACAGGACGTAGTGGAGGTGGGCGACCACCCAGTACGTGTCCTGGAGGGCGAAATCGACGGGGACGGCGGCGCTGAAGGCGCCATTGATCCCGCCGATGAGGAACATCGACAGGAAGCCGAGCGCGAACAGCAGCGGCGTCGAGAAGGTCAGCTTGCCGCGGAACAGGGTGAAGATCCAGTTGAACATCTTCACGCCCGTCGGGACCGCGATCAGGAACGTCATCAGGCTGAAGAACGGCAGGAACACGTGGCCCGTCGTGAACATGTGGTGGGCCCAGACCGAGAAGCCGAGGGCGCCGATGCCGGCGGTGGCGAAGACGAACGCCTTGTACCCGAACAGGGGCTTGCGGCTGAAGACCGGGAGGATCTCGCTGATCATCCCCATCGCGGGCAGGACCATGATGTAGACCGCCGGGTGGGAGTAGAACCAGAACACGTTCTGCCACAGGATCGCGTTGCCGCCGGTCGACGGGTCGAAGAAGTGGCCGCCGTAGTTGCGGTCGATGAACAGCATGATCAGGGCGCTCGTCAGGACCGGCGTCGCCATGACGACGAGGACGCTCGTCACGAGGACCGTCCAGACGAGGATCGGCATCCGGAACATCGTCATGCCGGGCGCCCGCATCTTGAAGATCGTGACGAGGAAGTTGATCCCGCCGAGGATCGAGCTCGTCCCGATCAGCAGGAGGGCCATCAGCCACAGGTCCTGGCCGGGCCCGCTCGAGGCGAGACCGTTGATCCGGTCCTCGGACAGCGGCGCGTAGCTCGTCCAGCCGGCCTGGGCCGTGCCACCGGTCACGAACCCGAGGAGCAGCAGGATGCCGCCCAACGGCAGCATCCAGAACGACAGCGCGTTGATCCGGGGGAACGCCATGTCCGGCGCGCCGATCTGGAGCGGGACGACGTAGTTCCCGAAGCCGACGAGGACCGGGATGATGAACAGGAAGATCATCACGGTCCCGTGCATCGTGAAGAGCTGGTTGTAGAGCAGCTCGTCGTGGAGGATCTGGAGCCCGGGCTGCGCCAGCTCCGTCCGGACCAGCAGCGCGAAGATCCCGCCGATGAAGAAGAACAGGAACGAGTTGACGAGGTAGAGGATGCCGATCTTCTTGTGATCGGTCGTCGTCAGCCACTCGTACAGCCCGCTCCGGTACGCGGTGGCGGCGGGCGTCAGCGTCGTGGTCGCCATCGGAGCTCCCTTACTGGACCGTGAGCGTGCCGAACATCGACGTGGGATGGATCGAGCACTCGAACTTGTAGGTTCCCGCGGGGATCGCCGGGACGGCGAAGTCGGCGGTCTTCGGCCCCGTGACGACCGGGCTGCCGTAGACCTTCGCGCCGGTGTTGTCGAGGATCACGAAGTCGTGGGGCGTGCCGACGTCCTGGTTGTCGTAATGGATCGTGAAGCCGGCGGCCGGCGCCGTCAGGCTCGCCTGATCGAACTTCACGTTCTTGGCGACGAGGGGGATGGTCGGGCCGGCGGCCGCACCGGACGGGGCCGGGGGCGGGGTGGCGTTGGCCGCGGCGATCTGCTTCTGCTGCCAGGCGGCGAAGTCGGCCGGCGCGAGGATGTGGACCTCGAACAGCATGACCCGGTGGCCGATGCCGCACAGCTCGGCGCACTGGCCCCGATACGTCTGGCCGGCGTCGCCGGCCGGGATGTCCAGGTCGAACTCGTTGTCGGCCTCGCCGACGAGATGCGGCACGACATCCCGCTTGAAGAGGAACTGGGGGACGTAGAAGGCATGGATCACGTCGGGGCTGCGGAGGAACAGGTGGGTCGTCTGGCCCGCCGGCAGCACGAGCCCACCGTCCGGACCGACCGGCACGTTCACGGTGAAGAGCGGCTTCGTCGTGTCGGTGGCGGTCGCCGTCTCGGGGAGGTAGTCGAAGGACCACTGGAACTGGCCGGCCACCGCCCGGACCTTGAGATTCGGATGGGCCGAGGTCGCGTCGACGCTGTTGAGCGTCTGCAGCGAGATCACGAACATGAAGATGACGATCGCGGTCGGGATCAGCGTCCAGGTCACCTCGGCGAGGTTGTTGCCGTGGGTCTGGGGCGGCAGCTCGTCGTCGCCGGGCTTGCGCCGATAGCGGATGACGGTCCAGACGATCAGGCCCTCGACGATGAGGAAGATCACGACCGCGATCGCGAAGACGATGTCGTACAGGTTCCGGATCGCCTGGCCCTGGACGGACTTCGCTTCCGGCGGGAAGAAGCTGTTCCAGACCGAGCTCGCATTCAGGGCCACCAGCACGGCCAGCCCGACGAGCACGGCGGCGGCCAGGAGCCAGCCGACGATCGCGTACGCGGAGGGCCGGTTGCGGGGGGTGGTCGACATCGACTGTCCTCGAACTCGAACGACGGCGCCCGGTCCCGCGGGGTGGGTGTCGCCAGGTGGAGATCGGAGCCGGCCTCAGGCCGCGTCCGACCACGCGGCCGGATCGGCGCCCATCATAACGGAGCGACCTCGGTGGGCGCGGGCGACACGCTCGATCCCGGCCTCCGTGCGACGATGCCCGCGATGTCTCCTCGTCGCGGCCGGGCCGCGCTCGTCTCGATCGTCATCGCCGGGCCCCTGAGCCTGGCCGCCGCCGGCACCGTCCTGGCCCACGGCCCGGTTCCCGCGGACCCGCCCACCGTCTTCAACCTCCTGTTCGGCTGGAACGTCGAGCCGGCCGTCCTCCTGCCATTGCTGGCCGCGGCCCTGGGCTGGGTCTGGGCGGTCCGGCGGATCGCGCGCGCCCATCCGGCGAATCCCGTCCCGCGCCGCCGGACGGTGGCGTTCCTCGGCGGGCTGGCCGCGATCGCGATCGCCCTGCTGTCGGGGATCGATACCTACGACACGACCCTGTTCTCGGTCCACATGGTCCAGCACCTCCTGCTGACGCTTGTCGCCGCGCCGCTGATCGTGCTCGGGGCGCCGATCACGACCCTCCTCCGGGTCGCGACACCCGACGTCCGGCGGCGGCTGATCCTGCCGATCCTCCATTCCCGGCTGCTCCGGATCGCGACCTTCCCGGTCATCGCCTGGGTGGTCTTCGCCGGCGTGATGTGGGGGACCCATTTCTCGCCGATCTTCGACCGATCCCTCGAGGACCCGGTGATCCACGATCTCGAGCACGCGCTCTATCTCGGCGCGGCGCTCCTGTTCTGGTGGCCCGCGATCGGGCCGGATCCGAGCCCGTGGCGGATGCCCCACCCCGTCCGGGCGATGTACGTGTTCCTGCAGATGCCGCAGAACACGTTCCTCGCGGTGACGATCCTGAACTCGGCCGTTCCCTTGTACGCCCACTACGCGACGCTGGTCCGGCCGTGGGGCCCGTCGGCCCTCCAGGACCAGCAGGTCGCCGGCGGGCTGATGTGGCTGTTCGGCGACCTGCTGTTCCTCGCCGCGATCGGCGGGATCATCGCCGGCTGGATGATCCACGAGCAGCGGGAAGAGGCCGCGGTCGACCGGCGCGTCGATCGCGAGCGGGCCGCGATCCGGATCCGAGAGACGCGCCTTGCCGAGCGGTTGGCCGACGAGCGCGAGGGGCGTTGACGCCGTCGCCTCCTGAGTCGCTCGGTTAGCCTCGGGCCGGCAGCGGCGACCGCAGCAGCTCGCGGTAACGCTCCGGGTCCACGTTCCCGCCGGAGACGACTGCGACGATCGGGCCGTCGAGGCCGGCCAGACCCGCCTCGCCGGACCGGAACGCGAGCGCAGCAACCGTCAGCGCGCCCGACGGCTCGACGACGAGCCGGCTCTCCTCGGCGGCCAGGCGAACGGCGGCCGCGATCTCGAGCTCGGACACCGTCACGACGTCGTCGAGGAGCTTCGACAGGTGGGCGAAGTTGCGAATCCCGATCGCCGTCGTCCGCGTTCCGTCGGCGATCGTTCGCGACACGTCGGCGGCCGGCCAGCGGACGATCGCGCCCTCGCGCAGCGACTGCCGCGCGTCGGCGGCCAGCTCCGGCTCGACGCCGATCAGCCGCGCGCCGGGGGCGAGCGCCCTGACCGCGACCGCCACGCCGCTCGCCAGCCCGCCGCCACCGATCGGCACGAGCACGGCCGCGACGTCGGGCAGGTCCTCGGCGATCTCGAGCCCGACCGTGCCCTGGCCGGCGATGATCCGGTCGTCATCGTATGGCGGGATGATCGTCAGGCCCTTCGCCGCGGCGATCTCCTCGGCGACCTGCTGGCGCTCCTCGCTCGACGTCCCGACGACGACCACCTGGGCGCCGTCGGCCTCGACGCGGGCCTTCTTCAGCGCCGGCGCATCCGACGGCATGACGACGACGGCCCGGACGCGGAGCAGCCGCGCGGCGCGGGCGACGCCCTGGGCGTGATTGCCGGACGAGTAGGTGATCACGCCGCGGCCACGCTCGGCGTCGCTCAGCGAGGCGACCGCGACGTAGGCGCCGCGGATCTTGAACGCGCCGATCGGCTGGAGCGACTCGGCCTTGAGGAAGCGGCGCGCCTCCGGCCGGCCGAACGGCACGAGGGGCGTCCGGATCGCGACGCCGCGGAGCGTCTCGGCCGCCGCCCGGACGTCGTCGATGCCGACGAGGGGCCTGGCGGGGCGGGCCGCGTCCCCGTCTGACGCCGTCGCTGCCGGCGCGTCGGGATCAGCCACCCCTGGCCACGATCCGCTGGCAGTCGATGCAGTGGGCCGCCCACGGCAGGGCCTCGAGCCGTTCCGGGGCGATCGGGCGGCCGCAGCGGATGCACGTCCCGAACGTGCCTGCGTCGAGCCGGGCGAGTGCCGCCTCGACGGCCTCGAGATGGAGCTGGTTCTTGTCCCGGAGCGCGAGGTCGCGCTGCTGCTCGAAGACCTGGCTCGCGGCCGCGGCCTGGGACCCGTACGTCATCGGCCCGGGCGCCACGATCCCCACGGTCAGCTCCTCGCGCAGGCGGTTCCGCTCGGCGACCAGGGTGGCGCGCAGGTCGGCGATCGGCTCGGACATCGACGGATCGTAACCCTGCCCGGCGCTTGGGCCTCGCCGCGTTGCGACCTATACTCCCTGGGAGTACAGGAGACCCAACGATGGCGATCGCGATCGACCCCGTCTGCGGCATGGAGGTCGACACGGAGACGACCGACCTCAAGCTCGAGCATGACGGGACGACGTATTGGTTCTGCGGCCGCGGCTGCTACCTCGAGTTCCGCGACGACCCCGAGCGGTTCCTCGACCCCGAGTACACGCCGTCGATGTGAGCGCTCGTGGCTGCGGGCATCTGCTGCGCGCGTGGCCGCCGCGAGCGCCGATAAGCGCCAGGTAAGGGATCGTCGCGACACTGATCGCGGCGGATCCGGACCGGGCACTCCTCGAAGGGGTCGACCGCCTCGAGCTCCGGCGATCTCGCCGGGAGGAGCGCACGGATGTTCGATCGCGTCGTGGCCGTGGCCCGCGTGATGCTGCCGGTCCTGATCCTCGTCGCCATGGCCCTTGCCGGCGAGGCCGGTCAGCGATGGATGCCATGACTCAGGTCCGGCCGGCGGTCTCCGAACCAGTGGTCAGGCGTGAGGCGATGTAGACCGGGATCGTCGACAGGAGGATGAGGACGAGCGCCACGACGTTGACGATCGGTCGCTGGTTCGCCTGGCGAAGGTGGTTGAAGATCCAGATCGGGATCGTCTCCTGCGTGCCCGCGGTGAACGTCGTCACGATGATCTCGTCAAAGGACAGCGCGAAGGCGAGGAGGCCGCCGGCGACGATCGCGGTCCGGATCACGGGGAACGTGATGTAGCGGAACGTCTGCCAGGTGTCGGCGCCGAGGTCCATCGACGCCTCCTCGATGTTCCGCGAGCTGCGGCGGAGTCGGGCAACGACGTTGTTGTAGACGACGACGATGCAGAACGTGGCGTGGCCGACGACGATCGTCGCGGTCGAGAAGCTGATCCCGGCCGTCCGGGCGGTCGCGTTCAGGGCGAGCCCGGTGACGATCCCCGGCAGGGCGATCGGCAGGACGAGCGACAGCGAGAAGACCTCCCGGCCGAAGAACCGGAACCGGTGGACGGCGAACGCCGCGAGCGAGCCGAGGACGACGGCGATCGCCGCCGAAAACAGCCCGACCTGGATCGACAGGCCGAGCGCGTCCCGGACCGACGGGTTGTCCCAGGCCGATCCGAACCACTCGGTGCTGAATTGCTGGATCGGCCAGACCTGGATCCGCTGGGCGTTGAACGCGTACAGGGCGATCACGGCGATCGGCAGGTAGAGGAACGCGAGCACCACCCCCGACGCGGCCCGCAGCAGCCATCGGGTCATCAGAGCGCCTCGAAGGCGCCGAGACGCCGGGCGACGAACAGGTAGATGGCCATGATCCCGACCGGGACGAGGGCGAACGCGGCCGCCAGCGGCAGGTTGCCCGAGACGCCCTGCTGCTCGAACACCACGTTGCCGATGAACTGGTTGTTCGAGACGAGACCGGGTGTGATGTAGTCGCCGAGCGTCAGCGAGAAGGTGAAGATCGAGCCGGCGGCGAGAGCGGGCAGGACGAGCGGCAGGATCACCCGCCGGAAGGTCGTCGAGCTGCGCGCCCCGAGGTCGGCGCTCGCCTCGAGCAGCGATCTGGGCACCCGCTCGAGGCCGGCGTAAAGGGGCAGGATCATGTACGGCAGCCAGAGATACGTGAACACGATGCCCGCGCCGAGCTCCGATGGGTACAGCCCGGCCGGCCCGAGTCCAACGAGACCGAGCGCCCAGTCCAGCGGGCCGTTCGGGCTGAGGATCACCCGCCACGCGTAGACCCGGACCAGGTAGCTCGCCCAGAGCGGCAGCAGGCAAAGCATGAACAGCACGGACCGGGTCCGAGGACTCGCCACCTGCGCCATGTAGAAGGCGATCGGGAAGGCGATGAGCATGTCGGCGACGGTGACCGCGGTCGCGAAGAGGAGCGTCCGGAGGGCGATCGTCCGGAACGCCGGCTGGTTGATCAGCTGCGCGAAGTTGTCGAGCGTCCAGTGCTGGACGACCCGGCCCGTGGCGCTGTCGAACGTCCAGAACGCCGTCACGAGCAGCAGCGCGAGCGAGCCCATGTAGACGATCCCGAACCAGCCGAGCGGCGGCGTGAGCAGCAGGAGGATCTGGGCTCGCGGGTGACGGTAGAGCTCCGCGAGGACGTGTCGACGCCCGCCGCCCCGGACAGCGCCCGGGAGCGGCCCGGACGCCGGGGCGGCGGAGCCTGGGCCGTCAGGCGTGGTCGCCGTCATCGGTTCCCGGCCGGCGCGAAGGAACGCCCGGCCGGATGGCCGGGCGTTCCCGATCGGTCGGTCAGCTGCCGGCCTTGACGGCCTGGAACGCCGTCACCCATTGGTCGTAGGCGACACAGGTCTGACCGCGGCTGTCGCCGCAATCGACCTGGGGCGTCTTCCAGAAGCTGATCGAGTCGTAGAACGACTTGTCGTTGACGCTGTACAGCGTGCAGAAATTCTTCACGCCGTACGAGCCGTACGTCTTGTCGAGCTCGGTGCAGGCCTTCGGGTTGGCGGGCGCCTCGCCGAAGTACTCCGCGACCTCGGTCTGGACGTGCGGCGTGACCATCCAGGCCATCCACTTGTACATGCAGTTCGGGTGCTTGGCCTTCGAGGCGAGCATCCAGGTGTCGGCCCAGCCGGTCATCCCCTCCGTCGGGACGATCGCCGACACCGGGACCTTCGCCGCCTTCAGGGTGTTCGTCTGGTACGGCCACGTGGTCCCGACCACGGTCGCGCCGCTGGTGAAGTTGTCGATCTCGTCGGTGTAGGCGGACCAGTACTTGCCGACGTACGGGTGCTGCGCTTTCAGAAGATCGATCGACGCGTTGAACTGGTCCTGCGTGAGCTCGTAAGGGTCGGTGATCCCGAGCTCCGGCTTGTGGGTCTTCAGGTACAGGGCCGCGTCGGCGACGTAGATCGAGCCGTCATAGGCGGTGACCTTGCCCTTGTAGGGCTCCATCTTCGCCGGGTCGAACGTGACGTCCCAGCTCGTCGGGGCCGGGGTGACCTTGTCGGTCCGCCACATCAGGGTGTTGCCGCCCCAGCCGTGCGACACGCCGAAGTGCTTGCCGTTGACGGTGTTGTGGGCGGGCGACTGCAGGAACGGGCTGATGTCCTTGAAGTCGGGGATCAGGTCGACGTTGACCTCCGCGACGTCGCCTCGGTTGATCAACGTGTTCGAGGCATCGCCCGATGCCGACACGCCGTCGTACAGGCCGCCGCCACCGCCCTGCATCAGGGAGACCATCGCGTCGGACGTGTCGGCCGGCTTGACGTTGACCTTGCCGCAGTCGGGGTTCGCGGCGATGAACGGGTTGACCCAGTCGTATTCCTTCACGTTCGAGCCGTCTTCCGCGTAGCCGGCCCACACGATGATGTCGAGCTCGCCCTCGCCCGCGCCGATCGCGGTCGGCAGGTTCGAGCTCGGCCCGCCCGAGGCCGGCGCGGATGCGGCGGTCGAACCGCTCGGGGCGACGCTCGCCGGCGCCGACGGGGCGGACGGCGACGGTGTGGCGCCGCTCGAACAGGCCCCCAGGACGAGGCCGAGGCTGGCGCCCACGGCCAACAGGGATCGAGATCTCACGCTTCTCCTCCTCCAGCTGGATCGATCGCAAAGATGTGCTGCCGTTTCCAGATCAGGCGGACCGCCTTGCCGCTCAGGGCCAGGGCATCCGTCGACGACGTCGTCAGGTTCTGCTGGGTGACGACCAGCTCGGAGCCGGCGTCGAGGGCGACGACGTAGCGGGTGTCGGGCCCGAGATAGACGACGCTCCGGATGCTCCCGAGCGCCGAGGCTTCGTCGCCTGCGACCGGATCCGAAGGCTCCGCGATGCGGATCTTCTCGGGCCGGACCGTGAACGTTCCAGCCGTGCCCAGGATCGAGTGTGCGACCTCGCCCCGGAGCAGGTTCGAGGTCCCCACGAAGCCGGCGACGAACGCCGTCGCGGGGCGCTCGTACACCTCGGCCGGAGCGCCGACTTGCTCGATCCGGCCGCGGTTGAAGACGGCCAGCCGGTCGCTCATCGTGAGCGCTTCCTCCTGGTCGTGGGTCACGTAGATGAACGTGATCCCGACCTGCTGCTGGATCGCCTTCAGCTCGATCTGCATCTCCTCGCGGAGCTTCAGGTCGAGCGCGCCGAGTGGCTCGTCGAGGAGGAGCACCCGCGGCCGGTTGATCAGCGCCCGGGCGAGGGCGACGCGCTGGCGCTGACCGCCGGAGAGCTGGCCCGGCTTCCGGCCCTCGTAGCCGTCGAGGCGGACCATCGCCAGGGCGTCTGCGACGCGTCGGCCGCGCTCCGGGCGGGCGACCTTCCGGACGACGAGCCCGTAGGCGACGTTGTCGCCGACCGTCATGTGCGGGAACAGCGCGTAGTCCTGGAAGACGGTGTTGACGTCGCGCTCGAACGGCGCCTGCCGGGTCACGTCCACCCCATGCAGGAGGATCCGGCCCTCGGTCGGCTGCTCGAACCCGGCGATCATCCGGAGCGTCGTCGTCTTGCCCGATCCTGACGGTCCGAGCATCGAGAAGAACTCGCCGTCGCGGACGTCGAGATCGACGTTGTCGACCGCGACGACCGGGAATGTGCCACCGCCGCCGGGGATCGACCGCGCGACCCGGCGGCCGACCTCGTTGTCGCCGAAGGTCTTCGTGACGCCGTCGAGCCGGACGGCGGGCACGGCATCGGCGCGCGGGGCGGCGCCGGATGACGCGATCGGAGCGGTGGTCGGGGTCGGGAGCGCCAAGCGGTTCCTCGGTCTGATCCGAACGGCGATCGGTGACGGCTCGGGGCGCGGCGGGCCCGGAGCGAGCGACGCGATGCCGCACTGTGCGGTTGGCTTCGCGCGCCTGTCAAGAATCGGCCGCCGCCGTCGCGCGGAGCGGTGTCGGCGGGCGGGTTCCTACACTCGTGGGCGTGCCAGCCAGAAGCCGTCCCCTCCTTCGTGTCCGTCAACTCAGCCGGATCGGTCTGGCCGTCGCCGCCCTGCTCCTCGTCGTCGGCTGCGACGCCGGCCCGCCGCCCGCAACGCCGCCCATCCATCCCGGGACGTCCACGGCCCCCCGCGAGGTCAATATCGTCATGAAGGACTGGGTGTTCCTGCCCGACCCGGTCGATCTCCTTCCGGGCGAGACGGTCCTCCTTCACGTGATCAACGGCGGTCTCGAGGTCCACGAGGCG
>Ga0207646_10008058_pt1 | contig 10621 bp, 9 predicted proteins | sample KBSK5502metaG_FD_184343 | JGI IMG/M metagenome (GOLD analysis project Ga0207646, IMG submission 184343) | Corn, switchgrass and miscanthus rhizosphere microbial communities from Kellogg Biological Station, Michigan, USA - KBS K5-50-2 metaG... | ecosystem: Host-associated > Plants > Roots >...
TTCGTTGGACCGACCAATGCCCAGAGCCCGGACGTCCTCGTCGCCAACTCCGGCGACGGCGGCAAGACGTGGTCGTCCACACGCGTCGCCGAGGGCAGCGGCAACTTCGGCAGCGTCGGCGACCTCCTCGACAAGGAGTACGTGGCGGCCTGGGGCAACGGCAACGCCATCGTGACGTTCGGCGACTTCCCGCTCGCCCAGAAGGGCGCGTTCACCGTCGCTCGGATCTTCAGCTCCGTGACGCATGACGGCGGGGCGACCTGGTCCAAGCCACGAGTCATCTCGGGCGACCTCGACCAGGCCTTCGTCTCGGTCCCGACGGTCGCGGCGGACGGCCGGATCTACGTCACGTTCCTCAACACGACGAACCTCACCAACGGTCGCGACGACTATGAGGTCGTCGAAGTCAGCTCGTCGACCGGCGCCCGTCTCGCCGGCCCGTTCAAGGTGGCCACGGTCATCGACGGGGCGACGGACTATCCGATCGCGTTCGGACGACAGACCTACCAGGACAGCCTCTTCCGGAGCTGGGCCGCCGGCAACATCACCGCCGACCCGACCGATGCGACGCATCTCGCGGTCGTCTGGTCGGACATGCGCAACAGCACGACCCCCGCGCCCTCCAACCCGTACGTCGCGAAGACGAACTCCGACGTGATCGTGAGCCAGTCGTTCGACCGCGGCCGGACCTGGTCGGCGCCGACGGCGCTCACCCTCGCGGGCGACCAGTTCATGCCGTGGGGCGCCTACGACACCACAGGACGGCTGCGGATCGGCACGTTCGACCGGCAGTACGACGCGGCCAACCACAAGTACGACTACTCACTGGCCACGGAGAGCGGCTCGGGGACCCTGAGCTTCTCCACGAGCAAGCTGTCCACCGTCTCGTCCGATCCGACGACCGGTGACCGCTGGTTCGCGGCCAGCCCCAACGCGAGCTTCCCGTTCGCGACCACGTTCATCGGCGACTACTCGAACATCGCGGCGCTGCCCTCGGGCGGCGTGGCGGCCTACTGGACGGACCTCCGGACCCAGGCTTGCTTCGGGAGTCGCTGCGGCCACGGTGAGGACGCGTTCTTCGCAACCGCGCCGTGACCTGCGGCTGACGCCCGGACACGACGAGAGCCCGCCCGCGCCACCGGCGCGGGCGGGCTCTTCGTTCTCTCGCGATCCTCAGCCGGTGGCGGCCGCAAGGCTGCGCAGGTACCGCAGCCCGCGGGTGACGTCGGCGATCGGATCCACCGGCTCGTCCTGTTCGACGATGTACCACTCGACGCTCGCGTCGCGGCCCGCGTCCACGATCGCCGGGAACGGCAGCGTCCCCTCCCCCGGCGGAACATCGTGCGGCTCCGGCCCGGCCGACCGATCCTTCATGTGGAGCAGCCGAACGCGGTTCGCCGCGGCCCGGATCTCGGCGACGGGATCCCGGCCGCCGGCGGCGGCCCAGTAGACGTCGAGCTCGATCGCGACCTCGGCCGGCAGCTCGGCGAGCAGCACGTCCCAGATCGTCGTGCCGTCGAGCGGCGCGAACTCGAACGCATGGTTGTGGTAGCCGAGCCCGATCCCGTAGCGGGCGAACGTCGCCGCGAACCCGCCCACCTCCGCGGCGAACCGGCGGACGTCGGAAGCGGTCCGGCGGTCCTCCTCCGGCATCCACGGAACGATCACCCGGGGGCAGCGGAGCTCGGCGAGCCGCTCGGCGACGCCATCGGCGTCTTCACGGAGCCGCTCGATGCCCTCGTGGGAGGCGACGACGTGCAGCCCGGCCCGGTCGAGCATCCCGGCGAGATCGCTCGTCCGCGTGTCGGGCAGCCCGGCCAGCTCGACAGCCCCATACCCGGCGGCCGCGACAGCGCGGAGGGTCCCCTCGAGGTCCGCCCGAGCGAGGCCGCGGACGGTGTACAGCTGGAGGGCGATCTGATCGAGCCGCATCGCGTGACGATAGGCGATAGCCTGTCCAACCATGAGCTCATTCGGCATCGGCATCGTCGGAACCGGCAACATCGCCGCGGCCTACGCGCGAGACATCCTGACCCACCCCGAGATCCGCCTCGTGGCCGCGACGGACCTCGATCCGGAACGGGCGGCGGCGTTCGCGGTCGCGAACGACTGCCGGGCGGTCGGCTCGCTGGACGACCTCCTGGCCGACGGCGCGGTCGACATCGTCATCAACCTCACGGTCCACCAGGCGCATTTCGAGGTCACGAGGCGCGCCCTCGAGGCCGGCCGGCACGTGTACAGCGAGAAGCCGCTCGCCCTGCGCACGTCGGACGCCAACCAGCTCGTCGCGCTGGCTCGCGAGCGGGGCGTCCGGCTCGGCTGCTCGCCGTCGACGTTCCTGGGCGAGGCCCAGCAGACCGCAGCCGGCCTGATCCGGGCCGGTCGCCTCGGCACGGTCCGGGCGATCTACGCCGAGGTCAACTGGGGCCGGATCGAGACGTGGCATCCCGCCCCGGCGCCGTTCTTCGAGGTCGGCGTCCTCGTCGACGTGGGCGTCTACCCGCTGACGCTCGTGACGACGATGCTCGGCCCGGCGCGGTCGGTCCGCGCGTGGGGCTGGAACCTGAAGCCGGACAGGGTCACGATCGACGGCAGCCCATTCCGGATCGGCAGCCCCGATCTGATCGTGGCGGCCGTCGAGCTGGCGAGCGGGCCCGTCGTCCGGCTGACGGCGAGCTTCTACGTGGGCCGGCCGGCAAAGGCGACCGGCAGCCTCGAGTTCCACGGCGACGACGCCTCGCTCGCGATCTCCAGCTTCCAGGACTTCGACGCGGCCGTCGAGATGGGCCCATACGGCGGCAGCTTCGCTCCGGTCGAGCCGGTCCGACCCGCGTTCCGAGGCACGGCCTGGGCGCGGGCCGTGGCCGAGATGGCGTCGGCGATCGGTGAGAACCGGCCCCACCGTGCGAGTGCCGAGCAGGCGGCCCACGTCGTGGAGATCCTCGAGGGAGCAGCGATCTCGATGCGCGAGGGTGGTCGCCCGATCGAGATCGAGTCGACCATCGATCCGCCGCCGCTGATGCCGTGGGCGGACGTGGAAGCCGGCCAGGCGGCGCGTTCGTAGCCGACGCGCGGGTGTACCCTGCGCGAACGATGACCGCGGCCCACGGCCAGGGTCCACGCGACGCCTGGTACGCCACCATCTCCAAGCCGAACGGCTGATCCGCCCCTTCCGGAACAAGCGTCGGAGGAAGGGGCGGGAACGGACGCGTGCCGCTCGTCGCAGGACGTTCCGCCTGCGCGCCACGTGTTCCCCCGCCGGATCGGGCTCGACGGATCACCGTCGCCCGTCGGATGGGAGATGAACGCAGATGCCGATGCCTCACAGGACGTTCGCGGCGCTCGCGAAACGTCGACTGGTTGGCAAGGAGGGCCGCGAACGGATCCGCGAGGTTCGATCGCTGCTCGAGGAGCTGCCCGACTACCGCAACGGTCCCTACGCGGACCTCCGCAAGTGGCTCCTCGGGGAGATCGAGGATACGCGTGTCCGGTCGAACGCCGTCCACCGGGACGCGATCGAGGTCCGCCGTGAAGGCGCAGCCCAGATCGCGCTCGTCGGGCCGCCGAACGTCGGCAAGTCGTCGATCCTCCAGGCCCTCTCGGAGATCCAGATCAAGACCGGCGACTACCCGTTCACGACGCTCCGCCCCGTGCCGTCGCTGACGAGGATCGGCGGGGTGCTCGTCCAGCTCGTCGAGATCCCGGGTCTCATCGAGGGCGCGAACGACGACCGAGGCGGCGGTCGGGCGCTGCTCGGCGTCCTTCGCGCGGTCGACGCGATCGCCTATTGCGCGCGGGCCGGCGCCGATCCGGCCGAGCTTGCCGTCGTCCGGTGGGAGATCGCGACCGCCGGCATCGAGAAGCCCGCGTTCCTCGCGGCGACGCGTGCCGATGAGGCGGACCCGGATGCGCTCCGGGCACTGGCAGACGCGTTTCCGGATCTGGAGCTCGTGCCCGTCTCGATCCTGGACGAGGGATCCCTCGAGGCGTTCCGGGCCGCCCTGTGGCGATTGACCGGCCTGATCCGCGTCCGATTGCGCAAGGACGGAGCCGCCGACCCGGAGCCGCTTGCGCTCCCACCGGGTTCCCGCGTCGTCGATGTCGCGGATTGGGTCCACCACGATCTCGCGGCCAGCTTCGGCGGGGCCCTGGTCTGGGGCCCCTCGGCCCGGTTCGACGGCCAGCGGGTCGGCCGGGACCACGTCGTCCTCGACGGGGACGTCGTCGAGATCCTCCATTGAGGCGCCGCGTCGGCCCGCGGGGGGGCAACCGATCGTCAGCCGAAGTCGCGTCGGCCCTCGAAGCCGGCGAGAACGCCCGGTCTGGTCAGCTCGTAGATCGCAATGCGCTGCCCGCCCGGCCCGCGGAACGCCTCGACCGGGCCCTGCGGGATCTCGAGCGAGCGTTCGGCGTGCCAGCCGCGCCCTTCGAGCTGGGAGGTCGCGTCCGTCAGGCTCGTGACTCGGTAGACGAGGATCGGCGCGTCGCCCTCGACGTGATCCGCGAGGACGATGCGAGGCGGCGCCTCGGCCATCTCGATCATCGCGACCTTCGTCCCCATCGCCTCGATGGCGAAGATCAGGCGGCCGCCCAGGATGCCCGTGAACCAGGCCATGTCCGCCGCGACGTCGCGACTCGGCATGTAGAGGTAGTCGAGCGACTCGAACGCCATCCCCGCCGCCATCAGAACGTCGTCTCGAGCGCATGGGCCCGCCCGTCGGCGATCGAAGCGTATGCCGCGAGCGTGATCTCGAGCGTGTGCCGGGCGTGCTCCGCAGTCAGGATCGGCTCCGCTACGCGGTCCAGGCAGTCGAGGAAATGGGCGACGCCCGTCTCCACGACCCCATCCCGGTCGACGGGCGCCTCGACGGTGTCGAGCCAGCCCTCCCGTGCGTCGGGCGTGTCGTCGTCGACGTAGATGCTCACGGGCGCGTCGACCTCCCACGATTGGCCGCCGAAGCTGATCGTCGCCATCGGGAAGTGGATCTCGAGCCATGGCGCCTTCGTCGCCGGCGTTCCGAAGCTGGCGAGGAGCTGGCCGAGGGCGCCGCTTCGGAACTCCAGGTTGATCAGGACGTGGTCCGGCGTCGTGACCTCGATCGTTCGGCCGGTCAGCGGCCCGCCACGGACGGTCCGCATCGGTGCGCCGATCGCGCCCATCGCCTGGACCCGGGCAACCGGTCCGAGCAGCGTCGTCATCTCGTGGAGCCGGTAGACCCCGTGATCGAACACCGGCCCGACGCCCTCCCGGTAGAACGGCGTCGGGTCTCCGGTGTATTCCCGCCAGGCGGCCGGTCCGGGATCGGCGTGATGGGCGACGACGAGCGTCGGCGAACCGAACCGGCCGGACGCGATCACCGCCCGGAGCCAGCGGAACCGTTCCGTGGCCGCGCTGCCCGGTGCGCACAGGAAGCGGACGCCGCGCCCGGCGGCGGTGGCGATCAGGCGGTCGGCCTCCGCGACGGACGACGCCAGGGGCTTTTCCGAGTACAGGTGAATACCGGCGTCGAGGATCGCCGCGTTGATCGAGCCGTGACGGGGCGCCGGGGTCAGATCGATCGCGGCATCGATCCCGCCATGGTCGAGCATCGCGTCGAGGTCCGTGAACGGCATCGCCCCGGGTGACCACGTCGCGATGGCGGCGGCCGCCCCTTCGGCCGCTCCGGGGCGCGGATCCACGACGGCCGCGATCGTCACTCGGTCCGCTCGGGCCTGAAGCGCCGGGAAGTAGTGACGAGCGGCGACGTCCCCGCAGCCGACGATCGCGAGGCGGAGCTTCGGGGCCGTCATCCGACGTCCACGGGTCGTCGGCCGACGAAGAGGAACCGACCGTAGGCGTCGCTGGTCGAGGACGCCAGGAACCCGACCGAACCGAGCAGGTCCAACCAGGCCTGATGCGCGAACAGCCCTTCGACGTGGCGATCGTGGCGGACCTGGACCGACCCGTCCGTGTCCCGGATCAGCAGGGCGTAGTCGACCTGGTACGTCGTGTCGACCGGATCGGGATCCGTGGTCCACTCGAGGTAACGGAGAGCCCGACCCGGTCGGCCATCGGGCCCGGGCGGGGCGTCCACGCCGCCGTGATCGGTGGCCGGCCGGAACGTCTCCGCCACGTGGTCCGGCACGAGGATGGCCACGCCTCCCGGTCGGAGGTGCTCGAACGCGGTGGTCATCGCCGCCCGCAGGTTCGCGACCGTCGTCATGTAGCAGATCGCGTCGTGGATCAGGACGGCGTCGAACTGCCGGCCCAGCCGGAGCGTCCGCATGTCGCCGGCGATGTGCTCGGTGTCCGGGTTGATCGTCCGGCTGATCTCGAGCATCGGCAGGGAGAGGTCCGTCAGCGTGACGCGAAGGTCGCGCCGCAGGTGCGATGCGGTGTTCCCGCCGCCCGATCCGAGCTCGAGGAGGGTCTCGGGCGGACCGGTGACGTTCGCTCGGATCAGCTCCAGGACCTGGGCGGCGTCGTCGACGTAATGCTCCGGCGGCGTAAGCAGGTGGAACCACGGTGCGAGCTCGTCGTAGATCAGGGGGATCGTCATCCGTCGCGCAGCTCCTCGGCCAGCATCTCCATCAGGAGCCCGTCACGCCACGACCCGTCGGGGAAGCGCTGGTAGCGCCGGAGCCGGCCGACGGGCCGGAACCCGACCTTCGCATAGGCGCGGATCGCCCGCTCGTTGTCGGCGGCCGGGTCGATCGTGAGCCGGTGGTGGCCCCGCCGCTCGATCAAGTCCCGGGCCGCGAGCCGAATCGCCTCCGGGCCGAGGCCCTGCCCCTGTGCGTCCGGGTGCAGGAACAGGTCGATCGACGCGTGACGGAACTCCGGCTCGTTCTCCTCGGTGACCTGGATCAGGCCGGCAACGCGCTCGTCGACGCCGATCGCATACACCGTCACATCCGGCTCGTCCGCGACGAACTCCTCGACCCGGGCCCGATCATAGGCCGGCCACCAGCGGGCGACCTCGGGCGTCGCGAGGATCGCGGCGAGGCGATCGAGGTCCGCGGCGACGACCGGTCGAAGGGTGACGCGCGTCCCGCGGATCTCCATGTCGCCAGCCTAGCGGCCCGGGCGCAACGCGACCTCGTGGCGGCGGCGGCCGACCGCCTGCGACGGCGCTGACCTCGATGCATGATCCTATGGACATGACCGAACCGATCCAGATCCGCGCCGGCGACGGGCGCGCCCTCGACGTGTACATCGCCGGTCCCGCGACCGGCGAGATCCTCCTGTTCCACGATGGAACGCCGGGGACCGGCCGGCCGTCGCGGAAGGTTCTCGACGCGACAGAGCCGCGCAACCTGCGGTACGTCTCAGTGACCAGGCCCGGCTACGCGGGCTCGACGCGTCGCCCGGGGCGTCGGATCGCGGACGTGGTCGACGATGCGGTCGCCGTGCTCGATCACCTGGGCGCGGATCGGTGCGTCACGATGGGCTGGTCCGGCGGTGGTCCGCACGTCCTCGCATGCGCCGCCCTGCTGCCGGATCGGGTCCTCGCGGGAGCCGCCATCGCGTCGGTTGCCCCCTACCCCGCCGAGGGCCTGGACTGGGCCGCCGGCATGGGCCGGGAGAATATCGCCGAGTTCGGTGCGGCCGTCGCCGGCACGGCATCACTCGAGGCATTCCTGGAGGCCGCGGCGCCCGGACTCGGGCAGGCGACGGGCGAGGACATCGCCGATGCGCTCGGTGACCTCATCCCCCCGGTCGACCGCCTGGCGCTGACGGGTGAGCTCGCCGCCGACATCGCGGACGACATCGCGCGGTCGGTGAGCACCGGGATCTGGGGCTGGCACGACGACGATCTTGCCTTCGTCTCGCCGTGGGGCTTCGATCTCGACTCGATCCGCCGACCGTTCGCCGTCTGGCAGGGCACCGAGGACCGGATGGTGCCCTTCAGCCACGGCGAGTGGCTGGCCGGCCACATCCCGGGCGTCCGCGCCCGCCTGATGCCGGGCCACGGCCACCTGTCGCTCGCGGCGGATACCCTTGGCACGATCCTCGACGACCTGCTCGCGCTCGCCGGTCGGACGACTGGCGGATCCGCCTGAAGGCGCGGCCTTGACTGGCAGATCGTGACAGCCGACGACGACCGCGCAGCCGATGAGATGGACGCCGCCGACACGCGACCGGTCGACGTCCGGCCCGCGACCCCCACCGAGCTGGCCGACATCCGGGCGATGCACGCCGCGACCCGTGCCGCGTGGGACGAGGCCGCCGAACGCTACGAGGGCTGGCTGGCCGAGGCGATCGCGCTGATCCGGAGCGGCGGCACGAACCTGTTCGGGGCGGAGGTCGAGCTGATCGGCGACCTCCGCGGGCGGTGCCGGAGGGCGATCCACCTCCAGTGCGCCGCCGGTCGCGACACGCTGTCGCTGTGGAACCTCGGCGCCGACGAGGTGGTCGGCGTCGACTTCAGCCCGCGGATGCTCGATCTCGCCCGCCGGCTGACGGCGGCCGTGGGCGCACCCGCGCGCTGGATCGAGTCGGACGTCATCGACACGCCCCACGACCTCGACGGCACGGCCGATCTCGTCTACACCGGGCGTGGCTCGCTGCTCTGGCTCCAGGACCTCGACGCGTGGGCCGCGGTCGTCGCCCGCCTCCTCTCGCCGACCGGCCGCTTCGTGCTCTTCGAGGGCCACCCGATCGAGTGGCTGTTCGACGTCGATGCCGACGGTCGCTGGGTCGCGACCGAATACGACTACTTCGGCGGGCCCGAGGCATCGCGTGGCTGGGCGCCGGCCTACATCGATCGCCTGTCCCTCCCCGATCGCGAGCAGAGCTGGAAGTTCGCCCGAGCATGGACGCTCGGCGAGACGCTGACGGCTCTCCTCGGGGCAGGGCTGCGCCTCGAACGAGTCACGGAGCATCCGATCGATTGGTGGGGCGGCCACGGCGATGTCCGGGACGAGGACCGCGGCCGCGTTCCCCTCTCCTTCTCGGTCGTCGCCCGCGGTCCCGGCGGCCGCTGACCGGGCCCTCGCCGGCGATCACGGAGGAGGCCCCGCCGTCACCGGCGGGGCCTCTCGGTTCCTGACAACAGGGTCGGTCAGGGAAGGGCGGCGTGGACCTCCGCGACCAGCGCCTGGGCCTCGGCCGTCAGGCCGTCGATCGTCTGCTGGCTCGCTGACGCGCCGCCGAAGGCGAGCCCGTCGAGGAGGTCATTGATCCGGCTGGCGAGAGCGTCGCGACGGGCGCCCCAGTCGGCGAGCCGCGCGTCGAGCGCGGTGTAGATCGAATCATCCGATGCGCTGCCGGTCGGGATGCGCGCCGTGGCGTATGCCAGGCTGTCCATGCCGAACGCGCCGAACGGCGCGTCGAGCTGCTTGTACGCGGCACCCAGCTTCTGGAGTGCGCCACGGTGGACGTTGAGCTCATGCGAGACGGCGTTGCCGTTCAGGACCTCGAGGATCACCCGGCCGTCGTCCTGGTAGGCGTCCTTGAGGCCGAGGACCGACAGGATCGTCGGCCGGACGTCCGTGTGATCGGTCCAGACGTCGCCGGTCTGCCCGAGCGTCCGGATTCCGGGCCCGACGAAGCCGAGCCAGGTGTTCGCGATCTCCGGCTGGATGTCGCCGTGGTTCCAGGCGAACAACGGGTTGATGCAGACCTGCCCGCAGCCGGCGGGCAGCCCGAAGTCGGTGAGGAAGTAGTTGGGGTCGGCGAAATACGTGAACGACGCATTCCTGTTGGGGTCCGCCGCCACCCACATGTGGAGCAGCTTCATCTCGGCCTGGTCGGCCATGGCGACCATGAGCCGGTCCGTGTTCCCGGTATACAGGTTGCTGGCGGTGAGGTTCGCGACCGACCGTTCGAACTCGCGGTTCAGCGGGTCGGTCTGAGCGAGTTGCCCGCCGCCGGCCCCCTTCTTCGCCAGGTAGAACGTCGGCGCGTCGTCGCCGTGGACGGTGAAGGCATTCGGAGCCGTCGTGCCCAGGAACTGGGCCGCCAACGCCGGGTACTGGTTCTGGATGAGCGTGTCGATGTTGCCGTTGAGCTCACCGACACGCGGATGGCCGGCCTGCGGCGAATCCCAGTCGCACGCGACGGTGACGCCGTCGCAGGTCGGGTTGGAGGGCCCACTGCCGACGAAATGGTCGCCCTCGTCGACGGTGAACACGAACAGGGTGTTCGACTTGTCGATGCCGTCGCCGGCCAGGCGGCTGAAGAAGGCACCGAACGCGTCGTCGTAGGCCTTGAGCTGATCCACGTATCCCTGCGAACCGGGGCCGTACGCGACGTGGATGGCCCCCGCGTTGCCATGATTGTCGTGGGCGTCCGAGATATAGGCGTACGTGATCGGCACGCCGGACTCCTGCATCTCCGCCGCGTAGGCGAGGGACACGGCCGCCGACATCCCGTCGAAGCCCGGGAAGCCGGGCTGACCGAAGGGATCCTGGATGGGCTTGCTGTCGAGGCCGGTGACCGTCGACCCGCCGGTCAGCAGCGGATTGATCTGCTGGGCGCCGTGGAGGGCCTTGAAGCCGGTGTACGCCGGCTGTTCGTCCGGCAGGGCGTCGTTCTGGCCCGAGGCGCACGTCGCCGAGTCCTGGGCGCAATGGATTGAGAAGCCGACGAAGTCGGTCTGGGCGAGCGTCCGGTCGGCCGTCCCGGAGGGCGACGTCT